>Ga0163217_1062696_pt1 | contig 11380 bp, 11 predicted proteins | sample SynspAceP_FD_185933 | JGI IMG/M metagenome (GOLD analysis project Ga0163217, IMG submission 185933) | Saline lake microbial communities from Ace Lake in Antarctica - Synechococcus sp. Ace-P (PacBio error correction) | ecosystem: Environmental > Aquatic > Non-marine Saline and Alkaline > Saline ... | reverse complement strand
TGTAGTAGGAGGTTGGAAAGAAGCTTCAGGCGATCTAGATGTGGAAGAAGGTCTTGGAGGATGGCAAAACCGGGTAACAATTCTGCCATCAGAACAATTTTTGTGGGGAAGATGCGCCCAAATTTATTCTTTGAGAATTTGGTTGTTAAGCAGGGATTGTCCGGCAAATGGAAGAAGCGTCACGGTTGATTTGTCCATGGGAAAATGAAGAGAGATTTGGTACCGAGGGAACTTATTCTTACCCATAAAATAGGATGAACTCCAAGAAATTAGGAAGGACAAACAGTAAGCGTTGGTCCGAAAAGTACTACTGCCAATTTCTTTTTGATGCCACCGTTACTTAAAGCAACCCTTTCGAACTGTTTGCAGAGATCTTGATGCATATTCCTTTTTGATATAATCTGGAATAATTCTATTAACGAAGGCATATTGTGAAAAGATGTGAAATTCCCTTCTTACTACTTCCGTAATAGGTTCGGGTATCATCAAGCGAAGTCCAAACGAGAACTAATTTTGACCTTTAGATCTCGAAGTTACCCTTGCGGCATTCCTGCACGCCTGGGGATGGAGTTTCAAGCAATGGGGGAGAATGCTAGCGTGTTCGGCAAGTGAGATCACGATTTCATGGATATCTGAAAACGTAATCGCTTGAATTCGAGGAGATCTTCAGGTTTGGATATCAAATATCACGAACGAAAACCTTGTGGTTGATGTAGGCAAAATGGGAAGATTAAGTACTGATTTTTTGCTGGAATTGGTACCTTTTACCTTGGAATGTTCAGGAAGGAAGCTCATCAAGCACATCGAGTTCAAACTGTATTTTAATAATTTATCGGCAGGTCTATGAAATAAAGACTCACTGATCTAAAACTCAACCCTTGTTTCAAGGGCGGCTGGTGAAATTATTGTGAGTTATTTGGAAGCTCCAAATTTCATGTCAAACGAAATTACTGTTTATTTTGGAATGAATCTGGTCTTGGCACTTCTAACATTGCGGATGGTTTGAAATATCATTGATAATTTGCTAATACTGATATTTACTATTGAAGCTGGAGTGAGACGATATTTTTGAATTATTTCCAAATTATAGGGAATGAGAATGCGGTTAATTACAAGTTGTACGATAGCAATGGAAATGTGGCGACCGAGGTATCAGCATTTTGGTGTGATAATATTCTCGGTATTCCACCACCAAGGTGGATCAGGATCTGGATGCCGAAGCAGGACCTTATGCGAAGCAAAGCTCTTACTGCCACTGCTTACAGCTGACTGACAATTGGTACACGTTGGAGAACCAACCGGGTGTGAGAAGTGACGGACTGAAAATGGACTGATCCATATTCCTGTAGGAAGAGGACGGACATTATTGAACGTCAGCGATATCATGAAAATCCTGCAACAGAAGTAAATCCAAACCATTACGGTAACAGATACTTCAAGTTCCAGTGATTACACCAACGGGAGACCAGAAATCTGGGATTTCCGAAGCTGGACTTTGTAGGCAAGCTTCTCACGTTGACTGCTTCTGCTCGGACAACTGCTCGGTGGTAATCCTACAGGGCTTGAGAAGTGATGGACTTGATTGACTGATCCATATCCTGTAGGGGACTTTCGATTACATGGAATGTGGTTGATGTAATGGCAATCCAGCTATTGAAAGTAAGTCAAAACGGTTACACGTAACTGACAAACCAAATTCAGTGATTACCAACCAACGGAGACCAGAATCTAAGCGCCGAAGCTGGACTTTGTGAGGCAAGCTTCACAGGCGATGCTTCTGCAACGGATAAACTGCTCGGTTGGTAATCCTTACAGGGCTGAGAAGTGACGGACTTGAATGACAGATCTTATCCGGTTGGAGAGACTACATCACCTGGACAGTATCGGATGTGAATGGAAATCTGCAAACAGAAGTAATCCAAAAACCATTAGCGGTAACCGATACTCAGATTTCAGTGATTTACCACCAATGGAAATTCAGGATCTAAGCGCCGAAGCTGACTTTGTGAGGGCAAGCTTCACGGCTACTGCTTCTTGCTACGGATAACTGCTCCGGTTTGGAATCCAACAGGGCTTGAGAAGTGACGGACTTGAATTAACTTTGATCCTTATTCTGTTGGTGAGGACTACATCACCTGGACAGTATCGGATGTCAATGGAAATCCTGCAACAGAAGTAATCCAAAACTATTACCGGTTAAACGATACTCAGATTCCAGTGATTACCCACCAACGGAGACCAGAATTGGATTCCGAAGCTTGGAAATTTGTGAGGCAAGCTTACGGCTACTGCTTCTGCTATAGATTAACTGCTCGTGTTTGGTAATTCCAACAGGACTTAGAAGCGATTGGACTTGAATGACTGATTCCATATCCGGTTGGCGAGACAACTATTACTTGGACCGTATCGGGATGTGAATGGAAATCCTGCAACAGAAGTAATCCAAGGTTTAACGTAACTTGGACAACCGCTTCAAGTGGATTACACCCAACGGAGACCAAAATCTGGATTCCGAAAGCTGGACTTTGTGAGGCAAAGCTTTACGGCTACTGCTTCTTGCTATAGATAACTGCTCGGTGTAATCCAATAGGGCTGGAGAAGTGAGGACTTGGAATTGACTGATCCATATCCGGTTGGCGAGGACTACGATTTACTTGGAATGTCAGCGATATCCATGGAAATCCATGCAACAGAAGTTAACCCAAACCATTAGGGTAACTGATACGCAGATTCCAGTGATTACCACCAACGGAAAACCAGAATCTGGATTCCGAAGCTGGAATTTGTGAGGCAGCTTTACGGCTAATGCTTCTGCTACGGATAACTGCTCGTTGGTTGATTCCACAGGTTGAGAAGTGACGGACTTGATTGACAGATCCATATTCTGTTTTGGTGAGACTTATACTTATTACTTTGGAACTGTTCGCGATATCTATGGGAAATCTGCAACAGAAGTATCCAAACCATAGGTAACTGATAGCAGATTCCAGTTGATTACCACCAACGGAGACCAGAATCTAGATCCGAGCTGGATCTTTGTGAGGCAAGCTTTACGCTACTGCTTCTGCTATAGATAACTTGCTGGTTGGGTAATCCCAACAGGACTTTAGAGCGAATGGACTTGAATTGACTGAATCCATATCCGGTTGGCCGAGGACACGATTACTTGGACCGTATCGGGATTGTTGAATGGAAATCCTGCAACAGAAGTAATCCAAACGGTTAACGTAACTGACAACCAGGATCCAGTGATTTCCACCAACGGAGGACCTAAATCTTGGATTCCGAAGCTGGAACTTTTCTGTGGGCATCTTTTACGGCTACTGCTTCTGCTATAGATAACTGCTCGGTTTGGTAAATTCCAATAGGGCTGAGAAGTGATGGACTTGAATTGACTGATCCATATCGGTTGGCGAGACTACGATTTACTTTGGAATGTCAGCGATATCCCATGGAAATCCTGCACAGAAGTAACCCAAAACCATTAGGGTAACTGATACGCCAGTTCCAGTGATTACCACCAACGGAGACCAGAATCTAGATTCCGAAGCTGGACTTTGTGAGCAAGCTTTACGGCTATGCTTCTGGCTATTAGATAACTGCTCGGTCGGTAATTCCAACAGGGCTGAGGAAAGCGACGGACTTTGAAATTGCACAGATCCATATTCTGTTGGTGAGACTACTATTACTTGGAAAAACGTCAGCGATATCCATGGAAATCCAGCAAAAAATAAGTTATCCAGACCATTACGGTAAACCGTACGCAGATTCCGGTGATTTACACCAAACGGAGGACCAAATCTGGATTCCGAAGCTGACCTTTGTGCAGGCAAGCTTACGGCACTTGCTTCTTGCTACGGATAACTGCTTCGGTTGGATAATCCAATAGGGGGCTGAGAGTGAATGGACTTTGAAATTGACTGATCATATCCGGTTGCGCGAGACTACGATTTAATTGGACCGTATACGGATGTTGATTGAATCCTGCAAACAGAAGTATCAAACGGTTAACGTAACTGACAACCAGATTCCAGTGATTTCCAACCAACGGAGACCAGATCTAGATTCCGAAGGCTGGGACTTTGTGAGGCAAGGCTTTACGGCTACTGCTTCTGCTATAGATAACTGCTCGGTTGGTAATCCAACAGGACTGGAGAAGCGATGGACTTAGCAATTGACTGATCCTTTTTTCTGTGGTGAGACTACTATTACTTGGAACGTCAGCGATTCCATGGAATCAGCAACAGAAGTTTAATCCAAACCATTTACGGAAACGGATACCCAGATTCCAGTGATTACCACCAATGGAACCAGAATCTGATTCCGAAGTGGACTTTGTGAGGCAAGCTTCACGGCGACTGCTTCTGCTACAGATAACTGCTCAGTTGGTGATCACAGGGTTGAGAAGTGACGTGACTAGATTGACAGATCCAGATTTCTGTTGTGAGACTACTATTACTTTTGGACGTCAGCGATATCCATGGAAAATCCAGCAACAGAAGTAATGCAAACCATTACGGTAAACCGATTACTCAGATTCGGTGATTACCACCAAGGGGAGATCGAATTTGGATTCCGAAGCTGACTTTTGAGGCAGCTTCACGGCTACTGCTTCTGCTACGGATAACTGCTCGGTGGTAATCCAACAGGACTGAGAAGCGATGGACTAGAATTGACTGATCCTTTTATTCTGTTGGTGTGGACTACATTACTGGAACGTCAGGCGATATCCATGGAAATCCAGCAACAGAAGTAATCCAAACCATTACGGTAACAGATACTCAAGTTCCAGTTGATTACCACCAATGGGAAATCAGGAAATCTAAGCCGCCGAAGCTGGGACTTTGTGAGGTAAGCCTTACGGCTACTGCTTCTGCTACGGATTAACTTGCTCGGTTGTTAATCCTACAGGGCTGAGGAAGCGATGACTAGAATAAACTGATCCATATTCTGTTTTGGTGAAGACTACCTCTCCACTGGAACGTCAGCGATATCCATGGAATCTGCAACAAGAAGTATCCCAAACCATTACGGTAACGATATTCAGATTCCAGTGATTACCATTCCAATGGAAATCAGGATCTAAGCGCCGATTGCTGGGCTTTTGAGAGGCAGCTTTATGGCGGACTGCTTCTGCTACAGATAACTGCTCGGTTGGTAATCTCTAGGGGTGAGAAGCGATGGACTAGATAGAATTGACAGATCATATTCTGTGGTGAGACTACATTACATGGACTGTGTCTTTGATGTGATGCAATCCAAGCTGTTGAAGTAAGTCAAACGGTTAACGTAACTGGAACAACCAGATTCCAGTTGATTTTTCCACCAAACGGAGACCAAAAAATCTGGATTCCGAGCTGGACTTTGTTGGAGGCAAAGCTTTACGGCTATGCTTCTGCTACGGATAAACTGCTCGGTCGGTAATCCAACCGGTGTGAGAAGTGACGGACTTGATAATTGACAGATCCATATCCGTGTAGGAGAGGGACATTACTATTACTTGAACGCCAGCGATATCCATGCAATTCCTGCAACAGAAGTAATCCAAACATTACGGTAACCGATACCAGATTCAGTGATACCCACCAACGGAGACCAAAAATCTGATTCCGAAGCTGGACTTTTGTGAGGCAAGCTTTACGGCTACTGCTTCTGCTACGGATTAAACTGTTCCGTGGGTACACCAACCGGACGCGCAGAAGGATGTTACTTTGAATTGACTGATCCATATCCGTGGGAGAGACTACGATAACATGGAACGTGTTTGATGTGAATGGCAATCCAGCTGTTGAAAATAAGTCAAACGGTTAACGTAACTGACACCAAGATTCCAGTGATTACTACCAACGGAGGACCAGGACTCTGGATTCCGAAGCGGGACTTTGTGAGGCAGCTTTACTGTGCTACTGATTCTGCTTTACAGATAAACTGCTCGGTCGGTAATTCCTACGGGTGTGAGAGTGATGACTTGAATTGACTGCTCCATATCCGGTGGAGAGGACTGACGATTACTTGGAACAGCTCAGGCGATTATTCCATGGAATCCGGCAAACAGAAGTTTATCCAGACATTTACCGGTAACCGATACCGCAGATTCCGGTGATTCCACCAACGGAGACCAAAATCTGGATTCCGAAGCTGGACTTTGTGAGGCAAGCTTACGGCTACTGCTTCTGCTTATGAGATACTGCTCGGTTGGTTAATCCAATTAGGGCTGAGAAGTGACGGATTGAATTGGACAGATCCATATCCTGTAGGAGAGACTACTATACTTGGACGCCAGGATATCCATGGGGAAATCCTGCAAACAGAAGTAATCCAAAACATTAGGGTAACTGATACGCAGATTCCAGTGATTTACCACCAACGGAGACCAGAATCTAGGATTCCGAAGCTGGACTTTGTGAGGCAAGGCTTTTACGCTTTACTGCTCTGCTATAGATAATGCCGGTTGGTAATCAACGGGAATTAGAAGCGATGGACTTGAATTGACTGATCCATATCCGGTGGCGAGACAACTATTACTTGGACCGTAATCGGATGTGAAATGGAAATCCTGCAACAGAAGTAATCCAAACGGTTAACGTTTAACTGACAACCAGGTTCCAGTGATTTCCACCAACGGAGACCAAAATCTGGGATTCCGAAGCTGGACTTTGTGAGGCAAGCTTTACGGCTACTGCTTCTGCTACGGGATAACTGCTCGGTCGAGTAATCCAACGGTGTGAGAAGTGGACGGACTTGAATTGGACTGATCTGATCCTGTAGGTGAGACACCGATTACAATGGAACTGTTCTGATGTGAATGGCAATCCTGCAACAGAAGTAATTCCCAACCCATTACGGTAACGGATACTCAGATGTCCAGTGATTACCACCAACGGAGACCAGAATCTAAGATTCCGAACTGGACTTTGTGAGGCAAGCTTTACGGCTACTGCTTTCTGCTATAGTTAACTGCTCGTTGGTTAATTCCAATAGGGCTGAGAAGTATGGACTTGAATTGACTGATCCATATTCCGGTTGGGCGAGACTACGATTACTGGGAATGTCAGCGATATCCAATGGAAATCCTGCAACAGAAGTAACCCCAAACATTAGGGTAACTGTACGCAGATTCCAGTGATTACCACCAACGGAGGACCAGAATCTAGATCCGAAGCCGGGACTTTGTGAGGCAAGCTATTAGGTACTGCTTCTGGACCAACGGGATTAACTGCTCGGTCAGGTAATCCAACAGGCTTGAGAAGCGACGGCTTGGAATGACCAGATCCATTATTCTGTGGTGAGACTACTATTACTTGGAACGTCAGCGATATCCATCGGGAAATCCAGCAACAGAAGTATCCAGACCCATTACGGTTTAACCCGATACGCAGATTCGGTTGATTACCACCAAACGGAGACAAAATCTGGATTCGAAAGCTGGACTTTGTGAGGCAAGCTTTACGGCTACTCGCTTCTGCTATAGATAACTGTCGTTTGGTAATTCCAATAGGGCTGAGAAGTGATGGACTAGGAATTGACAGATCCATATCCTGTTTAGGGAGAGACTACCTGATTACTTGGAACGCCAGCGATATCCATGGAAATCACTGCCAACAGAAGTAATCCAAACTTAGGGTAACTGATACCGCAGATTTCCAGTGATTACCACCAACGGAGACCAGAATTCTAGATTCCGAAGTTCTGGACTTTGTGAGGCAAGCTTTACGGCTACTGTTCTGCTATAATAAACTGCTCGTTGTGTAATCCAAACAGGACTTAGAAGCGATGACTTGAATTGACTGATCCAACCGGGTTGGGCGGAGGACAAACTATTACTTGGGACCCGTATCGGATTGAATTGGAAATTCCTGCAACAGAAGTAATCCAAACGGTTAACGTAACTGACAACCAGATTCCAGTGATTTCACCAACGGGAGGACCAAAATCTGGATTCCGAAGCTGGACTTTGTGAGGCAAGCTTTACGGGCTACTGCTTCTGCTACGGATAACTGCTCGGTCGGTAATCCAACCGGCTTGTGAGAAGTGGACGGACTTGAATGGACTGATTCTATATCCTGTAGTGAGGTACACGGATACATGGAACGTTTTCTGATGTGAATGGCATCTGCAACAGAAAAGTAATCCAAACCATTTACGGTAACGGATATCAGATTCCAGGATTACCACAACGGAGACCAGAATCTAGATTTCCGAAGCTGGACTTTGTGAGGCAAGCTTTACGGCTACTGCTTTGCTATAGATAAACTGCTCGGCTTGGTAATCCAACAGGACTGAGAAGAAGCGATGGACTTGAAATTGACTTGATCCATATTCGGTTTGGCGAGACAACTAATTACTTGGACCGTTAATCGGATGTGAATGGAAAATCGGCAACAGAGTAATCCAAACGGTTAACGTTAACTGACAACCAGATCCAGTGATTACCACCAACCGGGACCAAAAATCTGGGATTCCGAGCTTGGACTTTTGTGAGGGCAGCTTTACGCTTACTGCTTCTTTGCTTATAGATAACTGCTCCCGGTGGTAATCCAATAGCGGCTTGAGAAGTGATGGGACTTGAATTGACTGATCCATTATCCGGTTGGCGAGACTTACGGATTACTTGGAATTGTCAGCGGATTATCCATGGAATTCCTGCAACAGAAGTAACCCAAACGTTACGGTAACTGATATCAAGCCCCGAGTAATTTACTTGCCCTTTCTGACATAAGCAGTACAGTGCAGTTTGGTCAATCAGGCAAAGGCAATCTTCTAACGACTTGGGGCCAACAGCGACAGATTAATTGCCGCGTGTTCCTAGCTAGAGTTGATCGGTGATTTGGCAAGTGGTGAAGTTTTCCTCTTGGTGCGGAAACTACCGTTACCTATCGAGCTTACCGATGTGCGGTTTTAATAACAGGGACTATTGCAGTTTCAGGTTGGACTTTTTATACAGAAAGCGATGATAATGAGAACCAGTAATCAGTGAGTTGTCCGATTGATTTCGTCGTAAGTACTGATCCGAATAGCTGCAATGCTTTGTTAATTGGACTGCACCGTCGGCTACAGACAACAGCGGTTTCAGTAACCTTGAACCAAGCAACTTTGAGGCCGGTTCAATATTCCAGTGGGGAATTACTCAAGTTTTGATCTGTACTGCTACCGATGCTTCTGGAAATCTATCCACGTGTAGTTTAAGGTTACTGTTTACGGTGATTTCCGAACTTTCCTGTGATAACTACCGGAATGGTTGATTCAGAATCTGAATGCTGGAAACCGACTTTGCGGCAGCAAGCCTTCACTGCTACTGCTTACTGCTTCGGATAACTGCTCGGTCGATGATCTACGGTGTGAGAAGTGACCGTCAACTCTTGATAGATCCTTATCCATTGGAGAGACTAGCGATTAACCTGGAATTGTATCAGATGTAAATGCAAGGCTGCTGAGTGGGTGTACAGACTATTACCGTAACTGATGCTCAGCTCCTGTGGGATTACATGTCAGGTGATATTATTTACCCACAGTTGGATTTGGAGAGGACTGGGAAAAGTGATCACTTATGATTTGCTGAAGAACCGATAAACTGTGAATAGACCTTAGAGTTATCAGTTGGCCCTGCAGCGGAGCCTTATTTCCTCTTGGTTCTACATCAGTAAACCTACCGAGCAACTGATGCTTTCCGGTAATACGCAAGTTTGTATGCTTCATTGAACTATCACAGAAAGTACAGAATAATGAGAAACCAATTATAGTGTTTCCTACTGACATTATTTGTGGAATTCTGATTACTAATAAACTGTAGTGCTTTAGTGGATGGATTGTGCCTTCAGCGATAGACAACAGCGGCTTCAGTAACCTTGGGCACCAGCAACTTTTTGAGCCGGGATCCATATTCCCAGTGGGAATTACTCAAGTGATCTATACTGCTTACGATTGCTTCTTGGAAATCATCCACTTGTAGGATTTAGATTACTGTTTACTGATTCACGAACTTCCTGTGATAACTTACGAATGGAGATCAGAATCTAAATGCTGAAGCCGGGGCTTTTGCGCAGCAAGCTTCACAGCTACGCTTCTGCAATGGATTAATTGCTCGGTCGCGTGATTCCTACAGTGGGATTAGAAGTGCGGTCAACTCTTGACTGATCCTATCCAGTTGGAGAGACCTACGTATTACCTGGGAATGTATTCAGATGTTAAATGGCAATGCTGCTGAAGGTGGTTGTACAGACTATTACCGTAACTGATGCTCAAGCTCTGTGATTTACATGTCCAGGTGATATTAATCCACAGTGGATTTGGAGAGACTTGGAAAAAGTGACCACTTATGATTTGCCTGAAGGCAACCGAATAACTGTGGAATGGAAAACCTTAGAGTTGATCAGTGCGCCCTGCAAGCGGAGCCTTATTCCCTCTTGTTCTACATCAATAACTACCGAGCAACTGATTGTTCGGTAATACGCAGATTGTTAGGCTTCATGTAACTAATCCAAGAAAGTAACAGATAATGGGGAAACCAAATTTATTAGTGATTGTCCCTATGACATTATTGTGGAAATCTGTACTAAATAACTGTAGTTGGCTTTAGTTGATGGATTTGCTGCTTCAGCGATTTTAGGACAACCAGCCGGTTTCAGTAACCTTGAACCAGCAACTTTGGGCCGGGAATCAAATTCCCAGTTTGGAATCTACTCAAGTGATCTATACTTGTACCGATGCTTCTGGAAATCTATCCACTTGTGTTTATAGATTACTGTTACTTGATTCGAACTTCTGTGATAAACTTACGAATGGAGATCAGAAATCTAAATGCTTGAAGCGGAGGGCTTTGCGGCAGCAAGCTTCACAGCTTACAGCTTCTGCAATGGATCATTGCCTCGGTCGTGATTCCTACAGGGTTAGGAAGTGACGGTCCAAACTCTTGACTGATCCTTATTCCGTGGGTTTACAACGATCACCTGGACAGTGACAGATATCAATAACAATGCTGCCACTCCAGTTAAAACAGCCGTTAACGGTAAATATTACGGAGTTCCAACAGTTATAACTTAGAAATCGATATTTCACTATCGAGAAATGGAGAGACTTTTAACAAATTTCCTCTGCCGGATATGAATAATGGGTCTTTCTGAAATTGTGGGGAATTTTAGCATTTCTTTGAAATCCATAGGATTTCACCCCACATTTCTCTAGGCCTAAAAGACGAAGGAGATAGAATCGTCCTTCACTCGTAAATTTCCTGATTCGGTTAGAGATGTTAATGGAATTCTTAATTAGCAATATCTGCTAGTGTAAATGTTTTACTTACGGAAGTTCGATTCTGATGGTGATGGTTATTACTCTAGTCAGGGTGATTGCAATGATCTGCGATTTACCATGTTATTCCAAGGTG
>Ga0163217_1045904_pt1 | contig 11380 bp, 9 predicted proteins | sample SynspAceP_FD_185933 | JGI IMG/M metagenome (GOLD analysis project Ga0163217, IMG submission 185933) | Saline lake microbial communities from Ace Lake in Antarctica - Synechococcus sp. Ace-P (PacBio error correction) | ecosystem: Environmental > Aquatic > Non-marine Saline and Alkaline > Saline ... | reverse complement strand
TTCTTAAAACTGCGTCATATGCATTTACTGCGTTTCATTAGTAGATTAAAAAAAACTCCCTCCGTTGAAAAATCACTTGTACCTTTTTCCCTTTTATACTTTTATGGGTCTTTCGCTAAAGGCATTCCCCAATTGCGAGGATCGTCAGTTATACTCCTCTATTAATGATTCGTATTTGATCCTTGAAGAACGGGAATCAGAATTTGGAGCCCTTGGCTACACTTACGATTACATCCAGTCTGTGGTCGATTCGAAAACCTATGGGAATTCATTTGTGCTGCAACTCGCATCGCATACCATCCTGCAGGACTTAAATCCTGGACTTCCCGGACGCTCTCTCAAGGAGTAAAAAAGGCGATCAATTTGATCGCCTCTCTAATATTAATTTCTACGTGTAACTGACTTAAGCCAAATTCCCTTGGCCTGATCTACATTGCAACCTCGGCATCAACCTGCGTATGGTATGAAAAGCAAACTTCTGGAGGCGGCACTACTGCCCACTAGAGGATGAGAAAGCCTCGTTCGTTGTTCGCTGGGACCTCGATGACGTGTCCGGCTAAGGCTCTTTAACTTGGGTATCCCCTCCTGTAACTACAGCAATTACTATCCCTTTTCTAGCTCTTAACCTCTCTTGGGTATTGCTTTACATTTTTTTTTCGTACGAACTATCTTTAGTCGCGATAAAAACAAACTTGGCATCTCCTTCGTTCGATCAAGGCAATTTCGGGCCATGGCTTCATCTCCGCGGCAGGATTATCCTCAGCATGGATATACGAAATCCTCTTTCAGCTTCAAAGCTCCTTCTAAAGCTACCGGGAAATTATAACCTCTCCGAGGTTAAAGTGCATTTCTAAACTTCCTGATGTATTGACTTTGCCGTGTATTTGATTGGCCTCATTACTTGTAATGGCTTTTTTCAACCTTCCCCAGGGTATGGGCTTCAAGTCATGTAAAAGTTGAATGTATCTGCTTTCTGGAAGCGGTGCCTCTTTGTATTCCCAGCTTCAAGCCATCATCGAAGCACAGAGGTATCTGCGCCGTAAATGCTTTGGTAGAAGCTACTCCGATCTTCTGGACCAGCATGAGTATATGATCCTGCGTGAGTAGCACGGGGAATGATTGAAACCAAACCAACCATTACAACTCCAAAAATTAGTCGCTCCTTTTGACTTCGCTAGTTTCAAATGGCAGCTGTGTTATCTGCTGTTTTCTCCTGATGAGAGATCGCCGATGATAAAAATCTTTTTCCACTTAACACTGGATTACGATATTTCTGAACTCCGAAGGGCAATATTCAACCTTCTACCGGTACTCTGGCAAACCCTTCGAAATAAGTATTCTGCTTACTTAACCCTGCATGCCAGGAAGTTCCGCATGCAGTGATGATGATCCGCTCGCATTGTTGAAATTTATTCATTGTAATCACGAAGACCTCCAAGAACCAATCTGCCTGATTTAGCATCTTAAGCGTCCGCGTAGACAATTGCAATGGATTTAGGTTGGCTCATAGATTTCCTGAGCATGAAGTGCTCGTATTCCGCCTTTTTCGTGGCTTCCATTTCATTCCAGTTGATTGATATATGGACTGGTCTCTACGTTTTCAATTGTTTTTTACCTGAGACGGTTGTTTACGGATGACCGCAATCTCATAGTCGTCAAAGCGTAAATCACTTTTATTGGTGTATTCGTATGATCGGCTGTAGCATCTGAGGCCAAAAAATTACTCAATCTTCCTCCAACTCCAATCACAAGTGGGATCCTTTTCGCGGCGATCAAAGTATCTGGCTCTTCTTTGTTGATCAAGACTATGGCATTACGCACCTACTACTTTTATTGAAGTTGCTAGGTCGAAGCGCTTCTTCCAGACTACAGTGTTATTCAATTGGAATATCTTCGATAAACTTGATTTGAAACCTCTGTGTCAGTTTGAGATTGAAAACGTATACCGTTTTGCTCTAGAGTCTATTTTAAGGACCTCATAGGTTTTCAATGATTCCATTGTGGAATCATCGCATTTTTTCTGGAAAGAAGGATAGTGAGGATGCGCATTGACATCATTAGGCTCGCCGTGAGTCGCCCAACCGCGTATTCCTATTTCTATTTTAGAAGTCAAATTTGTAGGAATTCAAGATGTTTCCAATTCCAGAAACTTTCCCCTCTTTTTATAAAATACTCAATCCATTAGGAATCTAACAAATGCGACCCACCGGCACTATTCATAGCCCCTGTATTCTAATCTCTTTAACCTTTGATGATTAATTGGGTAAGGCTTCTTGCTGACCAACGTACCGCTACGATTCCACACATATTGAAAATTTTTGACCTTTTGTGATTTACTTTTGCAAAGAAACAGGGATTTCATACCAAAAAAAAAAACCACTTCCATTAAGAAATGTTAGGAAGCGGGTTGGAGAAACAATTTTAATTTGTTTGTTTACCTGATTTTCGAGTAAATCGAAGTTTTACTTTCACTTTATTCTTTTATCAACAACAAAATTTGGCGAAGGGATTTTTAAAATCAATCATTCATCTGAACCATTAACAACAGTCCACATAGAAAACCAATCTTTCTCTAATCAGAGTGTTCTTATAGATTCCATTTTGTATCAGGATGAATATATCCACTTGTAAACACCTGTTTTATTATTAAAGTCAGTCGTGACGGTGCCCGAATAGAGGGAATAGGGATTTCCATTCGATCTAACTCTACTGTGGTTTGCCCCTAGATCTGAACTGTAATTGGATTTTATCGCGTACTCTGCGGATAAATTATTTGACTGGTTGGTCAAATAAAGATATCCTGAAAACAGTGGATTCTGATGTTTCAGGGTAGCTTTCTATTTCCCCTATTTCAAACTCAACTTTGATTTAAAAGTTTACCCAGCCAACGTCATCTAAAAATTGATCGAAAGGGACTAGTATCTATTTTTAAAAACCATTCCGAGCAGGTTGATTTTACACTACTTTTATCTCCTACATCATATCGCGGACACCATAGTCAACAACTTTTGAGTTGGGGTTCCAGTCGATACTCTCAATTTCCAACGAATCCCGTAGAAGAGCTAGTTGTAAATTTCCTTTATAGGCAGGTTAGGAACAGTATTTCTCCAGGCAAAATGAAATAGGAAAGTAAAGCCCGTATTTTGCCCTTGCTGGAAACCGATTGTGGTATTATCACCTGTTCTTGATTAATCGCTATTCCAGGTAAATAATCACGAAATTGTTGAAAAGATTCTTTTAAAAAAATCTTCTTTCACAACAGGTCAAAAATTTTCAAACGCAAAAATCAGGGAGCGGACTAATTTGAATTGTCGCTGTCTTTGACGCCCAAACAAATCTTCCCCCGAAGCAATAGGTAATGGGTAAACCGAAGCTTATCAAATTATTAGTAGGCAGTATCAAGTATCGGCTCTTCTAAATCTATGAAACTGATAGAATTTCTTTTATCCAAGTCACTCCATTGACAACTAATTACATCAATTTGAGAAAGTCGCACTATCATAAACCCTCGTTGGTTAGGGCGAGTAGCAGATTGGTTAAATGATAACTAGAGAATAATCTTTGCTTCCGTAATCCCAAAGAAGCATCTTGCTCATGACCTGCTAAAAGTATTCCTCTTCTAAACAGATTAGTTGTGGTTTTTCAAAAGAATTCCAACAAAACACTTTAGCAGGGTAATATCAAACTCCTGGAAAAACACCCAATTTTGGTTGTTTCCAGAAGCTAGTTCTAAAACCTACGTAGGCAGGAATCGCTTACAGGATATAATAAGAATGGGAAAATGGACAGAATCGCCCATAAGGTTTAAACTTTACCCGGCGAGGTAAGTAGTATATATGTCAAATAGCTCCTCGTGAGCTTTGTTTCTTCTGCTTCTGTTTTCAATGCTGATTTCAAACTTTTTTGTCTTTTGAGGAGACCCTCGATTAGTTGCGTTTTAATTCTGCGGAAAACTTCCCGCCTTTGACCACCAAGTCCGCATATGCCATGCCCATCTTGATAAATCCTATGTAATCTTTGCCTCATTCAAAAGGTGCTAAAATAGCTCATTAATGTCGACCATCTTAACCTTGTTTAACAAATCATCGCCAACAGGTTTGGGAAAAATCCGTTTGTTTTAAAAACTGCGAACACTGATTTTGTTATCTTTAAATAACGGCTCACTCTTATAAGTGGTTTTCAAATACATCGGAATTAAACTTGTCATTCCAATCGTTGCAATGCACGATATCCCGGGAGCCCAACCCCAAAAAAAATTTTTTATTAACCGTCTCATTACTCCTTTACAGAAAAAGATTGACGCTCGTTCATTGTTCCTCATAGAACTTCTTCTGCTTGTCATGGAATACATTGCTTTTCTGTTGGAAAAATATCCTCATTATTGTTAAAGTAAAACCTGAAGCTTAGCATTTCGGTGAATTGAAAGCCACTTTGATAACTAATGGTTTTTCTTCGTCTCCTACTGCAATATTGATCCCAGACAGTTTTCTTACTATTTCGTGCAATCTATTCTTCCGCTCGTTTTGATTAAGCCAAATCGAGGAACCAAAAATTTCTGATCTCCATTCACGCTCTTGCATCGCTTGAGGTAATGCTCTAAGGAAGTTTGCAACCTTGGGAAGTTTCAAGAAAAGGATTTGATTCCACTTGCAACATAGAGGATTCGTAGTTTGGAACATAATTATCGGATTTAATTATTAGGGGTGATAAATTAATTGTACAAAGTACAAAAAAAGCCAAAAAACTCGAAATTATGAATATTAATATTACTTTTGCCCCTATTTACCCATAGACTTATCCCACTCTTTTGGTACAGCTAACTATAAAAGAAAATTGGAGCAAAATCGGCTTTCAGGCAAGTCAAACAGATAAAATCATTGGTTTGTCCTTTACTATGGCGTGCCCTTACATGAAGGTCATCTTCAGCTAATCGAGCTCCAATCATCCTGCGATCTTACCATAGGTTTCTATTTTTGTCAACCCTACTCAAATTTTCAATAATCCTGCTGACTTGATACCTACCAAAACAACTTTAGGAGGTTTTGATTTAGGAGAAGTAAGACAAGAAAAAATGTGGATGTTGTAGTATATACACCAAGCATCAAAGAAATATACCCGAATCCTCCCGAACTTTTCCGCTTTTCCTTTTGGAATCCTGGGGAAACAAAAACTCGAAGGAGCTTTCGTCCAGAGGCATTTCAACGGAGTAGGACTGGGTTCGTATTCAAACCTGTTAAATATCTTCGACCTCATGTGGGCTTTTTCGGGCAAAAAGGATTATGCAGGCAAGTTAGCCATTATTGGCAGGCTGGTTAAGGATCTTTCCTTCCCAGTTAGATATTGTGACTGACCAAACAATTGGCGAGAAGCAAGATGGACGGGCGATGAGCTCTGAAACCTGCGACTTCTCCCTTATTGCACAGGGAAAGCCTCACTTATCCTTTTCAATTCGCCTAAACAAGCCAAAAAGGAAAATTATTGCCGGAAAAAGCATGGTTTGCAGTCCAACAAGAAATCGGTCTGTGATTTTGAAAAAAAAGTTTCAAACTCGCAGAACTCGAGTATTTCGAGCTTATCGATCCTGCAAGGCTTTGAGGTCTAGCAGACTTTAGACCGAGGCTTATCCTCGGTCCATCTGCGTGGCAAGCCTATTTAGGGGAAATCAGTTTGATCGATAACATTTTCGATAAAAATTCTAATTTTGCGGCAAAAAACTAAAAACCATGCAAATCCAAGTATTAAAATCAAAAATCCACCGGGTAAAGATCACCCAGCCAGAACCTTCATTATGTAGGCTCCATCACCATCGACGAGAATTCTCATGGGACGTCTGCGGAAATCTAGATCGAGAACGAGAAAGTTACAGTCGTAAACGTGGAATAATGCGTGAGCGACTGGAGACCCTATGTGATCAAAGGCGAGCGAGGATCGGGCAAAGTATGTCTGAACGGTTCCAGCAGCCAGAAAAGGCCGCTTTGGGAGATATTGTAATCATAATTTTCCATTGCAGGATGGAAACTGGAAGAGGCAAAGCAAATACAAGGCCTAGACTGAATCTTTCCTGATGAGCAAAAACCAATTAATCTGATATTTCAGAAAAAACCTCAAGCAATTCGTCCAGCTTACAATTTCCCTCGGAGTTGAGGCGGATATTTTGGGTTTTATATTCGTGATATTGCATTTGACAGTCTATTGGACAAGTCAAATCAAGCAACTGGTTTGGATTCTTAACCTTCCGTTGGCCATAGGCCCTTTGCGGGTATTGGCTGAGAGCTTGGCGCTGGAGCTTATTGAATCCAAGAGAAGACGAGGGGATTAAGGTTTACTCCAAACCGATCCTACCATGCCAGTAATGGGAATTGGCTAACTTGGTAAATTATGCTGGGCCTCACACGGCGTGCCGGAAGTCGCTCGATGGTGGCGTACTGACACGTTACTAACGCATATCCCCTAGGTCAGTCGTCGGCACTAGTTGACGCTGGAGGATGAGAGAAAAGGCAACCGTCTCCTGCTTTGTAGAAAAAGTCTAAACTCGCCAAAACAATGTATAAATCATTAAGCGCTGGAATTCCTTTCAATCTTCCTTATTGCTTTCTTGGAGGATTATACTAATTTCTCCTTTCATTTATTCTGATTTTCGAAGATTCAAGAAACCACTCTTTTTTGTAAACAAAATCCAACATTTTTTTTTAGAGAAATAGGCGGAGGACTTCGATCTGTAGGCAAGCTTTCGGAATCCAATTCGGGTTTGCCGCCAGCTCATTACGATCTGGGTCATTTATTTCTTGACTATGTTACACCGTCTCTTTGGGGATCCAGAGTACTGCCAATTTGTCTAGCAAGCGATGGTACTACTAAGTTCATCGGTAAATGGGAAGTATTGGCATGATTGCCCAGTGCAAGGGGGAAATAGGGACCTTTCATTGCGCTTTGGCTTTTCATTTTGATACCAGTTGGGGATAATTGAACAAGAACGGAAAAATCTTTCGCGGCGATTTTATCCATGGCACCAAGTCCTCCTAGTTATCTATTCGCAGGATTAATCAGCTGGATAATTCTGCTTGAGAATTCCCGCTTGGAAAAAACCCACTGAGGCTTTAACTTCGTTAATCAACGTTAAATAAATTAGATATGATCATTAGTAATCTTTATAGTCTTTGCCGCACGGGCTGGCTTTCTTGGTCAATAGGACTTTGAAAAAGCAAGTTTAAAAGTATCCGAGACGCCTCTGAGGCAACCGTTTCGGAGCTGAAATCGCCAAATTATGTTAGGCAGATAATAACATCACAGCGTTTGAGGTTTATCTGTGGAAGTCAGTTGAGTGACCATTATAAAAAACCCACAGAACAAAACAGTAAATCTTAGTCTATTGTTATTACGTGTTAGAAAATTGCCTCCGCAGGCAGCAGTAGCAGCTCCACGAATGCGGCCACGCCGGTACAGCATGGCAACTTCCTACACTTGGCCTAAATTTAAGATCTACGCTGGTGCCAATTCAACAACAGTGCCGGCAAAATCTTTGAATATCGTGTTTTGATCGCCTCACTCCTGGGTGGATTTGCGCTAGGCCTTCCTTATGAGCTCGTTGGTTAACATCTTAGTCAGTGCCTATGGAATTATAACCTTGTTCACTTTGGCACACTTCTCACGTAGAATTCGATGCGACTGTAAACCGGGCGCTTGCCTTGGGTAAAGACACGAAACATCGTCACACCAGATGAATACGTAATGGTCGAAAGATGCGCTCAAGCTGGGGCGCCATGAACTTATGTAGTAGCCGGCTTTAGCAGCCTCTTTAGCACACTGGCTTATTATGTTTTATCTTTTTGGGAATTCGGATTGATACAGATCAAATAAAAAATTGCCGGAAAAGGGCAGGTTTTCGGCCCTTTTATTTTTTTCAATAACTTTCCGATCGGGATTTCAACAATTTATTAGAACATGCATTTTTCAATTAACGAAGAACATCTAGCAGTCCGAGATGCATGCCAAGAGAAATTTGCCAATACAGATTACTTCCAGGAGTTATCGAGCGCGATTCATAGAAGCTAAATTCCCCCAAAGGCAGGTTCATAAATGGTGGGAACTTGGATTTATGGGAATGTGGGTGAAGCCGAAATACAATGCGGCGGAAATGAGATACCATTTCCTATGTATTGGCTATGAGAGACTTGTCAAAAATTTGATGCTTTCCGCTTCAGTATGTTATGTCTGTAAACAAATTCTTTTGTATGCTGGGGCTTAGAGAAATTACGGCTCCGAAGCTCAAAAAGAAAGTATTTGAAACCTCTTGCTAGTGGTGAAGTTTTGGAGCCTATCTGCCTTTCTGAACCAGAAGCTGGTTCTGACGCTACTTCCCACAACCTCAGCTGAGCTTAATGGAGATCATTATGTCCTCAACGGTCTAAAAACGGGATTACCCAAAACCGGTTCGTCTGCCAAAGTATTTATTTGGTTAATAGCGGCAAACAGATGGCAAGTAAAGGGGCACAAAGGAATCTCGGTTATTTATTGTAGACGGGGGAGGCAAGCAAGGATTAATATAGTCGGAAAAAGAAAGGACAGCTTGGGATTCGTGGAATCTACACTCACTCATTGAGTTTACTTGACCCGTTCCAACAGTGCCAATAGAAAAACCGCATCGGACCAGAAGCTCTTCGGTTTACCTTTGCACAATGGAAACCCTTAATGGACGTAGCATCGGAATACGCTGCCCAAAGCTTTAGGCCATTGCAGCGGGGCTTATGATATTGGCGCTGCTTACTCCAAAGATGCGAAAGCAATTGGGAAGACCTTATCAGTCAACATCAGGCCCATCATTTAAACTTGCGACATGGCTACAACAATTGAAAGCAGCCAGACTTTTAGTGTTTACAAAAGCAGCTTTCGGGCTGAAAGAAAAATTTTTTTTCCCAAGGTTTGGGGGGGGGAGAAGGGAAAAGGGACTATTTTTTTTTTTTCTTTTTTTTTTTTTTTTTTTTTTTTTTTTCTCCCAAAGGGGGGGTCGAGCCTTTTTTCCAAAAAAGGGGGGGGCAATGGGGGGCCCAAAAAAATTTTTTTATTTATATGACTCACAGCGTAGCAATGGAGTGTGACGATCGAAGCGATACAAGTACATGGCGGCTATTTGGCTATGTGAAAGAATACCATGTAGAAGCGACTCATGCGAGATGCCAAAAATCACTCAAAATTTACGAGGGGACCTCCGAAATTCAGAAAATAGTGATATCCGAGGATCTTAGGTGAGGTCAACTAAAATCAAACGAAAGGGGTTATAAATTTCAATTATTATACCCTTTTTTTTATGTTTTTACTCTCATTCCAAAAAAAGGTCATGTTTTTTTTAATTAGAAAAATTATATTTTTGAATTTTACTATTCTCCAAATTATTTCATGGAATATTACAACAAAGTCATGAGTCGCGTAAATGTTAGGTTTATTTCGAGGCAACAATTTCTAGACTTTTGAAAAAACCATTCACAGTCAAAAGATTACAAAGGAGACTGATAACAACGCTGATCACTTCTTCTCACCGGTACCTTGAAGTTTGGCCGAAGGGATCAAGAGCTAGCTAATGAAGGGAAGTGCTATTCCTTCCTGCTGGAGGCGTAAAAACAAAACTTACGCTGAAATAGCCTAAAGAAGTCAGACTTATCCAATCAACAATTCAAAGAAAATAAGAAGAAATAACCTCTTCCAGAGCATTTCCTTCAAGGACATCATAAATATGGCAGGATGACTGTATCTCCATGGTCAGCTTTGACTCAAAAGTTTTCGATGTGGTTAAACTTTTCAATTCACTCCGACTTCCCCCTTTTATCATTTCGATTCAATGATCGCCTAGCCACTATCATCGAGACTTGATTGAAAGAGTGAGGTGAAGTAATTTGGTTAAGGAGCGAAATCTTAAAAGTCAAACCGAAATCCTAGTAATCGAGCTACTTCGCCAATATTTTGAAGAATCGCTTATTCTTAGAAAGAGGCTTTCCACCAATGCTCCTATTTCAAGGACCCTAGACTCAATCGACTTATTTAACTTATCAAGGACCAACCTTGGAGGGCGATCTTTCTAAATAAAGTTTTGGCTCAAATTCGCCAAAATTGATCGAAGGATTATGTAGGGCAATATTTCAAAATGCTTCCGAATAAATCCTTCAGGACTACATCGAAATACAGCGAATGGGGAAAAACTGCTGTAGAGTTACTTAAGAACCTCAAAAAAATCAATCCGGGATTATCGAGCAAAGACATAGGCTATTAAGGACACTGCATATTTTTCTGCCGAAGGTTATCAATAATGATGTACGGGAGTTACACGGCTTGGAAAGATGCGCCGAAGAGAGTCACTAATTAACGTGCAATGAATCGATTCATTTGTCGCTTTTAAATGCCAAGGCCTCGACCAAAAAAGTCGGGGTCTTTTTTCTATGCTATTTCCCAATACCCAGAGGTCTGCTCCTGCGAAAACGCATTTTTCACATTGGGAAATTGAGTCAATCCCTCCACCCACAATAATTGGATGCTCTACCACTTCGCGAACAGCTCGCAATTACTTCAGAAGAAAACAGGACTTCTTGAGCCACTCCCTGCATCCAGGAAAAAAAAATTGTCATTCCCAAAAATGCCCGCCAAAAGCTGTTGCTTTAAGCTTAGATTTGGCTTAGAGTCGGGATTTGGAGTAGTTTGGCTAATATTACTGCACGCTCGTGATTTCATGTTCGTTAATCAACAAATTAACCTGTGGCAAGCATTTCCCAAACCCATTATTTTTTTTGAATATTGGAGCAGCTGAAAGCCTGATGGACAATCAGAAACTCATTGATTCCTTTTCCTGAAATAAGAGATAAGAATAGATAAGCATCTGCATGCTGGCGTGAGCTGCATAGTGAGAGCCCGGGAAAAATTACCAACCGGGATTTTCCTGCTAGATCTTTCAGAACCAATACGACCTCGTCAAAATTTATCTCCGATCAAATTGGGCTCCCTCCCACAAAAATTAAATTCAAATTCTTGGTGAATCCATGAAAAAAATCAAGCTCTGAGTCTATTTAGAATCTGAATTTATTCAGAAATCTTACTTAGCACGCTATGCCTTTATTTCCCTGAGACTGGAGTGACCTGAGGAGTTTTAACTTACCTTCTTCTGGCTCGATTTATCATCTCCGAAGCAAATTGAATAAGTTTGGAAGGGTACTTTTCTTTGCAAAGCATCCTACCAATAAATAGTCGCTCACCAAGAGAAGGCCAAAAACTACTTTGGAAGATGAGGCTTAACTTTTTCTCCAAATCTTTGCTCAATAACCCTCTCTTTCTAAAACTTCCAGTGCACGCTCGGTTTCCCGAGTTTTCTTCTCCGAGTGGCTTGAACTATCGCAAAAGT
>Ga0163217_1041621_pt1 | contig 11380 bp, 15 predicted proteins | sample SynspAceP_FD_185933 | JGI IMG/M metagenome (GOLD analysis project Ga0163217, IMG submission 185933) | Saline lake microbial communities from Ace Lake in Antarctica - Synechococcus sp. Ace-P (PacBio error correction) | ecosystem: Environmental > Aquatic > Non-marine Saline and Alkaline > Saline ... | reverse complement strand
AGGTGGCCCGTAGGCGATATGGCCGATTCTACCGTGTGCTGCGATCTTTATGTCGCGCGCAAGCTGGGAAGGTTCGGGGACTGACCCCGATCGAAGCGATGGCCTGCCGGTGTGGCCAGTCGTCGCTACCCGTGTGGCGCGTTTGGAAAGCTTGTGGTGCAAGGCACCAAAACCCGCCTGCTGGTGGACCCAGACAATATTTCCCCGCGCTTGAGGCGCGACACGCGATGCCCCTGTCTGGACCGGGGACGCGTCTGGCGGCGTGGGCAGAGGCCGGGCGCAGCTATTTCGTGTCGGATTTTTCGATTGCGCGCGAAAGCCCGGCATTGTCAAGATTTACCGTAAAACTGCTGCCGCATAGGGCGCGGGTTTCCCACGGGCCCCATGCGCATGAGCCTTAAGCCGATTGGCATACGGCTGTTCGGCGATACCTGCCCACCAGGCTTGCAGCCGGCAGGGATGATATCGTCGTTAAAGTTATACATTCGGGTTGTGCACCATCGCGGTTGTCGCCATTGCCGACCAGAAATAAGGCACCGGGCGCCTTCTTCGAGCAAAAGGCGAAATCCTCGCCGCCCATGACCAAGGCGCTTCGTCACATTGCCCTGAAATACCGCGCGCGACATCCGCCGCGAATTCGGCTGCGCGTCGTGGTTCACCATCACCGGATAGTTGCGCACGTATTTGACCCGTTGCCGTCGCGCCAAAGGTGGTGGCGATGCCTTCGCAAATCTCTGTACGCGTTTTCTGCCAAGATCGCGCAGGTCGTTTGGGACAAGTGCGCCACGGCTGCCCCAGCACGTTCACACGCTGCGGGATGACGTTGAATGCCTTGGAGGAGGATTCAATCGAGGTAATGGACACCACGATTATTGCCCACAGGGTCCGCATTCCGGCTGACGATGGTTTGCAGCGCAGTGGATGATATGCGCGCGTTCACAACGCCTGTATCCGATGGTCTCATGCGGGCTTGGCAGCGTGGCCGCCAGACCTTCGACCTCGATCTCGAGCAGATCGGTGGCCGCAAAAAGAACGGGCCGGGGCGATCTGAACTGACCTGCGGGGAATACCGGGGGGCCCCCCAGGTTGTGCATGCCATAGACTTCTTGGATGCCCCAGCGGTCCATCATGCCATCTTCGCCACATTCTCGCGCCGCCGCCGCCACCTTCTTCGGCGGGCTGAAAGATCACCACGACCGCTTCCCGTCAAAGTTCCGCGTTTCGGCCAGATATTGCGCCGCCCCCAAAAGCATCGCCCGTGTGGGCCGTCGTGGCCGCAGGGCGTGCATTCCGCGTTGGGCGTCTTTGGAGGCATAGTCCAACCCGGTTTGCTCGTGGATCGGCAGCGCGTCCATATCTGCGCTGCAAGCCGATGACCTTTGCCCGACGCGGTAGAGTTGCCTGATCACGCCGACAACGCCCGTACGCCCGATGCCTTCGACGACTTCGTCGCAGCCAAAGGCCCGCAGCCTTTTCCAGCAAACCGTGCCAGAGGTGCGGTGTGTTCTCAAACAAGATTTCGGGGGTGTTTCATGCAGATCACGTCGCCATGCGGTGATGTCGGTGTGCAATTTCGGCAAATCGGTTCTTAAACGGGGCATTTTTCGAAGTCCGAAAGTTCTGGGGATAAAAGCATGCGGCGTGCCCCCTTTTCAGGGCAAGGCCGCTGGCTAGGCTGGCCAATCTTGTTTTCAATTCATTTCCGCTGGTACCAGCTACGAACCTTGCGGGGATCGCGTTCATTCGTTGAAATTATTTACATAGGGTGGTGGACGGTTGGCGCCCGTCGCCATTGCCCAACATAATATAGGCACCGGGGCGCTGGTTCAGCATATTACAGGAAATGCCTCCCCCGCCATGATCGGGGGCGTGTCACGGTCCACACCGGGCGTGATGTTTTCCGCCACATCGGCGGCATAGCCGGTTGTTGGGTCTCAGCATCACCGTGATTCGGGTTAATCCGCGTACATAGGTGATGTTGGTGGCACATTGATGGGCGCGCAAAGGTATGGTCACGACCGATGCAAGCGGTCTTGCACCAGATCGCGGATGCTTGCATCAAGGTGTGCGGACCGCTGCGCGCAAACGCACTGCTGCGGCAAGACGTTGTGGCTGTCGGTGTCGGATCGCATGGTGCAGACCGACACCACCGCATTCTTTGATCGGGTCGACATTGCGCGCGGGCAATGGGATTTGCAGTGCCACGACGACATGGGCCCGGCAGCAAGTTGGTATCAATCGCTCATGGTGGGGCAAGCGGCATGACCACCCTGCCCGGTGATTGTAATATCGAATTCATCCGCGCCGCCAGCAACCGCCCCACACCGGATCGCGAATGTTGCCGACAGGCTGAATCAGGGCATATTGTGATGCCGTTACACTTCGTCGATCACCACCGCTCCATCAGGACTTTCCCTCGAACCATGACATTGCGCCACCGCCGCCCTCTTCGGGCGGGTTGAAAGATCAGCACTTGCGCCGCCCGTCAAAAATTGGCCGGTTGGGGTTTTTTTTTTCCCGGGGGGCCCAGGGTATTCGCCGCACCAACAGCATTAAGCGGTATGCCCGGTCGTGGCCGCAGGCGTGCATCTTGCCGCTGTTTTTGACGCATATTTCAAGCCCCGTCGCCTCTGTGATCGGAGCGCGTCCATATCCGCCCGCAACCGATGCTGCGCCCCGAGGTATTGGTATTTCCCTCGATCACGCGACAATACCGCGGTTTGCGCCACGCCTGCTTCGTGATATGGTGATGCCCAAAACTGCGCAGCTTCTCTTCGACAAAAACCCGCGGTCTGTGGAGATCGAATTGCAGTCGGGAATGGTGTGCAGGTGACCGCCGCCATGCGGTTGATCTGGCGGTGTGTTTCGGCAAGGCGGTTTCTTGATCGGCATCGGCGCGCGTTCCTTTATTATGACTAAACGTTTTGGGGCCCCAATATCATGGGACTTACCATCGGAAAAACCGCGCAAGGGCGGAACCGGCTTAATGATCATGGCCAGCACCCTCTCCGGTTACCAGACGAGGCCAAAACGCGGCCCATACCCGGCCCTATGCCGAAGCCGTGGCCTGGACATGCCGGTTGCCAATCGTTCAAGCCCCGGCAGTGCTGCCACGGTATTTCACGACAGGGACAATATCGGGCATGGTGTCGAATCATACCTGCCCATGCGATTTCAGCTTATCGAGACCAAATTTCCGGAAACCAATCGCCGAAAAAATCACGCAGCAGGCGGCGCGATCTTGGCCATATTGCGGGGCGGGATCCAGGATTGCGCATCGCCTCGAAGGGGATGGGGGCGCCGGCTGCCAGCGCCGTTTTGGTTCCCCATGCTCGGGGAAGCCCTTGGGTGGCAAACGGATGGAGCGTTGGCCAAAGGATACGGCAAGGGCAAATTGCGTCATAAAGTGAGGCAACGCGCGGAACGCATCCGGCCCCCGACGAACAGCTCGGGGCGCACCGGGTGGGCAAGGCGTATAGCGCCATCCTCGCGGCGACGGAATGCGAACCCGCCCGTCTGATACGCACCCGCATAGACTTCGGGGCAAGGCGGCTTCGTCGGCTTGCCCACATTTTTCGCGCACAGAGAGTTGCGGCATCGAAATACCGTGGTTGCGTAGGAAACAGCGCGGACCAGGCACGCCGCAGAACCACCTGCGAGGGATTTGATACGGCCCTGTCGGTGATCACCCCTGCAACACGCCCCGCAGCAATTGTCGAGTTGCACGTACGGCGCAATTTTCGATGATCTGCACTGCCCTCGGCGGGCGGCATACCCGGCAGTGCGGCACGGGCGGACCCAAGGCTCCGCGCGCATGTCCGACGGGCGTGCATTTCAACGCGCCGATCTGCGTGTGGCGAGGGTGGGAAAGAGCCGCGTCCACCTCGGCAGCCGGTCAACATCTTTGCTAATTCCGCGCCATTGGCCCGCGCATTGGGCAGCCAGGTCTTTCGTAGCGGGCAAGCTGCGCCGGTTTCTGCGCCAAATAGGCAAAGCCGCCCTGCCGTAGGACGGATTATTCGACGTTCATGTTGCCCTGCCAGATCACCGCCAGATTCGTCTGCGGCCTCGCCCATGATAGGCATCTCTTCAGGATCCCGCCCCTGTTGCCGGATCCAGCCCCGTTGCGGCTGGATTGTTCTCGCCAGCGATGCGGCCTTTTTTCCAGGCAAGGTCACAGAATGCCCGTCGCGGGCAAGAAAGAGGCGCGGTGCAGACCCCGATTGATCCCGCCGGCGACACAATGTATCCGAGGCCGGCGGAGGGCGGGCCGGGAAGGGTGATGGGGGTGGTGCATTAATCTGGGAACGCTGCATGGTCAGGCTTCTTGTTTCTGCGTTGGCTCGCGGCGGGGCAGGCCTGCGGTCGGGGGCCAGCCCCCGCGCCGCAGGGCGCCCCTCCCCCGGTGGATTTGGTACCATTTTGGAAGAGAGGGCCGCTGCGCTGGGTCATTTCAAACCGTTCAAGCAGTCGCGCATGGAATGATGGCCGCCTTCATTGGGTGACTTCCGATGTATTCGTTTGGGCTGGTGCGCCTTGCGCAATGTCGCCGGGGGCCGCAGACCACCGCCGCTGTAGCCTGCTTTCCTGAAACTGCCCTGCCTCGGTGCCGTAGCTGACTTTTGTGACTTGGGCGTTGTCGGCCGGTGATCTGGCCGCACCAAAGGTTTCGGCCCAAGCCCGTCTTCTCGGGTTGGGAGCGCTGGCCACGTCAAAACGGGGCGTGATCTCGATATAAGTGTTTCGGGACGACCTCTTGCATCTGCTGTTCGACTTTCGCGCAACTTTTTCAAGATAGGCGCGTGCCCCCCAGGCGGTCTTTGTCTTCGCCGGGGACAAACCCGGAAATCCATTGCAAAATTGGGGCAATCCTTGGCGGGGTGATATTATCGGCGCCGTCCCGCAGAGATCCACGCCCACATGTGCGGTGGTGAAAGGCGCCAAATGGCTCTATTGCTGGGGTGCGTTAATACATCTTCGCGCGCGGCGGAAACGGCGCCTGCGGCTTTATGAGTCCAGTCACGCCGCCCACGACCTATGTTGCCGCGATGTTCGACAACACTCGATTGGGCCACTACGTATCCGAGCTTGGTGCCCTGCCAGACTCGCGTTGACGCCTGCTGAGCAGCGACCGAATGGACCTCAAGCCCAAACACAGGGTGATTGTAACCCGTCCGGCCTTGTGCCCTGTTCACCGCCTGCATCGTGGAGGTTCGCCACGATTTTCACTAAACCGCCCTTGGGCAGCACGGCTGCTTCGCTTTCGATCATCGGAGCGCACCGGTGCAGGCCCGATTTCCTCGTTCAAAGCTCAGCGCGATTTGCAGCGGGCTTCACGCCCAGCATGAATTGTGCCTCTCCAAGGCCAGATCGCCAGCGCGTCGAACCCTTCTATAATTCGCAGCAGCCACGGCCATATAACGCCCGTCCCGTTCGACCACGGTGAAACGGATCACTGTCCAGGGCTGCCCGTCGACAGGCACCACAATCTGTATGGGACCAGAGAGGACAAACCGCGCCTTTCTTCCCCACGGGCCGGCTGCGCAAAAAAGCGGCGTGCTTGGGCTGATCGGGGTGGAATTATAGCGGTGTGGACGCGATTGCCGTTTGGCTTTCGGAGGATACTCCCCACCCAGTCGATCAGCGGGGATATTTGTGTCTCGTGAGACGGTGGGAAAGCTGACAAGTTTTTCCATCAGGCTCAAACTGGGGTCATAGCGCGCAGTCATCAATGAGGTCCTTTAGTATCCGCTATCGGTTGATCAGCCACCTGATGGCCCGCGGATACGGGTTTTGTTAAACAGAGGGTTTCCGCGACATTAGCTTTGTCGGATGGATCGGCGACGGGATCGGTTTAAAAGTTTCAGTTCGCTTTTCCTTTTGCGGCGACGCGATCAAGCGATGGGAACGGCCTTCATCAAGGCTTGCGGTATAAAGGGGTGCTGCGGTTGTTTTCGAAACACCTGCGCCCGGGTGCCCATCTCACGCATCCGTCCCAGATACATGATCGCCGACATAGTGGCTGACCCGTTTCGCACCACCGCCATGTCGTGGCTTATGAAAAGGAAGGACAGTCCCAATTCCTGCTTTGCCAGCCAGATCAGCATTGACAACCTGCCGCCCTGTCACCGGACACATCCCAGCGCCGACACGCCTCGTCTGCCACAATCAGCTTAGGGTTCAGGGCCAAGGCGCGTGCGATCGCCACCCGTTGCTTGGCCCGCCTGACAACTTCATGGGGGACGCCGCATAAAGCTGCGCGGTAGTTCACGCGATCAAACAGCATCTCGATGCGTTTAGGTCAGCTCGGCCCCTTGAGCGTGCCATAGTTTGGATCCGGTTCGGCCACTTGATCCGACAGGCTGCCATTTTGCGGATGAGCGAAGGCAAACGGGTCCTGGAAGATCATCTGCATGTCCACCGCGCCTTGTGCAGGCCACGCGAATCCAGTGCCATTGAATGTCTTTTGCCGTCAAGGTTGACCTCCCCCGACTGGGGTTCGACCAGCGCAGAATAGACCGCCCTTGCCGTGGAATTTTACCGCAGCCGGATTCGCCCACAAGGGCCAGCGTCCTGGGCCCTTGTGATGGTGAACGACAGGTCTTTCGACCGCCATGGACCATTAGCAAACCGTGCGGCGCAGAAAGCCGCCCTGGGACCGGAAAGCGAGTGGTCAGCGTTCTTGACCGTCAAGCAGCGTTTCCTCGGTCCCTTTGATGGGCACGATTTCCTTGTCTTCGGTGCCGAGGCAGCCTCATCGGTTCGGGGTAGGCCTTGCCGCGCATTTCGCCCAGCTTCGGCACAGCGGCCAGCAGCTTCTTGGTATAGGCGGTGCTGCGGGTCTCGAAGATTTCCTCGACCGTGCCCTCTCGACCTTCTTGCGCGCGGAAACATGACGACGACGCGGTCAGCCATCTGGGCCACAACCGCCATATCATGGGTGATAAACATCACCGCGGTGCGGTCTCGCGTTTAAGCCGGTCTTATCAGCGCAAGGATTTCGGCCTTGAATGGTCACATCAAGTGCGGGTGGCGTTCATCCGCGATCAAGCAACCGTGGCGAAACAGGCAAGCGCCATTGGCGATCACAACCCGCTGGCGCTCATCCCGCCTGACAGTTCATCGGGTATGCTTGATCGGCGGCGGGCTCGGGAATGCGTACTTGGGTTCAACAGTCGAGCGCAACGCGCCTCGGGCTTGCGACTTGGACATGTTTTTTGTGCCAGGCGCAGGCCCTTCGGTCAAGCTGGCGGCCCACGGGTAAAGACGGCGTTCAGCGCGGTCATTCGGTTTCCTTTTGAAAGATCATGCCGATCTCATTTGCCGCGAATTCGCGCAATCACATTTGATCTGTGCGCGCTAAATCGACAGCGGGGTCGTTCTGTCGCTCAAATAATAGGCGTCCGCCAGCAATTTTCCGCCGCCGAACTCGACCAGGACGCATTCAACGACAAAAAAGGAAGACACCGATTTTACCCCGAGCCGGATTCGCCCACAACGCAGGGACGGTTTCACCCGCATTATTGTCAAAAGCTGACGTTCTCCACCCCAAGACGGCGTCCGTCTGAGTTTGGAAATTCGACCCTAAGCTCTTGAATTTGCGCGATTGGGTCGGCTTTGCCTCGTCAGCATGGTTTATTTCCAGCGCTTCTCGTTTTAATCAATCGACGACGCTAAGGCCAATCATCTCTTTGGTGTCAAAATCCGTCAGCGCGAACCGCTAACATCCACAGCTTTGGAGGCTTGCTTTTTTTTTCAAAAACCTGTTTCGATTGTTTCAACGTAATTGGCGTTGGCCGAAAAAACGGGGCATTTGTAAGCGGGCAACTTTGCCAGCCCGATGCCCCACCTTACCCTGCGTTCGATTCAAGAGTGACAGGTTTTGGCAGTGCCAGGAAGACGCGACCATAAAAAAGGCCACCAAAAAAAAATCACCGGTGTCCAACAAGGAGTAAGCTATGAACATTGGAAAACCCTGTTTACTGGGGCTGCGGCTTCCGTTAAGCGATTTGCCCCCGCCGCATTGGCGCCCATGAAGGCGAGCGTGGGACGGCGACGGCCGAGGTAAAAGTGACTCTACTTGGCAAAGCCGCCCTCGATCATGACCCCTATCTGTCGGGCGGCACCAAGGACCTCGAGGCCGCGAAGCCTCCGCTGCTCGAAACCCACTGGGCCGCTATTGACGAAACCGGCCGCACTGCGTGGCCCTATTCTGGCTTGCCGAAATTCCCACGTTGAAACGGCGGGCGTGTCGAAGATTCTGAAATCCGGTTAACTTTGGAAGTTTGCTAAGAAAGCCTGCTTGTGGTTGATGGTACGCCGGTGACGTCCGCAGACCTGAAATTTCACCGCTGAATACTGTATTGCACCCCGGAAGGCGGTTGCGCGCAGGCGTCAAAAAATTTGGATGTGTCGAAAGCATCGATATCGTGGTGATCTGACGTGACCGTCCATTTTTTCTGATGCAAGCCCAACCTTACGGCCCGTTCATGGGCGCGCAATCCCGATCATTCAGGCTTGCGCAGTTCAAGGATTGGTTCTGGGGTCCAAAGGGCACCGCGAATGTACCGAAGCGAAACTTTAACCCCATCGGCACCGGCCCCGTCCGCGTCACGGGAACTTTTCCGTTTCCCAATGACGTGGAATCCAGATGGAAGCCAACCCCAACTACCGCGATTCGAACAAACCTGGCGTTTTGCGACCCTTGACCCTCAAGGGTTGGTGGTGATGCGAATGCGGCGGGCCGTTGCCGTGATGAAACCGGGCGAATACGACTTATGCCTGGAACATGCAGCTGGCCCCCGACGTCTGGCGAAGATGGCCCGAAGGCGGTAAAGGTCAGGCGATCTCTGCATTTCGGTACCTTGGATCGAACGGATCGAAATGAACATGACCGATCCGTCGCCAGATCCTGCCAGAAGGCTGAAACGTGCGAACGCTTGCGCATCCGCACCCCGATTCCTGTCGGAACTCTTCAAAGTCCGGCAAGGCGCTTCCATGGGCGATCGACCGTCCTTTTGCTGGGTCGAAGTCGGGTACGGCCAAGCCTGCCGTGCAACCTGTAACCTTTCCCGCCCCCGAGCTTTACGCATCGACAACACTGAATGTCTGACGCAGGATCTGAAGGCCGCCAAAGCCCTTGCTGGAAGAAGCCGCGGAACCGACACCGATGGCGGATGGCAATCCGGCGCAAAGACGGTGAGAAAACTGGCCCTGCTGTTCCAGAGCTCGACCAACGCTGTGCGGCAGGATTTCCAGGCGGCTGATCAAAGACTGGATGGAACCAGATCGGTGTCGAAGTCGAGCTGCCAACCTTGATTCTTCGGTCTTCTTCGGTGGTGACCCCGTTTCGCCTGACACCTTCCAGAAGTTCTATGCCGACGTTGAAAATGTTATGCGAACAACTTTGACCTGGCACCGACCCGCAGGGCCTACTTGTCTTGCCTACCGTTGCGGCAACGAACCCAAGCCATCCAGCAATGGCAGGGTGAAAACATCAAACCGTTTTCTGCAGCGGAAGAATTATGATGAGCTTGCTGGGACGAAACTGGTCGCGCCACGGGGCGCGGTTGGATAAGCGTGGCTAGATCGCCAAAAAGCTGAACAACATCATCACGCGTGACACCATGCACCATCGTTTTCCCGCTGGTCGACCGTGGCCGGGTTTCTCGCTGGTTCCAACACATTGGCGGCGTGATCCTGAACACATATGGGATTTCCGGAACTTGGAATGCCGCCGACTGGTACGCGTTTGAAAGAATAATCACGCCCAAGGTCAGAGGAGCACGCGCCCTGCGTGCTCCTCTTGACTTGATGCCATTTTGAATGTGTTGGCCCGAAATCGCGCCTCCTTCGATTTTTGACACGCTTCCCCTCTCCTAGCGGACCGACTTGCAAAGGCGCTGTGCATTGCTTGACCTTTCACCATCGTCGACTACTTTTGTCGAACCAACGCTTTTTGTTTAATCAGGGCCTGATTATTTCTTCTTGCTGCTGCAAACTGGCCCCCGGCGATCCGATGGCTCAGGTGCCCTGACTGTCCCACCGAAGTGAAACAGAAAATGCGCCGAGGCGCTTGGCTCGGGCAGCCCGATTTATGTTGCAATACTACAAATGGTTTGATCCAGTTTTTTTCTGGGGTTAGAGCCTCAGGTCTTCATCGACTGCGGCCCACCGTGAACAGCTTTTCTGTTGGGGCTGGCTGCCGACCACCAGCCTGTCGAACCTTCATCGGACCCCGGACACGGCCGTACGCCCTGTGCAAACGCGCCATCAGCTGGCAGACCCGCAGTCCGAATTTCATGGATATTCGTGATCCAAAAGCGGATGCCGCAGGGACCCTTTGGGGTGGTTGGGCTCAGCTATATCGTGGGGATCCTGATTCGCGATCCCCATCGTATCCTATTCTGCCTATCGGGCCAACTATTCGCTGTTCGATCAGGCCCTGGGGGACATTGCGTGACAATGGGTTGGCTTTTCGATCCCGCCCTTTTTTACTGGGCCCGCTGCTGATTCGTTGTATTCTCTGGATCGCAGGGTGGTTGCCGTCGATCTATGACACCACCCATTTTGTCGCTGACGGACTGGGGAAAGCTTAAGGTCCAGTTTCAGCAGATGGTCATGCCCGCTGATGGTTGCTGGCGCTGTTGCAAAACCACCGCACAGATTTCAGCCGGCTATATGCGGGGGGGCGATTGCCTGGACAACCCTTGAATCAGGATTACGTCCGCACCGCCCGTGCCAAGGGCCTGCGTGAGACATTCCCGTCGTTGCTGTTCACGTCTGCGCAAACTCTATGGATCCCGGTGGTCACGGGTCATAGCACTTGGGGATGGCCCGCGATTCTTTTGGGGGCGGCTATCATCACCGAAAAAACGTGTTTCAAGGTAAACGGATCGGGGGCCAGCTTGCTGCTGACCTGCGCTTCTTTTGCCAATGACCTTCCCATGGTGATGGACGGCTTACCCTTTTTATCTCGCCCATCCTCATTCGTTCTGTTTCAAACCTGATTTGCCGATGTTCTATAACGGGGCCTGCTTGACCCAAAGGATTCCGCTATTGGGGACTGAGGCAAAGCCACTCCCGGCAAGCCGCTTTGAGGCTGACCCATCGAACTTTACGGGCGCGCTGGTCGACAAAGAGCCACAAAAAAAAGGCCGCCCGCGGGAAGCCAAATGGATTCGGGGACGGGGATTTCTGGCAGCAGGTTTTTTCGGCCAAAGGGGCACAAAATGGGTGCTTTGGTTATTGTTGGGGCGGGAGGGGGGCCTTCCTTTTGCTGGTTCATTTTTTTTTCCCACCCGCTCGCCCGGTGGCTTGGTTGGGGGCCCCCCCCCCCTTTTTCCTTTGGGACCGTGGGATTATTCTCTTCTCTTTTTTT
>Ga0163217_1005346_pt1 | contig 11380 bp, 2 predicted proteins | sample SynspAceP_FD_185933 | JGI IMG/M metagenome (GOLD analysis project Ga0163217, IMG submission 185933) | Saline lake microbial communities from Ace Lake in Antarctica - Synechococcus sp. Ace-P (PacBio error correction) | ecosystem: Environmental > Aquatic > Non-marine Saline and Alkaline > Saline ... | reverse complement strand
ACTGAAATTAGCACCCCACTTTCAGCCAACGATCAATATTCGGACGTATTACTTGTGATGGCGAGAACATACAACCTCCCAGTCGTTTACAATCATCAAAGGCAACAAATTAAAATGTATTGGTTCTAAACTTCTTTTTATACAGAAAGGAACATGTAGGAGCAAAAGAAAAGCCTAACTTACTCCACACTAAAAGCAGTACGCTCTTTTTACCTTTGAAATATGTTAATCTTTCATTTTGGACTACTATCCCTACTTTTTTAAAAATATTAATTTAACTCCTACTTTCATTCGCCATTCATGATAAGGATTTCTTTCATCAGCCTCGACTATCTCAGGTTATTGGCACTTAAGTCGGGTTACCTCTGTGAGCGGTCATTTTTTAAATTGTACAAGTTCCCAATCGGTAGTAATTCCCTTTTAAAACCCATTTCATAGTCTCCTGACCTTCATTGCTTTTTTGCCCCGGCAAAATTCCCAACTAAAGAGGCTTATCCCTATTTAATGGTTTGATTTTTAAGAATAGGTATAATACTCTTTCCTTTAGGGGAATCAACTGTTCCCATTGGAAAACTATCGCTATAATAACCCGGGCCACTTCCAAAAAGCGTGGGCATAATAATCCAGTATTGACCGAACTTGTTTTGATTCTATTCTAGATTCTTTATTTCCTATCGGCCAAATAAACAATTACAAGGGGGAAGAAATTCTCCTATCATGCAATCCAGTTTTTATAATATCTTACGGCGTTTGGAGATTGGGCCAGGGTTCCCTATAGGCTTTTTTTTTGTTTTACGAAACCTTATCCAACCCCAATTGACACTTCCAGAAAGTATCCAGATTTCGGCCTTCGACACTTTCGACAACGTCATTAGTCGCGAAACAAAAACCAAATGGGGTATTATCCAATACCAGCTTGTTCAATTGCTTTATTACCTTTTGGCGATGCCCCTGTGATCCATTTCGATCTACCATATGCTGCATGAAACCTGCATTTCGTAAAGGCCCAATCTTCTTTATACCTTCAACGGACTCCAAGAAGGTATGGTGCGAGTACGTTGAAGATAAAGGGAGCTACTTTCCACAATAGCCAACTCAGTTGTTTTGGCAATATCTGTTTTTCTTCGTAGCTTCATCCCAGCCTATATATACTTATCTTCATATTTTAGCAATATCCTCTGGGCACAAGCATTTGCAACGCCAATGTGGGAGCGTTGTAGGCTAGATATAAAGAAAAGGGTTTGATCCGGATCTTTTGTCTTTCAGGTCGAAATAACGATGTGCCTTGTCCGTTAAAAGCATCAGTCTGTAAAAACCTTCCGTGGAGGGATTCCATGACTCCCCGTCTATACGCATGACCGCTTTCTTTCTTGTTTGATCGCAATAACTTTATCATAGTAGCTCTTTTGGTATTTGTAATTTTCATTCTCAATTCATATTTTTTTTTAATAATCGTCATAGCGACACATTACACTTATCAAAACCAAAATGGTTCGAACGCCTCTTCTTTTTTGTCGGCCATGTTCCTTACGCTCCCCCCGTACATGCCATTTTACCTGAACATATAATGTAGCATACCCAGCCCTTTTAGGCCTTCTGCAAGGTTATTGTTTGAGTCGCTTTAAAAAAACCCTTGATAGGGTCCGGGTTTTATGCTTTCCTTTCCAGAATCGGATCCATACGGCCCATACCGGCTTATGGTGATAGGCACCCGTTTAAATAGGGCAATGCCTTGTTGCGGGCAGGCATTATAGCCTCGATTAAGAAATTTGGTGAAACGAATCCTTTGGATGCCAAATAATGCCAACATTAGGGGGTGGCGATTTCAACTTCCATAACCAACCAATATCTGAATAACCCATATTCTGACATGATTCAGTACAATGATTGACGCTTATCTTAGGTTTTTCAGCAGAGCAGGCAGTAAGTGAAACGCTAATGCCAGTGTTCCTAGGTAAAAACAATTGTTTAATATCCATTTTTCATAACTCATGGCTTAATCTTAATATCCTTATTAAAAAACCTCCATATTGGGGCCTTTGTGCACTTGCGCGCGATTATTGCCCGAAGCGGATTTCCTTTTCTATTTGCTTTCCATACTATAACATCAATAGTTTCTATGCCGTTAATAAAGTGTTGCAAAGATCTGCCATTGAGCCAACAATTTCTTATAGGTGTTCAATTGATTCGCCTCTTTCCTTCTCCCTTTCCGTTATATTTTCCTGAATGCTTTTCACTATTTGCAAATTGATTTACAGATTATATGTCCTTCTTCATCGTACAACGGACGCTTCCCTCTTTTTGCCCAACAATAACCCCTCCTTTTTTCATATAAAATTCCCGATGACTGGGATTCCCGCTTTCCATATCTTGCCTGATAGCTCCAACTACGAACATATCTTCATTCAAGACTTTCGCCGGTACTGATACACGCTATTACCTCAAATCGATTTTGTATTTAAAAAACTCAAAGTTCGAAAATCGCGAAAAGGGATTGCTATTAAAATAAAAAAGAGAAAAATAAGATATCTTATCATATTATGATTTTCATCCGGTTGTTCAGTCCAACGATTACAAACCGATTCCTCCACAGACAGATTACGGGAATCTCCTCCACATATCCAAATTTTTCCCGTTGAAAAGATTTAAAATTATTTCTATATGTTTCTTTACGATGTTATTCATGGGTGTCCTTGCAGGCATATAATTAAAGAACCATTATTGCCAAAAACAGACAAATGTTTTTTGCATTACCGAATAATTTAAAAGTTTAAACTAATTTCTGTTCCATTGTAAATTTTTATGATTTTTTCCTCCAAGTGATAAAAATGCAAGAAAGATCGCTGAGCTCTTTCTCGTTGTAATCGAATTTGATCAACCCAGGGGCATTGCCGAAAATGGCAGTGACTCTTCTTTTTTGAGGAATATCTCTCTGTTTATAATCGTTATCAAACTCGGGAAAATGCACGTTGGTGTCTATTCTTAATTCACTTTTACGTTTCTTTGATTAGTTTACCCGGTCTACTGACTCTTCCTTTCTGGTAAAATGATATTGGGAATAAAGCGATATCGGTCAGACATACTACTGAAGGGATCCAATGATGGGCTTCCGCCATATCAAGAAATTGTAAAAACGTGTCCCTAATTGGGTCAAGTTAGACCCTTGAATCTTAGCCGACCAACTCCTATTCAACACTATTTGACAACTAACACAAAGTGAAGCCTTGAAAATTTGCCATTTATCATTTAAGTCACCTTGTCCTTATTATTTGCATACGCAGATTTCATAGTTGGTCAACGGTCAGTTTATGATCCCAGGGACCTTTGGGTTGCACTATACCTGCATTAAATTATTGGGTCCTAGACAGCTCAGTAGCAAAGCTTCAAAAATATTGTCGCTCAGCTATGGGACACATAGGTCAAGGCCTTTTTCTTGAATTTTTCATGTATATATTGGGCTTTACAGATTTGCCTCCGGACTTTTCTTTAAGCCCTGTTGTAACAATTAAAATATCTTTTCCTTAATTCGTGTTGTCCAACCCTTTCCATTTGTACTACAGGCTTTTTGCGTAGCTTATTATGTTGGGCATCGGCATGTTTTTAAGCATTTCTTTCGACTTTGCTCCACTCTGCTCGTTTCTCACCAGAAATACTCTCCCGATAAATAGTTTAACCTTTTGTGCCAGCTGTTAATTATTAGTGTCACCGCTCCCATCATTTCCAGACTGTTGTAGGCAATGTATAATTGCGGGTATCTGTAAAAAAGCTTAAATGTTTTACATAAGTTCTTTGTTGATGAAGCTGTACTCTTAGGGATAAGCCGGGAATCAACACATCCGTCAACCGGTTTTTATGCTCGGGTAATTTTGCTTCCGTTCTGGCAATATCAATTCCAATCGCTCTGATAAAAATATCCGACCTGCTGTGACTGGGCAGCGTTATCAATTAATTTCATTGAATGTAATCAAGTGACCGTTATTCTGTCCCCATCAGTGCCATGCGAAGCAATGGAAGTATAGCAAGATGCAATTGTTTTAAAGGGGATTGGGTTTTTGTATATTTCATTCTTCAAAAGCCCGTATTCCTGTTTTCCATGGCAATCGGAGACGCAAATCTTTGTAAACCGTCGCGGTGAATCCAAATGCCTAAAATAAAATCGATTTAATTAGCTCTCCTTATTGTAACCATGAAGGGACTTACACTCCTTTCGTAAATTGTCTTTTCGGCCGCCCCTTCGATGTTGTTTCAGGAAGGTCGAGTATTTGATAGACTCGCGCCTGTGTAAGTCATCTGATACAATGCAAGATTCCAACTCTCCTTACCCTTCCAGTGAAGAAAATTACATGGAAACCATCATTGCCCGACTACTCCATTGGTCAATTGGCAAGGGTACGCAGACAAAACTCCTCATAATTTCGAGGACATAGCTACTCCTTTTGGTGTAGGCTTGCAAATAACATGTGCACGCATAACTCCAGTCAAAAAGATACATCATTTTGATAGTAAGCTGGAAACCTAATCCTTCACCAATTCAATCAAAGCCAGTAGGCGAACCTTGTCCTAAAATGGCTATCCCGGGAAGACTTATCGGGGATATTCCGCCGGAAATTTCCCAGTCCCCTGCGCCAAACCAAACTCACTGCCACTCGCTTAAAATGACAAAGCGGTATAAGGGACCTATACCAAGGCATCCCCAAGATCCCAATTCCATGTCGGAATCAAAAACCGAATATTCCCGTCTGATTAATGCACAATATATAGGTATTACGCATCTCCAACATTATCGAAACCGTCCATTCTTCCATTTCTAAATCAATTTTGGCTACCATCCGCAGGTGCCATCACTTATTGGCATGACCACTAGGATCTTGTTATTACGGGTGAGTATATTGTCTTCGCCCAGACTTTCGGCACTAACTGTTCCAATCCCTCGGGGGAATTACTTTTATTTTCCCAGCACTACATATAGCGATTTTTTATCTGGAGACAATTCAATTGTGGGTGGCTGCTCCCCCAAAACTTCCTTTAAAAACTCTTAGCGTATCTACTATGTTAAATTCCGTCTCCGTATGAGAATCAGTAATTTTATAAACCCGCTGTGAATATGTAAAATTACGGTTGATATTAGAATTTTTTACCAGGGCATAGAGCCACATCTTGTGCCAAAGCAATCCTTGTGCAAGGCCATCTCTATATCAATTTGTTTCACACCACGCTAGCTTGTTTGGTTTGATGCATTGGGGAGGGTAACTTGGTATAAATATCCAAACAAAAAATGGTCGAGGTGTACGAATTCTGCCAGGTCATCTTTGAGTTATGACTTACCATGAGCCTTGTTGTTTGGTCGTACTGGACATTCATATATTTTTCTCGATAACAAATCCTTGGAATAGTAATGTTATCATTTAAAATACGCTCAGTTGATGGGTCGTTGGTTTTTCAGAGACTTACAGGACATTAAGATAGTATTGATGCCGTAAGCAGGGTTAAGAACAAAAACGGATTTCTTATTGCCTTGGTGGTTGCAATTTCAATTAGATATATATTTAAAATTATTAAGACTTGTATATGTTAATGCCCATAAATTTTATGGGTCCAAGATTTTCAAGTTATTCAAATTATCAGCATTAGTTCTTTTTACAGGTCCGGTTTTCACTATCATAAATTGTTTGCGTTTCAGAAGGATTCCTCTGCTATGTTGTATAAGTGACTATTGGTTCGTAATTTGGTCTCTATTATAACTGGGATTGAAAATCACCGGCACCTTTTTTTCAATTAGTTCTCCAACTTCCCTTTTCTAAGGGCAGAAGTTAGTAGGCCCTTGGATGAATGATGAAACAATTGGCTCTGCCAGATTTTCTTTTCATCTCATTAATAAAAGGGATAGATACTCCTGACTATCCTCCCAGTTCTATCGATTCAACGTATACAACTACAATCAGCAGAAGTAGCTATTAGATTACGTCAATGTGGTTTTAAAATCACTCACTGTCCGCTATGTACCTTACCTGCCACACGAACTATAAATGGAATTCTGTGCCCCTTCATAAATGTCTGCTTTATACGCGATAAATGTCGGACCTTATGACAAAATCGTTTTATTAAAAATTGGCTTCCAGAAGGGGCCATTAATACTGCAAAATTACAATTGTATTTTCTGAAACCTTACTTTCATCCAAACTTTTCAGAAAAACGTCCTATCTGGGAATCCACCATTTGCACAAAATTCCCATATTGACGCTTGCCTCCAGAGTACCATATAATCTTTTGTGGGGTACCAAGGTGAATGAGGGGGCAGCAAATGGCAATAAAAAAAATGGTTTTTCGTTCTTGAAATGCAGATTGGATGAACTCTTTGGGCCTTATTCAATGAACTTGGCAATACGTCATAGAAATCAAAGCTTTTAGTAATACGCCCGGCCGCCAAAATGCTTCTGTGGCATAGACCCGGTATCAAGGTCGTTAACCAGGTGCTATGGTACGTTAGCAATTCCGTTAAAAACATCATTTTCAAATAGCATATGGCTCCATATCAAGGAGGCGGGCCAAATATAACTATAGTCAAACCCATGCTTCAATGGTCCATCTTGTCGGTTTTTTGTTGAAAATCTACCCAATTTCCGTTCAATTTGGGGAATAATGCTAATTCGCTTTTCTGACAGCGCGCTGTTTATGGATCTTTAAATTCCCTCTTTCAAGAACCCAGTCTAGGCCAGGTTGCCATTTTCCGATTACACCTAGTAATTTATGCTTCCTTAATAAGTAGCTATGGAGTCTATCTTTTTCTAGAAGGGCTTGTCCATAACACGCAACACTTCCTGTTTGGTAATTTGGTCATTCCAACAATATCTTACGTTTTAAAAAATTCCATATCTAGTTGGCGTTACCAAACAGAAGAAGGCGTGAATGTGCATCGGTAACCGCAATTCCCTCAGAGGCAATTATCAAGATTGGTGTCTTATTTAGACTCGGGTTATAATGGATACATCCCCATACCCTAGTCATCTGCTAAAATAAAACAATTTAGGGGGAGTTAAATGCGGTTCCTTGTTTTCGGAACAACCCAACAGAATCAATACTCCATGACTAAATAAGCGGTGATATTTTTTGATTTCATAGACAAAAAATTTCTATCCTTAATGGGAACACCATTCATTTCCAATTAGAATACCCTCCTTTTATTTGAAATAACAATAGACCCTTGTTACTGTTGAAATTGAACACCTATACTATGTCAGAATTATTGAACCAGGAAATCACTTTTTCCAATTCAAAACCATCTACAGAAAAGATGCTGACCTTTACGCTTAACGTCCTTAATTAATAAATGTTTATTTTCTGATAGCGACGGTGATGCTCCCACCCTCTATATTTAGGCCTTTTAATCATCAAAGATAAGCTGGCCTAAATTCTGTTCTCTTAACTTAACCTCAATTCTTCATTTCTAAACCTGTTACGTGTCATACATAGGTCCCACGAGGGAAGTTCTCCGAACATAGAGAATTCTGGGTACGAAGAAGCTTTTTCGGGTATATGTGTTAAGGACGCCAACGGTGGTAAGTGGCATAACCTTTATTTCCTCGTCCTGGTAGGGATGGAGATATTTTCCAACGTAATATTTTCTACATTGCATGGCCAGGCAATCCGGAAATGGATGCAGGAAAATACGTTTATGAAAAAAATGGGAATTCGGACCGTCTAATATTATATTTGAAGATCGGTTTTGAAACGAATATGTACGTTTAAATTTTTTGATCTTTATATTTTGATGGCCCACATTTACATCATACATTTCTATTGTCCAACGTTAATAAAGAGGGCGATTCCCTGTAGTGGTTCGCAGATGAATTGAGTGAGCGGCTAATTTCTATGGGTTGCCACCATCGACGGCCTCAAAGGGCTTAGAAGCCGCGATCGAAAGTTATTCAAAAATCGTTATGTTTCTCTATTCTGATATTCCTAAATCCACCAACAGATGCGGTACACAATTTTATGGCCTGGCACTGGACCGAATAGGTACATTAGCCTATATAGTATTTTGTCGTTACTAAACCTTTTGTATGCGATTTTAAGGACAAATTCGTATCGGCGCGTTTACATAAGTGTTTGTTATGCGAACAGTTTTTGCAGTCACTTATATCCGATGCCATCATTGTTCCAATAGCATCGCTATTCCACGTGGATATTATCCGATATTTAGGGGGTCTGTACACTTTCATAAGTTAGAACGCCAACACGCCTGCATTTTTCAATGTAATACCAGAAATTCGATTTGACTATATTTACCATTTCTATAAGCTTGTTGCGTCGCAATACTGCGACTCGGTCTTTTTCTACGGATGTTAAATGGGTTATATAGATTTTCCAATATGGAAAAAGGCTAATTTTCCACCTTCATTGCTACGCTCTTGTTCCCCTACCATCAATTAGTGCCTTCCACGGTAATTGCAATATGACTTGTGGTGCTCGTCGGCCAAACAAGGACTTTCCTCTTTATTCACCTTATAATCATTATGGATCGCGTACTTTCCAAAGTATGGCCTCCTTCTTTCAGGTTGTAGCTCCACCCCGTTTTAGGATGAATACTGCGCCGTAAGGAAAAACTTTGGGAACAACTACCTTTCCCGCCGCCTTTTTTGGGCAGGGCCCCATTCAATTGGAGATTGAATTGCGCTAGAAGACAATGGTTTCTCTATCACTTTTGGCACCAAAGTCAGTACATAGTATATTTGAGCAGAACACTGCTGGACGAATAGAACGAGGAATGCCGAATCTCGTTAATTTCGTTAATCTAATTTTGTACAGTACTTCTGATTATAATTTTATAGTTTATTATTACCTGTTCCACATTTGTTTTAAAGTCACATAATTGCCTCTTTAACTAATATTGTTTTACCCTGGATGTTTTCTGAATTTATGCCATATACAGTCATTCTTTTAATTCTAAACCAAGTCTACTGTTAAAATGGGTCAAATCATTCTTTTGACATCGCTGATATCAATTGTTTATTGCGGAGAGCGAAGTGATGCTCCTCCTTTTATTTCACCTTTTACGATCATCATAGGACATAGGCGGGACGGAAATCATTGTTTCGCCGAAACACTTCAGTCCTCACATTTCATTTCCAAACGGGACACATGTCTCAATATAAAATCCCAGGACGGGAGTTCTCCAAACATAGAGAACTCGGGTATGAAGAAGCTTTTTCCGGAAACTGAATTAAGACGCCACCGGTTAATGGGCATAACTTTATTGTCCTCGTCCTGGATAGGAGATTGAGATATTTTCTATGTATATTGTTAACAGTCATGCCAGGCGAATCCCGGAAAATTAGAAAGCAGGGAATAGTTTATGAAAAAATCGTTGTTCCCGCGTCCCTTTATTGCGATATATAAGGCGGGTTGGAAAACGGGGACGTGAACGTTTCAAGTTTTTTAACCTTTAATATTTTTGATGGACCCACTTTACATCCAATTTCCTGTGCCCTAGCTTAATTGAAAAGGGGCGTTTTCCGTGGTATGATTGCAAAATACCATTATGTACGAATACATTTTTCTATGGTACCGCCATCAACTGCTCAAGGCAAGTGCGGAGCGATAGGTATCAAAAATGTCTATATTTCCTCTATGGTACATGTTCTGAAAACCACCAGGATTGCGGTACCAAATTTTTATTGGCACTGGCACTTGGACCGAAATGGTACATTAGCTTATATATCATTGATGTTAAACTAACCTTTTGTTCGATTTTAAAAAGAATTATTCGTCATCGGCGGATTTACCATAACTGTCGTTAATACGATATTTTTTACAGTCTCTTATGGCGATACCCATCCATTGTTCCAAAGGTATCACTATCCACGGTGATAATCTATCAATACAAGAATCTGTACAGTCTGTCATAGGTCTGTACCCACTGACCGAATTTTTCAATGTAATACCAAGTGAATATCAACTTGATTACTATTTTACCATTTATAAGCTGTGGGCGCACTTTCTGCCTTAGTCTTTTTCTGGTGAAGTTGTAAATGGATTACTAATCGAGCTTTACCCTAATAAAAAGGCTATCCACCTGTAAGCAGCTCTTGGCCGCACGGACCATCAATAGTGCCCTCCCCTTTAATCGCTTATAGAACTTTGGCCGTTCGGCCAGAATAAGTTGACTTATCCATTCGGGTTTATACCCTTATAATCAAAGGGGTTGGTGCTTCCAGAAGGAATGGCTTCTTTCTTTCAATTGCAGTTTCAACCGCTGTTTTAGGACGAATACTGCCCGTAAGCGAAAACCCCATTTGGGGGACAAATTACCTTTTCCACCGCCTCTTGTTAATTTGCGCCATTCAATGGTGATGGATGCGGTTTGATGCCAATGTTTTTCCATCATTCTTTGCGCCATAGTCCGTTATGCTATTACTTCTTGGGCCAAGAGATGCCCGTCCGAGACGAACAAAAATCAGAAAAACTAGTATCATTTCGTTAAAACAATGTTGTACCATAAAAAACTGGAAATAATAATTTTAAAGTTCATAACTAATCCCTCCCCCAACCCCTTGCGTGGTTGCCTTCCTCTTACGCATCATAATTAGGGCAAGGGGATTATTGTCGTAAATCTGTTTTTTTCACGGTCAAAAAAATCAATTTTGTGTTTAGCTTTGGGCGTAAAACGCCTAATTAAATTGAAAACTTTGGCTCAATGGCCATGCAATATCATGGATTGACCGACATTTTTTCCTCGGGCTTGCAGGAAAGCAAAAAGTTTTTCAAAGTGGTTTGAGGAACTTTCCGCATACGGGCAAAACTCCCCTTCATCTTCCTTCGCCTTTTTTTCTGGGATAAATTGAACGAATGGACTACTGTGGGAAGCCTCCTTAAAGGTCAAATTCCTTTCGTAGATTATGTTTTCCGAGGCTTGTAAATTATGGTAAGGCTCCAATTTTACCAGTGTCACTTTGGTGGGAGGGGGATATCAGAATCGGTGGTAAGGAAAAACGCCATATCCTTTTGGGAAGTTGGTGGTTGGATTGTTTACCCCAATCATACCAAGGTAATGTCCAATTGCGGATTGTTGCCCTTACTGGGAAAATTAAATATAAGGGTTGATTTGACATAGGGAAAAGAAAAAAAGGAATTTATGCCCTTCAAGCATAAACCGGATCTACTTATTACGGGATAGACCAGGCTCAAGAAACTTTGATGTGCTGTTATCCATTTTAATATGTGCTTCCCCAATCGCCAAGAGGGCGCCCCATACCCAAAACGTTACCAAACTGGGCGCCATTTGTCCGTTTATTAAAAATCTTTTTGTTGGTAATCGTTGCTCCGAGGCCGTAACCACCAAGATATCCCAATCTAGTGTTTAGGTAAAGATCTCCATTTCTCA
>Ga0163217_1085100_pt1 | contig 11381 bp, 4 predicted proteins | sample SynspAceP_FD_185933 | JGI IMG/M metagenome (GOLD analysis project Ga0163217, IMG submission 185933) | Saline lake microbial communities from Ace Lake in Antarctica - Synechococcus sp. Ace-P (PacBio error correction) | ecosystem: Environmental > Aquatic > Non-marine Saline and Alkaline > Saline ... | reverse complement strand
TTGACATGCACAGTCCCTGAGTAACAAACTTTTTGAATTTCTGTGTATATGCAGTTTTTGCTATCCTCATTAATAGATAAATGATCTTAAGTCAATAGTGTTCGATATCTAAAATTAGTCCATTTTTTGGTTTGTATTAAGCTGTTGTATTAAAGGAATGCGCTGTAACATTAGAGATTCAAAAATATAAGCAAAATTTCTTCAATTTGTAATATTAATATTAAAATCACTTACTTGAACTTGTTACGACAATATTTTTATTTTGAATTTCGGTTCTTTCTCAATTAAAATCTGGATACTATTACAACCCAAATTTTAAATTTATCAATTATGTAACTTATATCTCTAATTATAGTGGGATAATATTCTGAAAGAGTTTGCTTCTTGGCAAACTTTTTTGTTTTCTCTTAAATCATAAGAATCAGTTTTAACCGCTTTTTTTAAGCGGTGTGTAGACTATAATGTTTGCCATTAGTTTTTAGCATCCGCAGGACAAAGTTTTTCGATTGCTTATCAAAATCGCGAATTGAGATCTTTTCAATAGTATAAAACTAAAGTGAAATTTTCAAGTAAAACTCAATTCAAAAGAATACCAAGTTTAATTTGCTCTATTGCTGTTTACTTATTTAGTGTCCAAATTGCTTTTGCGACAACAGAAAAAGACCGCTTACCCACGAGACTACGAAGGATGGGAGCGAGTGTCCTTCCGAAAAAATCACAAAAATGGGCACATGGGCTAGGCATCAAATTTCTCCGCGAGATGTGGACGGACGTTTGAATTTATCTTCAAACAGCCCTAGCAGTATTGTAATTCCAAGAGGAACGGGTTTTGATTTTACTTCAGATGAGACGCTTTTGCAGTATGTAAATCATCACTGAAGGATGATCAGTCGTTGTATTGAAACTGAAAAAAACCAAAAGAGATGATTATGCCATTCCGAATAAGCCTATTTATCTATCAGAATGAGTAAACGCAATCTTATTAACAATTCAAAAAGTAAAATCTTTTGGCACATGCCACCAGAGAAGGTACTGGTTAGCATATTCTACCGACAAAGGAAAAGTTAAGAAGTCAGCTAAATTGACAGCAAATTCTACTGCAGATTTCTACCGCGACAAGATGAAAACCAAAGAAAAAGACGGGAACCAAACTTGAGACGCAAGCTTGACGGATCAGGTGACTTATGATTTTTGAGCGCGTCAAGTCGTTTAGATTTTTCCCTAATGGTAGATTTTCTCCAATATTTCCTAGCAGAAGAGGACACCGTAATAATGCGGCTATTATCTTTGAACTTTTACTGACAAAGCAAAATTGATTTCGGAAGAATGACATCTATTCAGCATGACATTTCTCCGAAATCATCAAACTACCTAGCCTATCTGAGCTACCAGTGTCGGCGAATCAAAACTTATTCATTCCCTTTACTTTGAACAACTGCGACTGGAAAAACAATGAGAAATAGCCTTCGAAAAAGCTGCGACAGAATATTACGAAGTAGATAGTCCTGATGAAAATCTTCAAAATTTTCAGAGAATGAGTCGAGATTGTTTTTGAGGGTGCTACCGGATTTATGTGGACTATTCCTATGAACACGATACAACGATCTTAGATGATAGGCGAAGTGAGCCTGGAATATTTGGGTTGGCAGCGCTGGAATCCAGACCGATGCAGCTATAAGAAGGTTCTGGAGAAGAAAAGAAAGCCTTATTGCGAGCATTGATTGAGGGAAACAAAAAAAATCACCCAACTAGCACTCCTGAAATAGATAATGTGGTACTGGAATCGTAAATGGACGCGAGATTTGTCTGCCTTATACGTTCTCGTATTCGATCGAACTACACTGGACATTCAGATTGGATGGAAGATTTATATACGGTGGATTTCAGACTGGCCAAAAGCGTTGATGAAAAGATGCTATCGGATCTCCTGCTACTTCTCCTGAGGAAAATTGTAAGTTGGTATGATATGCAAGAGATAGCAGGTTGGGTGCCTTGACGTTCGCTCAAAGCGAAAATAAATTTAAAATGGATTACCGCTGTTTTTCTTACGATGAGATCTTACGATAGTCCATCCGCTTCAGGACTATGGAAATGCAGTTGGATAGCTGATGATGCTGCAATCTTGATTACGACGCTTCGAATTATTGGAGAGGCGATCCGAAATAATCACCTATCTGCGGTGTCAATATTACTCAGGGAATGGAAGAAATGAGTAATCGCTTTAGACGACAGGACCTTGAGTCGAGAAGAGCAAGTTATAATCCAAGCACTATTTGCTACTGGAACATGCTTTTGACTGAGCTAATTAAAGGCGCTGGCTTTTATACCGATCAATTGATGTAAAGCTGGACTCTAAGTCAAGATTCTTGAGAGCAGCTTCATAGCTATTCATGTTTGATAAGGCCAATACCTGATGCGATTTTATTGAATCGCCTCGACATTATGTAGAGAACCGGATGTCTGTTTTTAGCGGGACTTGTCCATTTAGTAAAACTTGACAAAAGTATGAATCTGAATCCACAACAAGCTACTGGAATTGGGCTCCGTGAGTTGGTAAATTATCTAGCAAATGACGGAGATCCACTTTCAAGGCTTTACTATATAGGCCTGAGAATTTTTGATCAGAATAAAAGTATCCTTTGATGTTTACTTCTATGAGCAAACAGTGACGATATCCATCGATACGAGCACTGCCACTTAGTGGATCGACGGTTAATATTCCTTTTCGTAAGTGAACGGATATTTTGGTACCGGATATCAAGTTATGATCTGGCTCCTAGTGCGGTGCTGCTACAATTGTATTTCATTCCGGCGGTTCATCTATTCGTAGCCCGAGTGATTGTCGATTCATGAATTATGCAATCCAAGTCATAAGTTGTGGTGGCTATCAAGTGGCTTAATTTGATTACGCAGGACAATTTATGTTTAAAGCAGCATGGATGCTGGGGGCCGGTGGTGAATATGACTTATGCTTATGGTGGAATCGATTGGGGGACATGGGCATGAGCGAATGTTTTCAAACGACAACAATCTCGAATGGTGGAACATTTGGAAAACCATTTATTACCTGAAATCACGATTGTTACTTCATGGAGTCTGTGGAAACTTCCATTCTATAATTGCAAATGATGCGTATGGTTTCTGTGCCTGTTCAGGAATAAAGTTTATGTCATTGAAGCGACTGGGAATCAGCCAGCTTGTATATTGCATTACAAGGAGGGTCCATAATTGTCCAGCGTTAAAAAACCGAGAAGACTATCGATTCAGATAGCCAATTCTTTGATCATATTTGAAAAGGCGCTCCGGCACCAACTTGGATGACTACAGAGGGTTTGCGCGCTTGTCGAAAAGCGGAAACACTTCAAATATCGATTGAGTAATTAAAGAAAAAGCTTTCAACCGCGAAGTTTCCAAGGTTAACCACCTTAAATAATGAAATAATGGTTCAGGGTTTCAGACCTTGGACCATATTTCAGGTTATAAATTCCCCTAGGGGCCTAGAAAGACTAATAAATACTAAAATGTAGCCGCGCATATTGTCAGGAGCATCTATCCCTTTATATAAGGCAGATTTGTAATTGCTTAATGGTGATAGAAAATTCAAAATACGAAAATGTAGAATTAAAAGAGAAAGCTCCGAATCAATCGAATTCGGGAGCTTTTTTTTAGATCCGCGTACAGCGGCCTTGATATGCGGGATTGGTCTGTAATTTTTAGGTGAAATCCTCATAGTAAACTCAAAATATCTTTTACCTTCAGGATTTATTTTCATTGTAGTAGTGTTAATGTTCCCGGCTTTAGCGTAAATGAGCTGCTTAATGATTAGAATTAAAAGTGCGCATCCCGAAGTCATGACAAAATCCCTCTGCTTTCATCCACAACCTGTAGCACATTCATGCAGTGGATAAAGTCATAAGAGATCGATTGTGTAAACGGAACCAAAATTTACGTCAGCACCCGCTTGTTAGAGCTGGCAAACGAGCTTTGCCGTCGCTTACATAGATTGGAAGCATCGTGCATGTGGGAATAGCCATTTGGTCAACATTGCCAATCCATGCACTTACCAGATGCTTTTGCTATCTTGGCTTTGTTTTTGATTTGATGTATCAGATTTTTTATGTTGATCGTATTTCTCCGCCCTTTCCATTCAGGCCAGTGCTCCTGTATAGGCAAATACCGACCCAAAATCACCATTTTCATCTGCCAACTCATCCCATTTGAGACTTGTTTCATTTAAGTAGGCAACATATTGGATTTCCCGCGAAGAAACCACAGCAGTTCATGATGATGATCTTAAGGTGGATTTTTTGTAGTCACGGACGTAATCCTTGGACAGAATCGAATTCTAATCTGATGTCCCAAAATAACTGAGTGTCCCTGTTCCGGTTTCGTCTTCTTTTTCACCCTTCGTCCAATGATTTTTGCATTCAAATCGTGTACTGCATTCATATATTCATTGGGCTATATAGCAGCTGGCAAGTTAAGGAGTGTACTAAATAATGTAACTAATCGAACAAAGACTTATCATTATTACTTACTTGAGCGAGAATCTGACGTTTACTTAAATCACAAATTCTAATGTTCAAAAATCCCCAGCTTACTTTTTTCTCGGATAGCAGGGTTGATAGCATTAACTGCTAACTTTCATTTTCAGAACCAAATACCACATTTAATTACGATTTGAAGCAGTTCTTTTCCACAGAATGTACGTATGATGATTTGAATGTCTACCAGTGCACGAATTAAATTTGAAAATGATAACGATATTATTTTGCTGCTCGCAGATAAGTAATTGCCAAGGTAGTATACTGGATTCTTCTTTTTTGACGGAGGCTCTTGATCTTTCAACTTGATATTTGATAAGCACTCGATCGGCGTGGTACGGTGATTTCCATACTCAATCTCGAAAAACGTAATCGGTTTTCGGAATACGAAGTTAAGATTTTTGATTGTGTCGATCAAAAAAGTAGCAAGCCAAAAAAGAGGGGTTGAAGCACATTCCGTTTCGAATTAATTCTAAGATGGAGAGAGTCTACTGTTATGGATTTTTAAAATGAACAGATATCAGCAAAGAAAATAGAGGATAAACTCTATTAGGATTAATCAATTTAATCAAGAATCTCATCTTGAAATTAAAGGCCGGCTGGAAAAATTTTCAAGCAGGCTGATTTGTAAATCTGATGGCAGCGGTAGTTTGGTTATTTTCGGGTGCCGATCCTTTAATGTTAGTTATGCGATAGCGGTGATTTCAAACTTGGTAGGGGAGTTTCATTCCTTTTGGATTTTGATCATTTCGTTGTGTTTGCTTCTTGGATGATTTGTATCTGGGCAAAACCATGGATGTGATTCGGTTATGGCACCCACTATTTTTCTATCGTAGGGATTGAGTTCGTTGATTCATTTATTCAATATAATCAAGAAATGAGACTAGGAATTAAAGATAAAGAATTCGGGCAGTATTTAATCTCTTGTTGTACCAGTTTGGATCACCATTTTAACTACTTCATTGCTTTTTTTTCCTTTATTTACCTCTATTCCTGCTTAATAGCAATTTGATTACCACGGCTATGGGGATTTGGTTCATGTTTGTAGCCGTGGAATTTTGATTGCCCCGGGATGCTCTTTTTCTTTCCGATAAAAGTTCCTTAAGCACTTGTCAGCCGAAAAATATTCCTCAATCTCAAGCAGCCTGTTTTTATGTCTTTTGAGAAAAAGGGGAAAGCGATTCGCGATAGTTTGTATACAGTACGCTGTTTCAGGAAGTCTTGGCACCAACTGAAATCAACGATTGCATTGCTGGACAACTTCCCGAAGATTCATTCCCATTCGCTGTTCGCTTAACCTGATTTTGGATTCCCAATTTGGCTCTAATCCACTGGAGATTTCCTAAGTTCTGGATCGGGAGCTTTAACCTGTTGGATTAGGAAGTATTCAGAGGAAACTCGATCAATGGAAGCAGTAATGAGCCTTAGTATTCAATGAGGGCAATAATCTCCTCACACTGACCGTTTTAAAATCGCTGAACCAAGCCCAAAAATCAAAGGAATACGCAAGCTTTTGCTTTACCCTTCCAAAGACCAATACCAGCGATGCAAAACGATTTTTGGGTCCTGCTTTTAATTGAACCGTTCCAAATCTGAGTGAAGATTTGAAAAACGGGCATAATTCTAGGTCCTCCGATCTAGTACATAGTAAATGTCAAAGAAAGGCTTTGCTTAAAAGAATTTATTGATGGAAATTATCTGTCCACTTCTGCAAATCAGATGACTGACAGCATGTTTTTATTGATAAAGGCCATCAGTCGGTCACTTGGCCAGATGGCAACAAGATCTTGGTATGCTTTCATTTTCTTGGATTATTGCTAGGATTCTTATTTCGTTCTTGCGATTTCACTTCATTTTATTGTTCCAAATTTAATTTCCCCCTATTGTGAGTGGGCCTTAATTGTATCTGCATATGGGCATGAGTCAAACGTTACTACGCCATTCTTTTTACGTTGCTTTTGGGTATGCCGTTGCGATATATTCATTATATGGACTCGTCAGGGAGAAGAACTGATGAGCGGAAAAAACTTTCATTACGGATTAAGCGAACTTAACTTTTAGAACTGGGAGCAATAATTTCATGGGACCACTTTATCTTGGGTTCGGTGCTTCGGCTCTGATTTCATTCAATTGGGTGGGTGAGTTCATTATTACGGGATTTATTAATCGCAGCCAGCTTCTTGGTTTTGCTGCTAGCTGATTTGTTCTTCTGCTTCAAATTACTTTTTTACCTATGAAGAAATAATGGGTCAATAAGTTGTAAAAACCGATGCGCTAAAGCTCCATAACCTCCAATGTAAAAATGCGCTTGAACAGGCTAAATGTTCGGAAATAGTCCACTTCTCGATGGTTGATGAATAGTTTAACTTCAGGGTCGAAAAAAATGTCAAATTCGTAGGAAAAGGAATTCGATGTACTGTGAATACCAAAAACCTCTACCTGCCTTCTTTCGAAGGCATTCCCCAGTGCTCGCCTCAATTTGAAGTAAGTGTAGAATAAGATTTCATCAGATCACCCATGCAACATAATCGGAATGCGGACTATTTGTAAATGTTCAACTAGAACTTTCAACGTTTCTCGAGCTAGATCCCAGGTGAAGTTTTCCCAAGCGTCTGCGATAGTTTTCTTTGAACTCCTTCAATGTTTCTAAACCGTCAGAATTAATTTTTCATTGATTCTAAATGGGCAATTATAGATTCGGATAGTAATCGTCATTGACCGATGATGTCCGGCAAAATCGCCCCATTAGTACGATTTGTGCAAATTCCTTCCCTCATGACAATTGTGATAGCGTGAAAAAAAATTGCTAGACCGGATCCTTTCAGGGTGCTCGATGATTATAGGAGATATGAAGTTCTGATGCTTACCAAAGAAGTTTGAACGAATTCTTGGAAGCGGTGGGTGTATCCTATAAAATTCTGAAAACTTTTCACATCAGTCTCGGATGATCTATGTAGCCAATGTAACATATTGGGTTCCAAAACTTCCTTCTTGTTCTCTATTGAAATCAAAATGGTGGCATTATAAGGCTCAACACTACTAATCCTTGCTCTTCATTATCGCATGAAATGAAAAGTAATCAAGCGCAATTGAAAACCTAAAAGAAGTGTAATGAGGCAAAAGCAATTTTACGCCAAGCATAGGGCTTATTATTCCAAATAATAAAAATTTAACGATAGAATATAAAGGGTATGAAAAATGGAGAGCCCCACGTAAATGAATACTTCGGCGATATAAAAAACTCGAGATAGTAAAAATGACACTTAAAAAACTGACAGTTTATAAATCTCATTGTAGGCTGTAAAGAATAGTATAAGAAATTATGAGATGCGGTTCATTTTCGCATAACAGAGTTAAAAATGAAAAATTTACAAAATTTGTCACCTAATTCAGGATAAAGGTTTCAACGCGTAATATGCTTATAATTTTGTTTTTTTATGCAGTAAGTCTTTTTCCTGATGGAATAAAGGTCTTAATTTTTGATGATTTAATACGAATATGAAGTTTATTTCACACTAATTAATCCACTATGACAGATCAAATGACACCCTATTTACCCGTGGTTTTTATTTGCGTTGTTTCATTGTTCGACGAAAACAATGAAAGGTGCCGAAAAACTATTGAGTCTGGGAACTCAAGAAGAAGCATAATTCGACGGTATACGCTCCTATCCCAATCGAATCAAGAAGGTGAAATTTTCAGAAAAGCCTTCAAAGTTCAATATGGTTCGCCCGCCTGGGGAAGGTAGGACGTCTGGGGGATATTTGGTCCATATAATATTGAGTCTGGAGACAGGAGCTAATGAAGCTTCCAATGTAGATCTTGTCTTCAGATATATTGTATAGAAGTAAAACCCTGCCTGCAGGAAAATATTCCTTATTCACTATCCGAAGATTGGTCCTTGGACTGTTTTTTCAATTTCGGAATGGGATTTAGAGCACGTCATTTTCCAGTATGATGATAAAATGGACGTCTTGAGAGTTGAAAGTCACTCCTAGCGGAAGAATGCTCAGAAAGATTAAACAAGGAATTTGAAAGTCCAGGTCTATGTGATCAGATGGGAAAAGTAAAGCTCAATCACTTATGAATTAGTACAATAGTATATTTAAGTGCCCAAATATGAATTGAAGGGCATTTTTTATGTTTTTTTGAAATCTTTGGACTATTTCGGTTTTTATTAATAAGAATTAAATTATATGATTATCCGTTAATATGGACAGTGCCCGCTTTTCTTTTTGCTTAAATGGCAGGAAGATTTGCCAAGCGAACAGCCAGAAGGCGAGCAGGCCGGGACGTCCGATGCCACAGAAGACTGTATCCGCGAAGTAGTGTTTACCATTTATGATTAAGTCGCTTTTTGCCTTTTCTGGTACAATTCAGGATATACAAATTAATTAAATTCAATCTTCACACACAATCAAATCAATGACAGTTATCTCGTTTTTTATTGCTTTTGTCGCATTACGTTGCGCTTGCGATAGTGGTTCCAAGCGCTGGGTCACCAGTTCCTCCGCTGCACCACTGTGGACCCAAATTCATGTTTCTGGCAAATACTCGTTCAGTGAAGATGAATTAGCTGCTGATGTAACTTTGAATTAAGGAACTTTCGCTCCTGTTTTACTTGGTTCTACGACGAAAAATTTGATTCCTCACTATTTTTGCGAAAAATGAGAAGATCTTCTACACGGCACAAGGAATAGTGACAGCAAAGAATTCGGCTTTTGCAAATGGAGTTTCAGCACGATGGCCCGCACAGCCTGGAAGGATTCTGAATTTTGACCTAATTGCGCTGGAGTTGATCACGACTCGGAGAAAAAGATTAGGCTAACGGCGTCCGAACTAGGGCCAAAATATTTAGAAATATATGATGAAACATTAGCTATTAGCAGAAGCCTGACGCAGGGAGTCGAAGAATCATTGATCAGTGTACTCCTGATCAAGTATCGTTAGAGTTATTAAGATTTTAAATTATAACCAGAACATTGACGGTTTACAAATCATTGCTTTTGCTTAAGTATATGTCAGATATGCTTGTCATGATCGAGATTGGAATATTCAAAAATTCTGAGGAAGATTCTTGGTGCAGAATATGCTGGATACAGTTTATCTGATTCCTTTAGAAAATATGATCCGATAATCGAGGCTACTAAAATTGGGACTTTTACTCCCACTTTCTTATTGCTAAGCCAAGATAAGATTCCTTATCAAACGACCTTTTGTCATAGACCATTGTGCAACAAGCGAGTGGAAAGAACCGGCTCAAATTAATGGGCGGTCTCCGGTCAAAAACACTAAAGCGGGAAATCATTTTTGGCAAATGATCCGCACCTGAGTCTGAATTACACCTCCGACTTTTGGATATTCTATGCAAACTGGACTACTTCCAAATCACTCTGTAAAGGGTGCCACCTGCCAGGAGCATTAGGAAGTGATTCAGGATTTTAATAAAAATAGGCTTGGGGGTACTAATGCACTAAAATGGCGTAATTGGCATATAAATAACTTTCAAATGACCGCAAGAACGGCTTAATAGGAGATGCAATGGAGACCATCAAATTTCGAATTTGAGGAGATTAAGATCAAATGTAGGAGAGCTATTAGATTACTGTAGTTTATACCATACGAGGACCGTAGTATTGATCGTACTTTTAAGAATGACGGAATGATTGTTTAATATTCGCTTTAATTGGACTGTTCACGAATTCGAATTGAACAACAAACCTTCATCTTGATGAATAAGGCTAAGAATTTTGTAGGTATATAAATCGCATTGGACTTCTATGCTGCGCAAGCACAAAAACTTTGTTTTTGCTCCCAAACCGGGATGATATCGCCATGCGAATTCAAGAAAATTCCCTTTGAAAATGGAAGAGAGGCAGGGAAAATTTTTATGATGGCAGGGCGATCCAAGAATGGAAGCAAGGATTCATTCAAATGCACCAAAAAATCTTTGACCCTCAACCCGAAGAAGGTTTTTGTTTCATCTGCTTTACATCTAAGCATCCAGTGACCCTTTCTTATCCCTATTATGTATTGAACTAATAAGATATGAAACATTATTCGCAACAGGCGATTGAATTCAAAAACTTACTGAAAAGAGAGGGTTACTATAGAGGAATATGAAAGCCTTACAGATTTTGACCGATTATTTCCTTCACGCCAAGGGAAGCCTGCCATAATGAATGCTTTGCTCGGAAAAAAACTGAATTTGACCCGCTTTGAATCAGTTGCAAAAAAGTATCTGGTATGAATTGAAAAGCTTGGACTTTCTTGCAGGACCCAAATCAAAAAGCACCAACATCTTTTTAATCTGGCTGGGGACAAAACCTTATTTACGCTTAATGTTTGGATAATAATAGGTCAAAAGTTGGAGGCACTGTCGGTGATTCCAAACACAATTATCAACAACTGTTTATATTGACATATAGTCCTCGGATGAAGTTTTTTGATATTGAACCACTCACCACCGACAAAAAGCGAATCGCGTCTATGATCTGTAAAACAAGCTTTAAAAAAAGAACTTCTTCAGACAAAAATGCAAGATATGAAAAGTAATGAAAGGAGGGGGGGGCAACTATTCTCTTGGTCTAACTATAAGGATAGACGAGTATTTCAACATTTTAGTCCCAAATTTCGTTTCATTTCTTTTAAAAAAATATCATATATTTTACCGGGTGGGGAAGGAAAGGAGGATGGCTCCAATTGCAAACACGAGTTGGAAACGGGAGTGGCGCAAAAAAAAAGCTGGAAATGAATTGGTTTAAGTTGGGAATATGGGGAGGCCGATTTGAGATTAAGGCCCCAAAATTTTCTTCCCTTCCTTTTTTGGGTTTTTTG
>Ga0163217_1033796_pt1 | contig 11381 bp, 7 predicted proteins | sample SynspAceP_FD_185933 | JGI IMG/M metagenome (GOLD analysis project Ga0163217, IMG submission 185933) | Saline lake microbial communities from Ace Lake in Antarctica - Synechococcus sp. Ace-P (PacBio error correction) | ecosystem: Environmental > Aquatic > Non-marine Saline and Alkaline > Saline ... | reverse complement strand
CTATCGAGGACGTGGCGCCGCTAATACAGAAACATTTCAGGATCCAAGTGACGCAAGGTAATCGGGATTTTTTGACTAGAAAAGCCTGCCATTCGCTTATGGGAAAAACCGACATAGGCAAAAGAAATGTTTGATATTTGGCAAACTCGGTTGGAGGCAGAGAAAAAGTGGATTCCAGCATCACTAGAAAATCAAGACACTGAAAAAATGATTGAAGTCGTACACAGGGAATACATGGTGCCTCAAAATTACACAGGCACAATCAATATTGCTCGCCATGCTTGGCCTTTTAGGAAACACACGTAAAGGAATTTAGGAATTCGGAAGATGTCCGGACGGCGTTAGCGAAAGACTTATTTGATGCCATAGAGGAGCTACTCAGCCACGCCAGCTTATTCCTTGGCCTCATTCCTTCGATTCAAGTTTACAACAAAAGCCTTGAGCGTAGGCCTGTGTCATCCGTTCAAACTTAAATGCCATGCTAATGGAAATCATAACGCGCCAATATGTGGCATCGGAACAGTTAGCACTGGCTGGTTCCAGTCGATAAGTTACTCACACTAAAGTGCTGAAAACTTCACACCTAAACAATTCCTGTACCAGCGCTTTTACAGCAGCTTTTCTTTTCGCGCAAAACGTTAGAACATAAGCGTTTTGCCTGATCTAAATGTTACAATTTTTCCAGACCAAACGTTGGCTTCTTCGTCCGCGTTAGATATACGATCAATAAAAACGCTCTCCTAGACGATTCAATCGACTGAGCAATTAACGAGCAATATCTTACCAGTCCGTTCCAACCACCAATAATCAAACGCTCTCTCCTTTATACAATCATTCCATTACAAGACTCGAAAAATAGCACACCCAAGTGACGCTCGCCTTGAAAAGGTTGTTTGGCAATATGTCGTCTAGACCAACAACTGGCTTACGCTCAATAAAACTGTCCAACCAGTGGACGATGCACCTCTTTAGCCAGGACTCATTACCTGCTTATCCATCCCATTTACCCACTGTTGGGTATTCAATGCAACTGCCCTTCAACAAATAACATCGGCATTGCTTTGGTATGTTCCACCATAATTAAGGTGCAGCCCAAACTTGTAGTGAAACTGATAAAGCTGACGAGCCTCAATAGAGTTCACCGCGACCAGTAGACACCATATTAATGCCCACACCTAATTCCGAAAATAGCCCCACTTCAAACCGTCGTAACAGAGGCGCAATCGGCGCACTGAATATAAGCTTTCAATTAGCCGACTTATATAGCACGTAAACATCAGGTAACGGTAAAATTGGCTGGCAGCAAGTTTTTTCAAGTAATTCATGGGCATTAGAACGCCGCATACAAAGGCAGTCCTTCTAATGAAAGAAGCGGACTAGACCGACTCCAAGCTCTTTACGTTTTTAAGGGTCACTTACGACAGAAAACTCCATCTCGTAACATAAAAAGGCCCAGATGACCCGGGCCTCTTTTTTTGCGTATCGCCACACACCCTTAATCAAAACCTTGCCCTTCGAGCGTCAACATATCGAGCAAAAATCTTACTGTCCTGAAAGGGGCGTTATGGGATGAACATAACGCAGAAACGCCGCATTTAGAAATTATCTTCCGATAGCCTAAACTGGCTAACGGCACCGCTCATCATCAGACAACCAGAACGGACTTTAATCCAGAGATTCACTTACTTTATGTTGGAAACAAGTTCTCCATATCAATACGTGCTTCTTTTGCCAATAAGCTTAATCTTAGCACCACGTTCGCCGATTAATGATCCGCTTTTGGCCATTACGTTCAACTAAATCAGCGCACTGGATGTGAATTTGCCGGACTCTTTTCGTAAACAAATCCTCAATCTTGCACCGCGACTTCATTAGGCACTTCTTACCCAGTGCGAAGTGATTTTTCACGCACAATTTCAGCGGCCAAAAAAACGAGAGCTGCGATTGGTTAATCTGATCCTTCCAGGATAAAAATTGCAACCCCTCTCTGGGATAAACTTTCTACTAACGCTCTTACCGGGTCCAGATTTTTATTGCGCCAGTGCAGAAATAGGGACAATCTGCGCAAAGTTCATACGATCCAGACAAATTCGCTAGGGCGTGGGTTAAATAAAATTCTTCTTGGCTGATCAGCTGGTCTATTTATTTCACCACCAAAATAACTGGGCAGGTGCGTGTTTTTACCTTCTGAAGAAACCGCTTTCAATCTTCCTCCAGTCCAACGATCTGCGCATCAATCACAAACAACACCCACATCGACATCTTTTAATGCGGCCGAGGCCGTTTTATTCATAATGCGGTTAATAGCTTTTGTCTCCCCAAAATGCAAACCTGGGTATCAACATAAATCGCCTGAACATGACCTTCGGGTTTACACCAAGATCTGATCGGCGTGTTGTTTGCCGGTTTACGTGAAGTAATGGATAGTTTTGGACCTTAGTTGTGATTAAGGCAAAGTCGAATTTACCCACCATTTGGGCGACCAACAATGGGCGATATAACCACAGTGCGTAACTTCAACTTCAACGGTCAGACATTTTTCTTTTCCAATTTTTTCAATGCTTCGCAGCGGCAATTTGCTCTGCGATTCGGCGGCTATTGCCCCTTACTTCAATGGCTTCTGTCACAGAGTTCGATAAAACAATGTACAATAGAAGGTCTGATCGTGTTGGTGCACCCACAATATCACCACATCATATGCGGCAGCGCGTGCTTACGCCGCTTGTAAAATACTCGTTGTAAGAGGGCGTTTTCGAGTCTTTAGTCACTCCCTTTTAAGGAAATAGCATCCAAAACGTGACTATAACCATTCCAGACATGGCTGGCGACACACGTCCATACCAGCATCCAAATAACATTAAGCGCCAATAATACCTTCAACGGTGTTCTCTAAAATAGAATCGCGCCTTAAAAAAACCACCGCTTTTTAATTCACCTGCACCAATTTAAGATAGTCAACCTAATTGGAAACCACGTGCTAAATTCAGCCAGTGTATCCCCCCTGACCAGTGATGCTCGTAAACGACTTAATTCGCCCTCTTTGGCTTTGGAAACGATGAAAAAAGATCCTCAGCAATCACGTAGTTAAGGATAGAATCGCCCAAAAACTTCAAGGCGGCTCATTATTTTCCCACCAAACTGACGGTGCGTTAGCGCCAGCCTCAAGCAGTCCAAGGCAGCAAAAAAAAGTAACCAATTCGCCGACTCAGCTTCTGATACGATGAAATCAAATTTCTCCAGAAAAATATTTATTTCAATCAAACCGTTATTTTTAATGCTCGGGATACAAAAAAAATCATCCCAATGCCAGCCACACATAAAAAGCACGGCCTTTCATATTTTCATTCTGGCACAAAACCCCAAAATCGGTATCTGCGCTATTGTCTCCGATTGTTCCCCAGCACAAAAGTAATGCCCTTCCAGGAACAACCAGTCTCCCTTCATGAGGCGTAAATCGAAACTATTATAAATGTTGTGCCTGACACCACTTAGATTTTCTTTAAACAGGCGCTCAACAGGCTCTTGATCTGGATTCAAAGAAACCGGTAACTTAGCCAAAAAACTCTTTGCTGATTTTTGCCCATTCACCGTCAATATTTTATCGTTTGATAACTCACTGTGTCACCGCGAAGACCAACTAAGCGCTTTAATGTAGTTTTAGACTAGGATTCACGTGGATACTAACTTAAAAACAAACCACATCACCACGTTAGGCACTGTAGTCGGAATAATAGGGTATTTCAAAACAGCGCAAACGAAGGCCATAGTCAAAACTTATTGACCGAGTAATAAAGTCGCCTTATTTTCAAAGGTAGGCAAACATAGAGCCAGGATGGAATTTGAAAAGGCTCTACCAACGAATGAACGAAGACCAAAAATTAACCGCAATGATGATGAAGTTAAGACTTCACTTTCCACTACAAATTTAGGTGTTTCTGCTAATCGGTTGTTGCGGCATCCTTGTTGATAGCGCTTCGAGTTCCGGCCGCCATATTAGCCAATTTTACTTGCTTTTTCGTTTAGGAAAATACACCAATGCGATTCGTAAACCAGAAGACAACCAGTCACAAAAACGCTATGGCAGTATAATTCGAAATCAAAACCATACTTCATTTCTCCATCCAAGGTGCCGCATTAGCACACCTGTTGATTGTCTGGGCTAGCTTATCCAGTTGCAAAACCGCAAGGAAAGCCGATGAGGACTTCCACATTTTCCCCACTTGCTTCATGCGCTTTTTTTGCCGTCTTTTGTTTCTGTAAGAGTTCTTGCTTAACACTTACATCAACCGCCGTAAACACTGGCGCATAACGTTTTTACGCCATGGCTTTAACGTTGCTTCGAGAAATTGATTTTGCACCGACTGCAACCCTGGAATCGCCACATCCAAAAACATTTGACGAGAATCCAGTCTTTCATTTTTTTCACACAGAGCACGCCCTTTATTATTGGCACGTTGTCTTTGTGCATAATGAAGCGCCATGCATCAACTCGCGTTCGCCATTGATTCATGATGTCCAAACCGGCATAATGGAGCAGCATTAAAGTGAGAAAAGCTGTAATCAAAGACGCAAAAACCACGTCCCTACAAGATTTTCAATTTATCAAAGAAATCCTCACCACTTCGTTCATTCGGCAATTCATAACGCAGTGCACTTGCCGGCAACATATTAACATTATCTTTCTGAACGCCACGTTTCTCTATACCAAGGTTAATCACATTGCCTAAGGTATTCTTGTGGTACCAATATATTGGCTTTCCACGATGGTTCGCGCATTTCTTTGATAGTGCCAGGATCAGGCATTTTTGATGGGCTATCTACATTGACAATCTCACCATTATTCAATCGACTTCATACACTACCGTCGGTGCTGTTGGTGATCAAATCAAATTGTATTCACGCTCTAGGCGCTCTTGGATTGATTCTCCATGTGCAGCATACCCAAGAAACCACAACGGAAACCAAACCCAAGGGCATCAGGAACTTTCTGTTTCGAAAAAATAAAAGATGCATCTTCAATGTCAGTTTATCAATGCAACTCGGAAGTCTTCAAAATCATCAGAAGCTAACGGAAAACACCCGCATAAACCTGCGGCTTCACTTTTTGAAAACCTTTAATTGGGCAACAATTGGAGTAGAAGCATTGCGTGATGGTATCACCAACCGGGAGCACCGTTAATGTCTTTAATTACCGGCCACCAACATAACCCACTTCACCCCGCTCTTAGGACGCCCGTTTCTTTGCGGTTGTCGGTGTAAAAAATACCCGCTCATGTTCAAACTGGGTGAGCGTTGTTTGGTTGATTGATTGGAAAATCTATCTTTCCTTGCGCAAGTTTACCTTGCTTGATACGAACAAGGGAAACAAACCCTAAGTAGTTATTCGAACCAAGAGTCCAAAAATCAACGCTGCAGCGGCGCATCTACATCACCTCTGGTGGTGTTGGGAATTGTCGCAAATCAAGCGCTCTAGAACATCGTCTACACCCACACCTGTTTTTGCGAACAGGCCACCGCATTCATAGCATCGATACCAATAATCTCTTCGATTTCGGCCAGGACACGTTCGGGCTCGGCCTTGAGGAGTCAATTTTATTTCAGGGAAACAGCATTACTTCAAGGCCCTTTGCTCCTATTGCCCGGTGTCGGAAGAGATTTATTTGGATATCGATTGAACGCTATGAATTGCCCCGGTGACTGTGTTCCGCCAAAAAACAGGGTGCGGTGGTAGACGATGGTTCGTTAGAGCCGCTGATTGCGGACAATTCCACCACAAGAAGGTGATGGTAGATGCGCCGCTTGCAAGCGTTATTATTGACTCTTTGGTTCGATTAACTACTTAGGCGTTGTTTCCCTTTGTTCGTATCAAGCAAGGTACTTGGCGCAAGAAGATAAGATTTCATCAAATCAACCAAACAAAGCTCACCCAGTGGACATGGCGGGTATTTTTTACACCGGAAACGCAAAGAAAACGGGGCGTCTAAGAGCGGGGTTGAAGTGGTTTATGTTGTGGCCGGTATTAAAGGCATTCACGGTGCTCCCGTTCGGTGATACCATCCACGCATGCTTCTACTCCAGGATGTTGCCCAATTAAAAGGTTTTCAAAAAGTGAAGCCGCAGGTTTATGCCGGGCGTGTTCCCGGTAGCTCTGATGATTTTGGAAGACTTCCGAGTTGGCAGTGAATAAAACTGACATTGAACGATGACATCTTTTATTTTTCAACCAGAAAGTTCTGATGCCCTTTGGGTTTGTTTCCGTTGTGGTTTCTGGGTATGCTGCCATGGAGATCATCCAAGAGCGCCTTAGAGCGTGGAATACAATTTGGATTTGACACCACAGCAGCCGACGGTAGTGTATGGAAGGTCGAATTGAATAATGGTGAGATTGTCAATGTAGATAGCCCATCAAAAATGCCTGATCCTGGCACTATCAAGAATGCGCGAAACCAAAGTGGAAGCCAATATATTGGTACCACAAGAATACTTAGGCAATGTGATTACCCTTGTGTATAGAGAAACGTGGCGTTCAGGGAAAGATATGTTATATGTTGGGCCGGCAAGCTGCAACTGGCGTTATGAATTGCGATGAACGAAGTGGTTGATGGATTTCTTTGATAAATTGAAATCTTGCTAGCCGTGGTTTTTGGCGTCTTTTGGATTACAGCTTTTCTTCACCGTTAATGCTGCTCCATTTATTGCCGTTTGGACATCATGATCAATGGCGAGCGGAGTTGATGCATTGGCGCTCATATGCACAAAGACAACGTGCAATATAAAGTGCGCTGCTCTGTGATGAAAAATGAAAGAACTGATTCCTTCGTCAAAATGTTTGATGTGGCGATTCAGGGTGCCAGTCGGTGCAAAAATCATTTCTCGAAACAACGGTTAAAGCATTGCGTAAAAAACGTGTATCGCCAAGTGTTACGGCGGTGATGTAAGTCGTAAGAAGAAACTCTTTACAGAAACAAAAAAGACGGCAAAAGCGCATGAAGCAGTGGGGAATTGTGGAAGTACCCTCAATCGGCTTTCCTTGCGGTTTTGCAACTGGAATAGCTAGCCAGACAATCAACAGGTGTGCTTAATGCGCACTTGATGGAGAAATTGAAGTATGGGTTTGATTTCGGAATTGATACTGGCCATAGCGTATTTGGACTGGGTTCTTCTGGTTTACCGATCGCATTGTGTATTGTTCCTAAACGAAAAAAGCAGTATTGGCTAATATGGCGCCGGGAAACTCGAAAGCGCTATTTCAACAAGGATGCGCAAACAACGATTAGCAAGGGAACACTCTAAATTTGTAGTGGGAAGTGAAGTCTTACTTCATCATCATTGCGGTAATTTTTGGTCTTCGTGCATTTCGTTCTGTAGAGGCCCTTTTCAAATTCCATTTCTGGCTTCTATGTTGCCTACCTTTTGAAAAATAGGCGACTTTATTCTCGTCATAAGTTTGACTATGGCCTTCGTTTGCCTGTTTTGAATTTACCACTTATTATTGCGACTACAGTGCCTGACGTGGTGATGTGTTGTTTTTAAGTATCCAGTTGATCCTAGTCTAAACACATAAGCGCTTTAGTTGGTTCTTCCCGGTGACAAAGTGAGTTATCACGATAAATTTATTGACGGTTTGAATGGGCAAAAAATCAGCAAAGAGTTTTTTGGCCTAAGTTACCGCGTTTCTCTTGAATCCAGAATCAAGAGCCTGTTGAAAGCTGTTTAAAGAAATCTAAAAGTGGTGACAGCACAAATTTATAATTAGTTTTCGATTTACGCCTTCATGAAGGAGACTGGGTTGTTCCTGAAAGGGCATGACTTTGTGATGGGGGACAATCGAGACAATTAGCGCAGATAGCCGATTTTGGGGTTTTGTGCCAGCATTGAAAATATGACAAGGCCGTGCTTTTTATGTTGTGGCTGCATTGGATGATTTTTTTAGTATCCCGAGCATTTAAAAATAAACGGTTTGATTGAATGAAATATTTTTGGCGAAATTGTTGAGTTCATCGTATCAGAAGCTGAGTCGGGCGAATGTGGTACTTTTTGCTGACTTGGACTGCTGAGCTTGGCGCTAACGCACCGTAGTTGTTGTGGGAAAAAATAATGAGCGCCTTGAGTTTTGGGCGTTCTATCCTTAACTACGTGATTTGCTGAGGATCTTTCATCGTTTTCCAAAAGCCAAAGAGGGCGAATTAAGTTGGTCGTTTACGGCATTCACTGGTCAGGGGATACACTGGCTTTGGAATTAAGCACGTGAGGCCAATTAGGTGACATCTTAAAATTTGGCGTGCAGGTGAATAAAAAAGCGTGGTTTTAGGCGCGTTCTATTTAGCAGACACGTTGAAACGGGATTATTGGCGCTATGTATGTGGATGCTTGGTAATGGACCGTGTGTCGCCGCATGTTCTGGAATGCGTTATTAAGTCGTTTGGATGCTATTTTTCTTAAAGGGAGGTGACTAAAGGACTCGGAAAACCGCTCTACAAGAGTATTTACAAGCGCGTAAGCACGACGCTGCCGCAATATGATGTGGTGAATATTGTGGGTGAACCCAACACGATCAGACTTTCTATGTACATTGTTTTATAGAAAACTCTGTGAAGAAAGCCATTGGGAAGGTAAGGGCTCAATAGCCGCCGAATCGCCAGAGCAAATTGCCGCTGCGAAAGCATTGAAAAATTGAAAAGAAAAATGTCTGACGTTGAAGTTTGAAGTTTACGCACTGTGGGTTATATCGCCATTGTTGGTCGCCCAAATGTGGGGTAAAATCGACTTTGCTAATCAAATACTAGGGTCAAAAACTATCCATTACTTCACAGTAAACCGGCAAACAACACGCGATCAGATTCTTGGTGTAAAAACGAAGGTTCATGTTTCCAGGGCGATTTATGTTGATACCCCAGGTTTGGCATTTGGGTGAGACAAAAGCTATTTAACCGGCATTATGAATTAAAAAAAACGGCCTCGGGCCGCATTAAAAGAATGTCGATGTGGTGTTGTTTGTGATTGATGGCAAGATCGTTGGACTGAGGAAGATGAAGGCGGTTCGTTTCAGAGGTAAAACACGCACGCTGCCCAGTGATTTGGTGGTGAATAAAGTAGACCAGCTGGATCAGAAAGAAGATTTATTACCACCCCTACGAATTGTCTTGATCGTATGAACTATTTGCGCAGATGGTCCCTATTTCTGCCACCTGCGCAATAAAAATCTGGACCGGTTAGAGCGTTTAGTAGAAGTTATATCCCAAGAAGGGGTGGCATTTTACCTGAAGATCAGATTAACCAATCGCAGCTCTCGTTTTGGCCGCTGAAAATTGTGCGTGAAAAAAATCACTCGCCCCAAAACTGGGTCAAAGAAGTGCGCCTTATGAAGTTCGCGGTTGCAGAATTTGAGGAGGTTTGTTTACGAAGGAGTCGGCCAAAATTCACATCAGTGCGCTGATTTTGGTTGAAACGTAATGCGCCAAGCGGCATCATTATCGGGCGAACGTTAGGTGTTTTAAGATTAGCGTCATTGGCGCAAGAAGCCACGTTATTGATATGGAGAACTTGTTTCAACATAAAGCTAATGTTGAATCTCTGGATGAAAGTCCGTTCTGGTTGTCTGTGATGATGGAGCGTGCGTTAGCCGGTTTAGGCTATCAGGGAAGGAGTAATTTCTAATGCGCGTTTCTGCGTATGTCATCCATACACGCCCTTTTCAGCCGACAGTAAGATTTTGCTCGATATGTTGACGCTCGAGCAGGTTTGTATTAGGGGGTGGTTTGGCGATTACCAAAAAAAGAGGCCCGGGGTCATACCTTGGGCCTTTTATGTTTACGAGATGAGCTTGGAGTTTTCTGGTCGTAGTGACTTAAAAACAGTAAAGAGCTTGGGAGTCGGTCAAGTCCGCTTCTTTCATTAGAAGGACTTGCCTTTTATGCCGGCGTTCTATGCCCATGAAATTACTGAAAAAACTGCTGCCAGCCCAATTACCGTTACCTGGATGTTTACGTGCTATATAAGTGGCTAATTGAAAGCTTATATTCAGGTGCGCCGATTGGCGCCTCTGTTCGACGCGTTTTGAAGTGGCGGCTATTTTTTCGGGGAATTAGGTGTGGGCATTAATATGGTGTTCTACTGGTCGCGGGACTCTATTGAGGCTCGTCAGCTTTAATCAGTTTCACTACAAGTTTTGGCGCTGCGGACCTTATTATGTGAAAATACCAAAGGCAAATGCCGATGTTATTTGTTGAAGGGCCAAGTGCATTGAATTAACCAAGTGGTAAAGGATGGATAAGCGGTATGAGTCTGGCTAAAGAGTGCATCGTCACTGGTTGGGACAGTTTATTGAGGCGGTAAGCCAGTTGGTTGTCTTAGACGACTATGCCCAAAAACAACCTTTTCCAAGGCGAGCGTCCACTTGCGGGTGTGCCTATTTTTTCGAGTCTTGTAATGGAATGATTGTATAAAGGAGAGAGCGTTTTGATTATTGGTGTTGGAACGGACTTGGAGATATTGCTGCGTATTGCTCAGGTCGATTTGATCGTCTAGGAGAGCGTGTTTATTGATCGTTTATTCTAACGGCGGACGAGAAGCAACGTTGGTCTGAAATGGTAATTTAGATCAGGCAAACGCTTATGTTGCTAAACGTTTCGGCGCAAAAGAAGCTGCTTAAAAGCGCTGGGTACAGGGAATTGGTTTAGGTGTTGGAGTTTTCAGCACTTTAGTGTGAGTAACTTATCGACCTGGACAGCCAGTGCTAACTGTCGATGCCCAAGCATATTTGGCCGCGTTATGATTTTCCATTAGCATGGCATTTAAGTTTGACGGATGGGAAAAGGCCTACGCTCAGGCTTTGTTGTTACTTGATCGAAGGGAATGAGGCCAAGGAATAAAAGCTGGCGGTTGGCTGAGTAGCTCCTCTATGCATCAATAAAGTCTTTCGCTACCCGCCGTCGGCAATCTTTCGAATCCTAATTCCTTTTTAGTGTGTTTTCTAAAAAAGCCCCCAAGCATGGCGGAGCCAATATGATTGTGCCTGTGTATTTCTGAGGCCACCATTGTATTTCTGTGTTACGACTTGCCCAAAATCATTTTTTTCAGTTGTCTTGGATTTTTCTTAGGTGATGCTGAATCAAAACTTTTCTCTGGCATCCAACGAGTTGCCAAACATATCAAAACATTTTCTTTTTGCTATGTCGGTTTTTCCATCGGGACGATGGGGCTAAGGCTTTTTTTTTCTAGGCCAAAAAAAATTCCGATTTAAAAAACTTTGGCGGTTCCAAAAAACTGATTCCTTTTTTTGAAAGGTTTTTTTTTCCTTTTTGGTATTAAAGCGGCCCGCACCGGTTTTTTCCTTTCCGAATTAGGGGAAATTCCTTTTTTTTTCTCTTTTTCCTTGTTTT
>Ga0163217_1021538_pt1 | contig 11381 bp, 16 predicted proteins | sample SynspAceP_FD_185933 | JGI IMG/M metagenome (GOLD analysis project Ga0163217, IMG submission 185933) | Saline lake microbial communities from Ace Lake in Antarctica - Synechococcus sp. Ace-P (PacBio error correction) | ecosystem: Environmental > Aquatic > Non-marine Saline and Alkaline > Saline ... | reverse complement strand
TCAGTGGACACTTCAGCCAGCGGGCATTCTCGTAGTGCAGGCGTGACGCGCTCAGTGGTTTGATGAACTTTTCATATCAATGAATTCACCGGCGCTACATGGCAAAGCTCCATCAAGGTTGCCGTTTATAGGTATAGGGCGTATAGATCTCAGCTTCAATAGGGCTCCTCGATCGATTCACGCTTCTGCGGATCAGGCAAGGTGGGCCGGATTGTCACACCATGAATCGAGCGTTGCCGCGATCAAGGTCACTGGTGTCACGATTGGCGCCGTCACGCTCAGGTCAGGTTGTTTCCCGCTCCAGCCGCTCCTGCACGATTTCCATGTGCAGCAGCCCAAGGAAGCCGCAGCGGGGAGCCCCGAAAGCCATGGCGCGCTTGGTTTCGGGCCAAAACTCAGCGCCGATCGGAGAGCTTTGCACTTGTTGAGTGCTTCGCGCAGATCGGGGTATTGATCGCGTCGGTGGGGAACGCCCGCGAACACCATCGGCTTGGCCTCGGCATAAGCCGGGCAGCGCTTTCGGCGGGCGGCGATTCGCCAGCAGGGTGTTGTGTCGGCCGCCCCGGGCATCGGCCACGGTTGATGAGGCCGACAGGTAGCCCACCTCACCGGGCATGCAGGCTTCTCAACCTGGCGCTTTGTCTGGGCATTCCCCACCTCGTCGGAGTTCGTAGTGGTTTTGCTGGCATCAGCGCACCTTGTCCTTGCGGGCGACCCGGGGGGGGGCCCACTGATCACCCGGAAGTTTCACGATCACCGCGCGGTAGGCGTTCGTAATAGGAGTTCGAGTCAGGGCAACTCACGGCTTCAGGAGCCGATCCGGCGGCAGCGGCCCCGATCCACCACGCCTGCAGGGATGGCTGCACCCAGGCCGGTCTTGAGCGGAACAGGCGATGGCCGTTTTACTGGTGTCGAGGCGATGATCGTCTTCGATCTCTCCGCTTGATCCGGCTGGATCGGCGCCGGGGAGGTTCGATTCTTTGTTGAGCACCGGGATGATCTCCAGATCGTTTCTCCAGCGCCAGATTACACGTTCGCGAGCGTCTTGCGCCTCACCCATGGCTTGGCAATCCACCACCAGCAGCGCCCCCTCGCGGCCTGCAGGCTGCGCTCACCTCATAGGAGAAATCCACATGCCGGCTCTGCGTGTCGATCAGGTGAGGATGTATTTTCGGCCATCGGCCGCCTTGACTCCATGCGGCGCCGCCTGGAGCTTTTGATCGTGAATCCCCGTTCGCGCTCCAGTTCCTGTTGTCGAGGAACTGGGGCCTGGCATGTCGCGCCGCCACCGTGCCGGTTTCTGCAACAGGACGACGGCAGGTCGACTTGCCGTGGTCCGATGTGGAGGCAATTGATGCAGAAATTGCGGATTCGGAGGAACGGACGTCTCTGTCATCGCGTTGGGAAGGCCGTTCAGGGAAGCCAGTGGGGATTCATCCTAGGATCGGGCGACAAGCCAAGCCAATTCTTTCGATTCAAACTAGCTAGGGCCTTAGTACATCGTCGCAGCCATGGCGCTTTCAGCCACGCCCAATAACCACCGCAGCAAGCTCAGCCAGGTGGTGAACGTGCACGAAGCAAGGACCCAGCTCTCCGCCTGACTTCAGGACGTGGAGGCCCCGGTCAGGCGTGGTTGATCGCCAGGGCTGGTGTCCCCATCGCCAACTGGGTTCCATTCGGCCCAAGCCTCCGGCGTCGCGGCCTCGCAGGGGCGATGCGCGCGTGAGATCACATGGCGGGACGACTTCGATCGCACCACTGGAGACCTGTTTCCAACCGTTCTTGCGGCTGGCGATCGCCCCTTGATCCATGGCCCGGTGCTCCTCCGACACGCACTTGGTGCTCTGGTGGAATCGGCAGGCACACCCACAGTTGCCCAAGGGCTGCAGGTCGGGCCTGATCCGCGGACCCTGAGAACGGGTTCATGTCAGCCAGGTTTCCTCTGGGAACCGCCTTGAGAGGGTTCCCGAGCGCCGTCATCGCGCAATCCACTGCGCTCGGAACACCCGCTTCTGGGACGGCCGCATGATGGTCGCGATGGCTGCGGCCGCAGGTTGTCATGGTGTGGAAGTGTATTCGGCAGTCCGAACTCGGATTTTCAGCGCTTAATTTAGCTCTGCCGCATTTGGTTTTGAGCACAACGGCATGTCTTTCAGGCCAAAAAACATGTGCGCGGCCGCCTTCAGCTTTTGCCATGGCGACATTAGTTATTTTAGGTTCGTATTTTGGGCGCGTCCGGGGTCAAAATTATCACCGTATTAGCAAACGGTTCCTTCACAAATTTTTTGTCATTTTCTCTATTCAACGCGTCCATCGCGAACGGGCATTGTTTCACCCAGTTCAGGCTATCGAAAACGCGAATACATCTACGCCTTCGGTCGCGGCAACGCGGACAAATTCCTGTACCACACTGTCGAGGTTAGTTGTGTAAACACGCCATTCGATCCGCGCAGCGCATCTGGGTTCATCAGTTGGGCAGGCGCGCGCAGGTCGCGCAGGCGTTGCCACGGAATTTCTGCAAGGAACGGTAGGCCCGGTCGACGTGGCACCACCCAAACATTCCTAGAGAAAAGTCGTGGAAGATTAGGCATACGGCCGGGGCAACCTTTGATCTATCATGCTGCGCATCGCGTGGCAGCAAGGACTAGGTGGCGTCGCGCCATGGTGGTATCGGTTGATCAGGGCAGCTGCCGTGTTGTTCCCATTCCAGTCGGGACAGGCTGTGGGCCTTCTGCTTCGAGCAGTTACGTGTGCCATTGGGTCGGGCGCGGCAGCAGCGGGGGTTGGGGGCGCGCGACGGCTGCGGCGGGGCGCTCGAACCCTTTTGTTCAGGTTGCCCGTTCCCGTTGATGTCGGCGATATATCAACACTTTTCGTCGCCGGTCGCGTCTTTCTTTTCAAAACGTGAACAGCTCTGGGGCCGGTCTGGTCATAAATTTGGTGTGGTAGCTTTAATGAGGAAAGTGGGTGTTTAGCAGGTTTTCGACAAATGCATATTTCGTGGCAAACCCTATGCGAATTCGCGGCAGGGCTGGTCCATTGCGGGCGATCGCCTGCTCTGGGTTTGCGCTTTCGGCAGGTTACTTTGACCAACAGTTGTATAACCGCGTGTAACGCCGCCGGATAGCGTGCCCGCATCAAGCGGTGCCAATACCTGTCGCTCGCGCGACAGGCTGGTTGATGCGACCGTATCAGGGGATGAAAAATTATTTTGCGGTCTCGGTGGTGATCCGTGTCTGTAGGGCATGGCCGTTCACTGGACATCAGCCTGTGTCGCCGTTGCCTGTCGCCTCGGCGATGGTCTTTGACCTTCAGCGATCAGGATCTGGGCTTGTCGGATGTCGATTGCGGTTGACTTCTCGGTCACGGTGCTGTTCACCTTGAACCTTGAGATTTACTCTCGATAAAAAGAACTTTACCGTTCGTTATATCAGGAGGGGAATTCGACGTACCGCACATTCATAGTTCACATGAGCGCAGATTTTTCGGCCCAATTCGCAAATCTCGGCGCGCTGCTCTTCGCGTGAGGTAGGGGGGCGCGGCGTCTAAACTTTTGGTTGCGGCGCTGAACGAACATCCCGTTCACATAGATGGTACAGATTTGCCGTCGGGCTTGTCGCCGAGATCTGCCTTCGAATGGCGCCGCGCCTTTGAGGATCATCTTTTCCAGATATCCTTCGCCGTTTCCAAAGGCAGCTTCGGCCCTCGCGCGCCTTCTAAACTTTTTCTTTAAGCTTCGTCTTCGTGTTCGATGGGCGATCGCGATCCACCACCCCAAGATGCTTGAGCATAAGCGGATAGCAACTTCTGCAAAGCTGTATGCGCACGAAGTCCTTGTTCGTCGCCCAATACATCCGTCGCCGGGCACGACCGGCACCCCGGCTTCCATGCGACGCGGCGCGCGCTGGCCTTGTCACCAAAGCGGCGCTCGTTTTCAGCGAGGGCCGATGAAGGTAATGCATTTTGCGCGCAAGCATTCAAATCGGGATTTCACGACAAGGGCCATAACGGGATGATTTCGATCCGCCAGAGTTTTTGCGACACGATATTTCATTCATGACTAAGAATTAAGCGGCACACGGGCCCTAATCCGGCTCCGAGTCGGTAGGCTTCGTCCGCTTTAATCGGGTTTGCAGCCCCAGCTTATCTTCTTCGGCGAAACACGGCGACCGTCTTTTTCCCATCTCGTGGCCGCCGCATAATTCGATGGGGCGATTTCGCCGCGGTTTCGCGATTAGAATTTTCTTAAAGTCGGTCTATATAGGCCTTCCTGCTGGCAAGAAATCTTCGTTTTCAAGATGTAGCGTTGATCTGTAACGCTGCGCTGCGGCATTGTTGCGGTCTGATTGACGTTAGTGAAGCAGAAGTTTTTTTGATTGCTTAGTTTTTTACCTTTAGGAAGATGTTGGCTGGTACGAATGGGGGAGGTCAAGCGCAGGCGTAGAAGGAGAGGCGGACAGCTAAGTACAAATCCTCTTCGCCCTAGAAGCATTCAGCGAAGAAATTGTTAGATTGCACAAGAACATTTATGCGAACGCAGTCTTTTTATTTTGTGCTTTTGCACGTAGATTGGTGGCATGGAATGATTTCGACGAAGGGAGGGCGCCTTCGAGGCGCTTTCCTTATCATCGCGCGCTCCATTGGGCTGCGCGTCGCAACCCTTATTTAGCGGGTTAACCTTGTCGCAGGCGCGCCGCGTGTAGAACGCATGGACGTCCGTCTTGATTGCTGCGCCGATGTGCGGGACGGGCAAGAACCAAGGCAGTTAACGCGCGGGATCGCTGCATCTGATGAATACCGGACCGCGCCGGGACCGATGAAATTCTCTGCACGTGACCTTTACACAAGGCGCGCGAGAGAATGAAAAACGCGTCGGAACATATGTGGGGCAAAGTATCGAAGGGTGGCCTTGGGCTCGGCACTTTTCACGCGATCTGCGTTAAGCTGTTTGCGTCGTCATGTGAATTGGTGGGCTTAAAATCGACTTTACCATTCTGGATACGGACGGCAGCTTGGCTGCTAAGCAGTTGATTAGGCCGGAAGGCGTTGATGCAAGCGTTGGCCCGCGCGGTACTTTGCGGGGGTGATTGTGGTTGGAAAAACGTGCGCTGACACCTACAGACTTCCTGCGGGCCGAATGGGTGGGCTTACACACCCACCCGCGAGGCAGGCTTTATTGCGCCGTATCAGGCGCGGACTGAGACCTGAACGCCTGTGATTTTGGTGACTATTTGCTATTGCATATGGTCACCATCTATTCAACAGCACGGAAGATGTGTTGGGCAATTACCAGCGGCTGGGTTCAAATTTATCATTGGTGGACGAAATGATCAGGATACCACGTCGGCCCATATTGTGGCCTTCGCCTGCTTGGCTCCGGCCACAAGTATTGGCTGCGTCGGGAGATGACGACCAGTCGATCATGATGGGTGGCGTGGTTGACGAAGTGAGGTAAACATTCTACGAGTTCGAAAAGGATTTCCATGCAGGGGCGCTGTCGTCCGGCTTGACAGAATTATCGTTCAACCGCATATTTCTAGCGCAGGGCGTCGGGCGTGATGCCGGGACGCAGGGCGTTTGGGCAAGACGTTGTGGGACGGGAATTCGTGAAGGGGAAAAAGTTTCCCGGGGTTTTTTTTTTTTTGGAATCGGGGGGCATTTGGGATGGTGATGAAAGAGGCGCGCTGGATCGGTGGACGAAATCGAAGCGTTATGCAGCGCGGAACCAGAGCGCTGGACCGCTTATACGTTGGCTGAAATGGCAATTCTGTGCGGGACCTCGCACCAGATGCGCGCTTTTGAAGACGTTTTTTGGACCATTGGGATTGCCATACGCAGTGCTGCGCACGGTTCTATGAGCGGTTAGAGTATTCGCGACGCAATGCTTATTTCCCGAGTGGTGACCTCCCGGTGACGATCTCGCGTTCGAGAGAAATCGTTTAAATACGCGAACGTGGTATTGGGCGACAAGCGCAGCAGATATTCAGAAACAGCGCGGGAGAGATGGTGATTAAACTCGTTGAAGGGAAGGCCCGCATTCTGTTGGCGAATGGGGGGTGCCACGGTGTCGCGGCGCGGCGCAGCTGCGCTTGCTCTATTGATGGTATTCAAAGGTGGTCTGAATTGGGCAAGGGGCCTGCGGCTGCAAGTTATGGTCGATGATGATAGCCGTGATCGGACGGGGCGCGCCGATGTTCACAAATGATATGGCCCCCTGAAGTAAGCCATATCGAACTGGCACAGATTCATACTTGGATGAAAGCGGCTATACGGTTTTTTGGCAGAACGACAAAACGCCGAGGGCACCGGGGACGGCTTGAGAACTTGAAGGAGCTGGTTAGGCCGCTGGGAGCAGTTCGAGAGAATCTACAGGGGCTTTCGGAACACGGTCAGCCTGATCATGGACATGAAAGTGACGATGGTGCGGCGCAAAAGGTGTCGATCATGACGTTGCACGCGGCCAAGGGCGCTGGATTCCCGGCCCGTATTTCGCCGGTTGGGAAGAGGCTGTCCCGTCGCACGGTCTATGGATGATCCGGCCTTAAGGGCTTGGAGGAGAGGCGCCGGCTTGCTTATGTTGGGATCCGGCGGCGGAAGCAGGCTGTGCACTATCTCATTTGCGGCCAATCGGCGCGTGTTCGGGCAGTGGCAAAGCGCCATGCCGTTCAGCGGTTTATTGATTGAACTTCCCGAAGCGCACGTGACGTGCGAACGCACTGGTCTGTATGGCGGCGGTATGGTGCGCGATGCCAAATCGAATCTGCACAGAAAAAGGCGGCCGAGGCGAATGGTTTTAACTCGCCGGAGGTGCGCAGGTGGGCAGACGCGAGCCAGGAGGCGCGGGGCAGTCAAACCCACCGAGGGCGCGGCAATGACGATCGATATGTCTGCCGTTAGCAGCTTGCCATGGGGGGAACGCGTTGTCCACCAAAGTTCGGCTACGTGAAGTTAATTGGAACGAGGGGATAAGCTCGAGATCGCCTTTTGACAAGGCGGCGTCAAAAAGGTTGTTTCCGCGCTACCTGAGCACGTCGGGACGACGTCCCGTTTTTGAACGGAGCGATGTCAGCTTAACCGGAATTATCAAACTTTTGATGCAAGAACGGCGGTGCTTTGGAGGAAGCACCGCCGTCTTTATTCTACGGTCCAATCCCATCGGGAGGAACAGGGGGAAGGGACGTTTAGTGAAGCGCGGTCTCAGGGAGGAGGAGGACCGGAAGCTTTCTACAGGCACACAACAGGGGGGTTGCGTGGATGCCCGATATCGGTTCCAGTTACGTCAGCGTTGCGCGCTGTTTCAGGTTGCATATGCCGCGAAATTTGCGAGCGGGCACATGCCCAAGTCGTCTCAGCTCGCGTTTTGGACAGAGAGCTGAGTTTCTTGAAGGTCGAGCGGCTATAACGGCGTTTGCTTGCGGCGAGTCTCAAATGTCGGCATCAGCGCGGCAAAACGGTCTTGCCAGGGTCGTGCGGTTGTGGTGTTAAGTAGGCCATCGGCAGTACCTCGTCTTGTTTCGTTCTTGGTTCGTTATCCATTCGTTTCGTGATTTGGTATGTTATGAAATGCTGCACCTGCACAACAGCAGATCGGCAATGCTGCTATGCAGAGTGCATGGGGAGTGAACGTAACGTCCTGAACGGGGAACAAAAAATACCACCGCGCCAAAACGCCTTTGGATTCCGGAATTGCGTTGATGTGAAAAAAAATGCGGACGATACACGGGAGGAGGAGGGTATCGGCCGCCGAAAAACAAACCACATCCGGGGGAGGATGGATTGGTTTGGTTCTTAAACTTGGAAGCGCAAGTATCTGCGTTCCTGAAGTCTTTTTGACCTATTGCTTGCGCCGCACAATTATCTAATACGTGCAATTGCTGCTTGCAGCGGAAAACTGGGTGGAATGCGTAATTATTGGGGGTTCGTTTTTGCCTTGGTCCGTGCGGGATTTGAAGCAGGGTATGGATTTAGCAGAAAACTGCATCGTCAAAGGGCGGTCTCTAAAGGATATTACCGGCCATGCCACTCTCTAATCGACCGTTGAAACCAAGGCTCTGGCTTCGCGTTTGAAGTGCCAGACGGTAGGTCGATTCTCCGCATCACGACCTTTATCGCGCTTTAACTATTGAGGGCGATGTGGTGCAGTCGTGTGTTATAGAGGCACCGAATTGCGCAGTCGCGGCACAGATGGCCCCCTTGCGCGACGCGCGGAGAGCGGTTGGTGCGCGATTGATGGGTGTACGGTTCCGCACGGTTAGCTTTGACCGCCCACGGCCATGGCGCCCAAAACAGGCGGCACCCAGCCTTAAGATCGGCGGACCATCGAAGCGCAGTAGGTCCGATGAGCGGCAGGGGTTCAAGCGCTATTCTACAGCCATCGGGATCTGGTAGGGCGGGGTGCGGTAAAAATCTACCGTCAGCTCCTAAACCTGCGGTCGCGGCTGGCGCGGGCAGGGCGTAAGTTGGTCTGCTCGATGCCGATATCTATGGCCGGAGACCAGCGCGCATGATGGGCGTGAACAAGCCGGCCTGCGTCGCCGATGGCAGGACGATATCCCGCTGAATGGCCATGGAAGGTACCTTTGAAGTGTCGTATCGGCTTGTATGATGGCAGAGGGTAAGCGGTCGTTTTGGCGTGGTCCTAATGTTGATGGGGCGCCGCTGCAGCAGATGCATTGGGCAGGTGGGTGGGGCGAGCTTTGACGTGCTGCTCGTCGATCGCGCCGGGGGACGGGCGACGTGCAACTGACCCTTTGCACCAAGATTTCCGAGCTTGGGTCGGCAGCGCGACTCGTTGGTGTCGGACGCCGCAAGGATGTTGGCGTTGATTGATGCGCGAGCAGGCGATTGTATGTTCCAATACACTAAAGACGCCTCGTACTGGGGCTTGATGAGAATATGTCGCTGGTTTGTCTGTTCGCCGATTGCGGATCGCAGCATGAAATTTTTGGAGGGTCACGGTTCGGTGTTGCCGAGAGGGCCGCCAGGATGGATATTATACCGTTATTTAGTAGCCTGCCTACCCATTGAATCTGCGACACGCGCCTCTCGGCGATAGTGGGACGCCGGTCGCCAGCGGGTGATTGGTCCAAATTGGCGCAGGCCTATGCGGCGTTATCGCGAGGGTTGATCAAGGGCGGGATGGCTTAGAGCGGCCGCAGCTACTCTGATATTTAAAGTTTTAACCGCCGCGCATTGTTTTCTGTGCGGCGTTTCTGTATCTGCACGCGAGGCCAATAAATCCGAGCTATTGGAGCGTATGGGAATTGCCATGGGAATCATGGGTCCGCTTCAGCTTCTTGTGCTGGAATTGGCAAGTATGATTCGGTCGAATTGGCTGTCTGCGGCGCGATCCCAGTTGCGGAACAAAGCTAATATCTGATGTATAAATTTGCGGAACAAGTGGCGGAACCTGGCTTTGTGGCTTAACTACTGTGCGTCAAAAATGTTTGGGAAATTTGTGGGAAAATTTTGGGCGTTCATTTTTTTGTCAACTATATTGTGTTTATTACGCCTAACTTACCGTATGATCCGAAATGCCCCCGATGTTGCTTCCCCACATGTTGTTTTACAACCCTGTGTAAACCAAGTTTAGTGTGATTTCCAAAACCACTCTATAGGACGCCCATCAATTCCCATGGCATCCCTAGTGCTCGAATTGAGACGGACACGGGCACAACAGACCCCAAGACAAATTAAAACTTCTAGCAGGTTCATACAGGACTCGCTTTCATCAGACAAGACGATTCCGGCGCGGAGCGGAGCGACATCCCCCAGGTTGGCGCGCGCAAGTCGGACTTCCCGCAAGGGGGAGGGCGGCGGGTTGATCAGTGGCGCAGATCAACCGCCGTTTCTTACATCTACCGCCGGGGGCAAAAGTTTAAGGCGCATCAGCGTCCACAGCAGGGACAAACCACGTGAGCGCAGGTTCAGAGGCGAAAAAGCCAACAACAACGGTCGATACGAAGGCGGGGTTGTCTTATCCCAGCCTCTTTTCGTCGTGTGTTGGGAGCCGGTGATCCGAATGGCAGAACGGTGGCCGCCGAGCTGGTATCGTCTTGGCGACAGCCGCCGCAGAGCTTAATCTTGATGCTACACCATGCAGGGCGGATTCGACGAGGTCGACGCAGACTCGACGCCCTCCCACGTGGATCGAATGCAGCCGAAGATGTTGCAACGTCTGCTTTCAACGGTCAGTCTTTCGACTCGGTCGATTGTGAACGGGCCGTTTGGTGGCTTGCCAGCCAAGCTGCGCAAAACAAGATTGAATGCTCGCAACGAAGGCATTTCTTTATTCGCCGCGGTGATTTACCTTCCAGATCTGGAAGCCGGCAACCTACGGACCGAAGAAAGGCCCGCGAAGGGGAATGGCTGGACGAGTTGCCAAGGAAACTTTGATCCGATGGCCTTTTCTTGGAGGCACGCCGGAGGCCCTGATCGATATGAGCGGACGCTAACGACACCCACTTCGCCCCCCATACTCCGGTTCTGCTGCGCCCCCTTGCTGGGCGGCGTGGCACCGTGTCGGGGCGTTGGCTGAGACTGGCACCTTTGGCGGCGGGGGGCCATTTTATACCGCGGGCTGCTGGATGGCGGTTAGCTGCGACAGGTGGTGGCGCGGTTGACCGGGACCCTTTGGCGTTCGAGATGGCGCAGGCTGGGGCCGTGACTATGGAACGATAAAAAAATCGTACTGCAGCCGCGGGCGTGTTTTCCAAGATGGACGACTATGCGCAGGATCTGGGACGGCATCGTGGCTGGACTTCGGCGTGTCCTCTATGAGCTGAATCTTGGAGAGCGCGGGTATTTGTTTCATGCGCGACGGGCGCTCGACATTTTTGCGCACATGAGCCAGGACGGCCCCTCGGCGGCGGATACGTCCAATTGAGGCGAAGAAAGAGAGATGATCGCTAATCATCCTACTTTCAGTACGGCGAAGAACGCGCCAGTATCGCCGGAATCGCCCAAAGCCATTGTGGGCGCAGCCCGCGAAGGACGCTTCGTTCCACCACCAACGCTGACCGCTTTGCGGGTTCTGGTAGAGGGGCGGATTTGCCGCGGTCAAAGCCGGTCAATCCCACCGCGGACCGCAGTTTTCAAGGGCGACTTTTGGCGCATTGCTGTGGAATAACGGAATTTTATTGGCGAGGCTTTTTCAAAAAAAACGGGGTTTGATTGGGCGGCGGAACCGCGCGTTTAAGCCGGCGGGCAGCTGGGCTTGGTTTGTGGGACCCTTTCCATTCCGGGGTGGGAAGATTTCGGGGGGGCATGGGGGTCAAAAAAACCGACTTTTTTTTGGGGGGGGGACCGGGGGGGCCGCCGGGGGGCCGGGTGGGGCCAGGGGGAAATGCCGGGACACCGTTTTGAGCCCGATCTCTCTTCCC
>Ga0163217_1004431_pt1 | contig 11381 bp, 17 predicted proteins | sample SynspAceP_FD_185933 | JGI IMG/M metagenome (GOLD analysis project Ga0163217, IMG submission 185933) | Saline lake microbial communities from Ace Lake in Antarctica - Synechococcus sp. Ace-P (PacBio error correction) | ecosystem: Environmental > Aquatic > Non-marine Saline and Alkaline > Saline ... | reverse complement strand
CTTCCCTCGGCGGCAAGCAGCCTTGACAGCGGAGCTTTTCCCGCTGCTGCAACCTGATTGTCGACTTGACGCAGCCGCCTGGGCGCCGTTGCGCTGTAGCTGCGCGTGGCGTTCCGCGACTGTGGTTGCCCATCGCGATTGCCGTGGCCTGTACCTAGGCGCGCAGCAATTCTGGGGCAGGGCCTACTGAAGGGTTTAGGTTTGCACTGCGATGGTTGCGGACCCCGTCGTGACAGGGGATACTTGTTGCTGCTGCTGTTTTATGACACCCAAGGCGATGCGGCTTTCGCGGGACACCTTTGGATCACCGTGGCTTTTCCGTGCGGGCCGTATTTGGCCGCGCGATCATGGGTTTCCCTTGACCGGTCGGCGATCGCTGGGATTCGAGGCTGTGCCACCCGGCTAGAGGACGCCGCGCCCACTTTGGCGCATCCGCGCGCCCGCGTGTTCTTGACCGAACTTGCGCTGAATCGCCCCGCCGGTGACTGGCCGGGCTGTGCTGGGTTTGCAAAAGCATTGGAGATTTCGGCGCAACGATCACCTTTGTCGCGCAATCCGGGTCGTCGGCAGGGACGCTATACACTCGGCAATCTACGCGCTGTATACAGGTGCCCGCAGGACGGGCGGTTGGGTCGCTGGTCGTAATTTCGATCGGTTGCCATGGGCACGCTGGCGCTGCGCCGAATGGTATGTCGCGCCGCATGAACCGCCCGGGATTGCGGATGATAGATGTCCGCTGTCACGAAAACGGTTGGGTATTTCACCCTTGATCGCTTTACTGCGGCCTGCGGCGGACGGCGATTTTTGGTCGCATCTGGCGCGGAGGCACATTTTCTTCGTTTGTTAACGGATCGCCGGGTGTGCAGTGGATGCAGCATGTGCGCAGTCGGCGGGCACGAACCTGAACGCGGGCTTGCCGTGCATAAGCGGCGGATCGGCTATGTCTTTCGGACGCACCGGTTTTTCCCCATATGTCGTCCTGCAAAAACGAACTACGGCGGCAAGCCTGACGCGGCGCTTGGTCAATCCGATATGCTGGGGCTAGGACGATCCTGCTTGATTCGCCCAGCCGGAGTTCCCTGTCTGGCGGGGAAAAGGCCGCGTGGGCCATTGGCCGCGGCCCTTTGATGATGGCGACCCGCAATTGTTGCTGAATGGATGCACCCCTTGCCGCCTTGATTGCGCCCCGCAGGCAAGAGGTGCTGCACTATCTTGAACGGCTGTGCAGCACCGCGCGGATCCGATCATCTACGGTCAGCCATGCCATGTCAGGTCGCGCGCCTTGCGACGACCCTTGTTTTGCTGGCGCGGGCCGCGATGACTCAGCCGCTGGCCCGCTGGACGATATCTGTCCGATCCGCTGCCGTCCCGCTGATTTGTGTCAGAGAAGCAGGTGCGTCCTGGACCGGCACCGTGCGCGGATTGAACACGCAGACGGCACTGACAGAGGTCGCCTTGTCCGTGGCCCGCCTGATCTGCCGGCCGCCTGTGGCTCCCCGGCGCACGCATGTCGCCTAGCGAATGCCGGCCGCAGGGATTGATCCTGTCCACGGCAAAACTGCCGGCTGTTCGGCCTGAAACGATATTCGCGGTTGCCAGATCGCCGCGATTGAGAAACATCGGTCAAGGTTCCGGAGTGTTGCGTTTCGCTTGTCTCTGGCACGGACCGTTTGCTTGCGCGGAATCACCCGGGCGCCTGCCGCGCTGATGGACTGGCGTCGGGCAAAGGAGCTTCACGCCATTCTGAAAAGCCACCGCCATGGCACCGCAAGATATCGGAGCAGCGCATGAGCCCGCCCCGCCCCATTGATCAATTGTCATTCGGGGGTGTCGGGTGCGGGCAAGATCCATATCGGGGCCGCGCTTGGCGCAGCGCCTTGGGCTTGTTTTCTGGGACGGGACGCCTGCATCCGGCTACCAATATTTGCCAAGATGGCGCAGGGCATTAGCCGCTGACGACGCGATGACCGGCGCCTTGGCTTGATGCGGTCGGCGGCGCGACTGGGCGCCAGGGTCAGAGGATGATGCACTGTTCTGCGTTAAAACGCAGCTATCGTGACCGCATTCCGCCGCGTCCTGACGACGAGGGAGTTGTTTTTGATGCATTTGGACAACGGCGCGCCCGCGACGTGCGGCGCAGCGGCGTCAGTCAGCGCCCGGCCACTTCATGCCGCCCGCCTGTTTGAACAGAGCCAGCTACTGCCACGCTACAGCCGCTGCAAGGCGGACGAGGCGCGGTCTGTTGTTGATCTAGGACCAAACAACCGGAGCAGATCATCGCAGCTTATTATTTCAACGGATCTGTTCGACAGCGTGACCTTCAGCCGCCATGCGGCACCCAGAAAGGGCCTCCTGCGTGGAAAGGCAGACCCGTCGCCTTGCCAGCCGGGACTCGCTTGTGCAAGGCCGACACGCCAGCCGCGAAAGCGGTCTTTCAGCGTTCGCACCCAGCGCGCCATACAGCGAAACAGCAGATTGCGGTTTGCCAATGCGCGCGCCGTAGGGCGGGTTGGGACCATGATCAGACCCGGCGGCCCGGCACGGAGCGCAGATCGCCTGATCGCGTAAGAGGGGCAAAGGTCAGTGATATCGCCACACGCCCGCCCGCTGGCGCGTTCTCGCACGCGCATTGGCACTTGCGCCGGTATCCGGTCCGGAGCCGTAGAATTGCAGATTGTGATGCGCAAAAGCGAAACCGCTGCGCAGCGCATCAAAGCAGGCCGCGTCCAAAAGCGGCCAGACTTGCATCCCTAACAGGCGGAAATCAACGCGAAGCGACCGAGGCATCAGCCCGGCGCGCGATCTCTGCCGGCCTCGATCCAAAAGGTGCCTGACCCGCACATCGGGTCCACGACGGGTTCCGGTCCCGGTTGTAGCCGCGCAATGCGCGAGGAACAGCGATGACCAGCCGTTTCGCGCATACCGGGGCCTTGCCGACAGACCTCTTTATAGGCCGCGTTTATGCAGGCTTTCGCCGCTGTATCGACGGACATGCGTCACCGAATTGTTCGTCGCCAATCCGGACCTTCAGCGTGATCGGCGGCCATCAGCAGGCGAGTGGGTTGATCCCGCCTCTATCTTATCAAAGGGCGTTTCCATGCGCTGCTGGGCTGACCCGCATGATAGATTTTCGATTATATGACAAGGTTGACTTCGACCGGAACAGGGTTACGTCGGCGCGGCAGAAGGTGTCGGTCATGGAAACTGCGTGAACGCTTGTCCAGCTTTCAGCCAAATGGGAACGCCAAAGCTGCCAAACCGCGCAAAGGGACGCGCCCCGCGCGCGCAGTTCACTTGGCGCGACACACAATCAGGCAGACCACCTGGAAGCTGACGCCGCCCAGGTTACGGCTTGCGCCCCGGCAAACCAGCGGCCATGACCTGCGCCAGCAACAAGGCTCTAGGACCCCGGCGGCGCAGGTTCACGAAATGTTCGACATGAGGTATCAGTCATGCGCCCATCTAGCGCGAAACGCAGGCCCGCGCATCTGGAAAAGCGATTGCACCAGACGCACGGCATTATAGGCTTAGGATTAGCTGGGGCGAAGTTTAAAGCGCTGTCCCAGTAATACAATGGCAGCGGCCTGTTGCCGACATTCAGGTGGTGACCCAGATGGACTGCACAAGCGGCGGCAATGAATTTCGGTTTCAGCGCAATTCTGCATTGGGGCGCATGCCATAGGCAGGGTTGGGCCGTCGATTATCGGTCATCACGGCGTTGGGTCAGAATTTGGAAAAGAACGAAAAATCCTTTTGTCCACAATGGTTTTCCAGCGCGACAATCGTAACTTTCAGATCGCAGGCCCTTGGCAGTGGTATTCGCCGTCTTTGGTTTCTTGCCACAAAAAAGCTGACTGGGGGACTTCAGGATCTCACCCTCGCGCATGATTGCTGTATTTCTTGTTCGCTTAGCAATTCGACGCGCGCCATTCGGCATCGGTTGCGCGCACTCGTAAGGAATAGGACGGTCGGTTGGTAGCGACGGTTGACGCCGCCCAGTCGGCCGCGGCCCCCGGGTGTTGATATTCGCGCCTGCGCAGCCGGCGGCACGGACGGTCAGGCTGCGAACCACTAGCTGCCGCAAAAAGCGCGCGCCTGTTAGGTTGTTGTCGTGGCGTCCATTTGTTCGTTCCTCGCGCGTTATATCGTTTGCCGCTTCTAGTAGCTATCGCCGAGTCTTAGGTTATTGCCGTGGAATTGTATTCACCAGGAGTGAGCGATCGCAATTGACAAGCCAGTTTACCTAGTATTTAGGTCTTTGCGCATTATGAACAGTTTTTTGCTGTGTGATGACACGAATGTCACCCGCGCTCGCTTTTTTTGTTTGCCGTCAAAGGTTCCCCTTTGATTGGGCTGATATGACGTGTCTGCTGCGCTTGGTTGAAGGGACCCAGAGGTCTGAACCGTTAGGATACGGGCAGGCGGGAATGCGTGCGACATAGGCTGCCGATCTGCTGCCGTCGTGATCCAGATTTCATCCCGGCGCTGAGGCAATATGGTTATAGCGCGACGTCGCAGCTTGGCGAGGCGAAAGGTTGGCCGACGAAGTGTAAGGGTGCAGCGCGATTGCCAAAGACCAGCGGTTGCGCGACCGCTTTGGATCCAGCAGTTCGTCGAAGTTGTCGATGATTCATATCGCAAACTCTGCCGCGCCGGTTTTGCGCCGACAATCGCAGGAGAAGTCGTTGATTTCTTGGCCACCGTAAGGCGGGACAGCAGCGGGCCGGACCTGGTGCGCATCCAGACCGGCTATCGTCCATGACCAGTTTCCATGGTTGGTAGCTATATCCCGCCGTCTACCAGCAGATCGGCGTTCACCACTCGTCTCTGCAATCCACGGCTAAGCCACCCCTTGGGTTGTTGCGGCGTGTGCCGTGATCACGTCAGGCAATGGGGCAATTCATCGCCGCCTCTTCGGCCTCGTCATGCCCTTTTGGCTTTCGGATTGGTTGCCTTGCGGCCATTGGCCTGCGACCTCCGTCCCGCGGGCGGCGTGGGCCGCCATCAGGCGGAGGCGGAATCGACATTTCGCTATTGGCAGGCAACTAGGTCGGCGGGCAGGTATCAGATCGGCCAGCAGATCAATCAGCCGCCACGCCACCAACCCGGTTGCCGTGTCGCGCCAAGCATAGTCAAAACTCCAGGCTTCGGGTTCGGCATTACCGATCTGCGCGCCGTTTCGTGCCCAAAGGCAAGTGTTCATGGTTCACCACCTAGATCAGACGCCAGGCCGCCGTGCGCCGGCCAGTCAAGAATCGGGGCGCTGGGTGGTCGGGGTGTAATACATAAGCGTCCATGCGTTGGCAGGTCATAGCGGCGCCTCTGCAGCGCCACGGTCCGCAGGATTTCCGCGCTGTCGTTCCAGATTTGCGTTTCACCAATTCACCACCGGGCGCGCACCGTAAAGATTCGAATATAGCGGTTGCCGTCAAATGGCGGGCGTCGGCCAAGCGCCGTACAGATGCCCTGATTATGACGGAACGTCGCGAGTTTCGTGACTGACGCGCATCGCGTGCGGTGAACCGCTTTTTCACCCATGCATAGCGTTTATGCGAATTGAACGCCAGGCCGTCTGCAGCTTGGCGCGGTAAAGGCGCGGCCGCAGTAAAGGTTGTCTTAAGATCTGCGAAAACATACTTTGCGGCACCTATCGGATCAGGGACCATGGGATCGTTCTAAAATACGCCATCTACACTTGTTTGGCTGCGTCGCGGGGTCTGTCATGTGAATCGTCTTTCAGCGCGGCGCGCAGGGGTCGATCAACGGCACAGGAAATTCAGGCGCGGTGGCCGCCTCACCATAGCCCGCGCAAGCCCAGAACAATAGCGCGAGACCGTCTTCGGCACGCATGCCGCGCTTGCCAATCGCGGGGAATGCGGTGGCGGGATCGATATCAAGGTCCAAGTACCGGTACACGCTGGCGCGCACGGCGCGCGCATAGGCGGAGGGTAGCCAAGGGGCTGCGATGTTTCCTTTCCAGCACCGGGATCGAGACGGCGAGTGTCGTTACCACGTTGGAAAACGGCCAGGCTGCAGCGGCCTGTTTCATAGGCGGCTGCCGTCCGATCACGGGGGGCGGGACCAGCGCACGGGCGCCTCGGTCAGGCCTGTGTCGTCAAGCAGCGATGATGATGACGGAGCACCTGCAGGCATAGGCTGCTTTTGCCCGCTTCAGCAAGCGGCGGGATGCAGGCGCCCGTTCCTGCGGCCCTTGGATCGCGGGCGGCCGTCATGGGAAATGTTTCCAGCCTTCGATCTGGCATCGGGGGCACATTGCGGGCGTGGTCGAAGGGTTTCGGTCATCGCGTGCCGTTGGGGGGCTTGTTGGGGTTGTGAATGAACGAGTCACAACACCCTATTACCCGCGTACCGATCCCGCCGCGCCCCGTGGCGGTTGCCGATCAGAAGCGATGGTCAGGGAATACGCCGAATAATGGCAATTGAAAACAACAGTTGCGGTCAGCGTTCACGCGCATAAAGGACCGGAGAAGACGTGACATTCGTCGTCATCCCGTAAAATCTCGAGCGGGAGCGTGTTGTAGCTGCCGCGGTCAGCAAGCGTTGCGGCAAATTCGTCTCGTTCGGACAGGGTGAAGCCGAATAGCGCGACGCGATCAGCGCAGGGCGCCATTAAATCGGCAGCACGACATGGCGGAGGGTCTGCCACGGGCTGGCCCCCATGTCAACGCGCCGCTTCCTCATGCTTTTGTCGAACCGGTTGAAGACGGCGAAACATGATCGAGGCCGAACGGCCAGCGTCCACGTCAACTGCGCCCAGAAAACCAGAAGTCGCCAATGTACCGTCAGGCCGTTTGGCTGAACAGAGCCGAGCCCAAACGAGATCAGGAATGAAGGATACCAAGACGCGGTTTGATGATCGGTAAAACAGAGATGCAGAGCCTTGAACCGGGTGCGGAACGCCGCCGCCCATGACCGAAGCGGTGACCGTCCGTAGACCATGACCCTCGGCCCAGCACGATGCTGCGGCTAAAGCTGCCCAGATGCGCCGACCGCTGTTGATGGAACAGGTCGCGGAACCAATAGGTCGACCGCCGCGCATCGGAAAAGGTCAGGCCGCGCCTCGCCCTGAACGGACGGATGCCGGATAGGTGATGGTTCGGGCCGTAAGGCAAACAAGCATGACGCGCAAAGAACGCAGGTCAGAAACGTAAAATGACTTGGAGCGAGTTCCTTACAAGCTCTTTTCTTATGTCAACAAAGCGCAGCAGGATCGCGATGGTGATCAGCACGGTGTCCAGCAGGACAATTTCGCCGTGGCGAGGCGCTGGGATATTTGCGCAAGGCGATATCGTGGAATCAGGCGTCGACGTTGGGCGGACTGTGAGCGCTCATAAAGCGGGACGTGATGAAGTCGCATGACAAAGCGTCACGACAAGATTCGTGCCGATCATGATGCCGGACTTGGTCAGCGGGCAGGATCAATTCCACAGGGTTCTGGCGGCGTTCGCGCCTTGGTCCCGCGCCGCCTTTTTCAGGATTTATCGGATGCGCATCTGGTGTTGAGATCGGGACACCATGACACGTATAAAGATGCACGGAAGGAAGGATACGGCAAGTCGCTAAACAGCAGCCAGTCCAGCGGCCGTTCACGCCCAACTGCTGATGTGCGGAATTGGCGATGCGTTGGCGGCCCAGAACGGGATCAGCTGTCTGCGGAATTGAGGGTTGCTGGTCAATGGGATCGTGCACAGCAGAAATGGGCGAATCGCCATGTCGTGCGTGCGGATATGAGGCAAGGTTATAGGGCAATCTGAACCCGATGCTAAGGCAGCGCCACGTGATAATCGCGATATTTAAAGGTGTTCAGGAACACGCTTGTATGTGACGGGTGATCCAACGAATCGTAATTTTCTCCCATGAAAAGGCGGGGCTGATGTGAACTCTGTCGCGTCCAAAAGCTAACGGACACGATCAGGATTGATCGGCAGCACAAGGACACGGCCAGCACGATCGCAGGGCGACACCATAGCAGCCGGTAGGTTAGTCTTGCTTGCATCACAGCGCTTTTGATTGGGTGTGCGGCGCGCGCTTACAGGCGCCGCGCGGTTTTCATTCACGCGGCGATGATTCGTATCACTTGCGGACCATGTACTGGTTTTCGTCCATGACGGATTCCAGCAGCCACGGACCTGCGGTCGTTGACGAAACGGCCGTCCCGCAATCGCCAGGCCTGCGCAGCGCGTTCACGGGGGGACGTGATGATCCGTGGCAGCCTTGCCTTCGAACCAATAGCCCATCGTTTTCGGACATGAAGTTCTTGGATGTTTAGGCACGCGGAATAATAGCCCTGCCGCATCAAATTACGCGAAACCCCAGCGTCCAGATTACCAGTTTGATGTATTCATAGACGGCCGCGTCACGCTCTAGCGGTGAGGGATTTGGGAACAGGCCCGATACCGCCGCCCCAAGACCGTAACCTTTCTTCCAGCGGCTGATAGACACATTCGATCGCGCGATTTGACGGCGGTGATGGCAGGCGACCAATGACTGATGGACGCTATCGCAGATCCATCAGGTTTCACGGATTCGTCGAAGGACTTCCAGAACGACCGGAATGCCGTTTTTCTTGGCTCGGCTAAAGATGCCAGAGTCATGTCGATCCTTCGCGGAGTCATGGTTGCTTTGTCGGAAGGTATTTATATTCCGCCCATCGAATCATGACCATGGCCATGTCCATTGATCCCAATAGAGGGGAATATCGAGGTCGAAGGCTTGCTTTGAATTCGGGGTTCAGGCAATTCGACCCAATTGGTATGGACGCCCGATTCAGATCGGGCGGATGCCCAGGTCGGGTTATTAGATCGTCGGGATCGAGGTATCCAACCGGACTTTCTTGCACGAAAAATCGGTGCGTCCGCAGGCAGAGGTTAAGCCGACCGTTGTGCGCGGTGTGCCTGCGCAATCGTTGCTGCCCGGGGTCAGCAGGCCATTGCGAAAATGGCCACGATTCTTGTCGTTAAGTTTCTTGATGCTTGGATGATATACCATTCCGCCTGCGGTTTCCGGCAGCCCAGACCTTTTTTTAAGATTGAAATACTCGCTATCTGCGGATGTTCGAAACTGTTCGGCTGTGTGGGCTGCCCGCTGGTCACGCTGTCCGTATCAGCGCTGTCATCTCTAGCGTAAGCCAATGGTTCCTCTTTCACATTGTGTCGGCACGTCGTTCAGGTTTTGACACGCGGTGCCGACTGGCGCCAGGGTGATGTCCTTGATGTTCTGCGCCAGATCTTGTGCGCCCGCGTCGGTGCAGCGGCCCAAGGCGGCGGTGCGGCCGCCTGTTCGAACGGACGGGGGAAGTTTGGTGCTTGGTCGATGGATTTCTCTCTTCTGTTTTATGGGGACGCGGCGGTTCACGGCCGTTCAATTGGTGAAGGTTTTGGCATCCAGGTCAGACCGATGCGGTCGCCGGGGTTGGTGGCGGGGCGTCGAAATAGGCAGCATCTTGGGACAAGGGCGTGACTCTGATCGCCTGCGATGCGGGACATGGACCTGACGTAGGTGCCTTGATATTCGATGGCGGTGACGTGGCCTTCCATTGGCCGCTGCCTGCGGGGGCGGGGGGTAGTGACGCCGACGGCGCGGACGAATGGGACGAAAATGGCTTGGGGCCAGGGCGATAACGTTTATGTCCGCCTGGATTGCGCGCGAAACGGGTCTTGGGCGCGTGAAGACTCGCGCGCTGGGCCAGCCTTTCGAATGACGCACGTTCATCACGACAATCTCGTCCGCCCAGCGCAAGCGCCTCGTCCTGCCGTGGGTGACGTGGATGAAACTGATCCCCAGCTCTTTTGCAGGTTTGCGCCATTTCGTCCGCATCCCTGACCGCAAGAACGGAATCAGCGGTGACGCGGCTTCGTCAGCACAGAACCTGAGGGCGGGTGATCAGCGCGCGGCCAGTGCGACAGCGTGCTGTGCCGCGGACAGTTGCGAGGCAGGCGGTCGCAAAGGGCGTCAGATCGACCAGTTCAACATCGGCCCGCTTTGGGCGCGCGTTTCCTGGCATCGACGCCCTTCATCTTAGGCTAAAGGCGACGTTATCCATCAGCTAGATGCGGAAATAGCGCGTAACTTTGGACATCATCGCTAGTATGCCGCGCTTGGCGAGGCGGTAGATTTGAATGTCGCGTGCGCCAGCAGGGATCGACCCTTCGCGTCACGCCTTTCATGCCGGCGATCATCGCAGCGTCGAAATGACTTCCGCAGCCTTGGATGCCCAAGCAAACAGGTATAGTGGCGGGCGAAACGATGGGCTGACCGCATTCACCGCAAGCGCTTGTCCATTAGCGTTTGTCACGCTGACAGCTCTAATCTTGGAGATAATACCGCTTCATATGGCCCCCGTGACTGCTGGGGTTCGCTAAGGGGCGGATTTGCCGGCCAGCAAACCATTGCACGGTTTAGCAGGACGAGGCGTAGCTTTGCAGCTTTTTGTCGCAGAATTGGAGGTGATGCTCAGGAAATTAGATGGAAATAGTTGTATACAAAATTAATCAAGGATTTGGTGACGATATAGGTGGTTTGATACTATACGGCTGCCTTCCGGTCTGCGCGGATTCGGCAAAATTAGGGCGTGTACAACAGTTTCCGCTTCACCAGACGACCGCGTTTTTTCATCGACGGCGACGAGCCTTGCGCAGGATTCTGTCTGCGGCGAATTCATGCCCACCGTATACAGCGCCAGTTACCAGCTGCGATGAGGACGAGCTAAGCGACATTTACGTTCGTGTCCCGCACCATCGTTCGCAGTGCTTGCAGGAGCTTGCGCATCAAAGCTGGTTGAATTCGCGTAACGCGGTGCGAGTGTTGCTAGCCCTACGCCGCGCGCAGCGCATGACGTGTTCGAGGCGCGGATCATGATAGACCGACAGATTGGCGGCAGCCAGACGAGCCGCAAAAGGCGAATGCCGAGGACAGAACATCGGCGAAATTCTGCGTCAGCATATTTCGCTGATGAACTGCACGCACGTGCTGGGGGTGAATAGGGGGCAGCGCTTGCGACATGTCTGGGCAAATTCAGCGATCCGAAATCGCGCGTTAATTGGCATGATTCAATACGATCATCGCAGAATTCGTGCGCGTCACCTTGGTTGAACGCTCTAGCTGATTATGCGCATATGTATTGGCGAGCAAGCAAAGCCAGTATGTGCGGAAAGCGACAGCGGATCAAGCACTGTTGCGGCGCTGGACTTTCGCATGTGGCCCGGGCTACGCATGAAAATTGATGACGCAGCACTTAATGATCTGCATAGACAGTCATATGATTTGACCATGCAGGCGTCAGATCCGTTACTTAAAAAGACGCTATTAACGCAAGCTAAATCTAGCCAGCCGAATACACGGGCACGGCGGCAAAAAAAGGA
>Ga0163217_1086577_pt1 | contig 11382 bp, 12 predicted proteins | sample SynspAceP_FD_185933 | JGI IMG/M metagenome (GOLD analysis project Ga0163217, IMG submission 185933) | Saline lake microbial communities from Ace Lake in Antarctica - Synechococcus sp. Ace-P (PacBio error correction) | ecosystem: Environmental > Aquatic > Non-marine Saline and Alkaline > Saline ... | reverse complement strand
GTATACACGCCAATAGAAAGCATGTACTCCTCGGCCAGGCTCGCGGATCGCCTGATGCGTCCGCTGGCACCCCCATTGGCCCTGCGCCATCTGTGTACGCAGCAAAAAAAAACAGGGGCGGCTGTCGGTCTTGCAGTTGACGCAATTTGCCACCCATTTTCGCGGCTTCCCAATACTGCATCGCATATCGTGGTAGCCAGCGGTTGGACAAAAACAGGCAGGTAATTCTGGGCGCTTACCTTGCTCATAGGGCGCGTTAGCCGCGTTTACCCTCTCGAGCGACTAGTGGGTCGTTCATGTCGCCCATTCCTCCATACTCGCCATATTGGTCAAGCGGCAGGTCCGGGTTGTCATTGGTGTTGAAACACTCAACGAGGGCACGTCTGCTACCGCAGCGGCAAACAGTTCTGGGGCGGCTGATTGATTGACCGTTGCCGATCAGCAGACCGGCCGGCGCTTTCCCGCCAGCAATCACCCACTGGGCTGGCGTCTGTCTAGGTGCGGGCGACAGGTGCTCGGCGCAGGCGGATGGAAATACGGTGAAGGTATTGTTGTTGCTGCTCCAGCTTTGCCAGCCTGGTTACCGCCCTCACCAGATCGGCGCCGCGGCTTCGTACGGGCGATGGCAAACACCCAGCCCCGATCAAGTAGCCGACGGGCGGGCTGGGGAGAACCAGGGGTTCCATACATCGCGCCGTAAGCGCCATAGCCATAAAGGTACAAGGCCGCAGGCGAGCTGCTCTGTTCCGCGCACTGACCAGGAAACTGATTGGAATACGAGTGGCCGTCCGGCGGCATTTGGCCCACTCGCTCGTGACCTCATAAGCCTCGGGATCGAATGGACCTTTCGACCCGGTATTGCGTTTCAGCACCCGTTGTCGCCATTGGCAATGTTGCAAAGCCTTAACCTCGCCAGGCCGGTTCAGCGGACTCGTAGCGGCAGGCGGGATTGGTTATCGCTGCTGTTATCTTCGCCGCCCTGCACGTGGCAGGCTGTAAACCGCGTTCAGCCATGGCCACTTGATAGGTTGCTGTGGCGGATTGAACTGGAGGTCTGACTCCAGCGTTGATCAGCCCTGATCGCGGTCTAGTGGAGGAGCAAACCAGCCTGCTTGGCACGCTAAAGTCTTCCAGGTGTGCGGCCGCGGTATCCAGTGGCGCTAGCATTTCCCATTTGTCTTGGAGGCGGGATTGGCTGGATCCGCCTTTGAATAGCGCGAAGTTCTCGCCAGGCGCGTTGCTGCGGATGATTCAGCCCATTCCGGGCCATGGTCAAACCTGATACTCATGCCCAAGACCGCGCCTCGATTCAGGCGCCAGTCGCTGGTCGGGCTGGATTGGCGGGCAGCACATGCACTTCACTTTTGGTGTTCTTGGCTTCGAATGGCCATCACAGCCATTGTTCGGAGCTGCTGCGTAAAACTTGCAAGTAGAATCGTGATTCCTGTTCATGGAAACAGCGTGCACCGGCTCTGCACCCGGTTTCAAGCGCCACAGGTGGGCTGGGCGTGATGGTTGTCGTCCATGTGATGGCAAAAACCAGGTGCTGACTTGTCCTGCGCCATACCAGGCTTTGCCGTTCTGCATTTCGGGAAAGGGTAGCTCGATGTCTGCAGTGCTACTGTTTGCAAGGTCCTTTAGATAAAGCGGGTATAGGTCTCGGTCGCCCTGGCGGTCAAGGCTATAGGGCCAGCCACTGATGATTCCGGGCTTGATGGGATAATCACCCAGAATTGCAGGAAATCGTTCCCCGGCCAGCAAGGTTCAGTTCAGGCAGCCAATTTGTTCAGTCGCTTATCTATTTCCAGGGCAGTCGGGAGCCACTCTCGCGCAGCGGATACCTCGGGTACTCGTCACCCGCTTCGGTGCGCTGGTAATACAGCCAGGGCCCCAGACTCGGGAAGGCGACAGGTCGGTCTCGCGGATCCGGCCGGCGAATCTCCTCAAACAGACGCCTCACGACGAATCGTCGTGGCTGGGGCTAACCAGGCCTCCGGTCGCCTGGTTTTCTGCGTCTTAGAAGTCCGTACCTTCAGGCGCATCACGCTGCTCAAGGCCAGGCATAAGGGTCGCGGTCGCGTCGCGGCGGATTGACTGTGGGCATTCGAGTTTGGGACTCCCTGAATTAAAACTTCGTTAATTATAGCGGCACATTTTTGCTTAACGGTGGCCGCCGGAATGTTCAACCGAACCTAAACAGTGATGGGATGATTATATCGGCGGGGGCAGCGGGCGTGGCCTGGCGGTGTGGTGGAAAATGACCAGCTGGGATTCCCTTGGTGGTATGTTACGCGAACCCTTGTGGCTTTGTTCGTGCGCAGTAACTGTTGCTGGACGCCCGTCAGGGTCGACCCGGCCGAGCCCTGGTTGGCGCCCGGCGACCATTGCATCTTTCTGCTCGGATACGGTGCTCGACACGGGCGACAACGAAGCGCGGATGCTGGGTGATCTGGCGCTGGCCATGGGAAATCGCGCTGCTGGCCTTACCTGAATTCGCGGCGGGTAAGAGGCAAGGCTTCAAGCATGGCGCAACAGGAAGCTGTTCACGCCAAGGCCATTACAAGAGCCGTTGAGGGCGCTGTAGCCCTCGTTTTTTCTGCTTCGTACAATCGTGCGTGCCATACGCATGTCTGTTCCTGGAACTCGTGCGCTGCGATATCTGTCATCGGGCAGATACCAATCTGCTCGACAACCGATAAGCCGCGAACCGAGAAAAAACAGGGATGTCGCCTGGGCCAGGCCCAGAGGTGATTCAGCCATGAATGGTTTTGAACAGGCCTTGACATCATCCGAGGTTTTGGTTTGCAGTAGCGCAGGGTTGCTCGCCGCTGCGGCCAGGTATCTGCCGAGTCCAGGTTTTATTCTTCGGTGTTCGACTCGCTCAGATTGCTCAACAGCAGCGACTTGAGTTCACGCATGGGGTTTCGTCCGGAAGTACGCTCTCGTAAGCTCTCCAACGTACGCGGAAACGTCCAGGAACGGTGCTCCAACCATGGCCGACAGCAGGCTTCGCGATCAGGGAAACATGGCTTGCAGATCGTCTACCTGGAATGCCAGTGCGTTTCACTCAGGCTGGTGAAGGTCAGCTGGGAAGCGCCCAGCTCACTGACGATGGCTTTCAGCGCACGGAAAATGTTCAGGGCGACCGGTTTTCGGTATCTTTGGTTGAATCGATGCTTTCCACTTTTAAGGACATCCTGGTGGTAGGGTACGGCGGGCAACATTCAATAAAGCGCGACGGGTTGTTTTCCCAAATGGCCTTCAGAGTGATTAACACTCATATTATGCGCACAGGTTACGACTTAAGGGCCTGACAGGCGAGTATTTTCGCGGGGAGGGGGCTGATTTTGCTTAGCAAGTGACAATGCTGGGGCATTAAAAAACCCGGCCGAGGGCCGGGTTTTTCAGTCGGACTTTCGGAATTAAACGATTAACCTGAATGTTTTGCAGCTTGCTTACCTTTAGGACCATAGTGATATCGAAAGATACCCTTCTGGTTTCGCGGCGAGGGACTATGAGCCCTGAACCTTGATTTCGGAGAAGTGGGGCGAACAGATCATCACCACCGCCCGTCTGGAGTAATTGAAGCCAAGCCTTTTGTGTTCGTTGAACCCACTTAACTGTGTACCAGTTGCCATGTCGATTAATTCCTATCAAATAAAAAAATTCTGAGCTGAGCTAATTAAAGCGTTGGGGAATCAAAGATTTACGAGAATGACAAAACTTACGTACATGAAAAAGTTGCGCTTGCAGCCTACTACTCTATCTTTGAAAACCTAGCGCTCCACTGTTGCGCCCTAATACTAATCAAGTCAAGCCTATGCTGGACTCGGCTGCATCCGGGGCTTCGCGATGACTAAACTCCAGTAATTACGACGATTTCTGGAAAATAACACCCTTTACCTGAGTTTTTTTTGATTTCTGAACTGCCATTCGTTCCTTCCTTCTGAAAATCACCCTTAATTGCGCCGGTATGGAAAGACGTTCCAAGCACCTGGCCATCCGTATACGTTCCTGTATGCCTGTTCCAGAAACTGGGCCTCGAAACAGATTGCGTTGCATTGCCGCGAAGGGCCCGGCCGGGTGGCGGGATTGTTCAGCAAAACAGGAAGACCCGGGAAACTTCCTCAGGGAATACGTCGCTGGGTCCTACCGAGACCAGGGCTCCGAGGCCATTTTCCTGCTTCTGGGTACATGGCCTCTGGAATCTCGCGAAATAACTTCCGTTTAAGGTAGCTTGATTTCATCGTAAATCGTAGAAAACCACTTCGTCCATGACGCGTCACCCGAAATTTTCAGGCAGCAGTGTCGCCTGGAAAGATGTTTGGCGGCCGCAGTCTTGAGGCTTTGCCGTAATCCATCTCAAGGCTTCTTGCAGTCTGTGGTTTCGCTGCATTTTCCAGATAAAATGTCAGCGGGCGTCATTTACGGCGCTCGGTCCAGCAGGCCGAACCAGGATCAATCACCTTCCTTCAACCACCGTAGAGGGTGCCATTCAGGTAGCTCGGCCAGGGCAATCGGGGGTCAAAGCGCTCACGCGGAAAGCGAAAGTCGGCAAACTCCTGGGTGCTCCAGACGACCCACGCGATCATGGGCGTCTGTACAGCCGATAGCGATCATCACGGTTCACCGGTCAATGTTTCTTCGAAGGCGCGAATTTGTCCTTGATGATCTTGAATACGTTATTGAAGCCGGGGAGGGTGAACACGCTTCATGACCAACGCGGCACGCAGGTGCCATGATTTGAAGCGGTCTTCGCTTTTCGCCAGAATGCGGCGATCAGCGCCCGGTAGAATCAGACTTGCCCGGCTTGTAGAAACCAATTAGCGGTATAGAGCTCGGCTATGCTGCTTGCCAGGCAGCAACTGTTTAAGGAAGGGCGACCATTTCGCCGGTACGGCGCCTCGACCATGAAATAGGACCGATGTGAAGGGAGAAGATATCGATTACTGTGATCGCAGTTGATCAGGTGTCAACGCTGATACCTTTCATGTTCCTGATTTATCAGCGGCAGCACAAAGGGGCCACTCGTTCCTGTTGGCTTGCATGACTCGGGCCGACCAGATAACGCCTTTATGCGAATAGGAAAACCGACTGGATCACTCTACTTGAAGGCCGCGATCCTTTTGTGGCCCATTCGCAAACCCTGGCGCAGGTGCTCGATGATCATCTTCAGTCGCGCTTCGAAGTTGGCCCAGGGGCGCATCGAAAGTGTGTTCACCAGGAATCTGCCTTTACCAGCCCATATCCAGCGAAAACATCAGAAATTTAAAGCCCGGGTCAGGGGGGATTGCGCGAGGGCGGCGTGTCCGCCGGGCGGGAGCTAATGCACGAAGCAGGTTGTTAATCGCTGATTCTGGTCGTGCTGGGTGCAGTGAGGTAAAGATCGAGTTTGAAACCAAGGTCTCGGCCCAAGCCATTCGAAGCGCTGGGTCTATCAGGGTGATATAGGCCTGGCGGATATCGGCCAGCGAACCCACGTCCAGAATGGGAACTCAGGGCAGCCGGGGAACGCTCCAGTCGTTTTGGCGGTTGCCTGCCGCAGTCTTCATACAAGTTGATACGCGCTGTCACGCCAACTGAATGTTCACTCCACCTGGCCTGGCCGAAGCGCCAAGCGGGCCCGGAAAGTGATGGTTCCGAAACTCATCACGGTGATGATCAAAAGCGTCGAGGATAGCTTGCGCGATACGCTTTGGGGCTGATAGGACATGGAGTTGAGTGCCGCCTGTGCAAGTGGGAATTGCAGAATAAGCCAGTATGGGGCTGGTGAAAGTAGTCCTTGATCGGGCAGATAAAATACCTGGCCGCTCATCCTATCTGCGCTGGAGGCGTTAAAGTAGCTGAACTGTTTGCAAACGGCGAAGTCATTTTAGTATGAAAAAAGGACCTATAGCGTTTCCTCTGCGCTTGGCCTTGGGCCGTCATCATCATACTGTGGTGATCTTCATCTTCCCTCTCACTTCCTGGTTACGCAACATGCATGAACGAGAACATGGCGGAGATGGGTGGACTTACACCGGGCATGGTGAGGAGGTAAGATTCTCTACTGGTGCGCGGTTTGCTACAGCATTCACGGCTGACATCCAGAGATGTCGGGCAATGTGCAGGCGCCACTTCTTTCGTCGCCCCACGTATTGATATTGCCGCCTGAGCTGGGCGGTCCTGTGGGACCATTTCATGCACTTGGTAGCCCCTGTGCGTTTCACCGACCCCAGTTGAACTTTTGTCGATTTCCGAAATCGAAAGTTGATCGCCAGACCGGTTGAGGGTGTGGACTGGCGCGAGCGTCTGCGTGGCAGATATTGATTCAGATCGACGAGCTCCAGATGTCACGGTACTGTCGCTTTCCGTAATTTTCAGCTCTGACCGCAGGTCAATTGTCTACGCCAACGACCTGAACATGCGGATCTTAAACCTCAGCACTCGCGGAGAGGTAGAGGCACGCGTGACGCCAGCCTTGACGGTACTGCCGAGCTGCTGGGCCATGCGGCGATGGAAATGCAGGCAGCTTCGATCCTTGGTTTTGAGATGGACGATTTCGGAGGGCGTTTTTCGTGCTACCGAAGGGATCTGACTCAACTGAATGATTTTGCCTTCGGCCTATGCAAGTTCGATTTCAGCATGGCAATGGCGAGCTGAGTTGTCGAGGCTCAGGCCGATGATTCGCAGTTGACCGGTTACATCAAACCGCTGATTGCGCAACGTCGAGGTGTTCGGATTTCGAGGCAGACGTCCAGAAACGAAAAGACAAGGCTTTCTCCGCGGTGTGTGGGAAGCCAATAGTCGGCGCCGGTGGAGCCGTGGTGAAAGAACCGCAAGCGGTCGTGACCAGATCGCGACCCGCGAGTGTCAATCTCAGTGGCAGTCTTGCCAAAATGCCGATGTCAGCCCATTACAGGCGTTTTTCGGCATTTATTGCGAAACGGCTTTATTGAAGCCTTTTTATACGCCGGGCTTTGAAGAAGCCCCTCGCCGGAAAAACCGAGTAAGACCCAGGCGGACTCGCCATAGCGAGCCGCGCCAACGGAACTCTGCACTCTGCTTCGGTGAACATTGTCGCTGAACAAGCATGCTGCTCAGGTAGCGCTCTGCCCGAGTCGGGCAGAATCACCACAATGCGTCTTGCCCTGCATCTCTGGCTCTTCAGCCATTGCGTTACGCCGCAAGCCATTTGCCGCGCCACAGGAAAATGCACGCACAGAATGCCTTCCTCACGCATCAGCCGCAGCGCCATAGCCTTGGGGCGATCTTCGTCTGTGACTGCTCGATACGGTCGACAGCGGAAACATATCCAGGTTACCGGCACAAACCCGGCGCGATGCCTGAACTTGTGGGTGAAGGCTTGACCTTCCTGGCCATCGCGCGTCTGGGTTAATTACCGGTGAGCTGAACAGGCTCCACCCGCAACCGACAGAATGTTCTTCTTGCAGGTGTTCTTGATTATAACGCGGGAAACCGCCGGTGGTAAATGGTACCGCCGGTGCCCACGCCTGAAACCAGCCCCAATACTGCCTTCGGTATCTTTCCAAAGATTTCCGGCCCGTTGTGGTTTTTTTTTCATGAATCCGCCGGGATTTGGCCGGATTTCAAACTGCTGCAGCAGGATTATGGTTGTGCGGATCCTGCGCCGCGATCTCCGCTGCAGGCGATAGCGCCTTTTTTCATTGCCTGGGACCGGCCAGTTCCAGAAACCAGCTTCGGCACCCAGGCGCTTTAGCACCTTTGCGCCGTTCCAGGCTCATTGAGGCAGGGCATGCTCAGTTTCAGTTTTAGCCATGCCGCAGCGGACAAAGGCGGAGGCGATTCCGGATATTGCCGACGTCGGCTCGACGATGGTTCATACCTGGCTTTCAAACGCCCGGATTCTTCCGCGTCCCAGATCATCTGGCGCCAATTACGGCTTTGACAGAAATACGGCCGGATTGCGGGCCTTCAATCTTGGCCAGAATGGTAACGCCCGAGGGGCCAATGCGGGTTGATACGGACCCAGCGGTTGTGTTTAGCCGATGGCTTGGGAGTTGTCTGCGGTAAAATTTGCTCATTGATGACATCCTGTTGGTGCGAGGGGATCATTCCAGTGACTGAATAGTACATCCAGGTTTCACGTGCGCCTACCGTCACGTTATAAGTCGCTGTTTTGACCGGGAGCCAATTACCGCTGGGCCTGCTTCCAGAATTCTCCAGAGGATAACCTGAATGAAAATTTGTAAGGTACCCTGACAGCCTACGGTTGCTTTACGGATGAACCTGAAAACTGGCGGTCAACCGCTGCCATATTACTCTTGAGCGCCCCTTTGTTTGGTCAAGGGCGAGCCAGGTACCGGCAAGACCATGCTCGCCGAGCAACTGGCCGAGTCCCGATGGGCGCCAAGCTCTTCACCTGGCACATCAAGTCGGACCACCAAGGCGCATCAGGGTCTTTATTGAATATGATGCCGCTCAGCACGTCTGCGTGATTCCAGTTGTGGCACTTGCAAGGTGCACGATGTTGCGCAACTACATCAAGAAAGGCCAAGCTCTGGGAAGCCTTCGAAGCAGAAGAAAAGGTCATCCTGCTGATTGATGAGATCGACAAGGCTGACATCGAGTTCCCCAACGATTTATGCTCCAGGGAACTCGACCAAGATGGAGTTCTACGTTTACGAGACCAATGGGTGAAACGATTTCAAGGCCGACAAACGCCCGATTCATTCATCATTTACTTCGAACAAACGAGTAAGGAACTGCCGGACGCCTTCCTGCGCCGCTGCTTCTTCCATTACATCGCCTTCCCGGATCGCAACACCATGCAGCGCATCGTTGATGTTGCATTTTCCGGAAACAAGAAGGAGCTGGTATCCGAAGCGATGGACATCTTTTCTTCGATTGTGCGGCAGGTGCCTGGTTGAAAAGAACCGATCCACCTCCGGAGCTGGTTGACTGGCTGAAGCTGCTGATGGCTAATCAGATCCCCGAGGGCAGTATGCGTGATCGGCGATCCGACCAAGGCTTATCCCGGCGCTCTACGTGTGCGCTGGTGAAGAACGAGCAGGACGTGCAGTTTTGTGGAACGTCTGGCGTTCATGACCCGCCGGCCAAAACCGTTTAAGAAGGAGCGGCGCCCATGTTATTGGGCCTTGTTCAATGAAATGCGATGCAGGCCAAGGTGCGGTATCGGTCCGTGAGCTGCTCGATCTGATGCGTGCGCTCAAGCACCATGTGGTTTTCGCCGATATGTTGGACGAATTTCTATTACTGGCGCGCACCGTGATGGTCAAGGGAATGAGCGCCACTTCGGACAAGGTTCGATCGGGCTTGGGGCCATTCAATGGCCTTGCAGAATCTGGATCAGTTGCTTGAGGCGCTGATTCCCGAGGACTGGCTTGCGCCAAAGAGTTCGAGAAAGATTTGCTCACCTGAAGAGCGTTGAGCAGATCAAGTCCCTCGGCGGGCTGGGACAAGCTGATCGGAGGAGTTCAAGGAAACGCCTCGAGGAGGCAGAAGAGCGTCACGAGGGGCGGCCAACAAGTGGATGGGCACAGGCCGGGTACCAGTCGTTCGGTTCCGGCGGTGTATAACCCGGAAGGCATTCGCGTTGGCGACGCGGCAAGCGCCAGGGCAGGGCGGCCAAGGTCTGGGATCAGCGCGAATTACAAGAACCTGGATGATTCAGGTCGGAAACTGGGGGCCGCGCAATATTTCAAGGTGGCTTTGGCGTCGGCTGCGCAAGTTTCGCCCGCCCACGGGGGCGCGGCGGAAGACTGGATATTGATGGGCACCAATCGACCACACCGCCCGTGATGCCGGCCTTGCTGAACATTCAGGATGCGCCCTGAGCGGCGTAATTTGCGTCAAGCTGTTGCTGTTGTTTGATATATCGGCGGCTCGAATGGATGCGCATCATCAAGGTCTGGGAGGAGCTGTTCTCCGCTTGCCGTACGAGTTCAAAGCACTGGAGTTACTCTACTTCCACAACTGCCCGTATGAATTCAAGTCTGGAAGAAACAATCTGCGCTCGTACCAACGAGCGTACTTCGACCATGGATCTGCTGCATAAATAACGGCCCCGGTACTACAAAGTCGTGTTTGTCGGTGGACGCAGCGATGGGCACTACGAAATCACCCAGGCCCGGCGGCAGGCGTCGAGATTGGAATGAGGGAAGCAGGGCACGTAATGGAATCCAGCGCTTTATGGAGAAGTACAAAAAAGGATTTTGATCTGATAAACCCCTATCCAGAAAAGTGCATGGGACCTACACCACCTCGACAACGCATCGTGCGTGATCTTTATCGAGGACCGGGATGTAATCCCTGACGTTGGAAGGCTGGGAGGGGCATGCGTTACCTGAGTAAATAGGCCGTTGGCTATTTTTACTTCAGGAGCGGCAAGCGGCAAGCTGCAAGTTAAAGGACGGATAGCGGTTGACTTGGCAGTTTTCAGGGGTCACATTTACTGGCTTGGAGGCTTTGCAAGCTTGCAGCTTGCAGCTTGCAGCTTGACAGCTTGCAGCTTGCAGCTTGCAGCTTGCAGCTTGCAGCTTGCAGCTTTGCGTTAGCCGATGCTGGACCTTGGCTAGCACGGGGGCCGCTCTACACTGGACCTTCTCTTGTCGGGGCACCATACAGTGGCTACGCCATCACGACCTGCTTCCCATTCCTGATGAAAACCCGCGTGGCGATACGTTTTGCGCGGTTTTTTCGGCAGCGTTTTCAGATTGGACTTCCAGCTCGATCGGATCTGAGTTTCACCCAGGCGCACTGGGCGCAGGAAGGCTCATTTCCTGACCGATATGAGATGGTGCCAGGGGCCGGGCCATTTCACAGGGCGATAGCCGCCGAGATCAGTGCGCCGGGAAACATGCCATGGGCGATGCGGCCTTTTGACGGCGTTGGCCGCGGCAAATCCTCATCCAAAGATGCACCGGATTAATGTCCCCGATACTTTCGGCAAAACAGAATCAGCACGCCGGTGGACGCTATGCTAAACCTCGGCTTTTTATCGCCACCTGATTTCGTCATAAGTACGGTTTTTTCAAGCTTGGGACATCGGGAGTTCTCCGTGCATGGGGAGTGAGGTTTGGGCATTGTATGCGCGTCCAGCCATTCAGGATACAGGTCTGCGAGGGAACCTTTTTGTCCGGCGGTTGGGTCTCATTAAGGATTTCATGGCGGGCGTCATCATACAATTGGCAGGCTTTAACCGCGACAGTTCCGGCTTGCTGCAAACGGGCCTTGCAGCTGCTTCAAACCCCCGCCGGCACTCCACCGGGTCGGGCATTCGCACCGATTAATATTGCACCGGGAGATCCTTCGGCAGCCGCGTTGCAGGTTCGCGGAGCGGTCGGCATATCTGCAGAGGGTCCGGTAAAAGGTCCTTGCCACAGGCGTGGCACACTCTCT
>Ga0163217_1061463_pt1 | contig 11382 bp, 15 predicted proteins | sample SynspAceP_FD_185933 | JGI IMG/M metagenome (GOLD analysis project Ga0163217, IMG submission 185933) | Saline lake microbial communities from Ace Lake in Antarctica - Synechococcus sp. Ace-P (PacBio error correction) | ecosystem: Environmental > Aquatic > Non-marine Saline and Alkaline > Saline ... | reverse complement strand
CCCGGCGCCAGAGCGCGGTTCGAGCGGGCACACCATCTCCCACGGGCAGCAGCCGGGCGGGAAGTACCACGCGGAGAGGAAATGACGCTGCCGCCCAACACGCCGAGGCGCCCACGCGCCAGGACGGCGGTGTGAGGCAGCGAGCGCGGCCCATTTAGACGAAAACGAGCCAAACGCCCGGCGCGCGTGCCGCCCGCCGGGGCAAGGGCAAAACCTACGCAACAATTCTCCTGACACCGGGCAGCGATTATCGAAAAAGCCGGGAAAAAACTGCCACGGAAAACTCGCGATTTGGATTCTGTCACTGACGGAAACCACCCACGGTGCCGGTCTACCCCGGAAACTCGATTTTGGGAGCAGACTCGCCCGAGCTTACCAGCGTGGTGATCCCCCCGAAGTTACTGGGCACTCTCAAGTTGCGCGGCGCTACGTTCAGGCACTTCTTTTTGCGGACGACGCAGGAGCCACCGACGAAGAAACGTGATTTCGCGGTTCATGGAAAATTTTCGCAGTGTCCGGGTGCGAGGGGAAAGAGCTTTTCAACGGAATCGCTCGCGGTGAGTTTTGCCGGTTGGATATCGGCCGAGTTGTTCCCAGTTGACGCTGACGGAATTGGCCGGCGCGGTTGCGTATGCCGCCGCCAGCGAAACCGAAGGACAAACCGATCGACATCGAGAGAAAAACTATTCGTTGCGCAGCCGAATCGCCAGCGATATTTTGGGCCCGCGTCGAGGCCACTCAACGACGCCGGGTGGTGGTATCTGTCGTTGCAAAGCGCAGCACACCACGGCTGTCGCCGGGCGAGCTGCACGTTTGCGATTGGCACTCAGATGCCCGCTCGCAATGTTCGGTGTCGTTGTACGTTCTCCGACGAACGTCGGGCTGGTTTGCATCCGGCCGATACGCAGGAAAGGCGGTTGCTTCGGGCGCTCGATTTGAACTCAAACGGGCGGGTAACATCGTTGTTCGTGATCGAGCACGCGTCAGCGTGATTCCGGCACGCGAACATTGGATCGTGGGACGTCGGCCGGACGCGGGCCACTCATGGAGGTGAGGTATTACAGTGGCCCGATCAGCGGGTTTGAAAAAACATCAAGGCGTCGCACACAATCGGTATTTGAACGCAGCGAATACCGACGTATGCCACGCACGCTGCCAGGCCGGGACAAACCGAGGCGGATGGTTTGGGGAATTGCAGGGGATCCCGACGCAACAATCTGAATTGGAATTGGATGTTTCTCGTTTTCCGATCTGGTGTTGGACCACGGTGACGGGGGCTGTCGGTTCGGGCAAAATCAGCCTCGTCAGGTCAGGCGCTCGTCGAATTGGGTCGGCGACGAGACGCTGGGACGAAAAAAGAACGCGGACCACCGAATGGCAATCGATCTGTTGGAACGGGGAATTGGATCATCGACGAGCGCCAGATTGTCGGCGGTAGGATCATGTGCGTCGGTTGGTGAGTTGTGGGACCAAAAACCGATTTTCGGGCCGTACCCCGCGATCCACCTCGCACGTACACCGGGTTTTGCGATCATGTTCGCAAGTTTTCGCATCGACTCGCAAGGGCGAATCGCGACGCTATGACGTCGGGACGTTTTTCGTTCAACGTTGCCAAGTCCGGCTGTCCGAATGCGAAGGAGCGGGGTTCGGCAGTTGTTGGAGTTGTGTTCTGCCGAGCGTTTTACACGGCCGTGCCCGGTTCTGCCGTGGGACAACGATACAACGACAAGACGTTTGGAGATCCACGTATCAAGACAAAAAACCATCGCCGAGTCCTTCGACCTTGACCCGGAATCTGGCGCCGCCCATTGAGTTTTCTTTTGCGAGGGAAACCGTGCGGTCGGCGGCAGCGCTTTGGACGCGTTTTGCAAGCGGTTGGGTTACCTTTGCGGGTTGGGCAAAGCCGGCGACGGAGGATCCGGCGGCGAGGCCACAAACGCATCAAACTGGGCGAGCCCGAATTGGCAACGTGCCAGCCCCCCGGTGGCGGTGAGACGCTTTATTTCTATTTTGGATGAGCCGACGACGGGGTTGGCATCCGGCTTTGACGTGGGACATGTTGATGACCGCAGCTTCAAACGGGTTGTGGACGCCGCAAGCAACGGTCATCATTGTCGAGCACGACATGCAAGTCCGCCCGGTCAGAGCGACTGGATTCATCGGACATCGGGCCCCGGTGCGGGGGAGGAAGGGCGGGCGGGTGGTGGCGGGAAGGGTGCGCATCAAAATGTCGCCCGATCGAAAACGAGTCGCACGGCACCGTTACTGTTTTCGGGAGGGCGGGTGGACCACGACACCAATTCTTTGATCCCACGTTCCTGGACCTATGTAAAAACCTGTTGTTCAGCGTGGGACGGTGCCTGGGGGCTGTCCGAAAAACGATGTGTTCCGGGGACGGAGGGACGATTTTGAGATGGATTTTCGAAATTTGTCTTCGACGGGGAATCTTCTGCGTCTTGGGATCGGTATTTTTTGTCCAAGAGGGGCTGTTTTACTTTCGCCAAGTTCGCCGCACTTTTTGGCTCATCGACGGAAAAGGCGTACGTATTTCCGATTACCCTTCGTTGGCGTCGCTCAGATGGTCGATTTGGGCTCGCCCCAGGGATTGGTGATTTTCCAAGGCATGACGGTGGTTGTCCAAAATTGACTTTGTTGGAGGAAACAGCCGGTTTGGTAGGCTTGCTGCTGCCGGAGAAACGGAAAGCAGGGCGCTGCGAAAAGCAACCTGCCAAGGGATATCTCGGTTCGGGGGGGGCGACGAAGGTGTCTCCGGCTGGCGGCAGGTTTTTCCTGCCGCCCAGCATTTCCCGGAGAAGCAACGCAGCCACTTCGGACCACCCACCTCATGCTGGAAAATCCAAACAGTTGAAGACTCAACGCAACAAGTTACCGCCCAAACGTACCCTCCGTCGGAGATTGGAAGCCGGGCAAGTCGGTATGCGACAGCCTTCCATAGGTGATCAAACCTGATCCAGGGCTTTTCCATCGGCTCCCAATTTTTTCATTCCAGCAACGTATAGAACCACAGCCGATACCGATTCGCATTCTTGCGGCAACGGCAAACCGGTGAAAGTCACCCCATATCGAAAACAGGTCCCAAAATCTACCGCCCAAAAAAGTTCTCTTCCCTCTGTTCCCTTCTGTCCCTCTTGTTCCCTCTGTCCCTCTGTTCCCTCTGTCTTCCGGATCGACGTTTCAACGCCGATGGGACAACAACGCACGCACGGGCTCTATCCCGACGGCGGGCCCGGAACTCGCCACCCGTTTCACCCATTCCAAACGACGCCGCTCGGAACCTGTGATCTCGCAAACCGACCCGTTTGGGCAACGTCAAACACCTTCGTTTACGATTCCTGAACAAGCGCCCAACCTCCACCACCGACGCCCTCAGCGGAACGACCGCGTTCACGTTCAACCTTTCCGGTGATCTGCATCTCCCGGACGGACCCGGAAAAACAGACACCTCGTCGTGACTTATGGACGCGATCGGGCGGGGATTTTGACTTGGTTACCAACGAACGGCGGCGATGGCTCGCAGGCTCCATACGGATTGCGCGAAACTGACCCCGGCAAACCGATCGCAACGGGCGGATTCATCCAGTTACGCTTACACAACCGCATCAAATTTGAACGAAGAGAGCTGTGTACGATTGGCACGGACACTACTCGAAACCGCGATGGCCGCTATGATCAGGCCGGACGGATTGACCCAGCCGTCAACGCAAACGAATTGGTCCTGACGTTCGATTTACGGATGACTCGATCGCCGCACACGGTGATCCATGATACCTTTCACGCTCACCGCGATTTGCCGTACCTCACCACCCTCAGCGGAATCGACCTCAACGACCGGACGGACCCAAAGTGTTTTTCCACCATGCTTGACCAGACGGCCGATGTTCTTGGGACATTAATTCTTACACGCGCTGGACCGCATGATTCGGTATCCACAAACCGGCGTGACCGGTGGGCAAACGCGTTTCGCGGGGACAAACGTATCGATACCGCCTACAAACCGCGCGAACCAGTTCAGCACATTTCAGTCGCTACGGAAGACTTACGGCCACGACCTTTGTCGCCGCATCGGACGACTACTCGCCTCGACAACGCCGGTCGTTGACTTGACTGACGCACAGCCAACCCGGGCAGGGCGTCCTGGCGATTTACGGATGACGTTCGATACCGGCGGACGGCTCCACGCAATTCGAACTTCGCCCTCACCAACGGCTCGTCGATTACACCCACGACGACACCCATTCAACTCACGCCGCAACCTACACGACCACCGCGAGGACAGGACCACGCACCGGCCACGAGTCCCTACACCTTCGACGCCAAACAGAAGACCGAGGACCGACGCCCGACGAGGCATCGGAGGACGACAACCGTCTTACTTTCCGACGGCACGTATTCATTACCAATTACGATGCCGAGGGGGAATCGAACCAAGAAAACGCCATTATCGCCAGCGGCCGAGGAAAACGAACCTACGCCTGGATTCCACAAACAACTTGATCGAAGTGACCGAGAAAGACCGCCGCTGTGTGACGGTCAAAACGGTCGTTACGGTTACGACGGCTGGATCACAATTATCTGGAAAGAGGTCACGACGCCCTCGGCACGCGTACCAGAAGGGTCTACGCTTTACGACGGACCGCGGGCGAGAACGTCGAGCGGCATTGCGAGTGATCCTTGCGTTTTTCGACGCGCCGGTGAATGAAATCACCAACGCTACCTCCACGGCCCCGCCGCGACCAGATCTCGCCGGACGAGCAAGTCATCCGCGTCCACCGCTGGCAACGTCCTCTGGGGAACGCGTCACGACCAGCCCTCGCCACCCGGTCGCGGACGTCGCCGAGACACGGACCACCGTCACCGGCTTCACCACGACCCAACACATTGTCTATGACAAGTTTCGGCAACCGTTACAGCGAACCAACGGCCGCCGCGAACAACCCGTTCGGCATACACGGGACGCGAATGGGTGACAGCCGAACATTCGACCTCACAACAACAAACGAGCCCCGCTGTGTGACGACCCGGCACCGGGGAACTGTATTAGTAGAAGGGACCCGACGGGTTTGCTGCTGGTGATGCGGAATCTGTTATCCGGTATGTGGGGGAATTGTGCCTTCGCGACGAAGTTCGATCGAAGTGGTTATGTGGTGGGAGACACTGGTCGAAAACTAGGACTCGGCGGGACTTCTCGGGTTCCAAGGTCAAAACGTTCTAGAGGTGGCGGGTACCTTCGATTCGTTTGAAAAACCCAGGTCGCGATGTTCTCGGACGCGATGTCCTATGTCGATCCTACTCCCCTTGTTCTGCGAGCGTCCACTCAGTCCTTACCGGAACGATTGAAGGCGAAAAACCTTGGGTGATAGCGGCAACGTCGGCTTGGAATTCCTTCCTGACCAAAGCCCCTAATAAGGTTGTAGAGTTGTCGGCGACGGAATTAGACGATGTCCCGATAAGAAACGTATTCCACAAATTACTGACGTGCCAGTCAACTAGGCCGCCCCGCCAGCCCCAGGAAACATCTGGTTGGATTCGAAAGGAAACGCCACGTTCCACCACGAAAAAATCTGTCTTTGAGCCCAGTGTTGCTGCCCCACATTGCGACCAACAATTCCGGGGTAAAATATTAAAGCCGCTTGCAGCGAATTCGAGGTGCCTGCTCGGCGCTTGCGGAAACCTGACCCAAACTATGGGACCAATCACGGACATATTGGATCCCGCCGAACACTCCTGTCGCGGGAGTGTCTCAATGAGTGGGAATGTCTTATCAATGATTAAACGTAATCCTAAATACAAATTTATATCAAGCCACGCCATTGAACAGGTTTCTAAAACCAGAGTAATGGGGATCGAGAACGCTTTAACGCTTGCCGCCAAAAAACCGGAGGAAGCATGGATGGCTTTTGGAGCGCAGTATAGCGTTGCATTCATGGAAGACCAAGATGCGGGATAGCTCTCGATTCGTTCTTGAAACGTTTATCGGCCAGATGCCACAAAATAGAAAAAGCGATAGGTTTTCGATTTTTGTCAGAAGTTCGTCAATAAGCAAAAACCGATGAGTTAGTCACGATGAATTACATCCAACATACTTTCAAAACAGGTGTGTGTTACGACGATCAGGACTTACCAGGCATTCGCCAAAGGGCTAACTCGCATTCTTGATTTCAATTGCATTTTTCAAAGAAAAAATTATTTCCAAAGTATCGCCATTGAAGCTTTCACGGCCCTTCAAATGTCCGTTTGAAATCAGGTGTCTATGGAACTGGGCATTGAGGATTGAGTTGAGGGCAAGGCAAATCGTCGGATAATTGGCGACTTCGATGCGAGGGAACCGCTGATCACGAAGGGCTGAAAATTTTCCTGGGCACGTTATCCGCCGATTAGTGCTGCACTCGAGTTGATTTCCGTTTGGTCGTCCGAAGGAAAAGTTACGGTAAATGGACACGAGAGCGAACTTCACTAGATGTGACCGGCTTGGGATATTTGGCGGTGAATGAATTGTTGCAGCGACAATCGATAATTTCTCATTTCTGTGGCTTGAGCACCAAAAACGTTTATCGCCAAATTGATGCTGCGGCTAAGAATAGTTTCTGTATGTGAACGAAACAGTTTAAGCGGAGAAAACAAATGGTCCAGAGAAATCTAATGGCGAAATCTAATGGGTCAGTCTGTGAGAAAAACAAAAGGTGACGGGGGTCGTTCCCAAGCGCGCAAGCGTGTAAGAGTTTAGTCCCCTGGTTGCTGAAATCCGGGGATATTTGCCTTGGCGGCTTCTGCTTTGCGGTTAGATTTGCGTTGATGGAAATGGAAGAAAGTTCTCGCATTCCTATTCGTGTTACCCCCGCAACGGGACGATCCCCGTGTCGAATGTACCGCTGGTTGCCCCACGCGGAGGGCGCGGGGATGTCATCGCTCGTTGTTGCCCAACGGAAAAATCAAGGGTGTCGCGTCCTTTTAACAGCATCTGCACCGGGGGTCCGAGTTTATCGGTAGCCGAAAGGCTGCTGGGACGGTTGAAGACCCGGGAAAAGGGCATCTTTGCGGGGGATTTGATGCGATGGCCAAGTGTCGAGGGCGGTGCTTTCGATGCTTTCTCGTGGGGTTTCAGGGCTCCATTTGGCTTGAAGGATCTTTATTTGATGGGTGGAAACTTGGGGTATCCGGACGGGCGCGGACCATCCAGTTCGCCTACGGAAATTCATCTTGCATCAAAAAACGAAGAGAAAGCTGTTCGACGGGCGGCGCTTCTCGAAAACTCGCGATTTCGGTTATGATCAGGCCGGACGGATGACCAGCGTCAACGCAACGAAATTGATCCTGACGGTTACGATTTACGATGACCTCGGATCGCCGCCACGCGGGTGATCCATGGACTACCTCTCCGCTCACCCGCGATTGCGTACCTGACCACCCTTCAAGCGAAGTCGATCTCAACGATCGGCGACCCAAGTGTCCACCCTCTCTGACCATGACGCCAGATATCCGGACCAATTTATTCTTACGACGCGCTGGACCGCATGACCGGTATCCAACAAACCGGGTGCCGCGAGCCGCGAACGCGGTCGCGACCAAAAAACGTATCGAGTTCGCCTACCAACGCCGGCCAACCAGTTCAGCACCGATTTCAGTCGCTACGGAAGATCTGACCAGCCACGGAAGCTTGGTCGCGGCGGTCGGACTACACGTTCGACCACGCGGACGCTTGACCGGACTAACCCAACAGTCAACCGGCAACGTCCTGGCCGATACGGTGGACGTTCGATACCGGTGGAGCGGCTAACCCAATCGACTCGCTCACCGGCGGCATCGTCGATACACCACGACGACACCCATCAACTCACCGCCGCGACCTACACGACCACCGCAGGACCAACCACGCCACCGGCCAACCGAGTCCTACACCTTCGACGCCACGGAAACCGAGACGGACGCCTCGACGAGCATTCGGGAACCGACACCGTCTACTCTCCGACGGGGCACGTTACCCATATCCAAGCGACGCCGAGAAATCCGAACCCAGAACGCCACATTTCACGGCGAGGAAACGACCACGCCTGGGATTTCCACAAACAACCTGATCGAAGTGGACCGAGAAAAACGCGCCGGCGTGGACGCCTCAAAAACGGTTCGATACGGTTACGACGGCTGGACCACAAGATCTGGAAAGAGGTCACCGACGCACTCGGCACCCGCACGGAGCTACGCACTACGAACGGCCACGAGGAGAGAAACGGCCGAGCCGGCGACTCGGATTGGAATCCTACTTTTGACGGCTCCGTGGAAAAATCACACCGCTACTCCACGCCCCGCACGTCGACCAGATCCTCGCCGACGAGCAAAGTCACCTCGCGTCCACCGCGGCAACGTCCTCTGGCCCGCTACCCGACCCAACTCCCACCGTCCGCCGACGTCGCCGAACACGACACCTCACCGGCCCCATCACCTCACGATCGCCAACCACATTGTCCTATGACAGTTTCGGGAACCGCATTCAGCGAAACCAACGCCGCCGTCGACACCCTGTATACCACGGACGCGAAATGGGACACGACATCCGACCTCCAGAACCAAACAACGAGCCCGCTGGTATACGACCGGCAACCGGGAATGGATTAGTAAAAAGACCGATCGGGTTCGCTTTTGCGGTGGGATGCGAATCTGTATCGGTATGTAAGGAATGAGGCAACGATATTTGAGGTGGACCCAAGGGGCTATTGATATTTTTCTTGGCGTTGAAGGGGAAAAACTTGTCGCAATCGTCTGCCGTGCTGTTCATCCGCAGGAGTTGTAGTGGACTGGGACCACTCCGATGGAAATCAGGGGGTTTTATTTCGGAACTGGCCAGCGATACGGGATTTCCGGGGGAGCCGCGTTATACTACCGGGATTCATGTCAACCGATATTGAAGCGAGGCGACATAGTCTTGATATACGCTGAGGATACGCGGCCATAAGTGGGATATGGATTCCTTTCGTCTTCGGGGGCACGGAGGAGCATTGCCGTACGACCTGGGCTTGGTGTGTGTCTCAGCAAAGAACGAACAGTTACAGCAACAGTTCAGGCCGCTGTCGTTACATTAAGGACTGATATTGGCCGTTTTAGTTTGAACCCAGTCAAGGATCAAGTATGCAAAGCACGGCCCGGATCACCCTCATTGATTCGGAATTCCAAAGATAGTCACATGAGCACGACATTTTCACATTATTCTTAGGTTCAGCTTGCTTGCCGGGTTCAAAAAAATCATCAGGGATAGTGAGCCACGATGTGAGTTCAATGCTTACAGCATCGAACCAAGGTCTTAAAAGTCGAACCATGTTGAAAAACAGCTCAAAGAGAGAAAGATTCGCCAGATAAAGAAACTCGACCCGAGACCACTGCCTGCGATGCTTGCATATGCAGATCTTACACACTACGTGGGCAGGGAATTGGAAACTAGAAAGCCATCGTATTGAGGAAGCACATTTATGATACCTATTGCTATCAGTGGTCTTGGTTGGTTGTGATATATGCTGCTTGCCTCAGAGATTAGTTTTCTGTGATAACGCGCTGTCACGCCTTGCCTTAAGAATGCACGGGGGCGCTCAGCGTTGCCGCCCGACAAATTTCCGTTGCAGAGCGTTCGGGTAGGTGGTGGACCGAATTTAACTACGCAGTTGCATGAAATGTTATCTTCTTCTCATGTAGTTTGTTTCTAAAACCTATATTTTTTTGTTTCTCGCTTTGCATCCTGGGATCCTAGTTTCCGTGGAGTTTTGAGATGGCTATTGCGGAGAACTAATGCAGCTTTGTTCGGTCGGCAAGTCATCGTTCGATGTAGGGAATCCCCCCCCTCCACCTCGATCCAATGAGTGGCGAAGCTATTTTGATCAGGGGGGAGATTGTTCGATGGCGGTTAGGAATGACCTACTTGGGAAAAATTTTAAGGTGTCCGTACCTTTTAACAGCATCTGCCCACCGGGGGTTCGCGTTTAATTCGTAGGCCGAAAGGCCTGTGGGGACGGTGAAATGAAATTCTGGGAGGTACTTTCGGGTGATTGCGATGGCCAAGTTAGTCGGGGGGGCGGTGCTTCGATGCTTCTCTGGTCAGGCTCGCTGTTGGAAATTGACAGGGATTCTTATTTGTGGGTTTGAAACTTGTGTAATCCGGACGGGCGGACCATCCAGTTCGGCCTACAGATCATCTGCATTATAAATGAAACGAAGAAGGGCTTGTTCGACCGCGGGCGTTGCTCGAAAACCCGTGATTTCCCGGTATGATCAGGCGGACGATGACCAGCGTTCAACAGCAACGAAATTGATCCTGACGGTTCATACGATGACCTCGATCGCCGCCCCCGCGGGTATCCATGACTACCTCCGCTCACCGGATGCTTACCTGACCACCCTCAGCGAATTCATCTCAACGATCGGCGGACCCAAGTAGTTCACCCTCCTGGGACCATAACGGCCATCCGGTGACAATTATTTCTTACGACGCGCGTGAGACCGCATGACCGGTATCAAAACCAAACGGCAGTGACCGGCGGCACGCGGTCGCGGGACAAACGGGTTGAGTGTCGCCTACAACGCCGCCAACCAATTTCAGCACGATCAGGCCGCTTACGAAAGGACTTGACGCCACGACTGGTCCGGCCGCATCACGAGCTACACGTATCAGACCCACAGCCGGACGCTTGACCGGACTTTGACCGCACATCCAACCGGGGCAACAATCCTGGCCGATTTACGGTTGGACGTTCGAATAACCCGGCGGCGGCTTCACAGCAGTACGGACTTCCTCACCAACGGCACGTCGATCTACCACCACGACGATTACCATCAAAACTCCACCCGCCCGCGACCTACACGACCACCCCGCAGGGACAAAAACCACGGCCACGCGGGCCAACGAGTTTCCTACACCTTTCTGACCGCACAACAGGAAACCCGAGACGACGCCTCGGACGAGGACCATCGGACCGACAACCCGTCTACTCTGCCGACAGGGCCAAGTACCCAACATTATCAATACGACGCCAGAAGGAAAAAATCCAAAAACCAGAGAACGCCCACACATGCCAAGCGGCGAATGGAAACGGACCTTACGCCTGGGATTTCCAACCAACAACTTGAATCCCCGATAGACCAGAGAAAAAAACCCCGCACGCCGGCGATGAGAGGACGCCTCCCCAAAACAGTTCGGATACGGTTACGACGGCTGGACACACAAAAGATATCTGGAAAAGAGGTTCACCGACCAGCGCACTCGGCACCCGCCCCACGGGAAGTCTTTACGCCTACGACGGCCTACGAGGAGAGAACGGCCGAGCCGGCGACCTCGATGATCCTACGTTTGACGGCTCTCCGGTGAATCACATCTCTCTCTTT
>Ga0163217_1026908_pt1 | contig 11382 bp, 4 predicted proteins | sample SynspAceP_FD_185933 | JGI IMG/M metagenome (GOLD analysis project Ga0163217, IMG submission 185933) | Saline lake microbial communities from Ace Lake in Antarctica - Synechococcus sp. Ace-P (PacBio error correction) | ecosystem: Environmental > Aquatic > Non-marine Saline and Alkaline > Saline ... | reverse complement strand
TTTGTAATTCCCAAATTTCGTTTGTAAGAGCTAATATAATCATCTATTTCAAATTCAACCTATCACTTGTTGAACTGGAGAGGACGCATAAACAATTACAGTCCTAACTCTAATTTTTAAATATAACTTTTGAAAACTCAAATTTCTTATTCGCCCTCAAATATTTTGGAAAGCAAAAACTCTGCGTTTAATCGTAATATAAACTTTCATCACTTTTGTTGCTTTTTTAAAATGTTTGGCTAAAATGTTCTTTGTATTTGTTTAACCTTTGGGCATCCATTAAACAACCGTTTAAAACTCGTAGTCAATGTCAATTCTATTCATTATTTAATGTCTATGCGGAAAGGAATTACACATATAGAAATTTCACTAAATTGGTACTGTTCGAAGAGTAACTACCCACAATTGCTTAAGTATGGTCTTGGAGAGAAAAACACTACTTTTTCGACAAAAAGCTTACAAAATTCATCTTCAATCTTTAAAATCTATTTAGCTTCTTGTGCAACACCGATTGTGGTAAACTTCACTTATTTATAATATCCACCAGTTCTATAAAAAACTAGAATGTCCACCAGTCTTTGGATGAGGAACCCAAAGGCACGGGAAACGTACACTTTATTTAACCGTTTCTATGAGGAAATTCTTCAATAAGTCTTCTGGAGACTCGTTATTACAATAGATCGGGCAATAACTCTGTTGTGATAATTCGGGGTAAATTGCACAATAAAACAATCCTTATCACTTTGAAATTAAAGGGATAGGATTTTAATTTCAAATTTACTCAAATGCGATTTTTTCTGTAAAAAATCTCTGACATACGACAAGGTTTCCTCATTTTTATTACCCCACAAAACAAACCCCCATTGCTCAAGCTAATCCAATCAACCTCTTTTGTTTCATTCTCTTTCAATATTTGTTACATATATTTTCATTCAACCTTATATTTTTAGAGCGTTATCAAAAATGATTTCATAAATCGCTCACAAGTCTAAATCCATTATTGATTAACTTTAAATGTGCCGACTTTTAACCTCTTTTTGGACGTAAATGATGAGCTAATGTCTAAGTACTTTTCGTCTTTGTCTTTCAGTTTTAAATATAAAAAACGACAGCAATAAACCATTGTTGGAGTTTACCGTTTATGTATGCTTCTTCATATACTTTTTAATAAACCATTTATCAAAACTGAGATAATCTTCTTTAAGGGGGACTTGGTGAAAAAATCATCGATCAAGGATTATATTTCTCCAATTTTAGGCTTTTGAACATTTAGACCTTGTATTCACTAAATCTGGGTGTTCTGCAAAGGTTTTTTCAAAAAAGAATCTATTGTAAATACCTTATCAAGAATATTCCACGTATCAGCTTTCCTTTGGGTTTTTATTCTATCGGTAATTCAAAATATCCCACTCTACAACAAAACACCTTTCATTTTAAAAAGTGAGTGTCAACATGTCATTTTTCGTTTTACATCAACTTTTTCTCGATTACGATTTATTCTGGTGAAGTGGGATGGGTGGAATATCTATTCTCTCCAATAACTGTCTAATTTGAATTTGAAACGATTCAACCCGTTTGTGGATTTTTATACTTATTTACAATCTCCGGAAACAGTTAAGGAATGAACACAATTTCTGTATTTATTTTGGCTCTTCAGCCAACGATACAAAATACCTACATCTTGATTTAAAACTCTTTGATGCTTCTCTGTGAATGATAATAATTTGTGTCTAAGGAGTGCTGTTCCAATTCATATTTTTTCATTATCATCCTTTCAGAATATCTTCTAACAGGTGATTCGTTATTGTTTATATTAAGCCACTTCCAAAGTAGTAATCAGTTTCTGAATGAGCCCAATTAATTGCAAAACTCAATTCCCATTATTACAAGTATGAAATAACATACTTTGTCTTGCTGTATATAGAATATCCATTTCGTGAAAGGAATTTATATGGTTTCCGGATGATAAATTGAGGGTCAGTGAATCTTGTTTCTCACTGTAATCCGCCTTTGATGATACTTTCCAAAAATTGCCCTTTGCCTAATCGTGCCCAGATCTCTAATTGGTCTATTCAGGGTTTTGATATTAATTTCGTCAATCCAATCACATTCTTTCTTTTGTAATTCTGAAAGTGAGAAAATTCAAGTGCAGCCTTCGCAATGAATCGAGGACACATAATCATTTTTCCATCGGCGATTGACTAATAATAGGCCGATATCAGTTTGTTGATTTTACCTTCCTTTTTTAGATTGATTATGTGATGATCTTTTGAGTCAAATATAATTCCGCTTTCGTCAAGCCAAACATTGCCCAGCCACCCACTTTATGCGGAAAAAGGGTTTTTGTCAGGAACTAATCTTCCCTTTTTTGTTTGTAATGAAAATTCTTTTGGCAAACATTTTAAAGTTATGGTTTTTCTAAAACCATTTTTCAACTTACTGCGAAATAATTGTTTGCAACCATCCGCATAACGATTCCTTTCTCAATATGTGTGATTTGCTTTCCCAACTTTCAGGTATAATATCTTCTACAGATTTAGAAGTATTGGTTGGTAATCATTTCTTACAAAAATACATCTCATTTTTTGATCAATTTTAGTTAATACCACAACCAACCCTTTTCCAATTTTGGAAAAGAAATAATCAAAGGTAAGTTGCAAATATATGAGAGAGCCACAGCAATTCCCAATGCAATAAAAAATCTCAGAAGGTAAAAACGACCCAACTTGTAAAGTAGAAAACTCAGGGGACAAATAGTTTTTCTATATGCAGGAATGAATACAAGCACACCCACAAAACAATGGTTGATTAGTATAGCTAAAAGCAAATTGTTTCCTGGTCCAATTCTTTCCATTGTATAAATAGAAAAGAATGAGAAAGAATTCAGCGCCTTCTATTGTAATCAAATTGATTCCCCTTCTTTCTTGTTAAAGACTTACAATGAGTTCATCTTTTTTTACTCGCTTAGCCTAAAGTATTGTTAAATGAGTCATACTCTATGTCCCTTACATTTTTTAATGAGCCATTATCAAAAAAAACATGTTCATATTTTGTTGGACAGTATATTAAACGAGAAGCAATACCGAATTTTACAAAAAACCTTATCGCTGAAATAATTCAATTTTTCTGATGGAATATTCCTACGTTCGTTTTATTTATATCATAAATATCGTTGATTTAACTTATACCTTTTTTTTCTCATGAGATAAAAGGTGATTCGGGTTTTATGTCAAATCTAAAGTAATATGTTGGTTTTTTTCATCTTGGGATTCTCTATATTATTTTTTAAGATTTAAGGAAAACGGAAACCGTTTTATTCCATTCATTATTATTTAATATTTGCAGGTATAACACCAAAAGCTCATTTCTCCACTAAAGATGTTGGATTACGCCACGGTTTATTTGTGTTGTCTTTTAAGATATTTGGTGTTATTTATTGAATTCATTAAAAAATTAAAATCTGCTAGTTTTCAGCATTACTAAGTTTTTCGTACAAATCCATTTGTCTCACATTTTCTGTGGACACCAAAGGGAACATACAACTGTATTAATCATTATATCCCTACAAATGATTCCTTATACATTTCAAAACCAAACTTCAAACCAATGGAAACTATTTATTTGCTAAACTTCCCAAGTACACATATGAAACCTCTCTATGAGGATAGTGGTTTGCCTTATCGAGTATATATAAAGAAATGTTATCCATTTTATTTTTTGATTGTTTAAATTTTACTTAAGTGGATTAGATAAATTCATAGCATCCATTACTTTTTCAATCATATTAAGGAATTTTTATGCTGCCGATAACTCCTTTTGCATAAACCAATTCGCTGTCTTGTAGTTGTGCTTAAAATTCCAAAATCATAGTTATTATTAATCTGGCTCCAAATCAAGTTCTGATTTAACTTCTCTATAATATCTCCTAATATGAGACCTCCCTAGAGCATAGGATTTATCTGAATAAAAATAATCGATTGAAATCTTTTCGACCTTCCAGGCCTTTCATTTAACAAACAATAATGTCCCTCTAGCAAATAATAATGCCCTTTTTGAATGGTATTTGATAAACAGTAATTAATCTATTTTTGAGTAAAGGAATATTTTGACTTTTTTATTTCTTGGGCTCATTCATTTATTTCTTCCCATTTTTAAAGTTCAACTTGCCGCATAAGTATTCCATATTCAACTCACGAACAAATATGTTGGCCAATAGTGTAACTTTTACCAACTCCGTGAATGCCTCCAACGAAAACAATATTGTCAAACATATTCTAATTTGAATTACTCTCCCCAATATTCTTTTCACATAATTAACAAAGAGCTACTGATTCAAAAAAGTTTCTCTTTTCTAAACTCATCGAAAACCAAACTGTAAAATGGAAACTAAACCAGTTTTGAACAAATTGATAGTCTGGCAAACAGCCATAAACTAGCTTCGTCCTCTAAAAATGGGTCCATACCATTTTCAATCATCAAAATACATCTTTTCCCAAAGTCGTTACATTTTCTTTTTGTCAATTAATATTGAAAGCCTTTAAACAAAAATCGAATAGATGCAACCCCATATTTTTTCAACCCCAAGTTGGGAATGGACCGCATTTCGTCATTGGAAATTCCTCCTTTCCTCTACAAAATTCAAATCTTTTTTCAGCAATGTTGACGGCAATGAAAGGAAATCATGCCCTGAAATGTGAACTTTGTGATTTCTTCCAGCATTTATTTGACTTTAATGATTTAAAAATCTTATTTTGAGCAACTATTAATGCTTCCCAATATTTCCTTCTCAATCTCGAATAAAAAACAGCCTAAGCATTTTTCCTGCCTTCATTTTCCCCGAAATTAAGTAAGCGAGGTTAGATTATTAAGTTTTCTAGAACGACCCTCAACGCTCACTCATTCTTAAGGATCCAAAGTCAAACTCATCCGATATTTTCTCCATAAGAGACTTCTCATTCAGTTTTCAAAAATGGGTTTCAGTGCTATTTCTCTATCCCATTCATTGAACGCGACCCTTACCTTATCACACCACTTTCTCTACGAGTTTCTCTAATTTTCCTTACGCCTTTGTCCCCGTATATAATTGCGATTAGATGGAACTTAAACTGTGTTAATCTGTAGATTCTCTTTCGCTGCGATCTCTGCGGGTTAAGTCCCTCTTTACTATAGCACAAAAGTCTCCAGAGTATTGGCGTTTTTTTTTGGTTTTATGGGGAAGAACTAAATTTTGCGAATCACCCGCATAAATTCTTCGCACGTATTTTTCCATTTGTATCACCCCACCACCGGGAAATAGCCAAGAACTGAATTTTCTGTGACCGGCATATCAACCGCCATTTCTTTTCAATGATTTGTCACTGAAAATCAAAATGGCTGGGAAATCTTCTTGGGAAATCGGAATACCTCAGCTGCTTTCAGAGCAGTAAATAAATCAGTATTCACTTCTCCCTCATCTGCCTTTTTCATGGAGGTTTGGCCTTCATCTTATTCTTGCTTCAGGAACTACCGGCCAAAGTCAAATTTATAGCTGTTCACCCTTATTCAGTACGTTCCATCCAATGGGTGAAAATCTTTAAGGCCGAAACCTTCGCCTATAATTAATCTCGATCAAGCCCTTGATTAGCTACTGATGATGTAATCTCGGCCAAATCAATAAAACTTACCTCTTTTCCCACGCCATAGGTTTTGAGTTGGGAATAGGCCGCCAGCATTGTACCTCCGGCATTATTAGAGCCTCCGCAATACATGCATAACATCGTAATTCCCTTCCTTCTCTTTCATCCTGGCAATGCCAGGAAAGTGCTTTCTGAGCCAAACACGGGTGCGTCAAAGTTCTTTGGGTGGATTTGTCACAAACATCACCCAATTCCACAATCTTTGGTCAAATGCTCTCCAAAATAGGGAAAGCGTTATTTTTCGCCTGCACGATTTGCTCAGCAAATTGCAAAACATCCGGTCAGTTTATCCATTTTGCCATAGCTGAAATTTGCCCCCGCCATCCGCAAATGACTTAGACACACAAAATCCACTCATATTATAATTACAACCTTGTTTCAGAAGGCAATCCGTCACGACCTGCCTTCCTATTCTTGGTTATATCCCTCTAAGGTTTTTGGGGAGATATATAATGAATCACCCAACGTACAATTTCGAATTTGTCAAATGCCATCCCAAAAGGCAATCGTAGCACGATTATTTGGTGTCGTCATGTTTAAAAGCTGTTTGCACCGCTCCCTTTCCTCGGGGTTTCATTCCATCGTTGATTAAGAATGCCACCCGAATGTCCTTCCCCCTATCAAATAATCAGCAAACTTCCCTCCGTATTCTTCCTGCCTCAGGAAAGATAATTCCACTTTTCCACTTTTTTTTCCGTTCACAAACTGCGCAATTTCTATGGCAACTTTTTATTTTGGAAAACTTGTCCTTCTTACTCGATACTCAGCGTTTTTTTTCTGTCAAAAGAGGAAAATAAATAAACTTCTGGAGTCTTTCAATCCCAATTGCATTTCAATATCTGCTCTGGCAGACTTTGTCCGCAGTGGCAGTCAAAGCCATAAACGGAACTTCGGGATAGGGAATTTCGAATGCTTTGAGCTTTGGCGTATATTCTGGTCTTAAAATCATGGTCCCCACATTTGGCTTTACACAATGTGCCTCGTCAAGGCAACTAGTTTTATATTCAAGCTTTTCAACCAAGTGTTGCTCACCGAAATCATTTCTCTGGCGATAAATAAGCAGCTTATTTCGCCCATTTTAGCTCGTTGCGGATCACGTTCATCTTTCTGCCTGCTGGAGAAATAAGCTATTAAAAACTGATGTTTATTCCGTTGGCTTGCAATGCCTTGCCACTGATCTTTCATTAATGAATGAGAGGGCGAGACAACCAATCGTATTCCCATCAAAAACACAAAGGGCTGGAATCTGAACACATCGATTTGCCCCACCAGTTGGCATTTGAGTACAAAAACTTGTCATTTGCCTGCTAGTGTGCGGTCGATGATTTCTTGTTGAAACGCCGGAAATTCATACGGTAGCCAAAACGTTCTGTAATAGCGTTTGTGGCGGTATTTTCCATAATCACTCGCAATTTAAGTTTTGAGGGCTTTGCAAAGCTGCCTTGAATGAGAATTCAGCTTTTTTGGAGGATCTGTCGGAAATCCCGACACCACCATTGCTCTTTTCGGCTTTACTATATTTCGATCTGGAAGATTGTCAAAAATTGGAAACCACTGGGAACTGGTATTCTCTCTATGTATTTTGTAGATCAGGCATTCTACCACCTTTACTTTATCTTGAATTTTTCAAATTTAATCTTATCAAATTAAGCGGCAGCAAATTAGCTTTTGCTGCCGATTATTAGTAATTCCATTTAAGTAAATATCTACTTTTCGTCTACCTCATTATTTTCGGAAAGTCTCATAAAAATACCGGCTCAACCTCCAAATAAAAAAGAACATCAGCAGGTACTTCTTACTTACTCAATCTCCTCGTAGTTATAGGAGTGGTCAATTCCCTTTCATATACATTTCTCGACTGTCGATTTGGTCAGTTAGGGCATTTTTGAGCAATTGCATTAATTTTACTGCTGTCCATGAGCTTTGCACCATGCATTTTCATATACTCAGACTTTCCCTATTCTACTCCAGTCTATGGCATTTTTTAAGACTCTCTTCCATATGATCAAAATCCAGCCCAATTCGAGTGCTTCTTGCATTTGCCTTCCATAAAAGGAGTGAGCAATATTCATTTTACATACTTTTCCACAATCTCGGCGATTTGTTACTTTCAGGCATTTGATCTATTCTCGCTAAAGGTATCAGCAAGAATCGAGCCATAGCAATTGAAAACCACCTTTCGAAATGTTCTTTTGTCTGATGCCCCGGCCAAATCATACCAAACCACCAAGAGGTACGCATGTATTTGTTGCAAGCCGTTGATAGTACCTACTCGATATTTTGCAATAGGACAGCTCTCAAAAAAGGCATAAGCTTTGGTTTTACTTTTCCCATCTATTAGTTTCCTCTCAGTTGAGGTAAACCATTCGATAAATCTTATTGGGCCTTGGTGCCTGGAAAAAAGTTTTGCCTAATGCAATAATTCCAGCGTAATCGAAGCATGTCAGATTTATATTTTTTACCGTCGGCAAGCGGTTAATTTCAGTTGGGTAGTTGGTACTAACCAACTGCTCTTTTCTTTCTTGAGATTTAGCTCTTTACGTTACTTCAGTAATTATCGGGTTTTCGGCATAGTTCAATCTTGGTCGTAAAGTACTGCGGATGTGATCAATACCGAAAACCACCATTTGGAATTTTTGCGCATCCCAAAGGGCGCGCACTTCACGGTCATCGAAAACGAATAGATATTTTTTGTTGTTCCTTCATTGATGCCGGACATCGATCTCTTGGGTTCTAGGATAGATTTAAGACTCATTAAATGATAAATACGTTCTCTGCAATAGATGAGTATAGCAAGGCGGCCTTCGACTTTCCACTCCCCACCATTATGATTAATATCTTCGATCGAGCTTGTCGAGGTATAAAAGAATTTATTTGGCTTCGTACGATTCGTATCATCCTATTTCATTTATATACCTTAAGCTTCTAATTACTCAAAAATTAAGCTTGCAGCCTAGGAACATTCATCACCAACTAACATCGTTTTTAGCTTTGACTAAGTGAATATCTTCCAGATAACCAATCCTTCCATCCCCCACCGAAAGCGCCTTATTACAATTCTAGCTGCTGAGCTATTCCTGATTGATGCCTGCCAATTCAGCTGGTCATTCAAGGTCTATCACTGTGATTCTATATTTACTTCAGCAGCAAAAATTATTGAGATGATGATACAAGCCTTTTCGATAGGTAAAGGGTTAGTGTCCAAAAGTGCACTTTAACAGAATTATATCTTTAAACAAAGCTCCAATAAGGCTTGAACTTCCATTTTAACCCTAAGTGAAATAAACTTCAGGCCCCCTATTTTTCACTTCAAGCACGAATCTACACTTCATTCAGGTTTAATTTTTTAAAAGTGTTCTGGTTCAGCACTTTTGATTTCAAATTACGATCGAATGAAAAACCAGCAATTAATTTTATCTACTTACTCTCATTCAGCGCAACAGCTTTTTGGCCAAGCTGAGCTTAGCGGAAAGGTTGATTTGATGAAAAAGGATTTGCCCCTTCCAGGGAGTTAATATATATTTATTCAAGGCAAGCTCCGACGGTGCTACGAGCAAAATGCAGTTGGAAGCTATATTTCAGCACTGAGGGAAACAGAAATTCAAATTATTGTCTTTAAATTTTAGGCTTCAAAACAAAAGGAACTCGCAGTCACCACTATCAGAAAAACTGCTTGAATTCCAACGAATCACGCTTGCTAGGAAGAAATCACAGAAATGAATTCGGTGGACTATCTCTGTGGTGCTATTGGAGCCTAGATCAAGGGAAATCCGGTGGTTGTTAAAACCGTTGGATATCGTCAACTACCGCCGAGCGCGATGGGCGATATCATGGCGCATTTCAGACGCTTTCCAGGGTACCAGTACGGTTGGAAATGACGGTCGTTATTTTGTCCGAGGGGCGATGCCAGCGAAGTGGGCATCTTATATCAGATGGGCATTGCGTAGGTAATGCCTATGGAACCACCGCTGGTAATGTCCCAACTCGCGGACCCGATTCAACCCGAACTTATTCAAGGCACGTTCTTTTCAGTACTGTGGATATTCAGCAGAATTAGGGACAGGCGCTTTCTTTCTGCTTTGGCACTCAACACCAAGATTTGTCTATCCGTAGTCAAGGCGGACTTGAAGGTATTCATCGTCCGTTGGAGGAGGTTATCACACACGCTCGCCAATGAAAAACCAAAAGCATTACGGCAAGTGCCAACTATTTCAACTTGCTCCCCTTATCAAGGTTTTGATCAAGCAAGAAATTTGATTTGAAGCTGCTCCAAATGGCTTGGGGATGTGGAAAGTTGCAGACCCAAAAGAAAAAACAGGAGAAAATTGGTCTACTGGAAAGTATATGGCCCGACTGAATCAGGGAGGAATTAGCCTGCTTGGCAACCGTTACCTGGAACAGACCGGAAGGTTTTGGTGGATCTAAAAAATGATTACAGCTAGTTCAAGCCAAATTGGAGACGGGCCCTGGAAAAAAGGATTGGGACGGTTATTCCACCGGTATTCCGTATTCTAAAAACCTGGAATAAAGTCGCTTACGATAGCTTTGATGATGAGCGAAGGAAATTGAACTTTATCCACATTAAAGGAACTGCCCATAAAGGACTTTTTCTGATCGGCCTTTCCGCAAAAATTGGAGTGGAGCATTTTATGCATCCCTTATTCAGGAAAAAAAACTAGTCCGAAAGGCTGGATTAGGGAAATTTCGAACGATCGAGAACCTACCTTTTTTTACCGAATGGGATTTCTACCTCATTAAAAGAATTCTGGGTTTTAGAGGAGGCTTGAGGAGGTGGAAAAAGTGCCGTATCTGAAATAAGAAGTGGCTAGAACAAGGTTCTCACGTTGGCCTTACCAATTAAAAAGATAAGGGTCAATTGTCGTTTGCAGCGGGGAACTTTCAATCAATTAAACCTGTTGGAAAACTTTCGGGTGCTTGAACCAAATTCTTCAAAATTCGGAATCGAATCACTTAATCTCTGTTAAACACCTCTTTTACCCAAAGATGGCTTTCACTTTCCGAGACAGAAGGAACCTTTCTATTAAGTCATATTGGATCAGATTGGTCACTTGAAGGTGCTTTAGATTAGATAATTCTACTGGCCCTAGAAAAATGGTGGGTTCGGGCTATGCCAAGGAATTGACTTCTTCTTCAGAGATCGAAAAGGACAGTTAAGGGATACTGACTATTGGATTAACCTACAGGCTTTGTGGATTAGGCAAGCGGAGCTTTAACCAAACTATTTCAAAACTGAAGTTCCAGCCAAAGCTTTGCTCCGAAACATAATTCTTTCGGTGGTTATTCAAGCATTTGTCCCATCGCTTCAAATCATTAAATCGGGAGCTTTCATTCGTTACCAATGAGGTTATTCTTTTCACCAATCCCAAATGTGGATTTAAGTCCGAAAAATGGGAATGCCAAAAACCAAGAGCTTTTCGCAAAAAAAATCTAAAGTTTGTATCCTGGAGTTTAACCTACAAAGCCAAAAATTGTTAAAATTTATCCCACATTTTAGCCTTGCACCCCCAATGGTGGCATTGGGGCCGGAGGACCAATGTTTTTGGCTAACCTCCTTTTCAAAGGCCCAAGGCAAAAAATACCGAAGGGGCCATATTTTCGAAAAATTCAATTTTTCCTTTTTTTTTTCCCCAAAAATCCTCGGTGTGGGGCCTACATCGGGTGTGAACCCCCCTTGGGGGGTTGTTGG
>Ga0163217_1010855_pt1 | contig 11382 bp, 11 predicted proteins | sample SynspAceP_FD_185933 | JGI IMG/M metagenome (GOLD analysis project Ga0163217, IMG submission 185933) | Saline lake microbial communities from Ace Lake in Antarctica - Synechococcus sp. Ace-P (PacBio error correction) | ecosystem: Environmental > Aquatic > Non-marine Saline and Alkaline > Saline ... | reverse complement strand
AGGATGAGCGAGTTGAGCCTCCAGTGCTGGCGTCTTGCTCCGAAGATTACTGATCCCAACGCAACCCAAGGCGAACGGGGATGAAAGATCGTCCCAAAAGGATCGTTCAAGAAACAGCACACCGCTGGCCCTTGCGGCCTCCCGAGCAGAGGCTCGATTTTCACTGGCAAAGCGCGTAATCGACGGTACTGCTTCAGGCGGATCCAGCGCAGCCGTCCCTGGATTCCAGTCTTTGTAGGTGCGCTTATTTGGATGCTGAGGGCTTCGTGATCTCGGGCGTCTGATCAATGAACCAGCAGCTCCTCCGGCGGTGGATCCAGAAGCAAGCAAGGATTCGAGGAATCCGATCACAACACCTGCATCGCGCCCATCAGCGTCGGGAGATTCGCCATCCGAACGCTACATATCAATGGATGCAGCGGAAGAGCATGCAGCAGATTGGGTAAGCTCAAGCCACACCTTCGGATCAGCCAGGGAGCGTGGCGGAAAGCTTCGGCCAAAAATAAGCGCCGACCAGCGCGGAGTCACCGTTGCGGCGCAGTTGACTCGGCAATGAAATGATGGCGCCTTCGGACCTTTCGAACTGGCGCTGTCGATCGCACCAGGAGTCCAACATAGCTCTATGGCGGACGCAAAAGCATGGTGTCTCGCGGTCAGCGCTGTGCGGCCTGGAACCGATCCCGGCAACTTCACCCTGGAGCTGGGGAGATCGCTAGCGCTGGGTGTATGAGTGTGTTTCATCACTACCAAGTGGGACCTGAATTTCTTAAAAAACCTTTTTTGTTTTTTTTTCCCCCCAAAAAATTCCCCCCCAGGGGGAGGGTTTTTTTTGGGGGCTGATCGCAGATCGTCGATATTTCTGTTCTCGGGCCAATCAGGGTGGTTCGGATGTGCTCCGGCTTGATCGTGGCCTTTCTTCTGGACACGGCTTGGCAAGGGCACCTGCCAGACCAACCCGGGTCAGCTTGGAACCAGCCAGCAGTGTTCTATACGACGAACGCAAAGGCCCACCGATCTGCAGCTGCGTCAAAGACTGCTGCCACGGTCACCGGCGCGAGGGCGTGCTGTTCATCGCCGATGGCTCGATCGTCGCGCCTGTGGGAAGTCACAAGAACAAACGTCGGGGCGAAGATGCGTTCGTTGGCCAAGGAATGCTGGAGCGTGGTCCGCTACAACGCCCAACCTTTGATGGCGTTTCTGGTGGATTGCCACCGGCCAGAGGGAACGCCAAACTTGCTAGTGCCGAGGGCGCTTCGAAGAGCGAGCGCTGCCCAGGTGCGAAGCTACGGCCGTGGCTCACGCTGCTCGACGCCAATCGAAACTCGTGCGCTGCGAGCATGGGACCCACGACAGTGGTCTATCGAGGCGTATTCGATGGACTCGAGGCCATCCGCGACGCTCGTCTTCGGCTATGAACCCGCGCGCCACCTTCGTTCCTCACGACTATTCTACTGTGCCAGCATATCGACGCCGCAGGCCGGGAGTGCGTTGCTGTCAACCGCGACGATGCACAGGCGATGCCCCGAAATCTTGCGTCGTTGGGCTTGCACTGCAGTGGCCTGGGAAATCGGCACCTGCGACATAGTCCGACAGATCAGGCCCTGATCACGCGCGCAGTCAGACCGGATTCTGATGCTGGCGCGGGTGCTAGCCTGATACACTATCCTTCGTCCGCTAGTGCATCCTGCCTGATTTAGCAACGGCAGATCGACCATCGGGCCCTCAATCGAATTAAAGCTTCTCCGGAATCGACCTCAGCAAGAGCCAAGACACAGCCGTGGGCCTCACGCGCGTATCAAAGATGCAATTGTACAACGGCCCGAGCGGGTCGGCGCGGCCCTATAGGCCACAACATGCAGCCGGAAGGCCGGAAACGGGTTGAAGATCACAGCATGCTTTGGGCGACATGCAAAAGACTAGATCGCCATCCCGCTAATGAGGATCGCGCTCGCTTTCGGCTGATGGGTTCAACAACGCCGCGATAATCTCGCTTGACTCCTGGAGCGAGAGGATACTCTCCTCTGGCATGGTGCGGCTCTTTCAACGCCCGAGGCGTCCGTCCGGCTCGCTCGGTGTGTGTTGTAGATCGCCAATTTCGAACGCAGCGCGAGCGCTCTCTATGGGGATTACTGACTGGAGAGCCCGTGCGCTCCAGCATTGGCCTGGAACTCCTAAAGGGGCGGGCTGGTCAGATTCTCGCGTCGAACCACGCACGACACGAGCTGTGCCATCCTCCTCCAATGGGACGCGGGAGTTGCTTGCGGCACCGATTGGCAGCGCCAGGCTCAAGGTTACATTCGAGGCCGTAAGAGCCGGTATACTGAGCTCGCGGTCACGGCGCAGCCATTCAGGTCCGCGGGCACACCACCGGGATCCCCAAGCTGTGTGGCAGGGGTCCCACCACGGGCCGCGCATGGCACGGAGAGAGCGCGCTTGGTGGTGGAGCCTCGCGATGCCTTCCTCCATCATGTTGGCTCTATCGATGGCAGAGACCTGGTCGCCCCGCGCGGATTTCGAGAGGCGTCTGAGGCCATAGGCCAACCGCCGCGGTGCTTGACCTAGGGGAGTCTTCCGACGAGCCAGTCCACAATGGTCCATGTCCCAACAAAACAGCGTCGGGTCAGGTTTTCGTTCAGAACCCGCTCTGAGCCTTCAGGTATTTTGACGCTGCAAGTCCGCAGCGTTTTGCGCGGGCCGATCCAAGCCCGCCGTCACGTCCCGCACAAAGCTTCGGGGCGCTCTCTTTGTGTGCTTGCGGCTCGAGCAGCAACAACGCAATTGTGGCGGAGAACGCGCCTCTGCCTCAGCAGTCATCCCAAGTCCAGGCGCCAGGTTCTCCTTATCATGCGGGCTTCGTGAGCGCCGCTGGCAGGGGGAATACTCGCACGCCAGGTATCGAAAGGAACGGAAGGGGTGATTCCATGGGAATCCGCCATGCGAGAAACGACAGCATTTACCGTGACCACGTTTTCTTGAATCACTGCGTCCGGCTTCAGGCAGTACTGCATCTTCTTACGCTCGTGACGAGGGGCGCGATTCAGAAGCGGGATAAAATGAGCGCGTCGAAAGACAGTCCGAGGAGAGAAGGCCGCCATGGCCACGATTCTTGGCGTCGAGCTCGGCAGAATCCGTGGGTGAGCCTAAGCCTGAATGGGCCCAATGGGCATTGTTCGTCTCGCAAATACCCACGGGGCACACGAGTATATCGCTTCCACCTGCGATCGGAGTGTAGCCTCAGCAGGCCTCGGTTCTCACGGCTCACAAGCAGAGCCCAGACAGGGCCTCGAGACACTCGTCCATCCAGAGACGCGCGGGTTCTTGGCATGGCCCCCGGAGCAATAAGAATCCGTTGGTGTGCAACGATCACACGGGAGTTGGCCCAAAGCCGCGAAGAGTCACCTCGGCAGCGCCGCGCCCGGGGTCTGTCACGGAGAGGCAACCTTGCATCAGAGATTCCCCCGAGCTCAATTTCGGGTAGCCACCGAGAGGTAGCTGCCACAGAGCGCCGGCCACCGACCATGCCCAGCAGCTGACGTTGTTGCGCGTCGAGGATCTCCATGCTCGCCGACCCATATGTTCCCTACCCACCCAATGTCTCTTCTGCGGAGTGCCGACCGCCGTGACGCGGAACCATCCAAGCCCCAGCTGGAGCGGGACGGCACAAACGTTACGCAGCAACCGGAGGCTGAAGACACGACTGAAACAGCTGTGACTATCTTGCTATGTCAGTGCCCCTCTGCCAAATGCCACGGCTACGCACTGATCAGATAGTCCAACCGCGTTGATCCAGCCAACTGCAAGCAGGCCGTGGAATCCCGGCTACCAACTGCTTCACGCTCCGCCGCACTGCCGGCGGCTCGATGACTACCGATGGCGATGCTGCCGCCCAGACGCGCTTGCTATGGAGTCGAAAACCGCCTGGTACCTGGAGGACCTGTAAGCGTGCGAGCAGGTGTCCACATGGAGGCTTCAGTCAGCGGGTAAACCTCAAGCCTCAGCAGATGGCCTCAATCGGCTGCTGGATCGCTGAGATGACGCCTGGTATAGCAAGACAAGCACTAGGCAATGATTTCCAATGGAGTCGAAACTTTCTCCGCTCAATCCGCTTGCCATTCGCAAGGCACTTATCTTTTTTTGGTGGGCTATATTGCTCTCTTCTATTGCAGGCAGACTTATGAATTTCCACCAGCAAGATTGATTCTATGATTTCAATGACGCGGCTCTCGAAAAACGATGATGTTCAAAAGTTCGCGTACTCTTTTAAATGGGGGAAATCGAATCTGCGATTTTGTTATTTTGGCGGCAAGCAGAGTCCATGGGACGTTACGGGGCCCATGGACAGTTTCTAAGCGCAGTGATTGCCACTTCCTTTCTCTCATTCTTTAATATTGAATGAAGTCTACGTGGGCATGCGGAAGCTCGGACGTACCCAGAGAGAGGATTGTATGCGCCTGATGCTTTGCGCTCTATGACTCTCTAAGCATCAATCGTTGCAGCGAGCTCTTGTTGCTTTGGATACGCGGCCTTGGCAGTGCGAGTGGAACTTATGTCGGCATTAATCAGCGTCCCCGTCAGCGCAGTTTGTGTGGTAAACCACCTTCGGCATAGTGGTCGAGAATGTCGAGCCAAGAGCAGACTTTCCTTTTTTATCTCATGTGATCTTACTTGTGAAGACGAGGTTGGATTCTGGCGAGGCAGGGGCTCAATAACTATCGATCAAACAGGGCTTGATCCTATCCCGGGCGGGATTGGGACTGATAGCTGGTGATATCCAAAAACGGCGTTAACTGATTAAATTGAGCCGCAGCTGAGCCGCTCCAGCTCCCAAGTTGTGTGATCAACAACTCCTGGCATAATTCCTCGGTTCTCTGAAAACAACAAATTCCTACACGCAAATCCTCAGTTCTTCTCGTGATGCAGGCAAGATCAAAGGCACTTGTTTTGTAGGCTTATCAAGCGGTGCAGGCAAAAGATCTGAACCGGAAAGATAAAATGGGCCCGAATTGGATTCAGTCGCATCTTCGTTGATGGAAGCGGCTCGATCGCCGGCTCTCTCATGAGAGGGCTTCATAAAATGAGAACTTTCAGCACGATCGATCCTTTAGGGTTGTCATTCCGCTGGCGCGAGCCAACATTGAAACCGTTCGACTCCGTTGGGGCCCTTTGCTGGGCTGCATCAACCTGCCATGCGGGTTGTCGCTTCAAGGACGGCCTTTCTATCAGATCGGTCAGGCGAACGTCTATCGGACGATTTCAGTCCGGTTCTACGGCCGCAACCAACCTCTTCTTTTCGCATCCGCCAGTTTTACTACCCAAGGCTTCAGGGTCATGCCTTAACGGATTGCAGCGAGGCGGTTTATTTCTGTTCGCGATCAAGTGGTATCGAACGAGATGACATTTCCCGGCCTCCGGCCGGAACAGGCGCTGAAACAGGACAAAATCGCGACTAATCGCGAGCAGTCCGACGACAGAGCAGCAATTCGCTACGAAACAACAAAAGGCGGCTTGGATTAGGCTCTGCGAGCACAGCTGGGCCTTCATTGAACAATATGCTATGTCAATTGCCAACGAAGCTTAAAGTGTGATCAATGGGCAGGTATAAAAGAGGAGCTAAATACTGACACATACAGGCTCTACGGTAATATGCACGAAATTTTCGAACCTGGCAGCACCCTCGTCGCCGTTGTTGCCTGTGAAAAGCGTTCGCTTGCAGCTCGAAACGGCGCAGCTTGTGTCTGATCGCCATGGCTGTCTGCGCTTGTGAAGACAATTCAGGGTCAATCGTCACCGACCGACAATTTGCTGCGATATCGTGAATCAATGAACGAGCAGACTTGCGCTCGTTTTCCCCAAGCGTTCGTGTCAGTGACTGGATTCACGCGATGCGATAGCGTTGTCCATACTTCGCCTCACCCGCGTCTGTTATTAGGGCTGGTGGTATCGCTTGGCTTGCTCGATGAAGTTGCCATTCGTGGTCCATCCGAACATGCCGGGGCGGCTCGCCCTCAGACTGGCGTCCGCCCGACCAGGAACGACGCACTATGGAATCGCCGCCGATCCCCAGGTAGGGGCCATCACGCTGCCGCATCGCTCCGCACCGCATCGGGAACAAGCGCCCATCACCTCGAAATCGTTCCGCAAGCCGTCCACACGTGGCTGGCATCTCTGCTCTCGCCGCGCTGACGCAGCGACCATCACCGCCTGGGCGTCACTCAGCCAGACTGCGCGTACGTGCTGAGCAGCGACAGCACCCCGATCGGCGGTCGCGCTCAAACCCGTCATCTCTATCGAGAGCGGCGGCGGGAAATTCATCCTCGAAGCCCGCATTCGTGCGCGAATCCGCTACGTGCGAACACATGCCGCCTTCCAGCAAAACACGGCCAGCGCAAAGTGGTCATCGGCCGTGCTGCGACGTATACTCGTAGTCCTCGACGGCCTAGGAAGGCCATTGTGGCGTCCTTGCAGCCTGTTAGCAGGAGATGTCGTCCCCCCCGTTCTCTCCGCCATCGATGGCCGAGACACGTCGGCCATCCTGCGGAGCCCTGACTTCCCGTGGCCAGCGATCCTGGGGGATCTCCTCCAACATGGGGATCCGGGCGCCGCCTCACCCGATCGTATCCCTAGACCCCGTGTATCGGTGCTGTCGCTAAGTCGCAATAGTGGACTGTTCTCCCACCCCACCTACGTTCGATGCACCGAGCTTAAAGCGACGCAGATGCCTGGCGACAGCAGCCACTCCAGGCGCGTCGCTGCACATGGCCGCTAGGCGGGTTGGCAAGCGCGCCACAGGCGGGCGCACACGCGCGTACACCTCGCGCCACGATGAAATGTGCACGGGCCACCAGCACGCTTGGCTGGCCACTCCTGGGAGACGGACTCGAGTTACAGTCCGCGATGCTCGGCCCGAATAGCGAATAGAGTGGGGTAGGGCGTTCAACCGAGTGTCTCCTCGATTCCGTTGCGGCGCGCGGCAGACGAAGCGTCCTGGTTGCGGCCAATGGCTGGTGTGCTCGCTGTGGGTGTCAAACGATGCGTGAGTCTCCGTGCCTGCAAGGCGGGGCGGATTGGGGTCTCACGATCACCAGGCCTGAAGCTGTTTGGCAGGATCAAGAAGGCATCAGAGGTTGGGCGATAGGCCTTCGGCCAGGCCCGGCCGCGCCCGATCCAGGCTCAGCGATTGGGTCTTCCTAGCACCTTGACTCACTCAAGTTGGAGGCGATTTCAGGTGCTGCAGGTGGGACCAGATGGCGCGGCCGGCATGGTCCCCTTGATGGCAGTAGATAAAAAAGTGATGTATCGCCAGCAGGGAGAGCGAAACAAGCAGAAGAAAACAAGCCGATGTATACGTCTCGGCTCCCACTGCGGTTCTGATGCTTCATCTTGGCTCCTGCTCTTTCAACAGCCACTTCACCTCTGAGCGGACGAGGAGTGCTCATCGGGTTTGGCCTCGCCGTGTCGATCATCCATCGCGATTGAAGGACTCCAAAATCTCACGATCGTCATCTTGGAGATCCGGGACACAGCACCTTCCGTGCTGGCGGAGAGCGGCACACGCGGTAACCCCCACGCAGCTCTGCCGTCCATGTGCGCAGTTATTGCAGGCGACCAAGCTAGACTCGTTGCTGCCACCCTGCGCGGTTCATGCACCGCGATGCTTGCATACATGTACGGCCCACCGGCACCCACCACGCCGTCGATCCTCGGGATCGCACCAAGATTAGGCCATTGTGTGCCGTCTGGGACATTGGATCGCTCGCGTGACCTCGAAGAACTAGCGGCTGTGTTTAGGACGCCTTTTAGTGCGCGGCCCTGTCCAGCCGGCCTGGTGGCAACGGCTTGAGCTCAGATGACCGGATTGTGCCAGTGACACACTGCATTGGTTGAGGACAAAAATCTCACTGCTAGACCGTTCTATCCTTGGCCTGGGCACACGGCAGGACTCGCTGACGCAGTCGAGTGCTTCTAGCCAACGTTGTCACTCTGTCTGATGACGAGCGCTTTGGTGCGCGGTGAGGTCGATTGTTTTGAGGAAAGCTGCTCATAGAGACATTGCATAAAGTGTTTCTCCAGACGCTTCACGGTGGTGCGCGGCTCCGCCACCACATAGAAACATTTATGTGTCGGCACCACCTCCAATTGGCCTCTATCGACGCGGCGTTCTCTCGATCGCTAGGCCGAGGGTGAGTCGATATGCCCACCTCGTGAGGATCGAGATCACGGCTCACAGCTGCTGCGGATTGTTGTTTCCGGTGGTCGCTTGGCCACCAAGTCATGGCGCCGTTGAGCACTGATAGAGAGCTACCGCGGCCCGCCGCCCCTTGGTTGAGCAGGACACGTTCGGAGTCGCTGAGTTCGGCCATCATTGTCACCCGTGATCAGGAAGTGATTTCAAGCCCGTCGGTCTGCATTGCTCGTTACCAATCTTGTCATCGTGGATGATATTGGCCAGTGAAATGCTCACGCACACCGCCACCAATGGCAGTGTCGACGAGCGAACGTGAGCGCACATACCAGTTAGGTTGCGCGGGACCCTTTAGGGCGATGGTAGCTGTTGTGAGGAGACCGGCCCGCCTAGGAGTCCCCAGTCGACGATTGTGCGATTCATTCCACCACTTTGAGACCGATCGCCATCCAGCACGGGCCAGTTAGGAATCTCGCGGAGGCCAGGCCTGCGACTCGGCTCCGAGGTTCCATAGGGCCGAGATCAGGTCGCGCAGGTGTGCGACAGGCTCGGTTGCGGCGACGCGCTGTGGAGTTGTGACCGTGCGTTGAGCTCTATTTTGGTACGCCCCCGATCAGAGGCGGGCCCGCAGTAGCTGGCCGATAGTCTGGCGAGGGCCCTGAACCACACAATAACCTGTCTCTGTGTTGTCTATTGTCGGTTGAGGGCGGTCGGAACATGCAGTTGAGAGCGGGAAGTCTTGATTCTCGAACCACGTGCATCCCCATCAGGGCGGGCATTGATCTAGCACCAGCCTGCAGCCATCGGCGTGGGAGGCGCCGGCAGGGGTGAGCATGGGGCAGGACCGCTGAGGGATCACACCGATCGGCGCAGGCTCACCCCCTGGAAGGCCACCAGGGATGGGCCGTGCCAACATTGGCGACGGCGGGCCGGATACACCGTTTTTGATTTCCTCTCGAGCTGGCTCCACCAGCGAGACACGGGCTGCGGGTGATCGTCACGCAGCGATATCCTAGGTTTGGCCGATCCTGCAACAGCTGGGGGCATGGCTCTTGCAATCACGGTATGCTCACCCCCGTGGACTGGGCACTGACGGACGCGAGAACGGGCTCGGATCTAGCTCGCCGACGCGATTCAGAATCGTGCCGGATGCACTCCGTCATCGGACGCCCGCGCCGGAGAGATACCGCGCGCTCGTAGCTCTGACGAAGTATGCTGTTAGCGGCCCAGGGCTAGATCATGAGACGCGCGGTGGAGTGGATTCTGGTGTAGCCTACCCCCGGAGCAGCATCACCACTCGGTGAGAAGAGGCGATTCGCAGGCCTGTCGGCCCTGGCTGTCGGCCTGGTGGGGGTTGGCGAGCACAGCTCATTGGAGCAACATCCGAACGTCATCGGACTCTGGTGGCGATCGGAAATCAGCGCCATGCACTTGTGAGCAAGACAGGGCAGCGGTGCGACGAACGCGATGCAGGATCTGCTCGCGGCCGACCAGAGGGCCGGGCCCGCCGCGCCAATCGTGAGCACACTCTGCCAAGGGCAGGTAGTGGCAAGGAGCGATGGCAGGACCTGCAGAGTGAGCCACGCGACAATCACCGCGCAGAAATTGTTTGCCAATTTGGTGAGGATCGCTTGGCATAGGACTTGTGATTGATAACAAGGCAATGTGCATCAGATTGTTTGACGGACCACCCGTGAAGCGCTCAGACAATGGCGGTCCGGTTGGCAGGGGGAAGATTCTTTGGCCGCATTTCATGCACGCAGCACCGAATGGGGGTGAATCACCTCCTTTGTTACGGGGAAAGTGAAATTTAAGGCAACGACCTTGGACCCGCGTTAACCCGCTGCCGTGCGCCTGCGGATTCATGCTCCAACGGGTCCGGCACGGGCGCGGCCAATACGAGCGCTGGCGCGCGTTGTCCTGGCTGTTCTGGGGGCGGCTTTTGGGGGTCTCCCGAGCCGGTCGCACCTCCTCGGAAAGACGAATCTCGTGGTGCCGCTGCCCTGCCTGCAAACCAACTCACGGTGAACTGGCTGAGTTGCGCGCAACCCCAGCGCGTGCGTTGCCGCTGTGCTGATCAGCTCGATCTGTCCAGCTGTTGATCTGCGCCGCAATAGGGGCCTTTGGGTCGCAGCTCGTGACTGGTGAAACACCCCGTATCGCTCCATTGGTGGAGTGGTCGCTTCACTCGACACGGTCCGATGGGATCGCTCGTGTTTCTAAGAACGATGGCTCTTGGCGTTCGTCTTCAGCTGGCCTTTTTCTCTGGGGTCCATGGATTCTCGTGGCCGCAGGGGTGAGTCGTCTTGGGTTCTGGAGGCCAACCTGGCGGCTCACGTTCCTTCACCGAGCGGCGAACCACAACAGAGTGATCGCCCTCAATAAAAAACAATCCACTTGCTCTCCTCGATGCTCTCGGACAAGCGTATCCCGGGCAGGTCGGCCAAGCCTTGGTATCTCGAGCGGCGGTTTGGCTGTGGACCGGCTGATCCGTTAGCAGGCGGAAGGTGAACGGTTGGCAAAGAGATTCCGCGGCGAGCATCGATCCTGCCTTGAGTCAGCTGGCGGCGCGGGCGATCCGCTTGGTCCTCCTGTCTACCATCCCGGTGAGCTGCACGGGCCAGAGCCGGACTCTCTCGGTCGCTTACGGGGTCGGACACCATGGGGTTGCCTCGAGAAAACTGGTGTCCTAACGGGCCGGGCTGGTGGTGTGGATTCTCCCGGCCTTCTCGGGTAGCGATCCTAGGCTGCTTTGAGGGCTGGCGGCGTAGACGCTGGCACACGCCATCGGTGCTACGCCCGGCTGCTGCTCCCGCCGCCACCCTCAGACGACCATGTCAGCGAGCAAGCGGTCCATGCTCGCGGGACGTGCGCCGGCCGAGGGCCCAACCCGACGACCATGTATTCCTGCGGCCGATGGACATTTCTCGGCAGCCATCGATTGCCGCTGCCGTCCGGGCGATCACGCTCCTGCCCACCTAAGATCCACCTTCCGCCAGCTGCTGTACCGGACGAATGGTTTGTGGGCATGGGCAGTCGTGGGGGCGCGTACGGACATGCGAACTCGCGTCGCGCAGAGGCCCAGCAACGGCGGCATCATCAAGCGCCTGCCCGGGCCTGTCGGCAATCCGGATCCGGCTCGCAATCTAGTGGTGTACTTAGGTGCCTCCGCAGTGCAGCTTCCTCGAAATACGCCACGG
>Ga0163217_1009132_pt1 | contig 11382 bp, 10 predicted proteins | sample SynspAceP_FD_185933 | JGI IMG/M metagenome (GOLD analysis project Ga0163217, IMG submission 185933) | Saline lake microbial communities from Ace Lake in Antarctica - Synechococcus sp. Ace-P (PacBio error correction) | ecosystem: Environmental > Aquatic > Non-marine Saline and Alkaline > Saline ... | reverse complement strand
CTTATGCCTGGGCCTGCGTTTTCGCCAGCCTGGTTGGCCGTATGAGCGCTGCAAGCCAAGCAGGAGCGGCTTGCGCCCGTTTTTTCGGACCTGGGCTTGTGCCACGCTGGCCCAACGTTGGACGGACACTGAACTTGAAACTCATCCGGGTCGGTTGACCCTGCCATCAGCATGGTCAGCTGGACGGCCGCTGCCGTCCTGATTCCCCGTCGGCGTTGTCGAACTTGAGTCATGACCCCCTTGATCAGTGCCGAGGACAAGCCGGTTCGGTCTCCGTTCTCGTGAGGCCCTGCCGTACATCCAGCGGTTTTCCGGCCGCCGTTGGTGGTGAAGTATGGGGGGCGCGATGCTGTGAACGAGGCGCTGCGGTGAGGCGGTTCTTCGTGATCGGCTCTGCGGCCTGCGTGGGGTTGCAACCCGGTGGTGTCCATGGCGGCGGCCTGAGATCAAACGCAATGGCTGAGCCGGATTTGTCGATCGAGCCCCGGTGTCGTGATGGCCTGCGGTCACATGCCGAGACGATGGGATGTGGTCGAGATGGTGTGCGGTCGGCCAGGGTCAACCAAGCAGATCGTTAACGGCTAACCGCCTCGGTGGCCGGGCGGTGGGGCTCTGTGGCAGTGATGGGCGCCTGGTCGAAGCCGAGGGTCTTGGGGGATGGCTCCCACGGCTGGTGGGGATGTGCGGCTGTCAAACCCGGGACGTTCTCGACTCCCCTGCTGGAGAATGGCTACATCCCAGTGATTTCCAGCGTGGCGGCCCAACCCCCCGAGGGTAGTGCAACAACATCAATGCCGACACCCGTGGCCTGTGAACTCGCCCGCCCCTCCCAGGCCGAAAGCTGATCGCTCACGGATACCCTGGAAATCCTGCCGCCATTCGCGACGATCCTGGTTCGCTGCGTGCGTCAGCCTCAGCCTGTCGGAGGCCCGTGAGCTGATCGCCAGCGGGGTGGTCGATGGCGGCGATGACCCCCAAGACCGAATGCCTGCATTCCGGCCCTCGCCCCAGGGGGTCGGGGCTTTGCCCATATCGGGTCGATGGCCGCGTTCCCCACCGCCTTGCTCTTGGAAGTGTTCACCGATTGCCGGCATCGGTACGAATGGGTGGGTCGGCCGTCTGGCGCCGGCAGCCGCGCCGGCCCGGTCATGACTGAGGACCCGCTGTCACCAGCCCGCCAGGGCTGGAAGAGGGCGACTACGGCGTTGCCTGAGGTTGCTCGAACCCCTCGCTGCTCCATCCGGCCGCTACGCCCTTGGGGGGCAGCCTCGCTCTTGCTTGCATCGGTCACCGCCCTGCTGGCCAGGGCAACGATGAGCAGGCGCCAGCTGTTGCCGCCAGTTTGCGGCGTACTGCCGGGACCTGGAGATCGGGCCCAGGCCAAGGACTGCAGTGATTCTCGAAGCAGCCGGCCCTGCCGCGTCCGGCCAACTGGGTCGTCGACATTGGCCGCCATCACGGACGGCCCGCGCCCCTGGAGGCGTCGCTTGAAACCGGCGCCAGGGTTCCCCGCGCCGCCAGCGTGGCGCCGGGGCCACCGTCGCCGCTGCCACCACCGAGCTGGACCCACCGCGGCCCGGATTGCTTGCCATCGCCTGTGGCCGTGCTTCTGGCTGCTTGGCTCCCTGACTCTCAGGCTGCCTGCGCGGTCGGAGACCGATCTGCGCTTCGGTCCTCCCGGCGGCTCCAGCTCCAGCAGGACCCTGAGCAGCGAGTCCGGACGCCTGCCTTCCCCTTTCAAGCGCCAATTAGCCAGGAGCTGCAGCAGCGCCACCAGCACCGAAACCTCGCCTGGAGCTTGAAAACCCCGCCAGGGGGTGGTCAGCCTGAGAGCGCCAACTGGAACAAGCGCCGGAGATTTCCCAGGCTAGCATGCAGAGCACTGGCCACGGCCGCCCAGGCTTGGGGGGATGAGCTGCCAGCCCCGGATTTGCAGCGAAGGAACGCAATGGTTGGGTAGGGGCTCACCAGCTCAATTCAGCGGAAGTGATCCGCGCCGCTGTCAGGGGGACTTCCGGGGGACTGTGAGCTCTTAGGCGTTCAGCGCGGCCCGCTGGCCCCCTGCTGCCCTGCGCTTGGACGGTTGCCTCTGCCGCCGTGCCCGATGCCGATGGATCCGCTGGCCGTTGCAAGCCCGGCGCTCTCAAACCGCATCGACTGTCTGCTGGCGCTGAAGCGCCTGGGGTGGGGCTGTTGTTGATCCTGGTGTGCTGGTCTGGCCCTCGGGACTGCAGCGGCTGCGCGGGCAGGCCGGTTTTGGCTGCCGGAATTGCCTTCTCCTTCCGTTGATGAAGAGTCTTGAGAGCTCCAGTGGGTCGATCAATGCTTAAGTGTTCACCTGGCGATCGAGCCCTGAGCGCAGATCAGCTTCCCGTTCGTGGTAAAATGGCAAAACAGCGCCGGCGGGGCCGTTGCAGCAGGGATCTGCAAGCGAGTGGCGGCCGCACCCGCGCCAAACCGGTGGCCGGGGGCTGGTCCGACCAGGAAGCCAACCGGCGACTCCAGGTCACCCCGGAATCCGCTCGCCAGGCTGGCAGCGGGCGGCTGGCGTTGGTGGTGGCCTTGGTGGTACCGGAGAACCCGCAGCAAGGCAGGCGCGGCTGAAGAGGCACCAGAGAGCGCCCGGCGCTGCTGGAGTTCGGCCTTGGAGGTAGTGGTCGTAGCGGCATCGGATTCAGATGGCGGATCACGGGATGATCGGCGGGAATGGTCTGGACGATCCACTGTCGCCGGGGCGTTCGCCACGGGCCGGGCTGCGGCCGCGGCCAGATGCAGCAACCCACCTGAGGCATTGTTCTCCGGCCCGCCAGGATCGGGGGCGATGCAACAGGCCATCGGCCGCCAGGCACCGCGCCAGGGTCACCCGCGGGCGGTCGATCCCCTTGGTGAGCATCTGGGTTCCCACCAGCACATCGGCATTCCGCCAGCGGCGAACTGTGCAGCAGGCGTCGGTGTTCCATCCCGTCCCCGGTGGATCGCGATCGAAGCGGCAGCAGGCGTAGCCCTTCGAGCTCCGTTTTCCCAGTTGCTCGTCACCCCGCTGGGTTCCGCGCGAATGGCTTGAAGGCAGTGGAGCCGCGAGTTGTGACTTGCAGCGCTCGCTTGTGCTGCGTGGCGGGGCGCGCACCAGTGACAAGCCGCAACCACTCCAGACCATTCGCGTGGCGAGGACGGTGAGCGAGACATCGCAGTGCGGGACATGCATCCACCTCCCCGCAGCGGCGGCAAAACAGGGAAAAAACTGCTGTAGCCCCGCCCGGGGCACGAGCACCACCGCCTGCCACCACTTGCTTTGTTGAGCCGATCGAGCCGGCGCCCTTCAAGGCGCCCGGCTGATCAAGGCGCCGTGGCCATCGGGCCAAGCTCCAGGCGCATGTCGACCACCGCCACCGGGGCCGGCGTCTGGCCGCTGATCCTCTCGGCAGCCGCAACAGCCCCGGGTCGATGGGGTTGACGTTCACCTGGCCCGCCTGCAGCCAGCCAGGTTCGATGGAGGTGGGCGCTGACCGAGATGCAGCCTATGCCGGGCCGCTGGCGGCTCGGCGCCGGGCCACCGTCCTTGGCGCTGATAGCAGGGCATCGGAAGCCTCCTGCGTGTAGGAGCTGTCGTGCCTCCCTCGTCCAGCACGTCAGACCGAGAGGGGGCCAGGGCAAAAAGATGGCGGAAACGGTGCGACCAACCAGCAGCGGGCCGGCCTGCTGCGCTGTCCCTGCAGCGCCTCCAGACCCTGATTCCGCTCAGCATTCGCTGAGACGCTGTGATAAGCCGAGAACCCGGTCGCCGAAGCGGGCCAGGCGCGGTCGATCAGCGGGGATCCAGGCCGAATCTCCGGGGTCAAACAGCAGGCGCTGCGGCCGCTCCTCCGGAGGCCGCCCGCAGCCTGGAGATACACCCTCGGTTTTGGCCCGAACCAGTGACACCCCAGAGCAGCAGTTCGGCATCGTCTGCTGAGGAGAGATCTGGGCGAGGGCCTGGGCCTGGGCCAGGGCAGTTGCGAGGGCTCCAGGGCCCCTTAGCATGCCGGGCGGACAGGTGCTGCCTGTCGTGGTGCTACTGGGGCAGGCCGTCGGCTCAGCTGAACAGCCGATCGTTGTGGCCAAGCCCCGGGACCAGCGAACGGCGTGAATCCCCACTTGCGTCACCACCGCCATAGCAACCAGGCCCCGCCACCGTCTTGAAGGGCAAACGTTCGAGGCAAGGCTCGCGTGAACGATGCTGTTCGAGCCTCCGCAATGCCCACCGGCCAGCAGTGCCACCCATTGGCCGCTCAAGCTGTTGCTCCCTGGGCGAGCGGGCGCTGCCAAGCCAAACCCGTGGTGCAAAGGCTGTCTGAGCGTCTTGAACAAGAACTGGTTGTGGCAGTCAGAGGGCCACCTGCTGGCACCTCTTTGCCAGCTGGATCGCGGCACCGCTCTGCTGACGCTCGAATTGCAACAACGTGATCGGGTCTTATTTCTGGGGAAGGCGAACCGCGGTTCGACGATCAGGCCGATGTGCCGGCGGCCCCGTAAGCGGACCCTGACCAGATCACCCACTGCCAGAACAAGTTTCTGGGGTTGGTGTAGGGAAACAACGCCTCCGGGGCCTGCCCTCAGCCACACCTGCGGAGCATGTCAGTTCGTGAATCACCGTGGTCGCATCCGCTCGTTCCTTGCAAACCCCAACAGTTTCTTAGAATGAAGGGTGTAGCCAGTTATGAAGTGCAGTGGATCCGGCAGCTGTTCGTCCAGTGGGAAGACTTGAAGTGAGCAGCGACTGGAAGTCACCCTCCATTCCAGCCTCCAGTCTGCGACTCCCTGGACAACCCTGGCATGATCCGTGTCGATCCTTGTCGTTTGGTTCTGGTTGATTGTGTTCTGAGAGGGCCGGACGTCCCGTTTCAATCTCTATCTGTTGACGGACCGCGAGTGTCTCTACTGATGCCTTCCCCAGCCTTGCGTCGTGCCGTGAAGAAGCACTTCGAAACCACCTCGCCGGCGTTTCCTCCCCCTTTCTCCCTCCCGCTCGACTTCTGCTGTTGGTCTTATGAGCTTGCCTGTCGCCGCCGTCAAACCAAGAAGCCCGACCAGAAAATTCTCACGGTTCGCTTCCCTTTCGGAGCAGGGGTGAGTGTCGAGGCAAAGCCGAAGGCTTCACGAAGCAAGCCAAAGGATTCCGCAGCCAAGGCCAAGCTCGAAAGTCCAAGGCGGCAGCCGAAGCCCAGCACGCTGAGACCCCTGCCGTGCCTCCAACAAGGGTGACTCGCACCCGAAGCCCGGCGGCGAAGGCTGCCGCCGTCAAAACTTCGACGACCAAAAAACCTCACAACCAAAAGCCTCCTCGCGCAAAGCCGGCTTCCAGGAAAAGCGGTTCCGAAGTAAGGCGGTTGCCAGCAAGACCCCGCAGAAGACAAGGTGGGCCTCCCTTCCTGCCTCCGCCGCTGCGAGCCAGCAGCAGGACAGGCCGCGCCGAACAAACTGTTGACACGGCCGATGCCGCGACGGCGGACCAAGAAAAGAAAGCCGCTGCGGGCCAAGGCCTTGGCGAGCCAATCAGGTGACCCAAAGGGGTGTACACGAGGATCGAGCCGGGGGTCTATCTCAGAAATCGGGCCGTATTCCGTCTGTGCGGCCCAGACGAAGAGATCGAGCTGGCGCGCAAGATCGCCGACCTGCTTGTGCTTGAGGAACTGGGCGAACCAGTTCGGCAGGGAACAGACGGTCCACTACCCGATGTGAAGGAGTGGGCCGTTATTCTCGTTGACATGACCTGGCTTGAAGTTCCGTCGCCGGCTGATTTGCTGGCCGGGCGGCCAAGAGAAGATGGGCAGTCGAACTTTGCGCCTGGTGGTGTCGATCGCCAAGAAGTACATGATCGGGCGGCTTTCCTTCAGGGGACCTCATTCAAGAAGGAAGCCTGCCTGATCCGTGGCCGCCGCAGAAATTCGACCCGAAAAAAGGCTATAAGTTCTCCACTTATGCCACTTAGGTGATCCCGTCAGGGCGATCACCCGCCCGCCATTGCTTGGACCAAAGCCGCACGATGGCCGCTTTGCCGTTCACCTCTACGAAACCATCTTCCCGTATCAAGAAAAACCACCAAGGTTCTCATCAAGAGTTCGGCCGTTAAGCCAACGGAAGAGGAGAGCGCTTGAAAAGCATGAGATGGACGCATCGAAAACTTCGTTTCATCGCCAAATCGCCCAACTGCCGAATATCCTTGGAAAACGCCGATGGAAGGGAGCGAGGATTTCACGCCTCGGTGATTTCATCGAGCCGATATGAGAATCCGAGCAAGATGTGGCCAAGAATCTGCTGCGGGAAAAGATCTGGAGGCGTATGGCAACGCGTCAGCCCAGGAGCGTACGTGCTCCGCCTTCCGTTATGGCCTCGACGATGGCCCGGCTTGAAAAACCTTGAAGAGATTGGCAGATCTTTGATGTCACCAGGAACGCAAAAATCGCCAATCGAGGCCAGGCGCTTGCGCAAGCGCCCACCCCAACCGCAACGGTGTGCGCAAGGAATACATCAAGTAAGACCTTGGTCTCACTGCTTGGTAGCCTCCCCCGCCAATCATGACCCGGTCGGGAGTTCATCTGCGTGATCATCGTTGAAGAGTCCAGGCGTCTGTGCTGAAGTCGGAGATCGTCGCTGGCAGATCGCCCTGGCGGTTGCTGTGATCAAAGCCTTGTGGCTGGGGTGCTCTGCTGGCTGGCTTCTGTCAACCCATTCTGGGCACCCTCAGCCTGATGCGACAAAACCGAAGCCCTGTTCGTTGAGTCGGGCATCAGATGATGCTCGCAACGACTGGGTTACCCGTTACTGCGAAAACAAACGACTTTCTTTAGACTATCCGTCTGGGCTACTGGATGCGGGCTCAGTTCGAATCTCGAGTGTCGGAAGGGCAAGCCCGGGCTACCGGTGGCCCTGGGCTGCAAGTGGCTGTTGTGAGCTGGCTGTGGTCTGCTCCTGGACCATCGCTGGGGCCGACCGAGGCAAGCGGGCAAACGCTGGCGACGGGCGCTGGCTGCTGCCGCCGTGTTGCCCTCAATCCTGTTGGTTGGGTGGGGCCGCAGCTCGTGACCGACATGGTCCTGGCGAGCGCGATTAAGGCCCAGGTTTATTGGTTTCTTCCTCAGTACAGCCAACAGGGAATCTCCCTGGGTTGCGCGGCTGGTTATTGTCGCCATGCCAGTGTCAGCGCCATTGCGGTGCTGGCCCAAGGGGCGTAGGCTGGTGCTGCCAGTCTGGTGATGTCGTGTTTCTGAAACTGCTGGCAGCATTATGGGTCGTGCTTGCGCCATAGCGATTGCTGGCGATGGCCCTGCTTTTCTTGCTGTGGCCACCCTTGGTACGGCGCTGGCTGCCCAAGCCCATGGCATGGCCTTTCTGGGTGTTTTTTCGGTTCAGCAATCTGGAGCGTTACACCTCGTTCGTGTACGGCCCCGCGGGGCTTGGTACTTCATCTGCCTGGTGCCTGCTGCTGCTGCTGCCCTGTCGTCTATGCCCCTGCCGTCGCCAGCTCGGGCTACTGGCGGCTGGCTGGTGGCGCAAGCAGCCCAGAGCTTCCCAGTTGGCCCGTTCTCCTGTCGGTTCCTGGTGGGTTGCTTGTTCTTCTCCGCCGCCGCCACTAAATTGGGCTGGCTACATCCTGCCGCTGGTGCCTGCAGCGAGCGCTTGGTGATCAGCCTGTGATTGGATCCTTGCTCGGGTCACCGCCAAGGCCATTGGCCTGATTGGCCCCAAGCGTGGTAGGGCAAGCCTCAATGCCTGGTGCTCGCGGTGATGAGCGATTGCCGCTGCCTTTGCCACCACGCTGGGCGGCCACCGATCGGCCTACCGGATTTCGCCAGGCTCTGGAGAGCTCAGGCCTGCCACTGGTGCTCGCCGCTCGTGGTGCTGTCGCATGCGTTGGTTCTTTCTGCTTACGCGTTCAAAAAAGGTCGCCGCGCTGTTTTGGGCCCCGAATCTGCTGGCTTCGCCGCTGCTGCTGCTGGTGGTTGCCAGCCTGGGCTCCCGTTAAGCAGCCAGCCCAAACAACCGCCTCAAAATCTGGCGTGGCCTGGCTGGACAGTGTCAAGAGCCCAACAAGAAACTGCTTGTGATCGGCTATATGCGATTACAGCGTTGTGTATTACAGCAAGCAAACCTGTGAGCTTCTTTGACAGTGTCCAAGGGGCAAGAGAGCACCTGCGCTACGAACGACACCAGCAGGAACAAAACGAGTGGGAGCAACAGGCAGTGGACCCTTAGCACAGGGTAATGACAACAGCGTGGAATGACAACAGCCGCAGCCCAAGAGCCACCTCTGCTGATCGGCTGAAAGCGCTGCTGCTTCACTGTTTGTTAATTCGGAGAAGAAACGCCAATCGCGCCGTTTCGACCTTGCATCCCTCCTGCTGTTCAAGCCATCGCGGGATCCGGCAACCACGCTTGTGCGTGTGAACCCGTGCCCGATCTGGGCAGGTCGGTCCCAGCCTTGAGCGGCCTCCGTCGTTGTTCCGCTGCCTAGGGCCGTGGCGGCTGCTGCCTTGTCTGGCGCCATGAGCCGTTGTCATCGCGATTGAGCTGGACGATCGGCAACGGACCAAAAAGCCCGGAGGCCGCATGAAGCGTTCTTCTTGGCGGGGTGACGCCATCCCCGCCCCCCGGAGATTTCTTGTGGTGGTTATCAGGGTCAGTGGAAACCCGGGTCACGGCTTTGTGTGATGGCTTCCTTGCGTTCCTGAGCCTGAAGAGGGCTGGAACCGATCTGACCCTGGCTGGCGATCGGTACGGCGGGAATCCTTTGATCGTCGATCAAGTGGTTGAAGCCCTCTGTTCGATCCGCCCGGCCCCTCGCCGGTTGGTGGAGTGAGGTTGCCGCAAGTTTCCCCAGGGCATCGGCCGGGAGCGGGTGTTTTATTTCCTGATGTGCGCGATTCTCCGAAGCGTTATCCCCACCCTGCGCCAGCCGCTCTACCTGGGATCCACCCTATTGGTCGCTTTGAACTGGATCAGCACCCTCTACTGCGGGTCCACTAGTTCACCGACATCGTCGTTGGCGCTGCATGGGCTTCATCTGGCTGACCACTTGCCCTAACCGGTGGGAAGGTCAGGCCGGCCAGCCAGAGGAACGGAACCGCGGCATTCCGCTTGACCACCGCCCCCCAGCCTTGACTCCTTTCCGCCCTGCGCCTGCGCACAGCTTTTTGTTGTCCCCCAAAATTGCTTTTTGAAGGCCCCGCAACGCAGCGTCTGAGCGAGGAGCTGCGGCCGCCGGCCGGTTGTTGCCTGGTTCACCATTGGGGTGATGCCCATCGACGACGGCCGCGGTGAAGCCTCGGCTTCCTGCCACAGCCCTGGGCTGGTCCCCCCTCGGTGGTAGATGGCGACGAGCCCCGCTGCGGGTCCGTTTTTTCTCAAGGGAATCAAGCGACGGGCCTCTATCGGCTGCGCAAGTCGAAACCGGCCTTGGTGAGGCTGTGAACCGGACACCAGCCGGACGATTCAGCGGCTGAGGCACCCGGGCCGTTCCCTCGATTCTTGGCTTGATCACGATTCTTGAAGCGGTCAGCAGGCCGAGGGCCCATCGGTCCTTAGGCTGACGGCGGGTTGAGCGGCCCTGTGGCCGGTTCGAGAACTGAAACTTGAGGCTGCTCCACATTGCGCATGCCACCCGCCGCAGCCATTGGCGATGGTGCAGACCCATTGGCGTGCGCGATGAACTGGCAGGCTCACCCCGACCTGGAGACAGCGTCCGAGGCGATGGCGACCAAGGCGACCAAAGATTCTCGATGTCGCTTTGGCCGAAGATCGGCGACAAGGAGCCTGATTCACCCAAGAACTGGAGCCCAGCATTGCTGCTCGATCGGCTGATATTGCTGTCCAACAGCCTCAAGGACCTGCCACGAACCTGCCTGAAGGTTGATCCTTGGCTGTATCACCGAACGGGAAGATCCGGCCGATGCCCTTGTGCGGTCCACGCCAAGCATCAGGACAAAAGGACCCTGGCACCACTGCCCGAAGGCAGTGTGGTGGGCAAGCAGCTCCCTGCGCCGCTGCCCAAACTCCGTCACCACTGCCCCCATCTTGTGTCAAGGTATGTGCGTGCAATGTCATCACCCGGCTGGAGAAACTCGATGCGGCCAGTACGACTTGCCTGATCCTGCGGCGGCGGGCCTGGGACGCCTCGTTGACGGCGCGCATCCCATGAACGGAATCGACCCCTTCCATTTTCCTGCATTGCCCGTTGGCAGGAGCCCTCGGTATCGAGTTGCCGCCATGGCGATGACCGCGTGATCAGCCAGCTCAAGGCGTTGGAAGCACACGCCATCCTCCCGCCGCTGCGCTGGCGGAGAGGCCTTTCTGCGCCAGTTGGAAGGGGGTGTCAGGTGCCATTGGCGTGGAACACCAGCTTGAGGGGCGAGCAGCTCGTTGCTCCCACCGGCATTGTTGGCCAGCCCGCATGCCAGCAGCCTGACCGAGCAGGCTCGCGGCGCACCCATCGCAACCAGAAGCGATCGGGATCGAACCCTGCCAAGCGCCTTGCGCCCCAGGGAGCAGGAGAGATTTTCCTGGAGGACATCTTGCCACCGTCGGACGCGGTCACTGAGGAGGGCTGCGAGGAGGGCAGGGCCCCTGACTCCAGGGGTCCGCTCAAGGGCGGCTCCTTGCCCAATGGAATCTGCTGCTGGCGGCTCTCGTGGGGTTCTCAACGGTTGCTGCCGTGGTGGGCTTCACGTTCTGCTGGGCTTCACCAAACCCGGTTCCTGGTTCGGCGGCCGGGGTCGAGGGGTGATGGGCTGTGGGACCACTGCAGCCAAGCCGCCCCCCTCGAGGGTTTCAGTCCAGACCCCGAAGCCAGTTAACGCCACTCCAAAGGCTTACTGCAGATCGGCCTCGGTTGGCGATCGGCTTTCTGCCGCCTCCACGGCGCTTGGGCGGAGGCCGCGGTCCCCCACGGCTCTCAAACTGGCTGAGCTTGTGCCGGTGTTGGTGGCGCCGATGCTGGGAGGGGTGCTCGTTGTTGGCCGCGTCAAAAACGCGCCAAAGGACCTGGGGCCAGGATTGCCCAGCTTGATGGCGATGTCTGGATTTGTCTGGTTGGCCGGCGGCACGAAAGGCTGGCCGTTTCTGCGCGCTGGCAGTGACAGCAGCCTGAGGCCTGGGCAAAGTGGCGCCTCAACTCGGCCTGGAGGGTTCCGAGTGTTGAGGGCGGGCGGCAACATCGGGCCCTCTGGGTTTGGTGTGCGTGCACGCTCTCGCCGCAATCCCAGAAAAGCTCTTGGGTGCAGCGGCCTGGCGGCAGCGGCGGGCGGGGCGGGGCTTCCGCCCGATCCGCTGGCGTTTTCTTCGCTTTTGAAGGCGTCGCGGGCGCGATTTCCAGGGCGGGCCAGCCTGCGCGCGTGCTGTATCCTCTCT
>Ga0163217_1034969_pt1 | contig 11383 bp, 11 predicted proteins | sample SynspAceP_FD_185933 | JGI IMG/M metagenome (GOLD analysis project Ga0163217, IMG submission 185933) | Saline lake microbial communities from Ace Lake in Antarctica - Synechococcus sp. Ace-P (PacBio error correction) | ecosystem: Environmental > Aquatic > Non-marine Saline and Alkaline > Saline ... | reverse complement strand
CCGATCGGATCCTGGTTCGGGCGCCCGACTAATACCTCGTGGGCCAGGGCTCCATCGGCCCCGCCCACTCCGCCCCGGCCCCCCGGACCTGGGGAACGGGGCCCCCAGGGATCGGCCCAAGGGGGAGCTGGAGCCATCCCGCATGGCCTGGGGCAACTGGGGCCCCCCTATTCAAGGGTTTGCGAAACCCCTGGGAACTGGCCCCATCGGCCCCCGGAAGGCCGGGTTAGGCGGTCCCGGGCCCGATAAACTCCAACGGGCCCGGGGCAAGCCCCAGGGCCTATGGGGGTAGCCGATATCGGCCCCCCTGGGCACCCCCAGGCCCTGTTTCAAAAGGGGTTGCCCCGTGGTCCCAGCCTGCCCGTGGCAGGGCGGGCAAGGGCCCCTTTTGGAGCTGGAACCCAACCCGGCCACCCAGGCCCAGTCTTTTCTGTGTGTCAAGCGGGCGAGTCAAAGAACAAGGCCCCCCCCGGCTAGGGCCCCTTGGCGGGTGGGCGGGCTCGCCGTCCTGCCAAGGCCTCGCGGTCAAGCCGCTCAAACCGTAAAGGGGGCTTGCGGTGACGGGGTGGGGCCTCAAGGCGCCCGCCCCCCCTCAAACCGCAGCCCCGCCCGAATCACCCATGGGTCCGGGAAAGGGCAACCCTTTGCCCGCCCCCGAAAGGCCCCCGGCTATGCCGCCTGGGCCAAAGGGTACCCGCCAAAACCTGAACAACCACAGGCCAATGTCCGCGCCTCCAACCCTCGGTTCCAAAGGCCGGCCCCAGGCCAGGAGTTCTGGTTCCCCTCCATACACTCGTTGCTTCCATCCGGCAGCTTTCAGTGTGAGCGGCTTGACCGCGACGTGGGCCAGGATCGACGAGCCGCACCCGCAAGGGCAGCCGCGCCGCGGGGGGGCTTGTCCCTGGACGCCGTCTGAACACCAGATGGCCCTTGGCGGTTGAGTTGTCCAGCTCAAGGGCTCGTTTCCGCCCTGCACGGCCAGCTGGACCACGGAGCAACCCCTGACACAGGCTGGCCCAGGAGCGCGATCCGCTACCCAGGCCACCTGCGTGCTCGGCGACCGTGGAGTTATCGCAGGACGCGGCCTCAACCCGGCTCGGGCCCGCGAGGCCAGTCGCCGGGTCGACAAACCTGAAGGGGGACCCAGTTGCAGCGGATGGCCCAGCCCTGCCCCGATCTGGCGTTCCAGGTCCGCAGCCCGGCGAGCCAGCGTGGCGATAGAGCCTGCCAAGCGAGGGTCCATCGGCGCCCCGAAACCAAGAATAGCCGCCGCGGTCATCCCGCACCTGAGCAACACGCCGCAACGAGGGCAGGTCGTCGCAATTCAGCGTCGCAACCCATCGGAAGCGGGTTTGGTACCGCTTGAGTTTCGCAATCTCTATAGGTTAATTTTCTTTCCGCCCAGCCCCCATGCCCGGGTTGATTCCCCTGGCTTGGCTGACTCGGCAAAGGCGGGTGCCGCGCCGCGGTGTCGCTGGCGTCGTTGTATGGGTCGCGGCGATTCTGTCTCTGGCGCCTGCCGCCGGAGCGGGAATCCGCTTTCGCCTGGTTTCGAGCCATCACAGCATTCACCGCCCGTTGTCCGCGTTCTCTGTCCTTCTGGCCTTCCGAATCCAGCCTCAACCCCGGAGTTGCTGGTGCGAGGGGCGTTTTCACGGGCACGACTCGTGTTCGACAACGCGCACCAAACCTGGTGGTAGCCACCGCTGCGAGGGCGATTCTGCCCGCCGAGGCTTTTGCCCCACGGCAACCAGGGACTGGCCCTGAACCTGCGCTGCAATCGCCGCTCCAGCCCCGATGGTACTGGTGCATGTGCGCCTGCGCCCGGGTTGAATCCGTGGGGCCGGGTCTAGCCGGCCTCGCCAGTGATTGTTGAGCCCGCCACCCGACAACAACCAGGGCCGATGTGGCCCCTGCTGCTGCCTTAGAGCGCCAGACCGCCATCGGCACACTGCCGCTTCAACTTCCAGGGCTGGAGCAACGCCAGCTTGAACTTGCAAGAGCCGAGCTCTTGAATTGACAGTCCTGGCCCGCTGAGCGACGCTGAGCCTGCGTCGGTTGGCCCCGGCAAATTGGCGCCTCACGAGCCCAGAGCACCGGCTGATCCAGCTGCGCGCGGCCAGGCCAGGCTCGATTCGCGTGTACGATCGCCTGGCGCGCGGAGTTGCGCCTGTTGCTCTTGCCGAGGCATCCGCACTGCCGCATGCGCCTGGCCCAGGGCTCCCCCCACAATCATGGTGGTCCAACTCGGCCGGCCAGACGGTCCGTTACCGGCACCCCCTGCCACCCCCACTGGCTCTAGGCCAACGACGAGGGCGAGTGCGATCGGAGTGGCGGCCCGGCGCAGCCCCGGTCGGCTCGCCAAACTGGAACCCGAACGGCGGCCCCTCAAGCACTGAGTAACGACCCTAAGAAACGGATGACTGCTATCCCCTCTCTGGGTGGATGTCTGTTGTTCCTCGATCTTTTCCTTCTTGTCGACGCTGCCGGCCTCGGCCTCGCCCTGGTTTTCTTGGCCCTCGCACGGCGCTTCAGCGCAGCTCGCAGGCGATCGGCGGGCCTCCTAGCCTTGCTGTGAGTCCGTGCAAGCAGAATCCGACAGGTAGCCAAAAGTCTCTAGCGACGGATTTTCGCGAAAGCTCAACATCCATAGGTGCGTCTCATCCCCCCAGGCGATCGCCATGGTGGCCGCCTCAGGGCATCAGCCCCTCCGACGCTGACATTGTCATCACCTACGTGGTATGCCCTGCACTGCCCCGACGTCTCGCCCTGGAGGCCCTCTCCCCCTCTTCGGGCTGGTCAGGTCGCTTCGCTATTGCTCTGGTGCCCTGCCCCGATGTGGTGAAGCTGCCCCACGGCGGCCATTTCTGGAAGCCGCCTGGCGTGGCCTGCCTTTGCCGGTGCTGCTGGTGCGGCAGCGCTCACCACGGGCCATCGCCGTCAACGGTGGACAGCGCCCACCGCGCACCTGGTTCATGCCATTCAGGGCTATTCTGAACGTTGCCGTGCAGCGACGTGCGCCGGGCGATGGCGACTCGGACGGACAGCTTGCGGTTTCGCCCATGGGAGCAGCCGACCCTGTGGCCACGCCCTCGGCCTGGCACCGCAGGCCTTTTGCCTGGAGTCAATGGTCGACTTGCTTGCTTATGCTTGTCTCCATACCAAGGCCTCACGCCAGATCCATGGGACCCCCCTGCTGCGATCCCAACGATCCGCGCCCCCGCATTTGCCTAGGTCCCGCGATGGTTGCCTCGATGGACGGCTGCTACGTGGGGCAGCGAGGCGGCGCCGCCTCGTTGGGCAACTTGGCCTGGCCTGGGCCCCTGCCAGAGGACGGCCGAAACCGTGCGCCGCCGCGGTGAGGAAAGGCTGGCAGGCGATCACGCCAAACTTCGAACGGGCGCCTTCCGCTGAGGCACGCGCTGCCCTGCTGGAGCCGGCATGACCAGGCGGATTGGGACTGGGCAGGTTCCGCCTCGTTCCCGGCCATTGCTGGACGGGATTGGGGACCGTGCATGACGCCCTCGAGCACGCTGTTTCGCGCGTCAACCGGATGCTGTTGCTCGGGGGTGGGTGGCATGCCAAGCTGCGAAGGGTGTTCCCGGGTACCTATCTCGCAGGACCGACAGCCTCACGCGCCGACAGGGCGCGTCGAACAGCCCCCTTGGCCTGCGGTCGGGGACGTGGCGTACCCATCTTGATTGGCGACGCGGCCGTCGATCGCTTGCAAGCTGGCCTTGTCTCCTCTGACCACCACATGCGCGGTGCGGGGCCGCCGCACAACCCGTTGGCCAGCGGTGGAACGGCGTTTGCGCGATGTGACAACCGCCGACTGGCCCCAGCCGTCTCGAACCCTGCCATCCAGAAGGGTGTGGCGCGCCTCGGTCGCCTTGGGACCTCCGTGGTCTGGCCTGCGATCACCAGATGGCGAATGCAAGGGTTGGCGCCTGTTGCGGCCGGGGGAAGGGGAGCCGCTGTGCCAACGCAACCATCTGGCTGGTCCCGATGGACCTTGGCGCCCCGCTGCCCAGGCCGTGGCGGACACACCTGGGGCGCGCGATTGCCGAGGACCCTCCGCCCGAGCCCGCCGCCGACTCTGGCACCCAGACCGCGGCCGATGGGCCTGCTTCAGGCAGCGGACTTTTGAACCGGGCTGACTCTGCGGGGGGCGCCCCCGCTGGGTTGGACAGCTGGCAGGCCGACCCAGGCCCGTTAGTCGGATTCTCTGTGACGACCCTGTCGATTAGTGCACGGTGCCGTCCCACGGTGTGCAGATCCTGCACGGCTGTGCTTCCCGTTATTCCCCGGCCTGAGAGGGCCAGCGCCGACAACGCCGCGTGCTCGGTCTTCCGCCGTTTGAGGCGCAAGCCTTGCCAGCGGCGAAGCGCCTGCGGCCGTGTCCCGGCTGGTGCCGCCTGGCCCCCAGCATCGCCGGTTGATCAGCCCCTTGGTGAGACCCCGGCCCCCCAGTCAGGCTGGCGCCGGCGCCGGGCGGGCCCCCGCCGCCACCGGGTGATCAACCCCTTCAGATTGATGCTCTCCCCGAGCGAAGCCCTGTCTTGGCTGCGAGACCGAATCGGATCGGACAACGTGTGCTGCCACTCGCTTCCGTCGCCCGAGCAAACGGTGACTCTGCGTGCGCCCCTGCTGCCATGGCGTTGGCCTCCATTTGGTGCTAGTTTCACAGGCATTTATCGGCCAGTGCCGCCAGACCCGGCGAGCTCCAGGCCGCAGCTCAGCGGAGGCGATCATCCAGGAGATTGCGCGGCGAGACAGCCCGGCGATCTACGACCTGGTCTCACCCGGATCTGCAACGTCGACGACGCTGGCAGCCGCCCGGACACGGAACGCGCGTCAAGCGACGCAACCCCTCCCGATTCCTCAGATATTACAGCATCAAAGAGCGTGCAACCCGGCGCCGACGACAGCAGCGGGTTGGAGGGCTGTGCCACTCGGTCCCACCGCGCAAAAGAGAGGTTCCCCAACATACCGTTCTGGTATTCCTGGTGCTCCTGTATGCAGGTGTCGCGGCCCCTGCTGGGTTGGGGACGTCTCCGGAGGGAGCAGCGCCGATCGAGACCGCCAGTGGCCGTGCCCAATTTTTCGTTTGACCGCATCAGTGGAGAAAACGTGACGTAGGCCCGCGCCCCTTGCTCTTCCAGCTTCATGCAGCCGAGATAGCCCCAGGATCTGCTTCAACCCTGAAGGACCTGGACGAACTCACCGGCACTTTCAGCGATTTCGCGGCACGCGTGGTGGCAGTCGAAGGCGGCGAACAGCAACTGAGGTCTCGTTCACACCAGTTCAGCCAAACCTCACCGACAACCTGTTCGTGATCCTTGATCCCCGCGGTCACCATCTCGGCGGTATTTCCTGGAAGCATTCAGGAACCTGTTGTGGCTGTCCGGTTGCTGATCCCCAACCCGACGCTTCGCCAACCAAAGCGTGGAGTGATTGCTTGCGGGGTGCTAGGGGTGATTTTCGTTGATGCCTGCCTTCAATGTTCCGCCCATGCCTCGACGGAGAATCGCCTGAAGCAAGGACAACGGCTGGGGCGGGGCCTGGGGCCTTGAGCTGTTGCCCGGAGACAGGACACATCGTTCGCCGGTCGCTCGGCCCCACCCCTGGTCGGCGCACTTGTGTGGGTCGAGTGAGCTGGATGCGAGCCCATCCGGTGGCCCTGTGGCTCGACGCCACAGCCACGCCCGGCCACGCCCCCACCACATGGTTTTTCTGAAAGCCAGATTGTCTGACTAGCGTCCTGGCTCCGTGCACCTACCAGGCTGGAGGTAAGTTCGGCAGGGCATCACCCACATCACACGATCCCTGGCCTATCGCCCGAGAGTGTTGGTGTGACGGGATCGTCCACCTGCTTCGCGAAAGCAACACACCACCAGGTTGCGGCGTTTGTGCCCACCCTGCTTCCGGTGTGTTCCGGGTTCAGTCGCCCTTCTGGGCACCCAACGCGGCGCAGCGTGGCGCTGCTCAGTGATTTCAACAATGCTGGCCGGCACCATCCGAATGCAAACAACGGACTGGGCAGCATCTGGAGCTGTTCATATCCAGTTGGCGGATGGGCACGTCTCAAATACGCAATAGTGCGCATGCCGAGGGGCCACTGCTTCACCAGAAAGCCGACCCCTATGGTTTCAGCATGAAATACGGCCCCCAGCGGGTTCTATGCTGTGGCGCTCCCCTGCTCCAGGCTGGGCAATTTCCGCTGGAGCCACTCAGGCCTGGGCTTATTGAACAGCGGGACAGCCGTGATCCACTCCGATCAACAGAATCAGCGTCTATGAACTGCACGTAGGCCCTGGATGCAGCTCCCATCGTACTGAGCCTTTCCTGAGGCGATGGGTACGCGAAGGCAACCGTGGCCGCCGCCCGATCTCAGCTCGGTGCGTCGCCCGCGCTCACCTAGCCCCGAGCTCGGTCCTCCGCCTGATCTCCTCTACGTCAAGTGGCACGCCAAGGTTCCAACCACTTTGGCGCTTGCGATATATGCTGCCGAATCGCCGAGCGATCCTTTCAGATGGCTGCTGGCGGGCTATGCAGTTGCCAGTCTTTTATGACCCCCCACCCTCGCTTCGCGCCTCCCGACGAGATTCGGGCCTGTCGTAAACCGCTGGCCAGCGGTGGGCTTGGTTCTCTGGTGCTCGACTGGGTCCAGGCCATTCCCAGGACGCCTGAGCCTGGCTTCTTCCAGATGGCTGGCCATCTTTTGGCATGCCCGCCACTCCTCCGATCCGGTCACATAAGGAATTGGCCGGCACCGGTTGATTTTCAACTACAGCCGTCGAATGGAGGTCCGCAATTGCTTGTGGCCATTTGACTTACTGTGTTGGAGTTGTCATAGTGGATGGGTTCCGGGGCGCGATCGGTGGGCCTCCGATTGCTCTAATCGGGATCCTTACCTCAGCCGGATGGCGAGGTGCGTTGCCAATGACGGGGCGGGGCGCCGGAATCTCCGAAAGCCGTGACCTTTCTTTGCAGCCAGCCAACACCCCGTGCTGTCTCAGCCCTATCCCCGGAGCGTTGTCCGATCGCCGAAGAATCCCACCTGGCCTGATGGTGCCCAGCTCACCCACGCTGGGCCGGCTGTGGATTTCAACTGCGGTGGACATGCGCTGGAATCACGACGATGCTCGATGCTATTGCGAGCTTGAATACGTGGGATGCGTCCCAGATTCCACCAAACAACATCAGTTTCTCGATCTTGTGTCAGTTACACCGAGAACTTCTGTGGTCTGGCCCTCAGCCACGATGGAAGTGGAGCATGGGATCGAACATCCATTGCTCAAACAATGAGCTGCCCCGGCGCCCGATGATCTGCAGAAGTTGCCAATTGTGCGCACCCTTGTCGCCTTCAGTGGACCATCCTGGCAAGAAACCATCGTTCCATGGGCAATGGAGTCGTGCGTCAGCTGGGCGCCATGGTATGTCTGGGGGATCTGAATCGAGAACGTCTGCTTCCAGTCGGATCCCCATCGGGGCCTGGGTTAACCCTGGAATCGCATACCTCCATACAGCGGCTAACCGGGGGGCGACGCCCGGACCCTTCTGCGCGGACGACTGTGTTCAGTTCGGGTTCCAGTGGCATTGACTGCCGCCAGCCGCCATTCGGTTGTCAGCTTCATGCGACGGATCGTGAGCGACGCCCGACAGCTGTGGCTTGGCAGGTTGCGACCAACTTCCTGCCTCAGCGCGCAGCGACCAATATACACGACATCTGTGTTCGCTTGGTAGGGGCCTTCTATGTGCGAGAGTGTTCGGCACCGACGGCAGCACACCGCCGGCACGACAAACCTTCGGCGATCTCGCCCGGGGGTTTGGCAGTTGCAGCGACGGCGCCCGGCCCACATTGCCACGGCCTACACATTCCTGTCGATCCTCTTTCTGCCGCGCTGAGTGTGTGTGATCCGCAGGATGCTGAGCGCAGCGGGTAGTCCTGTTTAGACGAAGCCTCGCTGATGGCGGTCTACTTTCGGTAGGTTCGCCCCTGGCTTCGCCCTTTCTGACCGCCGCCTCCGATAGTCCCCCTGGGAGCCGAACCCCTTCCCCTGCCGTTGCTGCGCGCGCCCGACGCGAGCAGGTGGCGAGGCCGCCAGTGTGGATATGCGCCAGGCCGGCCGTTTATAGAAGGCTCGTATATCGCGAGCTGCGTGATCGCACCCCGGCTCCGCGAGCGCTCTGAAAACGCCGATTCTCTCCACGAGATCTCGATTGCAACCGCATTCGGGCTTTGCGCCAGATGGGTGTATCCTTCTTCTCCCGAATCCTCAGCCCCTTGCCGGGCTCCTCCGCCTTGACCTCGCACACTCGTCTGAAGGCAAGGGGCGATCAATCGATCCGCGATCCGGCGCGGCCAGGTGGGAGGCCCTGCGGGCGCTGAACGCGTGGCCGAGGCACTGCCCCTCCGTCTCGTGGGTGAGGTGTTCTGGCGCGCTGCGCAGAGCCGTGGGCATCAGGGCTACGCACGTGGCTCGTTCTCGGAGCCCCCTGACCCTGCCGCCCTATCGCCCGCCGTGTGGAAGGCCAAGCGGACAGAGATTCGCGGTGATCAAGGCGATGGCTTACCCAGGAGCTGCCTGACCCCACCAGTATGCTGGCATCTGGCCATTTGCCGATCACCACCCGATGTGCCCGCGCTACCACAGATCGACAGCCTGGTCGCCACAGGCTAGCGCTGCAACGTGTTCGCTCCTGGGGCGGGCCGCTTTCGAGCCCTCCTCGATTACGGAGTCACTTGCGACCGCCATCTAGCCAGAAGACGGGCTGGTGCATTCTAGGTGAGCTCACCCACCCGACGACCGCGCTATTCTCATAAATCTTGGCAGTGCCGGGGTGCTGATCGCCGGCTAACACCGGGGTCGATTGATCGATCGTTGGATTTGGACGTGTAAATGCAGATGGCCATTGCCCCCTCGCCGAAAATCTCGTGTACAGCAGGCATTGCGGACCCCCGCGCGCGCTAGTTGTATTGAGCACCCCACCGGGACAATCCGGACCCGGTGTAAGTCGACACGGTGCTACAAGGCCAGGGGCGGCGCACTTCCTCAACCCGCCAGGATCCTGCCGGGCACCCGGAAGGAATGCCGGAGTTCTTGAAGACCGAGCCACAGAGACGTGAATAAATTTGATCGGAAGCCGCTGGCTTGAGCGCTCCGCCAAGTTTCTAGCCCCGTTCACCGGCGCTCAGGGTGGGCTGCGTCTCAGGGTTTGCAGGCGATTCGCCCAGCAGTGTCGTCCGCGACTCCGAGTGTGCAGCTCTGGCGCGTGGCTGCGCACCCTGCCAACTCCCCAGACCCCTGGGCCACCGCCGGTTCCTCGCGACGATCGACCGTCACGTGCACGACGTGGTGAATTCATGCGCGACCAGGACCCACAGCGCCGCGATTGCCTCGGCCCAGCGGCTGACTCCCTAGCTCGGCCTCACCGCTGCGTTGGCCGAGCGTGCCATTGCAGGCCCCGTTAACGTGTCCTGTCGTTTCCCCAGGAATTGCCGGGGGCGCAAACCGCGGACCACGGGCCAGGTGGGACAGTCGAGCCTTTACTTCTCCAACGCCAGCATCGCTCGACCCGATCTCAACCTTGCGCCTCTGATACGCCGGCGGGCGCTTCGGCAAGGCCCGAATCCTCCCGACCATAGGCCCTTGCCTGCGAGAGACACTCGAGAACCCTCCCTCGGTGAGCAGAGATCCGTGCGGGTGTGTTCGCAACACTTCGTGTTCGGTGCGATCGGGTGAACGGGCAGCTAAGCCTGCGCCACGCTGACCAGTCTACCTCCGGCTTTCAACGAGAGGCGCGCCCCAGTCCGGGTGGTGCGGGTTGTTGTGGCTGGCGCTGGCTCCGAACGGTGGCCACGCCTCTCCCCACTCTTCCCACGCCTAGACATCGCCGGGGTCGGTGGCGGGACACAGGAGCGCCCCCAACCCCCCGGAGCCGGGGCAGGGCCGACGCGCGGCGCCTGTGCAACGGGCAGGTCGAGCGTGGGACGACACGTCAGTTTCGCACTCTGACGCGGCGGCGGCGGGGATGGTCCGCCCCCGTTTGGCCTGGCAGCTCACCTGGTTGATCGAAGCCCTGGATCAAGATGTGACCGGATCGAGGTCGACTCGCCTGGATCGCTCAGCATCCGCCAGCGCCACTTCGTGGATGGGTTGGCCCGGATCAGGCACCGGCAGAGCGCTTCGGGTTGTCAGCCTAAGGCTCCGCTTGAGCTGGCCTTTGAGACCGCACGGCTGCCCAGTCAGTAAGCACCATCACCCTGATAACGCATGAGGCCCCCTGAAGGGGCTCCTTCCCACTTTCCCTCCAGTATGGCTAAACCTCTTGTCTTGCCATGGGTGCGCGCGCTGGTTGCCCCGGTCCCCCTCCTCTCGCACCCTTACCGTGGTCTCTCCGTTCTCTGTTGCCTCCGCCCGGCGGCTCTTGTTGGCTCGCCCTGCGCGCCGATGCCGCCATCCGTGGACAGATTGAAGTTGGCACAGAACTCAGGACATCGCCTCGTTTGTGACACGCCGGCGGAGCGCCGACACGTCCGGCCTTTGCTCAAGACACATAGTGGGCCCCCATAACGCCGTGTGATCGACGCCACGAAGAGCTAGCCACTCGCGGCGCTTGGTCCTTGCACCACCAGGCGGCGACCTTCACTGGAAGAAAACCTTCTCGAGTGAAGGTGGGGCCTTCAAAACTTACTGGCTGCCGAAACCCACCGGTTCCGGGCCCCCGCCAGAGCGGGCGAGGTGCCGAAGTGGTGGGGCGAGCGTCTTATTGTGGGTGAAAAGGGGGTCTCGCTGCCTTCCTGATCAGCCTCGAAGCCTTGCCAGCAGCGAAGCGGTGATCACCGATATTGTTTTCGATGTGCCGGCAGGCTGGCTAAGGGACCAACTGAGCCGCCTATTTTTCGTATCGTTGCCCGGATTTTTCCATGCGGTCGCCTGATCAGCTTTTTCGTCTCTGTTCTGCCTCCTCTTCGTTTGCGGGTAGCCCCAGCTTTTTGCTGCGGATTAGCGCCCAATTGTGAGCCAGATGGCTCTTCTCCGGCCAATTGCGCGGGCCGGCCACATGGGAGCGGCAACTGTGGCTCTGACCGATGCCCTGAGTCGCAATTCTTTGAAAGCAGGAGCTTGAGGGTCTTTACCTGTCTGATTTCCACAGAGCCAATCTATGATCATTGAGGCAAGCTCCAATCGTGCCCGTCCAGGTTCCCAGGCCACAAGTACCACACCGCCATGCCCGCCTTTCCTCAGGTCTGGCTTAATACGGAATCCCGGGCAAATTGTCGTATGGGTGGGGGGTTTTCTTCGGGGGGTGCCTTTTATGGACTTCTCTCCTTTTTTTTTTTCCTTCTCTTTTTTTTTTTTTATTTTCTTTCTCTTTT
>Ga0163217_1070514_pt1 | contig 11384 bp, 16 predicted proteins | sample SynspAceP_FD_185933 | JGI IMG/M metagenome (GOLD analysis project Ga0163217, IMG submission 185933) | Saline lake microbial communities from Ace Lake in Antarctica - Synechococcus sp. Ace-P (PacBio error correction) | ecosystem: Environmental > Aquatic > Non-marine Saline and Alkaline > Saline ... | reverse complement strand
GATCGTCTTCGGAGCGTTGATTGCCCTGGTTGGTTTGCTGTTCAGCAGTTCTAGGCCTGCCGCAACTGTGTGTGTCAACCCGTATCTGGCGAGCTCAAGCGCGGCCTGCTATTTCTACAACCCGCCCAGAACTGCTTCCGAGGTCTGTGCCGCTGGATTTCTCCGTTGCTCCAGGCCGCCCTGGCGGTCTGGCGGCGATTCACCGCTAGAGGGGCTCTTCCCCTGGCTCAGCGTCTCGGTATCCTGATGCGATCGTAGGCCGGGCTGTTTTGATCCGTTTACATTCCTCGATCCCGGCGACGGCAAAGACGGATTCGCTACCGGTCATACGCCTGGGCGTCGCCCTTGTTACACCTTCCTGGTCACCGTTGGGGCCTACCTCAACGGCTTACGACCCCTCAGAGGCCGGCCCTGCACAGCTGATCCGGAGCGGGTGGGAATGGCTCGCCCGATCTCGGCCTGGCCTGGTCGGTCGGTGCCGACGGGGCCCTTCGATGACCCTTGTTCCTGTTTCTCACCAGCCTTCATTCCGCCTGGCAGGTGGGGGGGGCTTGCCCCGGGGGCCCCTTGGGGGGGGGGGGACGGTCAACCCTTCAAACCAGCGGACTGTTCTTTTCTGATCTGGTCGATGGATGGCGGCCAGACGCCGTTCTTCGCCGTTCGGACATGCTTCTGTTTTTCCTGCTGGCGAGCTGGAAACTGCTGCCGGCCTGTACCTGATGTTGGCGATCTGGCGGCGGCCCAAGAAGCGACAAGTCACGATACACCAAGTTCATCCGTTTACACCGCCGCGAGCTCGGTAGTTCATCCTGCTGGCGGCCCTGGCCATGGGCTTCCAGGGTGGCGGCACCCCCAGCTTTGATACACGCCCTGGCGGCCAAAGGATGTCGCGCCGCTTGCGCTCGCTCGCCTACGCGGCCTGCTGATCGCCTTTGGGGTGAAACTGCCGATCGTGCGCTGCAACCTGGCTGCCTGACGCCACGGCGAAGCGACCGCGCCGTGCACCATGGTTGCTGGCCGGCATCCTGCCTGAGATGGGGGCTATGCCCTGCTGCGCTTCAATAGCAGCTGCGCCGCAGCCCACGCCCAGTTTGCGCCGTTGCTTGGTGGTTTACTGGGGTGGCAAACATCATCTACGCCGCCCTCACCTTCCTTCGCCAGCGGCAACCTACAACGCAAGAATCGCCTACGCTCGATCAGCACATGGGCTTCGTGCTGATTGGCATCGGCAGCTTCAGCGCCCTCGGCACCAGCGGCGCCATGTGCAGGATGGCTCGCCATGGGCCTGATCGGTGCCAGGCCTCTCTTCCCTGGTGGGCGCACCTTCGGGACGCAGCCACACCCTGCGCTCGATGAGGATGGGCGGCGTGGGCCAGAAGAGATGCGCAAGATGTTTCGCCTCATGACCGTCTGTCTGGCTGCCTCGCTGGCCCTACCGGGCATTGAGCCGGTTTCGTCTCGGAGCTGATGTGTTATTTGTGGGCTTCGTTCACCAGCGAGGCTACTTCTCAGCTCCGCATCGTCATTGGCAGGCCTGGCGGCGGTGGGGGATTTGACGCCGATCTACTGCTTCCATGCTGCGGGAGATTTCTTCGGCAAGGAGAACCCGAGCTGGCGGCAACAACACCCAGCTGGTAGGATGCCGAGCCCGCGAGATCTTACGTGACTCCTGCCTTTGTGGTGCCGATATCGGCATTGGTCGGGTACCCCGGATCGTCACCGACACCTACCGCGCCTCCATCGAGGCCGCGTGCTACTGCGGCAATCGGTGGATTGGCCGCGGTGCTGTCCTCCTCCGGAGACGGCTGATCCGCAACGCCCATCCCGGTCGAGTGGATGGCCCCCGCCTGTCCAAGGCCCCGGCCCTGGGCTGAAAGGCCGGGGGGGGGGCCGCCCCTTTTGCCCCTTTTTTTTTTCTTGGGAAAAGGCGGGGGGTTTGTTACGAAACCTGCGGTTTGCGCAGCGGATTGCAGAACCAGATCGCCCTGCCTACGCTCCCTGCCAGCACCAAGGACCGTGATCGAGCCTGCGACAGCTGATTTTCTGTTGATCTTTCAGGCTTCGGTGGCCACGGTGATGTTCACCCTGAAAACCACAGCCCAACCCCGTTCAGTTCCTGCCGGGTGTCAACACTGCCACTGGCGGGCCATGTTGCTCTGTGGTTGGCGGGATCGGCGCACGGGCCGCCTGGTGTGTCGCCGTCTCGGCCGGCGTTGGGTCAGAATGTGGAGCTGGTCCAGTCCAGAGCGATCTGAGAAGCCCGACGGAGTGAAGATCACCGAGCTGGAAGCGAATTCAGCGCTATCGGGCCACCGTGGGATGCTCCAGCTGGCCTGCTTGCGCAGCTGGGGAGGTTTCCGCACCGGGCCGCCGAGCCGTCACAAACCGATTTGAGCCCATTGGTCCGCAGCCAGCTGAAATATTCCAATGCTGGCTTCTGGCTGAGCCGGCCAAAACCGGGTACGTTGTCCTAGCGAGGGAAGGAGTGGCAGGACGCAGCGCCAGCTGGCCATTCGCCTGCTTCAGGACGCCGCTGAACGTGCGACATCGACCGCTGGGACGTCGATGTGATCGCCGTTGTGGACGGCTTTTCTTGAACCAGCTGCGCGACGGCATCGAGGTGCCCCGGCCTGATCGCGCCCACCAGCCGGACGGGGCGGCAGTTACGAACAGGACTTGGCGCCTCCAGCGGGCTTCTGGCTGCGGGCGTGTGGTGGGCCTGAAGGCGGAGGTGCTGAGAGCGACAGACGTTCAGCGCCGCGCTGATCGGGGATCCCTCGGGCGTGTCCGGATGATGAGGACGCAGATTTCGCGGGTTTTTGTGTTTGCACGCCGGCCGGAGAGGCACCTTCTGCGCCGGCCGGTGGCACCCCTCCACTGAACGGCGGTAGCCTCGGATGAAATGATCAGCCAGCTCGAGGACATTCGCCGCGCGGCTGGAGCAGGATGGTGCCGCAACCGCCCCCAAACCCAAGAGGCCGGCCCTACAGCGAGGCGGGAGGCCAATCGAACAAAGTGGCTCCCTGGCCACGCGAGAAACTGCCAGAAACCACCGCGGCCCTGGCCTGTTCTGCAGCAGTGGCCCGCGGCCTGCATGGGATCGACTTCGAGCAGGTTGTTGCTAGCCTGGGCAGCGTCGGCACCGCCGATCCTCAGATCACGATCGGGGTGGGGGTGTTCTGGGCTTTGTGTTTTCTGCTCCCAGGGCCGACTCGACCTGCAGCAGGGGGTGGGCTCTTTGTTCGTTAATCAGCGGCTGCGGAGTGGACCCACCTGGAGGACTCGGCGGCGCAAACAGCAGCAGCGAACCGACAACGACCCGGCCTGTTGCTGACGCAACGCACAGCTGGGCCAGCTCCTTGCGGCCGATTGCCAGAGCGCCTGATTTTTTTATTATTGTGATGTCTTGAACAGTAACAAATTAAGGAAGGCGCCATGAAGGCGATTGATCCTCGCGGCCGGCAAGCGGTACCCGCGTTGCGTCTATTCGCACACCATTCCAAACGATGATCGATCTTCAGAAACCGTCATGGAGTTTTCTGCTGATTGTTGCACGGCAACACCGGGATTGGACGAGGTGTTTGGTCAATGTCTTCCCACCTGTCGAGAAATTGAAAATGGATTTTCGCGGAGCGGCCAGCGATTCGGTGTACAGATTGCTTACAGCTTTGAGGGCGCATCGAAGGATGGCGAACTGATCGGCGCGCCCTTGGCTCGGCTGGGAATCAAAAAGTTTCGAACCTTTCAGAAATTGTTTTGATGACCCTTTGTGGTGTCTGCGGCGATGCGCCTGATCGATATTGACCTGTGAAGCTGTTCGCGCACAAGGAAAGGGTGCAATCGCCGTCTGGTGACCCAAGCGAGTTGCGAAGGATCAAGTCAGGCAGCTATGGCGTCGTAGGTTCACCGATGAAGATTCCAGGTGGTGACTTCCAGGAGAGACCCTTCTTTGGGAAAGATTGCGCCAGCCGAGCATGTCACATGGTATTTATATTTTCGAGCCGAGTTACTCGATCACATCCCGAAGTGTCCCTTCGATATCGGCGCGACCTTTTCCAGGCGACAGCTGTGGGCGGCACCCTTTTATGCCTGCGATGGATTTTTGAAATGGGTCGAATCGGCAGGTGCCCGACTACTGGCAGGCGATCCGCAGGCGTGCTGCTCGGCGATGTTTCGCCAGGTGCAGATCCCGGAACGGGAGTGCGGCTGGGATCTACGTGGGCCTGAACTGCGGCGGACTGGATCGATTGATGTGCGCGGCCCGTTGTGGAGGGATAGCCGGATTGAACCGGAGTTGTGGACAATCATTGGCCCACAGCTATCGGCCCGAGGCTGCCAATTGCGAAGGTGCACATCGATACTCGATTTCATTTTTGAATACTCCGGTATTGGCGCTGGCGTGCGCTTGGTCGAAAAATTGGTGTTCGGGCGCTATTGCGTCGATCGCAATGGTGACCACTTCGATCTTGTCAAGAAGCAGCCCTGGATTGGTGATCACCGATGTGCGGCGCAGGATGTCGCCAACTCCCCCATCAGAAGGCTTTGGCGAGCTGCTCGGCACCGATTTCAGCCTCAGCCAGGCGGAGTCTGAGCGACAGCGGCTCAATGGAGCAAACCCGGCCTTGGCCAGATCATCGGTTCGCTCTTCCGGCGTTTCACCGCCACAGGTGCAACCCTTGGGCGATCGATTGATAGGTTGCCACCTGTTCGCGGCGTGTTGATCCTTCGGAGCCGGATCTTCAGCGGCGGCGAAGACGATCGATCAAGGCTGGGGATCAGTGCTCCCTGGCACCATCGGTTCACAAGGCAGGATTGCGCGCCGACTTCAGCAGGGAACACCCCGCCAGCACCGGGCAGGCAAGTGGTGCTGCCGATCTCGCCACAGAAGCGCTTCAGGGCCTCGGTTGCATCACATCTGGTCTGCAGAAAGCGGGCACGGGCGGCCTTTTTGCGCCGACCCTGGTTTCAGGGCCCTCCAACTGGGGCGGACTTGCGGATCGGCAAGACCGCGCCAGCGAACAGGTGGTGGGGCCGTCGTTCAGGTCAGCTTTGACGGGTCTTCCCCCGCATTGAAACCTCTGACCAGCTGCAACCGACGCACCGCTTCCAGCTAATTCACGGGCGAGCCCCGGGTTGTTGATCGCCGGCGCCGACGGGTCACGGTCAAGAGAGGCAGATTGCGAAATGCCGAGGGGCATGGCTCGAGCAGTTCGCCTGAGGCAATGCGGTTTGCTGGTCGCGGCAGGAGGTTGCAAGACGGGGCTCCAGGCCATGTCAAGCAGCAGGCGGCAGAGGGCCCAGGCGCTCATGCGCAATCACGCCCGGCTGCATCGGTTGACATTACGCACATGAACAAGGCCTTTAACCCGCCGCCACCCTCAAGGTGCGGCCTGGGTTCGGCGCACGCGGCGCAGATGACTCGCGGTGATCGCAAGACGACATCGGCAGCGCCTGTTGCAGCAAACAAGAAACGGGAGAATTCAGACGCTGCATCAGTGCCGGCAACCAGTGGTCCGGGCGCTTTGGTTGCTTGAGTGAATTCCCCGGAGGCTGGGATCCTTGAATGTCCGTACCAGAATGGTCTAGCCAGCTGCCTGGCCCCATTCTTTCGCGCGTTGAGATCGAGATCATCGAAGCTGGTTTGGCCACCGGCCTAAACCCAGGAAATTGCCTTGCGCTTGATGTCAGCATACGCACGGTCGATAATTCAACGTCAGCAATATCTTCGCAAAACGGCGCCAAGGAACCGGGTCGCCTGTTGATTGGGCGATGGATCACGGCAAGTCTGCCGCGTGGCTTTCAACTGCTGCACCTTCCTGAGCCTCAACCAGCTTGAAGGCGCCGAATTTCAGCAACCCCGCACTTAGTTGGTGCGGATTTGTGACTCCGATGTTCGGTCAGCGGATAACGCCTGCAGGGGCAATAGCCGTCGGGAGTGGCCGAACAATTCGGCCGTATCAGGAGGGCAAGGGTTGTCCCGTTCCAGAGAAGAAACGCAAATTACCTTGATCGTCGTGAGACGATCAGGAAGGGAAAGCGGCAGGAAACAAGATAACTTAAGAATGGGTGAGAGCCCCGCGGCCACGAGTCATGGTGTGGAGCCATCTTGGATTTGTCACGTGTTGATCGGACCAGGACAGGGTCCGTGTTGATGACCAGCAGCTGTAGGATGGGCTGCCAGGCCGCAATTGCTCCTGGACGCCGGTTCAGTCTCAATCCGCACCACTCTGCCAAAGGACAGAGGCTGGTCTGCGTGTCGAGTTCCCCTCGGCGAAGCACGAGGGCTGCTTCTCGCTCGACACATTCGACCACCAGTCACACCGGACAATCAAGGCCAAAAGCGCTGTTTGCTGAGGCGATGCGCGCGATGTCGCGGCAGGCGCTTCGCCATCGCCAAGATGAATCGGGTGACCGAATCGTGCGGGCGATCCCGTCGCTGCGGCTTTGAGTGTGGAGCCAGCTGGCCGTCATCACTGAGGCCTCACCCGAACGGTTAAATCCTGCTGCGACGAACCAGGGGCCCTGGGCGAACTCTGCTGCCAGCAGATGTGTCGCGCCAGCTGTTCCCTCAACAAGAAAGCGTGTTCGATCTCCAAGTGCCTCAGACGCGCTGGCTTCACGCATCGGTCATGCCTGGCGCCGGCGCAGGCAGCTCGCTCATGGCGATCCTCCGCTTCATTGTTCGATGTTCACGGAGTCAGGGTCACATGTCCAGTGGGCTTGTGGGTCAAGGTCCCCGGTTAATGGACGGGCTCTGCTTCGAGCACCACATCAGGGCGGGGTGCTCACAGACGTCGACCAAGCAGCGGTCGCAGGTTCAGACAGGTGGCGTGGGCCCCGTCTTTCAGGTACCGTTCACGGCGTGCTCTCACCAGGCACCTGCGCGCGCGTGTCGAACCGGGGGGGGACACCAGGGGGCGGTGGAGGGCTCATCGTGACAGATCGGGCATTGACACAATGGGCATCGATTGCCAGGGTGCAGGATCGGTCCCCGGCCGATCGATAGCCGTGGAGGCGGTCGGGTTGGAAATGATCAGGCCATCGCGCGGATGGTCACACGTCCGTGCGATGTCAGCTCCACAGCAGGGTGGGTGGCACTTCCTCCAGGCGAAGGACGGGAATAGAGTCATTGAGGGCACGATGCAAAGCCCTTGCCGGCAGGCAGGCTGCGGTTGTGAGCGCGCCATTCACCGTGTGTCGGCGACAGCATCGAGCATCATGCGGCGCTCCGCGCAAGCGGTCATCACGCAGCCGCTGCAGAGATTGGTCCGGGTGCTGGCGAAAGATACAGCAATGGCGCGCTTGCTTTGAGAACCGAATGTGGCCACACGTTGAGCTGGGTCGGCACCCCCAGGGGCCCAGGGTGCCTGCGGCGCCCAGCACCGTCCATCACGCCGGCAGACGGTGAGATCTGGCAGGCGCGGTTCTGGGGCAGCAGGCCGGGGACGGGTTGGCGGGCCAGACCCTGGTGGCCCGTGCTCAATGCCTGGCTTGGATGTCGGCCGAAGAGTCGCCCTGTCGATGGCCTCCTGACTATTGCTACGGCAGGGATCGCCAGACCCTCTCAAGCTTGCATGAAGGGTTGAGAGATACAAGCGAGCGGTTAAGCGCTCCATATCGACGGTTTCGCGGTTCGATAGGAGGAGCGATCGCAGGCCCCACAGCCGTTAGCGCCGCAACGGTGATCACAAGATGGAAACTGACCCGGAATCAGCTGGGCCATCGATTGTAGCTGGAGAGGGCCATCAGTTGATGTTGAGGGCGTTGAGCATCACTGATACTCATCGACCCGCACAGCATTGCGGTGTGAATCGGACCCCACACCCCTGGTTGCAGAGAGAATCGCCGCTAGCCCAGATGGCTTGCAGGGGCAATCATCGAATTGGTGTCTCATCGTCTGGTTTCAGGCGGTGGGTTCGCTGGGGGGGTCTCGTCAGCAGGGGGTTTCTGGACTTTCGATCAGGGCTGATCGGCATCATCCCGGTGCGATTGCGACACTGGAAGACATCGCGCCTGGCCAGACAATTGCACGATATTCGAATCGCCGCACACCGAAGCCAATCAAAAGGAGGAGAGAAGTCGGTGAAGGAGGATGCATCCGGCGGTGGCGTCTCGCCGATCGGGGACTGGGGCAGGCACCGCCCCATGGGTGGTGAGATATCGACCGCTAGCAGCACAGAAGGGGCCGAGGCAACACACGGAGGCAGGGCGACGCCCAAAGCTTAGACTGGGATGTCGCTCGCCTCCTTCTTGTGACCGCTGATCGCCAACGGATCAGACGTTTTGACGCGCCGACGTAGACCAGACCTGGGCAAGCACGGAAAATGGGTTGGCATCGATTAGGGCCGCCAACCGACAGAACGGCCGCGAGCAGAAAGGCGAATTAGCCGTGTTGGGGCAAACCCGCGAGTGAACCGACAACGGCGCCGACATAGGAACAATTCCCTGGGTGGTGGAAGCGATCGTCATCAGGCTGACTCCCATTTTGAACCGGCCTTGAGTCAAGCCGGACCTGTTCGGGCAGCTTGCCGGCCGGGGCGGGCTTGGTTCGACGCCGTGGGATCCTCTTCCTTTGGGGCAGATAGGCAGCTTTTGAGGCGGTGACGGCGGATCACTGGTGACGTGGTTTGGCAGCCGGCCGGGCCACGTTGTGAGTTGAGGTGTGGCGTATCAAAGGCCCGCCAGCTTCATTTTGGTCATTGGAGAGGCATTGGTGGGGGCAATACTCCGCCCAGTTGCGAGAAGATGCAAACACCAATGAGTTGAGTAGTTACTCAGCTCTTTCTTTTGGTTTTGTTGTTTCATCGCCATCACACCGGAGGTTGATCGGACAACCGGCACAACTTCACAAGCGATGCACTTGTCGAACGAAGTGGATCCGGTCCGGTAACGCTCTGACGGGATCAGCTTTCGTAGGGGTTACTTGAACGGCTGATCGGCGCCGGCTCAGGTTGGTCAAAGGTGCCGACGGCCTTGGGTGATGTAGGAGGCGGCGTAACAGCTCTTTTGGTTTGTAATCGCGACTTTTGGCGGAATCGAACATGGCTGGAGAGGTCGGAAGGTGAGGGGAGAGGGGTCGGGCAACCGAAGCCTGTAATGAGGCCCGCCTGCGGACGGAAGTTTTGGAGGGAGTTCGGAGAAGGTTACTTATTTTACTCATCACATGATGGGACGACGCTGCTTAACGCCGAAGAAGGCAGAAAGGCGCTTTCCATCGGCGGTGACGCGTTGACCAGGGGATCCGGGAGGGAACTTCCAGCCAGATCGAGGTTGGTCATCCGCAACGGTGGGGGTTCCAGCGCGCAGGATCGCCGATGACACGGGTAGGCTTGGAGAGGTCTGGCGATACCCAGCGAGCCGTTGATCACCTGCCCCGAGGGGATCGCGGACTTGCAATCGCGGTAACCACTCCCCGGATCGGGAAGCCCCAGCGCCAGATGGCACCGCCACCCACGGGCCGGGCACCAGATTTGATGTAGCTGCAGGTAGAAGAGGGCGAAGTTCCATGCCGGAGATATTCCGTCTGGTTCGGCCCCAGCTCTCTTCTGCTGGAGGTCCGAAGGGAGGCCGATGCATTCGGCCAGGCGCAGATAGAAGTCAGGAGCCACGGGCCTGGGCAGTGTTCCGTCTGAGGATGGCGTGTTCTGCTGCCGTGATCGATGTCGTGGTGTGATGCGAGTTGTCATTTCCACCGCAGACCGCCGGGAGGGATTCGTAGCTTGATCGACTGGCCGCCGCCCGCAGCCCACCAAGAGCGAACTTTGTTATGTGGCGTTAGCCATTCATCGCGCCGATCGGCTGGATGTGCGAGGGCCGATCGGGAACACGCGATGCCACTCGTGTGAGTGTTCTGGCCGAAGGGGATTACCGCAGGAAGAGGTCAGGATTCGCCCAGGATCGGCCGAGGAGTGAACAGGAGGCATCGGCTTCGCGGGATGTTGTCTTTTCCAGAGGCGTTGAGGCGTCGGCGAGGGGCTGCCGCACCCAGGCGACGGCTATCCGGACGTGCGTTGTGAACGGCGGGGCGGGATCTTGCGGCTCCAGCAGACGTTGACCAGTAGCGATCACGCGGCGCGCGCGTATGGGGGGCAGCCAGAGCGGGTGGGCCCGGTGCCGGAGTGAGGCGAAGGCCTCCATGGCGTGGTGGAAGCTGGTTGAAGGTTCGAAGGCGTATGGACCGCCGCGAGCGGAGATCTCGGCATTTGTCATGGACTCTGGGCGCCCCGGTCTCATACCCACCAGGTAATGCCGAATGATCGGTGCATGCAGTTACGCCGCGATTTCGGGATCAGGGGCACCCAAGTTCCTTGCCGGAACTGCAGGTTAGTCTGGGGTGGGCCGGTAACTTGGCACCGAGTGCTCTTTCCAGTTGGGCCAGCGGCCGCACGGCGATCGCGAGATCGGACTGAACAGGTCGCGGGGATGCCGGTTGCGGTTTAGGCGAGGCTGAATAAAATCACATTGGGGTAGATTGCCCTTCGGCCCCAGCGCGTGGCCGCCGCTCCAAGGGCGACGGGGCCAGGTGTACATCGATCGTGGCCCGAAAGCGGTTGAAGGTTGCTCGGCCAGGTTTTCTTGGGCAGGATCACGGGCGGGATCCTTCACCTTGCTGATTCGCGGGGGGAACCAAAGCCAATGATTTCTTTCTGTTTTCGCCGGATTGGCCCCTATTCAGGTAGGGTCAACTGGCTTCTTCGTTGCCGATCTGTCGAGCATGGCCGGAGCACGGGTTTTCATTGGGCCGCTGCGGGGGCCAGCAGGGTTCCCCACTTGCCGAAGGCACACCGCGTAGTTGGGTCGGTGAGGGGTGCTGGCGGGTGGACCCGGGGGTTTTTGAAAGGTTGCTGTGCGTTGAGGCTTGTGCTCGGGCGTGAAGGGACAGGCAGGCGTCGAAGATCCGAGCGGGCGAGGGGTCGGGCTCCCGCTCGGTTGATCATGTAGAGGGAAAATTTGGCCGAATTTAGGGGAGGGATCGTCGCGGGGGTGGATAGGGATCTTGGCCTTTTGCGGGATTTCAGCTGGTAGGGGCCGGCCCAGTCGTGGGGGATCTTGGCGACAGGTTCGCAATCCCCGCGTCACGATGTAATCGGGGATCGTCGAGGGCGCGGGTTGAATAGAGTAGAAAGAGCCCAAGAGAGGCGGGCGCTCGACTGGAGGCGCATCAATCGGGTGGCCGTCCGGCGGGGAAAGCACTTCATTCATGTCGGGATCGAGCTCCCCGCGGTTGCATCTGGACATGTTCTTCCCGAAGCGCGGAAGCTGATCCCCCGAGCTGGGGCAGGATTGGCCAGATAGCGATAGGGGGCGTTTCCAGGGAAGGCTTTGTGGTTGGCCGCAGCTTCAATCGACGGGGCAATTTCCCTCCCCTTCTTTTCGGTTTCCGG
>Ga0163217_1057669_pt1 | contig 11384 bp, 13 predicted proteins | sample SynspAceP_FD_185933 | JGI IMG/M metagenome (GOLD analysis project Ga0163217, IMG submission 185933) | Saline lake microbial communities from Ace Lake in Antarctica - Synechococcus sp. Ace-P (PacBio error correction) | ecosystem: Environmental > Aquatic > Non-marine Saline and Alkaline > Saline ... | reverse complement strand
ATGATCGGCAGCCGCATACGAGCTGCTCGTGGCCCGGGCGGTTGAGCTGACCAAAACCGGCTTCCCTCGATTCACCTGCCTGGCTCCCCGAAGCCATCCCAGGCGGCGACAGCAGTGGCTGAGAAGCACGGGCAGAAGCCATGGCAAATGGGACGATCCATTGAAGATCATTGCTCGCGACCGCAGGTTCTTGCCGCCATCGAGTCCCATGGCCAGGTCAGCCCGCGCTGGCGGATCGTCAACACGACCGCAGCGTCTGCGCTCGTTGGCGGGTGAATCGCCGGGCGCCATTGGCCAAACGGTTTTCGTGGCCGCTCGATTCTCACTTGAGGGACTGTCGTCCCGGTCAGAGTTCCGGCTTGCTGTGCTGGAGGATAAATGAACGTGCGGCTGGTTGAGGGCGTATGCACGTTTAGTCGGCCAAAGACATGAATTAAAAGGCGGCGCGGATCGTCTGGTATCCCAGCTGGGCTGTGTTCAATCCGGGCGCGCCCAGGTTGATCCTCAGGCAACACCTGGTTTGTTATTGGCGCCGGCGGCGCTCTTTTTGCCCATCAGGCCCCGGCCGGTGAACGCTTCGCGGTTGCACAGCGGGCATGCGTTGTGAGGGCCAGTAGGTGATCACTGCTGCGGATTTACCATGACGGCGGCAGTGTGGTGATCCTGGGCAGACTGGTTCGCACACGTCGCTTGCCGGCAATGAGGCCCCGTGTCGGCTTTCGCTCCCCGATGAGGCAAGACCCTCTCAGGTCGCTCAACACGAGACGTTGCATCCACCTTGAGACCACGAGAGAGGCGATTGCTCAGGCCGTTGTTGAAACTTGGAGTGACAGGCAGCGCAAGGCCGCCGAAATCCTGGCCAACTGGCCCCAGTTGGCTGGACGCTTCAAGGTGCTCGTTCCCCCAGCGGTGGCGCCCTTGGCTCAGCGAGCGCGGTGAAGGTGGGCGGTTTAGTGGCGTTTCAGCGGGGATACTCCGCATAGCGTCGCCATACGGACGTGGTATCTTGCTTACGGGTGTCGCGAGCTGACCACCTTGCCGAGTTCAGCTCGGTATTCGCATGAGCCGGTAAAGGCTGGAAACTGCTTCCGGGCTAAAACCGTGCCCGGCAGGTGTTCGGGCTGGTGAGAGGTTAGTGGCGATCGTGACCGATGTACGGACCCGGTGACTGGTGCGAGATCGGCGAGGCGAATCCCAGCACCTCCTTCGTCGCTTCGCGGCCCCACATACCCGGGATTTTGTATGGCGCCGAGGCCAGCTTCGCGACCGGTTGCCAAGCGTTCGGGAGCGTGGCGTGATCCCTGGTAGGTCGACCTGCCGGCTAAGCCTGGCAGTCTCGTGTTGTGGGATTGAGCCATGGCCCGGCGCCTCACGGCGGCAAGGGAGTGCCAGTTGCCGCAGAAATCCGGACGAGGCAGCTCCAATGCGTGGTTGCCGGTGGGAGCCGGGCGCACATGTGATGCAGCCCACGAACTGGGCTGGCCCCGGTGTTGTCGAGGTCGTCGGATGTGACCGGGTTTGTACCAATGGCTCAGCCCGCCCCGTGCCAGCCTGCCGCCGCGCGGTTCGCTCGCATTCAAGCGTGCGCACGCTTTTGTCCGAGTCCCCGATGTCGCCCAGTTAGGGCAGCGCCCGGTGCTGCGTGCCCCATGTCAAGAAGGTTGGAGGTGCCCGCTGGCGAAGCATTCACGATGTTCGGGGAAATGGCCTCCCGAGCCCCTCACGGTGTTCCCAAGCGCAGGGTGGTGGCAGTCCCGGAACGGCCCCCAATGCGTCCGTTGCCGGGTTTGACAGGCAGCCCACTTCGGGTTTCCGCCAAGAAGCAGGGCCTCCAAGGGGTTAAATTGTAGGGGGAGATTGATTGTCGCTAAAGTCTTCCCAACGGGATGTGGCGCAGCTTGGTAGCGCAACTTTTTCGTTGGGAGAAGTGGCGCAGGTTTTGTTTGTTATCCCGATGTGATAGGCTGGCCCAGTTCGCGCCTGGATAGCCGCGCGGGGGTCCCCCCGATCGGCGTCCTGGCAGCCGGGTGGTGTGTTGCCCACAGCACAGGCACTGGCATGTCGACTGGTCGTGGGGGGAGGTCCGCCCCCGAGCCGGGCGGCTGACCTGTCTCTGGCCCGGGCCCCAGTTGCGGGCCAGCACACGGGAATGGCGGTGGTTGCGCCCTCCAGGCAGGCAGCTCCAGGGGGCCTGGCCGGCTGCAAGTTCCGCGGCGGCGAGCGTGGGTTGTAAGGAGCCAGATCGACCAAGGCCGCAGCGAGGGCTCTGATCGCATGGCCAGGCGATGGCGTCGTTGAGGTGATGTGGAAGTCGTGCATCAGCCGGCGCCGACGGGCCCGCGCGCTGTCAGGGCAGAGAGGCCGGGGGTGACGCGCTGAGCCGGTTGTGCCGTCTCGGGGCTTTTTGGCAGCCAAGTTCCAGGGCAGCCGGCTAGCCCACGTGCGTTAGTGCCGCTGTCATCTGGGAGACAGGGACCCGTCAGGCCTGGTGCCGATCAAGGGCCTGGGACGGTTGGGCGTTCTTGGTGTGAGTTGGCCGTGCAGCGCCATAGGTCGGGTCGCGCCGCGGCTCAAGCGGTCGAGATAAAGGCCGTAGCCCACCGACCGTGCTGGGGCCAGGGCCTGGCGGGCTCCCGGGAGTTGAGACAGTCGAGCTGCCTGGGCATGCAATGAGGTGGAGGTGCCCTGGGGGGGCATTGGTGGCGCCTTGGCCCGATCGCCTAAGGTGGCGGCCCCCTGTTGGGCCCATTCTGGGCCCCACAGTCCAGGCCCAGTGCGGCGTGGCCTGCCGTCGTCGTTTGTTGCCAGCCAGTGAGTCAGGTCTGCGGCGAGCGGGCCTGCGTGTCCCCGGCGAAGCTGGCGGTGCCATTTCCTTCTCTACAGCCCAGCGCATGGGGTTGAGGTACCGCCGGGGAGGCTCGTGGCCCAAAGGCCGGCCGGCCAGACTCCCCGCTGCTGCGCAGGGCAGAGGGCCCCGGTTCATCCCTTTGCGATCGACGTGGCAGCCGAGCTTGCCGGCGCAGTGGTGTCCCCGCTTTGAGGGCCTGGCCGAAGCCCGGTAAAGCAGGGTTGGTCGTGTTTCGTCAAGCGATCCCAGCAATAGGCAGGGCGAGGTCCCGCGGAAGCCTGGGCCCCTGGCCGGTGGTGAGTTCGCGAAAGGCCGATCAGTTTGCGCTTTGGGGCCGGCGGCCGCGCGATCCAGCTGCTGCCGGGTCTAGGCCGGCCTCTGCTGGAGCTCCAGGGCCCCGGCCGCGCCCGCGCCTTCATCAGCATCCAATCCGTGCGCCGCCGCCAGCCCCCCAGTCCGGCGAGCAATCGAGGGCCAGGCGACGCCGGCCGCGTTGATGTCCAGCCACGTGCCCCCCCGCAGGCGGCACCGCTGGCTGAGGGATTCGGCCACGGCCGCATTGCCCCAGCAGGGGGGATGCGAGCGACAGCGGATCCACCAGGCGGGGGGTTCGTTTGCATTTTGAGGGAGGGGCGCGATCGTCGGGTGTTTGGCACAGGCGCTACACCAGAAACAGCGGCCGGCGCATGTCCCAATTGCTGGGCCCAGAATCGGAGCGGTGCAGTCACGGCTGTCGCTGAGCGCGGCCTGCTCAGCCGACTCCAGGAAGACCACTGGGCGATCCAGACCCAGACCCAGCAGTGTGTTCGCCCAGGCAGCTCAATTGTCTCCGCCCGGTCAGGGCCCGATTGCCGGCGGCTCGGTGGGAGACAGCTTGTTGGAAGGGGCGACGGCATCGTTTCGGCGCATGGATTCTTGGATGCTGCCGTGGGGTGGATGCTCTTCTGCTGTTCGGGCTTAAGTGTTGGTCTGGTTGGGTGGGGCTCTTTGGGAATCGGGAATTGGGCTGGGTCCGGTTCTGCGCCGTTCCGCACGGTTGGTCCGGGCTTTGCCGGTTTTGGCCGCGGCAAAGTGGTTTGCGTTGGGGACAGTCGGCTCGGCTGCGCAGGCAAGGGGATCTGATCCGATCGCGGCGAGGGTGTCCCCCTGAAGCACCGGTTTTGTGCCTTTCCGCGGCGAGGGTCACTCTTCGACAGGCTGTTGTAGGGCAGCGGTTGGGAGTCGCCGAGGCTGTCGAGAAGTCCCAGGTTGCCCCGCATTGCGCTTGGCGCAGCCAGTAGCAGACCCCGGTTGGTCTGGCCCGATCGACCGGAACTGGCGCGTTTCACCCCGTGCCGCCAGCAGCCAGTGGCGAATGTTCATCCGGCTCTTTGAGCGGGCAATCAACGCACCAGGCCGATACGGGCAGGCTTGTCCGCTTACCCTGGTCAAGGATGGCGCTGATCAGCTGGGAGAGCGCGTACGAAGGTAGTTCCGGCAGGATTGACGGCGGCCGCGGTGCAATCCTGACTGGCCGGAATACCAGCTGATTTTCACGTCACCCAGGGTTGGCGGATAGGCCTGGACACTGGAGTCCTGTGGCTCCGGGCATGAGTGGGGATGTCAGTTGCAAGCGACGGGGAGGCAAGGCCCCGTGTGGTGGTAACTAGCCCAGGGTTCCTGTTGGTCGAGCTGAAACCGAGGTGGGCCCCGATCCGAGGGGGCTGGTACCACAGGGGCCAGTCGTCCCGATTCTCGAGCTAAGATCCCAGGGGCTGCGGGGAGCATCGCGTCGGTTGGCGGGCGAGAGGATCTCAACGCGGTGCCGCTAGAGCAGCGGCTGCACTGCTGAACCCGCAGGGCGGAGGCAACTCCTGCAGGGAAGCTGGATTGGTGGGGGAGGGCCCCCCGGTTGGTTGGAGCCCGGCCGGACCGGCAGATGACACATCGGATCCGCAGGGGAGACGGTTCAGGGAGGCAGGTCCCGCTGCCAGCCATCGAAGTCCACGATGTCATCGGATCAGACCTGAAAGGCCCACTGTTCCTGGGACCAGTTTGCGCGCGCTTGCGTGGGTCCTTGCCTGGGCGGGACTGGCTTGCTGGCACTGATGGTAGTGGATTAGCAAATTTTGAAATAACAAAGCCATGCAGATTTCATTGGCCGTGATAAGTATCCCCTTGCAGAGGCCCTGTCGCTGACAGGAGAGGCTGATTGAGAACTTTGTTACTTCCCGCGACTAGGGCCCGAAACCACGCCTTATATCTGCAGCGGTCCACTTTCATTTGGGACTTCAGCTCCAGTTGATGGAGGGGGTATCTTGGCCCGAATTAAGTCGGTCCTCTGTCTCCCTGGTTTTCATGGCCGCGGCGTGCTGTTCTGCCACGCCATTTGAGACCCACGGCCAGGCTTCCGGCCTGGACCGAGGGGTGGACCCCACCTCGATCGTCCCTCGAGGAACGTTCTCGAAATGAACATCAGCCACCAGAGCGTGGGAACAAAGCGAGGTCTCCGTTCGATCGGACTGTTCCTGTCGATTTTCGATGTGTCTGCAAGGCCGGCCATTCGATTCCCGACCTGCCCAAAGGTCCAAAACCCCACCTGGGTTTGGAAACCCCACGCCAACGCTTCACGAATTTATTCGAGCCACCGGTTGATCTTGGGAGTTTCCCGCAAAGATCTTCAGTGGTCGACTTCGGCAACTTGGCCCGTCATTTCATCTGTCACGGCGACTTCTATACGGTGCGTTTCTCAACTACAACCGGTTGGCTGGCGATCCCCTGCACGTCAAGCCCCCCAGTGCCGCAGGTGGTATTGGGCGATCTTTGGCAAGGAATTTTCAACGCCGATTGTGGGCGGTTTCCCGGATCAGTCACCTCAGGCTGATTCATGTTGTGGAGAGGCTGGGTTTTCACCAAGAGTTCAGTTTGTTTTTGCACGGCAATCGGGCCTTGGTAGATGGACGGTTCTCATGCTCATGCCCCGGTGTTATCGACTATCACAAGGGCAGTCCAAAGTGGTCAAGTGGTTCCAGAACGTTGAGTCGTGCTAACCCATCTGGCCGGTCTTCTTCGGAACTGGGCTCCCTCATGCTGAGCTGGGCACTGTTGCAGTGTGTCCTGCCGACCACCCCGTTGATGGAATGCCCCATCGAGCTGGGCCCTCTGTCGCTTCAATGGCTAAAGGTCATTGCTTCAGGTTGGGGACATCGCCCCTGCCCTGAAATTCAATGTCAATAGACTGATTGCCCCGCATCTTCCAGGTGGGAGAAGCCCCCCAGGCTTTGCGCCTTCTTGCACCGGGGACTGGGGTTTGCCTCAGGTTCCTCACTTCAAGGTGGGTGATCCGTCATGGCAGCTCTGGATGAACAGAAATCGCCAATCACAACCTGGCGATCGGGTCTGTTCTCAATTGCCCCGGCCACCAAGTACCGCACTAATGGGAATTGGTCACAGCATAGAAGGAGATCCTTGAAGGCAGAAGGGTTGATCCCTGCTGTTCCCCGCTCGAAGGGGCCGATGGGGTCTGTTCGAGTTCATGCCACTCTGGCGCATTGCCCAGTTGCGATGAACTGGCCCTGCTTGGGTCGAGGCCATTATCGTGCGATCAATGTATGGATGCCTCCTATCCCTACATCGGGATTCGAATTACCCACTCCAGTTTGCGTATTCACCCACATGTGGATTGGTTGGTTATCATCGTTGGGGTGGTGCCAGCGGGCTTATCGCATCACCGCTGAATTACGACCGGCAAAGCATGTGGAACAGTGTGGCTCGATGCCGGTTTTCAAGGCTCGCCCCCGATGGCCCTGACAGCCATAATGGTAATCGTGCTGATATTTCTGGGCTTCACAGTTCCGGCATCTATCCAACGACACATGGTGCTCTGGGCCGTTCCCCAGGAACATGTTCACCAGTTGCTCGCCATTCAGCGCAATGTTTTCGCTCAGTGGATTCGGGATGCCATGCCCGCGCTGCCGGCCCCCCAGGCCTACGCGCTTCCCCCCGGTTCAGCGGGGTTCACGGGAGCCGTTGTTGTAGTGGGTGGCAAGGTGGCGGCGGTCCCGTCCCCCTGGGAACGGCCGACTTCATGGTCCACCAATCACGCCTTCCCACGATCCACGTCACCTCCCCGTTTGTGATCTTTGCTGAAGGGTGTTGCTTTAAGCCCCGCAGTCAGGCTCATCACGATAAGGGAACTGGCTTCGCTCCCTGTGACGGCCCGGCCGCTGGCAGTACCTGCCAGGTCAGCTTGGACCAGGTGTTCCCCCCCCCACCATGGGTTCTGTTCTGGATGTAAACCCTTCCATCTGATCGTTGATTTTCACTCGTTGGAAAATGCAGAGCCGATGTCTGGTGGAACCGTCAAATCCGAGATGGCACTTGTCAGCATCCGCAACGGCAACTTCGTCAAAGCGCCATACATTCAGATGGTTGGCTGCGTGATTTCTATGGGCCCAGGCCCTCTCAGGGTGATACCAGTATGGTCCTCCTCTGAGATGACTATGCTGATGTTCCTCGTTTGCTCATTGGCTGGCTTCAGCCTTGTTCTGTTCGGGCCGCGGCTATGCGGATTGATTTGGTCCATCGTCTGGTACAAAAAGCTGGAGGTATGCTCCACAGCGATGTCAGCACGGGGCGCTGAGATTCATGCCAGGTTCCGGCCGTTGGCCGTGCCTATCTCCTGGCCCCCGGTGTTCCCCGCTACACCTGGGGCCGTTATTCTGGCCGATCGTCGAGGTCGGCTGACTCTCCTGACCTTGTTTCACATGGAACGAAATTTCCTTGCGGTTTAGCCGGGTTCTGGCACAGGACGCGAAACCGCCGTATTTGGTACGGCATCGCCAGGCTCACCGATTCGAGAGCCATGACGGAATGCGGAGGAGAAAGCTTTACCAAAAGCTCTTCTACTCACTTCCGGTTCACTGGCATTTATCGGCTCTGGGTTTTCGGGAACTTGTTCCTATCGCCTGCAGGGCGAACTTTAGAGCAGTGGGTCGGCCGATCGTGCCGTCCGTCCATCGCTCCACGCATCTGGGATCCTACTTCGGCCAGGGAGGCCATCACCCGCCTTCACCAGGGGGGCACCCCTCCCGGGTGACATCCCGTTAATCAGGTCTGTAACCACTGGTGGTACCGATCGGCATGTACCAAACGCGAGCTTATAGGGATCCATCTTTCATGATTGATCCTTCGGCTTGGCGTTTCGCGGTTGGACTCACCTTAGCCCAGTTCTGTTCTTTGGTTGGTTCAAGACGCTGAATCCGGCTGAACACACCTGGCTGTTCTTGTTCGGTTTAGATCCATCGCTGTGGACCGCGTCACCTGGTCACGTGGCCATTCCGAGTTCCGAAGGCCAGCACGTTCGGTTGGGACAACTTCCTCAGTGCTTCCTTCACCAGGGTCTGGCTCGTTTCTTACCGGGCAACTGGGGGTATGATTGCCGGAAATCCCGAACACTCTCAATCAGGTCTTGGAACTTCGAGGTTTGGTACCCCAAGGTCTCCACTTCCTGTGGTGGTTCCAGCCAGAGAGGCGCCTCTGGTCACGATATCGCCCCACCACCACCTGGCGATCGGCTGACCTGTTCTGTTGATCGTGGCCCACTTATGCACTAATTCGGGATCGGCCTTCCCCGACACTGGAGAGATTCTGGAAGGCCTCACACCATCCTCCTCGCAGGGCACACGTTCAAGGATGGCCGCGATTCAGGTGCCGGTCATAGGGGCCTTTAGTCGAAGCGAAAACATAACAAATCTTGACTTCCAAGTCGGACTTGCCCCTTGCTTCGTGGCACAGAGTGTGATCAAGCCCAACTAAAGCGGGAGGTGGACTAGGCACATGTATGCGTTGCCGTCCTATGCGCTTCATCGCCAGGGAATTACCACAACCGCCCAGACAAGCGGTTCCGAACCACCAGTAATCGCCTCTATCTCAGATGTGTCCCCCGAAGTGCCTTTCGGCTACCCCCGGTCGCCCCGATTATCCTTCATAGTGATTACGACCGAAGCCCAACAGACATGTCTCTGGTCGGCCAAATTGCTTCGAAGCCAAAGAGCGACAAAATCCCATCACAGCCCCTGAGCGGAACAATATATGTCTCGGTTTCCCACTGGGCCTATCGTCATCCAGATGTGGTACGTGGCCTTTCCCCAGGTAACCCAGAGAAGGCAGCTCTGGTGGAGCAGGTCGTTATCGTTCAAACCTCGAGTGCAAGCTTGCTCTTTAACTTTCACGGCATGGAATGTTCATTGTTGAGCAAGGAGCATTGCCCTCCAGGTTGCGAGTGTGGCTGAACTACGCGTCTGTCTGCGGTGCCTGTGTTGAGTTGTAAGTTTAGTGATCCAACTCGGGGAACAACAGATGTGTCCTGCAGATCGGCTACTGGTGACTTCTTGTTCTACCACGCCAGTCGCCTTGGAATGCCACACCACTTGACTGAGTCAAAGGGTGCCACCTCCACGCCGCGCTGGGGTTATCCAGTTTGAAATGCCTGAGAGGATTTCAGAGTTACTCCTTCCCTTGTGGTCTCGTCTGGGACGTGGCGGGCAGGGGCACTGCCGTATCGCAGCCTGGGAACGCTGGTCTACCTGTCCCCCGGGTTGTGTCTGGTGTCGCCTCAATACAGTTGTGGTCGTGGGGAGTTACATATCTACTCGCACTGGAAGGCATGGTAGAAATCTGGAGCAAGCGGCAACGTGGAATAACCACTCATGGGAATTCCAGGTTTCAACGAATCAGCAGCCTAATCTGATAGGGTGGTTCCCGCGCACAGACTTATACCTCTGGTCCACAGTCAGCTGATCAGTGTACAACCGTTCGGGACGACCTGGTGTTGGGCTGTGTGTGTGACCGACAATGTTCTTTCGGTCAACCTGGGTATGGGGGACAGGATTGCACGTGTTCTCGATTCCGTGGGGAGAGGCGCTACTTGGCAGGAAAATTGATCCCGGAGACTCGTTGTTGGCACGCACCAGCGCACACTGTGCCAAGAGTGGTTGTAGCTGGCGTGACAGCGGGTGCACTCTCGATTCGTCGTCATAGCTCGACAGAACTGAAAAGTGGTTGGTCTTGTCACTCTCTTGTGAGTATTATGATACTCTCAAAACGTAGGGGCTTTCCCTGATCGCCTTATCTCTGGGAGGTTCGCATCTTAACACGCCTCCTGCCCACCTTATTAGTCGAGGCTGACGAACCTCACTTTCGGGGTCGGGTACTGTGGAAGGTTTTTTTATTGGAGACAGGTAAGATTGGCTTGCCTGCTAAACTGGTCTGATTGCCCGTATTTCTCATGTGGCTTGCAGGTCAGGGTTCAAGCTTTTGTGTTGGCCAAGGTTGTCTCTGCTGGCCCTGCGAAGACCTGTGGCACTTACGAGCGTGCTGCCTTTGGGCGAACACGTATTATTCCGCCATGTGTTGCTGATCTGTGTCGCCTAGTCCAGAGCGTGTTCGCTCTGATCTGATAAAAAAAAGACTGTTACTGTCCGATTCGCTTGGGGCAAGAAGCGGCTTGGGCACAGTTTTTGCCTTCAAGTAATTTATTTCGATAGCACGCCACCGGCACCACGCACAGGTAGTGAGTGCCCCGTGGCCACAGCAGGCGTGAGCAACACACAGCCGTGCGCATTACTCACCTGTGGGCGGCACCGTGGCGCGAAAACAAGGCGAGAACCGCAGTGCACGGTGAGGGCTCGTCAAGGCACATCCGCGCAGGCCCGGTGATGGCGAGCCTTTCCGTCGATTCGCGCGGGCATCGACTTCTGCCAGAGAATTGATTGGCCCAAATTCACACGTATCAGATCCCTTTGGCCGAATCACCAGGACAGAAATTCCGACCTGGGCGTAGAATGTCGATAGAGTCCCCGACGCAGACTAGAACCCGTCCCAGCAAAGGAGCGGAACGGGATCCCAAAATTGATGATTGGATCGAGGACTCTCGTAGAGGGCGGAAGAACCAGAGGACGCGTCACGAGGCCCAGCACAAAAAGTGCTGGGTTCTTGCGCGCTGACCGATTGAAATCTGGGCCAGTCCACCAATTCGAGGTCGAGTGGGATGCCACTTGCTCCTGCTTATGACTGCTCAAGGATGGCGATGGCTGCTGTGTGACCGGTCTTGGGGCAGGGCCATGCAGATGTGATGAGCGTGACAGGCGATGCGGTTTGATGGAGGATGGGCCCGGTAGGCCTGGAACCCAGCCCGCCGCCAACTTCGCCCAGCGCACATAGTACACCCGCGCCGGTGCGGAATTTCAAGGCAGAACGGTTCGGCATTGCGCGGTGCATAGCTGGACCAGACCGCGCACGGTCCCCCTTCCAAAAGCGGTCGTTAAATAGCGACTGCCCAAAGTGGCCGAGGGATTGATGTCGACGACCCGAGTGCTGAGATCCGAGGTCGAGGGAGGCCATCCGCCAGCGATCCGGTTCAAGCCCCGCAGCCAAAGGGGCGTCGTGACTGAAGCGCGTGTGACACCCCGCTCAAAGGGCATCCGGTGGGTATGGCCGATGCGAAATTGAGCTTCGGACTCTGGGACGCGGAAGTCGTGGATCTGAGACGGTTCGC
>Ga0163217_1037643_pt1 | contig 11384 bp, 15 predicted proteins | sample SynspAceP_FD_185933 | JGI IMG/M metagenome (GOLD analysis project Ga0163217, IMG submission 185933) | Saline lake microbial communities from Ace Lake in Antarctica - Synechococcus sp. Ace-P (PacBio error correction) | ecosystem: Environmental > Aquatic > Non-marine Saline and Alkaline > Saline ... | reverse complement strand
ATGCTCGATCTCTCGCTACGGTCTGTCGCAGGTGACGCCGTCTTTTTGAGGACGGGCACCGACCGATCTACTCGCGCGGCGGCAGCAAGGTCCCGCCGAGCGCTCTGCAGCCCAAGCGCGTCGCCAAACTGCCGACCGGGCCTGGAAACCCACGCTGCGGTCCGCGTCGCCAACTGGCTTGGCGCTTGCGAAACATCCCTTCATGTACACCCTCGCGAATACCCCGAGGCGGGTTTTGAGGAAACACCGTGCGGCCACACCCCAACCCGCCGCTGCCGCACCGCTTGCCAACGACTGCGTCGTGCGTCCCGCAAGTTCGGCCAATCTGCAAGGGCGCGTCACGAGCCGTCAACACCCCTCCATTGGTGGCCTACGTCGCCCGGCCCAGTTCCACATTTTCACGCCCGCCCGATTGCGGGCTCGTTGGCCCTCACGAACTGCACGATGCGTGACCGTGCCTGGACGCCCGGTGCGCGCGCATAACGCCCAATGCGCCGGTGCCGGCTATGTCGAGGCGCTTACCGGCGAGGCAGTATCTGATCCGCATCCCCGGTTCAAGTGCGCTGATATCGAAGGGCTCGCCGGAACTACTTCGCCCCTTGGCACACGCCGCGAACGGCCTGCCCGCTGCGCATTTGGCGTGCTTGCGCCGGGACAGTAATCCCGGAGGGCAAGTGAACTCGTCCGGCCATCGTGGGTGCCGCGACCAAGGGACCGGCCAGTGAGTTGTGCTTGGGCACCGTTTTCATGCTTGATCGGGTTCCCGAAACCACAGTCGTGGCCGCTCGCTCAGGCGGCACCAGCCGAACAAGCCTTCTTGCAGAAATCGACTCCACGCCCTTGCCCACCTGCGTGTGCGTGCGCCATACAGGCCTACCGGACCGCACCAAACCCTCGTCCGATCGCGGGCAATCGCTACCGTTAAGAGAATCTCGGCGCGGAAGGCGCACTTTGCTGGCTCGATTGCCGTGCTGTTCCTGCCTCGCTGCGGCCCGCGCCCGTGCATCCTGCGTGCGGCCGGCGACTCACCGGCACGCGGTCATCCCCGCTGGGCCCCATGCCTGATGACAACTTACCGGCAGGTGCAAAATCACGATTTCAGGCCAACCCTGATGAGCCCTGGGGGCGCTCGCACTTCGGCCCTTATCCGTCGCATGGGAGCGCGTTGATTCATTGTCGAGAACTGTGTGCGACGCCTTCTCGGCCCAGCGCCAGCCACCAACTCGGCCCGACTGCTGACCGCGACGAGCCGCTTCCCCGCGTGGCCAGCCAACGCCAGTGCCCGGAAGTGATTTCAGCCCGCGCACTCTTCGGCCTGTTCATCCTCATCACTGCCCGCGTTCACCCTGCCGATCTTTCGCGCTGTCAGTGTGGAAGGAAAGACTGTTCCCATCCGCACCTGGCCTCAACCGCGGTTGCATCGGCCCCGCCCCTCACCGCCCGCGATGGCGCTCGCCTCGCTGACCTTCGGCCAGCGGCCTCGTCGCGTTGCCCCACTTGCAATCATCGCGCCCAGGTTGCCGAGAAGGCAAAACAGAATTCCCCCATGCGCCCGGTTCCCTCGCAAGCCGCCTTCTATGCCACCGCTGCCTTGCCAATGTGTTCTGGCTTGCGCTCGTGTGTGGTCGCCTGCGGCGATGGTTTCTTGTCCCCCCTGTGCTATCCGGTTGCTCGCCACGCGCTTGGGCACCGAGTCATCCCGCCAACTGACGAGGGTGACATGCGCTGCGACGCGTGGCGCAATTCCCGGAACCATCTGACCCAAGCGATCGGCATGCAAACGCCAGTTGGAGGCGGCGCGGATCAAGGATTTCCGGAGTGAAGGAAGTGGTCGCCCAAGATCGCGAACCGCCGAGGTCGCGAGGCCGACCCGATGCCTCCCTCGGTGGCCGACCACTTTCATCGATTGCTCAAAGATCGTAAGGATGGCCGAATTCCACGCAAACCCAAGGCGGTGTGGTTGCAGAGTTGGAAGAGCAGTGAAGGCCATCACCGCGGCAACAACTACGAGTTCACCCAAACCGGTGCAAAATGCGGCGATGAACGAGCTGATCGCTTGGAGCGCCCGCTCCCCACCCTTGTGCGGGCCGAAAGTGGGAAGCAAGGTTCAAGGTCATAATTGGCGACATTAATGCGAACAACAACGCGAAATTGGTGGCAGAATATGAGGCGCTGGCCGAGGGTATTCAGGAGCGTCCCGAAAACGTGGCATTGAGAGGACAGGTCACGGGCCTGCGGTGATGACGATCACGCCAACCTGGAAGGCGCTCGCTTCGCTACGGAAACTATCCTCTATCGATGTGAATGCATGCAGAGCGGTCGCTGTCGCACAGCAGTAGGGCGCTATTGCCGGCCAAGTGATTCGAGGGCGACCGCCGGTTCGACATCCGCTCCCCCCGCCCTCGGCGCTCGCCCCCCGCACAGGCCCGCCGCCGCCCCACCACCCGGGCGCGCACCACCCCGCCTCCGGACTCCCCTGCCAATTCCTTGGTACCGGCCGCCGGTTGGCTGGTGGGGAACAGGCCACCTATGGTTTCCGCTGCATCAACTCGCCTCTAATCGAGGTGGTGCCAGGTCCCAACCAGATCAGCCGAAAACACCCCCCCTCCCCCTATTGAGAACGGCAAGCGTTCGGGTGGTCGTCACCAAGCAAACGTGCGTGGAACGCGATCTGGGTTCGTTCGGGTGGGAGGAGTTACGCGATGCAGGTTAGGTGTCGGAATCGAACGTGGCCGGGAGGGCTACTGGGTCGGTACGGCGGGCACCTGGTCGAGCCGCTTATGTTCAGGCCGGTCAGCGTGTCTGTGCAGTTGGTAGGTAGCCACGTAGGATGATTGGTCATGATCTTCGGTCTGCTGTTTCATGGCTTCGGCTCGGCCCGGGAAGCAGCGATCGTGTCACAGGGGAATTACCACTGGCCTTAGACACGGCGGCCGTAGCCGCTCTGATGGCTGCAGATTAAATCCCCGTTCTTAGATCTCGCAACGGATATGTGGGCTTCATCGCGCTGTCAACGGCGTAGGCGGTGCTCAACAGGATCTGGTTTGATGGTGAAGTTTCATTCCGCAAGACTGCATCGACCAGGGAACGGCCGTTGCATTGAAGCAAATCATTGAATGGCGACCCAAGCACGACTGCGTCCAAGGTGCATAGATGGACGTCGCTGAGTGGGCCCAGCCTGAGGTTTTGTGCCCAATGCGCCATTAAACGTCGGAACGGTGCGAAGGAATAGACACAGCCCGCACCGCATACCGATGGTCATCGGCAAATAAAAGGCCATTCATTACTCCTCGACGCTGCTGACGTTGCTCGTTGGTTTGACACTATGCCACATGTATCGCCTGTCGTTCACAGAATATGGCGGGGCGACCCGGCATGGTCGAGCTGAGCACATCTGGTGGAGGCCAATGCCATTCGTTGATGAAATGGAAATACTTCGTCCAACAACAGACCTGCCTCTCGGCTATGCATACGGCGAAGCCATGAGTTCATCGGCCCCAAACACCCAGTAATTTCGAATTCCGTGGGCTTGTTGCCGGGCTCTGTGGGACGATGGTCGATGAGCCTGGCACCGGCCAAGTATCCGGTAACCATATTCGAGGTCGAAATCCACCGTACCGCCATCATTGAAAAAAACACTTTGGAAATCCTGTCAGGCAGATGAGCTACTTATGCATGAATTTCTACCCCAAGCTGATTATTGCACTGTCTCGCTTACCCGCAGGACCTGCGCGAAAACCGAAACGATGCTGTTACCTCGTGAGCGGGGCACTTCTCCTTGGCTCCTCTTTGGAATGAAACGATGCAGCTCGCGACACGCCATTGACAGGAAGAGTGGACAAGGGCTATATTCCAGGAAATATCCGGGGTCCATTTAATTTCCTTCATGTACCTGGGCGCCAAAGCACCATGGCGAGGGATACGACCACATCCTGTCCTGCTCGGTGTGATTTTTTTCCTGTTCACAGGATGAAAAACACATCGCCCATGTTACGGTATGACCCTGTTTCGCGCGTCGGGCACTCGATCGACGATGCTGCTCGGTGTGTACTCAATATCAGGCATTTTTTTTTTCCCCCCAAAAATAAGGGCTTTAACCCTATGCGCCATCATCGGGGCTGGTTCTGTGGTTTAAACAAAGGCGTTTCGATACATCGGTGCATTTCAGCGCATGGCTGCGGCATTCCAACCGAACACGAGATCGCGAAACGCTACGTGTTTACGGAACTTGTATATACACGGTGTATTGGGCTGCTCAACGAAAAAAATTCATTCGAAATACGAACAATTCTCGCACAGATGACACTTAATTCCGAAATCATGCTAGGCGCTTTCAACGTCAGGCAGTCGAAATATCGGTACTTAGCTCTGCGCTGGCGCGATCGGCTGATCGTCATGGGTACTGGCGGTACGGACAGCCAGCTTCTGCGACCAAATGACTTATTATCCGCCCAAATTGTGTTCGTCGTACGATGTGAGTATAGACCGGTTTATCGTCCAAAATCACTAGATCGAGGCTATCGAAACTTCACCGGACTTATTTACAAAAATATCACATGAACCTAACACGGTGCAAAAATAACCTCTCCTGCTACAACATTGCCAAACACCAACTCCCTGACGATCTGCCAACCTCGACAGTTGGCTGCGTTACAAACTCTCATCGCGCTACGTCATCCAGCTATCGCGAATTTCTGTATCACTGTCGTTCTTACCTCTGAATACGCCAACGACCCGACCGGCATTGCGTCGATGACTCGGGGCATAGGACGGAAATTGGGTGTAGAGATCAAGACGCAGTTGGCAGAAGAAGCAGGCAGATCGACGCCTCGATGAAGATGCCCGACCGCTGCGCGATGCAAGGACCGTGCAGCCGGCCGCTCCTCTGGGCAACACGGAGAGACAAAGAATTTCATGTTCACGACTCAGCCCCGCGCCCGATCCCTTGACCGGCACGGAATAAGCTGCGAAGAGAACGAAAATATGCAAAGGTAGTGCATACAACCCCCGAGACACCGGCACCGAGCATCACAACCTCGTCATCGGCAAAAGCTGCTCCGAGCACGCCGGGCCGGAATCTCAGTGCGGTTGCGCGCCCAAGCGGTCGCTCGTCCACACTCTCGACACGCATGCGCATCGGCGGCCGGGCAACTCCATCAGCTATCTGCGACACAGGGGCCGGCAGCGTGCCTTCGGCATCCCGAATCGGTCGTCTCCGACAGCCAGCCTCTTGACTGGCAATCATCGGCTGGTTGGCGAAACTCGGCGGCAGCTTCCGAGTGAAACCACATTAAATTCGGACGCCGCCCTTCGGTCCATATACGCTTTGATAATGACCCACACGCCCCGCCCAGTCAGAATTTCAACCACCGGCGCACAAGCAATAACAACGGACCATTTTGGAGCGTCGATCCGGTCCATGTCCCAAAACCTCGTAGAAACACGAGGGTTACATTTGAAAGGAGATATTGAAAATGACACATTCGATACTTTGGTGCTCACTGTCGAGTTAGCATGTAGGTCCCGATAGCTATCCCATGACGGCGTTACGCTCACCCTGGGTGGAGCACGACGACGATGAAAAAAAACTCATCCCCAACACACTGGCCCCAGACTGGGCCGACAAAGCGGAGCGCTACACGGACGACGTTCGTATTCCGGAAAAGATTCAAAGCGATTGAAGGAACGTTGCAAGATGCGAGAAAAAAAAAAGGGCCAGTGGAAACCGGGGACAACGAACCACACCCCGGATCGAGCGGATAGGGAAACTGCAGGAGAGTCAGGGTGAGGCCCCGCCAGTGCTGATGCGCCTGCACTCCTCTGTCATATGACTTGGAAACGACTGAGAGTGGATTCGATGCTTAGGGAATTCTTCGTCATTACCCGAATTTCCGAGGACTATTACTCGGCACAAGAGAATAGGCCGGCGGTTGGTCACGAATACAGGCTGGCCCACGTGGCTCTCACGCCCTGTTTGAGCCTAACGAACTCGCCTCAGTTCCAAGCCGGGCAGTTCTGGGGAAATATACAGCGCTGGTCGATCAAATGTATGAGACTCGGTAATACGTGCTGCTGAGCGCCAAGTAGCCGGCGCACTTTGATGTGCCGCCAGACCAAGCTGAAAGGTTAGGTGTTGATCTCGCTCGATGTCATTACCGCAGCCAGAATGTCGTAGCTGGCGTTACACTTTTTGTAACCGAAAGATCTGGCAAAATCTTAACTTACTGAATCGCAACCAGTACTGCAAGCTGCTTCCCGCAGTTCATACGCCCCACTTGTTCCAATCATTGATCCCCCGATGGTACTTTCGGTAGGAGCGCGGTGACTATACGCGGGTGCGCTTTCTTTTGTCACGCAAATTCCGCCCTAGACCCTCGGCAGCGCACACACTCCTTTCTCCCAACGCCCACGCCCCTTCCCGCCCGGCTATTCCCCTTGCCTGGCTCTGGGATCAGCTTCCACGGTTGCTTCGGTCGGGCGCGACGTCCTATCGGTCTCTCGCACTCATCGCGCCACGGCGCGTTGATTGTCGACCAACGAGTGTTCCCGACAACCGTGGCCGGAAAACTCGGAGTGGTAGGCGTCTGGGCCGAACGCTATTGTTGCGCGGCAGATGCGCATCTACCTGCGCACGGCCTCGAACATGCACGCGGTCTGCTTGCTTTGAACCTTGTGTGCCGCAGGACGGAGGAGCTGATTGGTGTTCAGTGAAACAAATATAAGTAAATCGTAACCGGAAAAAAGAAAGCTTTCTGGGCCCGGCGACGAACAGCAGCTCGCCTTGGCATTTGGCGGTGTTTGGTGGTGGTTTCGAATTATGCTAAAGGCTGCATTGAATTAAATTAACCAACAAGGAACAACGTTGATCGGGCTACCGGATGCGCCAGAGTGTATGCTGTCTATCCGCGATCGCATGGTTCGTTGTGCTGCGACCTCACGATGCTCTGGGTTGCACTTGCCAAAGCTTACGTGGTTGGGCAATGTCTGTTTGCCAGCCTGCGCCTGATCGGGCGATTAGCTCACTGACGAACCGGCTTGGTGACGGTCCAGGAGGCGCGGCTTCGATCACGGCCGCTCCGCCCACAATGAAGATTTGCCCAGACGTGTATTTGCCGCGCAATTTTCCTTTTCACATTGAGTCTGCTGGACTGCTTCGTAACTCCGGCTGGCTGGGCCTGGGTTGGTCTGAAGCTCGGCCCTCGGGGATTTGCCTTGGCCGCTGAGCGGGCCCTTGCAGGTAGTGAGGATTGTTCGGTTCGCGATTCGGAGGGTTGGCGACGTCGGTGTACGATCAGCGCGTTTTACTGGTTTCACAGCCATGAAGACCTTGCAACCGAAGCGACCAAATCCGCAACTTCGAACAAATCGCACAGGTGTAGGAGCACGACAATGGCGCAATCACAGTTCGATATCATACAAGGACACGCTGCTCGACCGAGGACCTGGATGAACGTGCCCACAGGTTGCTTAGGCCGGCCAGACACTCACTCTAAGGGCCTCAAAAGAGACCAACCGAAAGAATGAGACGGCCCGGAATGAACCCGGAATGTGCCATCGACAACTGGACGTCCATCTCGGCGCACCACCGTGACCGTCGCCCCCTACCTGTGGATGCGCCCGCTCTCAGTTCACACGACCCTTGCGCGCGTCTCCTCTCATTGGGGCCTGCCGGCTATCTCGCCGATGTCTGTCACGACAAGGCCCCCGGGAATGCCGCAGCCGCTCGCCGGCGTCTTGCCCACACTCCGGCATCGCCTCTGACCCATCCCGGCTCCTTCCGCCCCCCCACTACGCGAGCGTCGGGTTGCCAGCAAGGACACCCGATGGGCGATGTCCGCAGAGATGCGCGGGTGCTCGCACAGAGTGTCGAATCCGATTACGGATGCAGTCGGGAGATGCATGTCGTGTATGGTGCATCCAGACTTTCGGTTCATGGTGGCCGAGGAAAAAAGTTTGCACTATTCGCGCGCGCCCGTCCATACAGCGTCGGGCCGGCCGCACGAAGCCTTCAAGAACAGAAGGCACATGAATCGCCAGTTGCGCAATGAGAGAAACTATCCAGGCAAAAAGGTACAAATATACCAATCGAGCATTACATCGAAGAGATTAAAAATAAAGCGTAAATCCAAGTGAGAGTGAGAAGACGATCAATAGTAGAATAACGATTATGAAAGCCAAAAAAAATTAAGACAAAAGATAACCTCACTGGGCCTGCCCCCGATGCGGTATTCATTGGGGACAACAGCGATTCGTAGGGTCCAACGAAAAGATATACGCTCGTCTATCACTTCTTCCAAAAGTATGCCACATTATGCCGGCTCAACCCCAGGAGAGCGGCCGATTGAACTGGAAAGAGGACTTGTGTTCGCTTCGTTCAACGGCTTGCTTTGGAAGATCGTTATGAGGAATTGGGTTTTCGCAACTTGGAAATTTCTTCCGCTCGATATTCGGCCCTATTTGAATATTTCGCGACGCCTGCGTACCAACTCCTGACACGCAGGCACACGAACGTGGCTGTCGGCGCAGAAAGCTGCGTTCGGGTGGCCGATGAGAGTATCCGGGAAGTGCTTGCTGACTCGAGACCTGGAGGAATCTGGGCGTTTGTAACCGCTATGATCAATGGACATGCCTTGTTTTCTCGCAGCAAACCGGGAAGTGAGATCCGCGTAATATCGATTTGAGAGATCAGTAAAATTCCTAACGAAAAACGAATTACAGGGGGCTGTATCAGTAATTATCGAGGCCTGGCTGGGAAGAACCAAGGTGTCTGTATTGCAGGTCAAAAGGACGAGCAGTACCGCATACGGGACAAAACGAATGGGAAATTGCTTCGCCGCGCCCAACTCAGCCAATCTTACTACTTCCAACGCCGATCCGCTACACGCCGCGCGGGGAAACCGTTACCGTTGAGGGTGTCCAGAATGAGCAAGGCCACCACCGGATCAGAAATGTCGAGAATCCCGGAGACGATAGAGGATCCTCGCGGAGATTCGCTCAAAAGCCTCCCACATCCGCTTCTCTTCCACACCGCCCCCCCCGGCCCCCCCGACTCCCGCGCTCCTCCCGCCACCCGCCCCCCACCCAGCGCGGCGACTGCTCGTCGCTCGCCGGCGGGTCTTGCCATCGTCAAGTCGTATCATTCGAGTGGCGCTACGGAGGCAAGTGCGGTTCGCCTCGATATCTGACGACTGCGCTGACACGGTTCGAGGTCGTGCTGCTGCGCGCGACATCTGAAGACTGAGGAGGGCAGAGTTAGAGCATTGGCAGACTCGTTGCGAACGTTAGAGAACAGTAAAATAGATAGTAAATGTCAAAACTGCAGACGGCTCGACTGCAATTATAGTCAGCGATCGCTAGGGCTCCATAATGCGCCTATGCCGCAGAGGAAATTTTGCACCATAAGGAGTGCTCGTCTCGCTGCATTCCGGGCCGGCCTTTCGTAGTGGCAGCAATGCGTGGATGATCGGAATCCAATCGTCTCCGATACGTTACGAGTAGGGCCTGCCGCCCGGTGACTTTGCCGAGCAGCAAAGCAGTTGGCCGCCAACGATATGGAGATATTAGTTGTTTTCGCTCCGGTGGCGTGTACCTCGCGGTACCTGCCGAGTCCCTGTCTCGGGCCTTGCCGGCCACAGTGCCAGCTCATGTTTGCTCATTGCAGCGTTGCTGAAGGATTGTTTCGCGCGTCCGCAGGCGAAATCCTGAGCTGCTTCCTGTTCGGCAAAGCAGACGACCTGGAGACGGTTTCGATGGCGTGACGCGCCGGGTGGAGCGCGGCGCCCGTCGTATCGCAGCGAGAAAGAAAGGCCACGGTCCTCTTGGTCGGATAGAAAGCGGCGAGAACCATCCATGCTTTGGAGATCGAGGCGTGGCCGAACGCGTGAGATCTGGATCATCGATCAGCTGAAGGATCCCGTCGCAGTTTAATGCCGGCTTTGACCATACGGGAGATTCGTCATTGCTGATCGGGCCGCCTCGAATATGCCGCTCCCCGGCTGTTGAGGCCGAAGACATCGGCCATCTCGGGAAAGTCGCCTGGATCGCGCGTATTGGTCTCTGCGCGCCCAATGTGTCGAGAATGCGGGGGTTTGCAGAAGAACGGTGTCAACGCCGTGCTCCCAGGCGGGATGGCGGCCTCGGAGTGGGACGAAGTAAAACACCTTGGAATTGGTGAGGGTCGCTTGTCTTGCGTTTCTGTGCCAGCCATCCGTCTCCTTCGACAGTGCTTCCAGGTTTCACTTGGGAGCGGAGTGTTGCGGTCATGCCGGCTGATCGCTGCCGTGAGCGCGATCCGGCAAAGGGTGAGGACGGGTGGGGTGGCTTAGTCGCTGATTGGTAGGATGTTGTCAGGGCGCGTGGTATCCTCAACGTCTTCGATTCCTGCCGATTTGCGGCTGCCCACGTCCCTCGATTTTCATCTGTACTAAGTGGCTTCTGCCTCTCGTGTTGCTCCGTCGTATAGTTAGCGGACCTTGGAGTTTTCTTGCTATGTCAACGGCCACCGAAATAAAGACCAGAAAGGCTTTTGATGAGAGATTCAGATCGATGCTTTACCACGGGCGGAGCGTTCCCAGACCTGGAAAAGCGTCTCAAGGCATGACAACTGGGCGGCAGCCTACAGCGGATTCTGAAAATGGGGCGTCGCTCTGAGCGTGTGCGAAAATGTTGATGCCTGGTCCACGTCTATAAAGGCCCTAGTGTCATACCATATCGCGCCTGATTGCAGTCTGTTAGCCGTAAGTATCACTACGACGTCATACCCACGCAGGTCTTGATGGGAGACCTAAAGTAACTCGACTTTGAAATCGCGAATTTTACGTGGCTACCTTGCCGACTTTCGGCGAATAAAGTGCTTTCAACTGTTCGGCGGACTCGTGTTGTTGGGCCTTAGCAGGTAGGTCTGTGAACGTAAAGGCGCGTTCTGGCCAGAGGACGCTGCGATCACAGGTCCGTGCTCACTGCAAAAGACTTCGAATTGATGCGCCGACACTGGACACAATTCCGACCCTATATGCCGGCCGCTACCCCCCAAGTAGCCAACATCAAAGAAGTACAATGCGAGAGCTACTCGACCATCAACAACAACAGTGGGCATCGCATCGACCAAGCGAAGCAGGACGTTCAACCGATTGGTTGCAGCCCTTCGCAGACTCGCGGCGATCCGGCAACCAAGCACCAAGGGGATAGTCACCAACTAATCAATACAGTGGCAAGTGCTTGTGCCGCCAGGCAAGGATGTCTGGGCTGGAAACAGGCAACCACCAGATGGAGTCGACGGGCCAGAACGTGCCTGAGCAATGATTGCCAGGCGACGACTGCATCGGCCAGGGTGAAGGCCGACATCGTAACAGATCATGGCGCAAGCCCTATGATAGCTGTTGAAA
>Ga0163217_1029079_pt1 | contig 11384 bp, 6 predicted proteins | sample SynspAceP_FD_185933 | JGI IMG/M metagenome (GOLD analysis project Ga0163217, IMG submission 185933) | Saline lake microbial communities from Ace Lake in Antarctica - Synechococcus sp. Ace-P (PacBio error correction) | ecosystem: Environmental > Aquatic > Non-marine Saline and Alkaline > Saline ... | reverse complement strand
AATCTCAGGAGAATTTTAGGCAGACTAGCACTTCTGTTGATTTTTGAATATAGCTACTCAAGAAAAGAAATTATGAACAAATGAGAACATCAAGAGTGCATTTTTAAAAACACATAATCATTAAATAAAAGCATCAAAGAGGACTGTTTTTCTTTTGATGCTTTGCCGTTTATAGGGATTTGCTCAAAATAGCATTGAAACTGGTGCTTGGCCGAACAATTTTATGAAAATGGTGAAAGTAGACAAAGGCGTTAGATCTTTATAATTCAGTTTATGAAAACTTCTTTTAAAATGTATACCAAAGCTTAGTACGGAATATACCTCAGAAAGAAGATTTTAAGCTGCAGGAAAGGCCATGAGTAAAAAAACGGCATGAAGAGGCCGAATGAATGCTGACCGTATTTGAAGTTGATTTAGGAAATGTATTTTCGCAAAGCAAGGTTAATGACAAGAAAGCAATCAGAGTTTGAGTCTGCCATAAAAGACGGTGCCAGACGAGTCAATCCTAATTAATATTTCCTCTAGCAAATGATTTTGCAGCCACTTGCCGAAATATCGACTTCTGCCATCCGAAGTCATATGAAAAAGCAAAAAATCAAACTGGTGAATGAATTCAAACAAACTTTCCAGCTTAGCCAGATATTTAACGGCGAAAACGGCAAACAGAAGCCATGACAGACCAATACCTTTGATGTACTAGGACTTGTTATGAATGCGTAGTCTACAAGTATTTCAGAATGATATTTGCAAACTCTCTTAAATCCAGATTCCAACACGGTTGAGATTAAGAGAAGTTAAAAATAACTTATTTGGGCACGAAATTTCAGAAAAGTTACCTGACCAAAACGATTTTACGTAATGTTGATTTGGCCAATTTATCCAGAGCACAAGACTATTAGCGGGGCTTATTATACAAGCAAAGCAAATCGACAAGAAGGACAGATGAAACTGGCCACTCGTACTCTTTCAATTGCTCAATTAGCAGCATCGACCAAGATATTTGATGTGGCACCTACGAATGCTACAATCTTACATCTAGAAAAAAGGCCTTCTGCTATTATCTATAGTCCTTCAGAATTAGTAGTAGGATGTTTTGAAGGAGAAGATTTTATCTACCAATAATCTAACAGCTAGAAGAAACTTTTAAAAGCGTAGACTTAGTGAGACTAAGAGAGTATTTTAAAAAGAACTTGGGAAAGAACAGAAAACAGTGACTAATGAGGCGATTACGCTCACTTTTTTGCGCTTTTTAGATAGTATCAGACGCTGCGATTAGAAATTACTTAATACAGAATCAATTATACCCGGAGCAGCACGCAACAGACTGTAGCGTGGCAAAATTAGGCAAATTTTTAAAAGGAGTGTATGTTACCCAGGTACGAAATATGGGAGCTTCTTTCGCTGTACTACCCAAGTTAGCAAACAAAGCATTTAAGTTCGCATTGAATCGAAGAACGAGCAGAGTTTAAGAAATGCAAAAAATAGCCTACTACACAGGAGATTTCTTTTGGTCACAAGCGCAACTTGAATGCCTTGAAGGCATCTATTCTAAGTATTTTCTACCGATGACCATCGATTTATAACTTTGATAAACAGATAAATGTAGGAGTTAGCAATTCTAATCATTCGAACCATTACAAATTTAATGCTCCGAGCCTGAATTGTGTTGTTTCAAATAAAATCAGCGGACAAGCACCTTTAGTTAACTTTAGATTCAATTCCAGAACGGATTCCCACGCCGCAATTCTTTGAACCGATGAAAATTTTGCTCCCATAAATTAAAAATCGCATATAAACAAGAAAAAGAATTCATGCGCTGCTTGCCGACTATTTAAGGAAAAATTGATTGTCGTCTATTTTTCACTACGTTAATATTTAGGCGAATGACATTCACTCTCTTATTTCTGCAGCAAAATACTCAGAACCGCAAGAACACAAAATATAGAATAATCGCGGAACAACGCGTCAGTGAGAAGACGTATATACAATTATTATTAAATTTCAACCAAAAATTCATTTAAGATTATAGTAAGTAGTATATATTTTGTAGGAAAAGCTAGAAATAACGATTTAAGCTCTTCAAGGGAGCGAGAGTCTTACTCTCAGCTATAAACGACAGAATGTATGGTGACTCTCCCAATGATCAATATTATACCTGAGAGTCCTGCTTTACTACAAGCGCACTCGACTAGTTTGGAAGTAATCCTAAGGAATATACTGTGCTCCGCATCGTTAATAGATATAGCCGCCTATGTGTATTAAGGAAGAATGGGAATGGGTAGAGGGAACCCTCATATTTTTTTCCATACCGCTCGCTGTTCGTATAGTTGAGAAGACCCGAGATACTTTCACAGAAGCATATTCAATTATCCACGTGAAAGTTAGCGCTTAATCCTAACCTAGAGATGAAAATTGGAAAGAAAAGAATCAGTGTGATAGTGGTAGTACATACAATTAAACTCCAAGAGATTTTTAATCAACATTTCGCTTGAGCAGAGAAATCATCGGCAGATGTGATAAGAACAGGATATCTGAGCTATATCGACGACAATTACAGCATATTGGGGCAAAAATATAAATATGCGATTTGCCCTCCGATTTACTGCGAAAGAATGCAATCCATATAGCTCCCTTAGCTCTGGAGCAGTTACAGAAATTTGCTGGCATTTGAGAAGTGGCGTACCTAGATAAATCTCTAAGTGAACCATCTTATATGTGAGATTAAAATTTCACGCGTGAGGCAACACGCAATATGAATACGATCTCGAGATTTCAGAAATCTGTAATTATCCTCTTCTCTGCAATCGTGCAAACGGGGCTATAGTTTTTTAAAGTAAAGATAAATGTTATAGCGCCAGATACCATTACAATAAGATAGATGTCACTTGACAATGATGACCTCAATTAGCAGCTTTCAAAAATAAATTGTAAGCTACGCGTCCAGGATTTGGAGATGAACATGCTCACTCGAATACTACTAAGGTCTTTCAAACGAAAATGATATTATGAACCAATATGAGTCTTCATCAGTTGTTGCAGCTTTACATGGAAACTGATGGTGAAAGTTCATAGCCCGAGAGATAAGATTTGTATATTTGCGGCTCTAACACTATATTCTGGAGAAGTAGTAGAGGTAATGACTTTACATAAAGAGGCAGGACACATCCGAACTCATGTACATAGTAATTATTTAAAGTATGCTTGAAGCTCCCACTGTCATGTTCTTTGAGTTACAGAATTTCATAAAGGTCCTTCGCATTTAGAGTACTAGATAACGGAAACTGTAACCGATATTAATTAAATATTCATTTGCACATCAGATGCTCTCTTCTAAGGACATAGACGGTCGAATGATGAGTAATAACAGTTAAAATTGCGTTGAAGGTGATTGATCGCAGACGACAGGACTAAGTGTTCCATAGTGAAATAGCGAATCTGCAAAGTAGCACAGTATATTAAGAAAGATTATAGACAAGATTTCACCATTCCGGGACTTTACAAAAAATATTTCGTCTATGGACATTTCATAAGTGTAGCCTCTTACAAGCTTATCATACGATCTGACTATTTATTCACCAGTAAATGAAAGTAGCGATATTTCGATGGTCCTCTCGACCGAAACTTGTTTAATTTAGAAGACTTTGTATCAATAAAATTAGCGTCAACTTCGCAGACGGGTTGGAACAATAAAACCTAAAACCAAATAGGATATTAAATGTTTATATCTATTCTAACATACAAATGTTGTGCAGATTTATTTCAAACTATAGATTTGATTAATACTTAAATGAAAAAATACATTCTATTTCATATATATTTCTTTGTTTCAAACCTAACATGGAACCGCGGCAAAATCGATTTTGTTTGCACAGGATAGGGATACCCTTTGGGACAGTAAGATCAAGGGCATAGCAACTCATAAAAACCAGAAGGAAATGGGGAGCAAACCAAGTGGCGTTGCGAAAACTTATATCGGGGCATTCCTTATGTAGCCAAACCTTGCGAAAGTGAGTTGCTGAATCTTTGGTAATAACCTTCAAGGGCTTGGATGCACAACCTTGGTGGTAGAAAATGTTTGGGCCTTTAGCATTATGGTACAAAATAATGAAAGCGACTTCGACTCCTTTCATTGATTACTTAGAAAACCAATTCGGTATAAGGCATGGAAAAGCTCAATGGCTTACGCCTCACGGCGTGCATCTATTTTTCAGATGGATTCGGGGCAACAGGATGGGCTTAGGGCTTATTAAAGAGATATAACCTCCGAAGATGTGGATGTTGGAAAGCAATAAGCCATCAACAGTTATGGAGCACACATAATGGAGCTTTATCCATTTCTAAGAAGATGCCGACAACTATTAAAAAGATGAGGCTTCGGAGCGAATTTCTTAAATCGCAGAGCCATCTGCTATCCTACCACAGGACCAAATCAAAGCCAAATGGAGCATTTAATTGATCGTGGCGATATAATTCGCCCTGGACTACTTGCCCATTAAAGGGCTGGATATCCACGCACACGGTATTGGTCTTAGTCGTAGAAGCGATGAAGAATACATTTTGCTACAATTGCTTCCACCGATCTTGGAGGTTGAAAATAATCCAAACTACCTCTTCAGCCGATTACCTAAAAAGGAATAACAGTAATCGGGGATTATGGTGGCACGGCCTATTAAGGCTTACATATCTTTCCTTGAACTGGGGAAAACTTTAAAGGAAACGGCCGCAACCTCTTAATCTTTAGAACCACCTAAATAGCCGTAGGCCTGAACTTCATCTGAATGGTTTCGCTCCTATGGTGGTATTTATAGTCTTATTGGCCCATATATGCCCGAATGGATACTACCTGGCCGAGGCCTTAATTCCTATATACTGAGAGTTTTAACGTAAATGTTCGCCTGGCTATCGGACATATTAAGCAAATCCTTACAGCTATTTCGCCGCTCATTAGGTTATCCATAAGTGGTTTTGCGCCAAAACTTTCCAATTCCCATAATCTAGCCAAACGCCTTTGCTTGATAATACCAGTAAGACTTTCTGATTTATGCAGTCTATCATTCACAGGATTAGAAACTGTGACCATAATGTTCTCTAATTCGTATTCTATTAGGGCCGTAGATTTGAAAAGGTGAGAAGGTGTTTCAGATCATTTACACTATATTGTGATAAAAGTTGATTGCGCATTATTGCATTGTACAACGTAGAGCAAGACACAATATGGCAAATAATGAGAAAACGCTCATTGTCCAATATCTAATTTCTCTCATCAGGTCGTCAGATTTCAGAAACCCACGGTCCCACGTTGAATGCAATATGCACAATAAATCCCCAATATTTATAAGTCCGGCAGAACTGTAGGCCCACAAATCTGAGGAATTCTCGTTACTCAGGTGAGACTGCCTTTTCATAAGTGTGACGCTTCTCAAATATTGCTGAGATCTTATCGCAGGAATATATTCAGCCGATGTTGGACTTAGAAGATGCTGTCTAGCTTGTGGTCCACCCGATTTGTGCTCGTTAGACGAATTTCGCACTATGCTACAAGAACTTTCATTATATTAAGTCATTGACGTTTGCGATGAGAGTGCAGAAGTACTACGCAACAACCTTTAGACCTTATTATTATGTTCACTCAGTGATAGATCTTATCGGTTCATAAGTTACTGAGTTTATGTCATCCAACGGACTATCCCTTAGACACAATCTCTAACCGCACGAACAGACCAGATTCAAGATCTTTACACTAAGATATGAGGTCTTATACGAAACGATAAACTCTCGCCTACTTTATTCTTCCGTTTAATATAGCAATTACTTAATTAGGGTGGCAAGATCTCTATGCCACGACGGTCATGTTCGCATAATATGCCCCTCTTATCCGAGGACAACGAATAGTGGCTTGGAAATTATAACAAACCACTCCACTTTGTAGCGGAAGTCACTAGCGGATTAAATGTATAGCCATCTCTAAAGACATCGCACATTCAGAAGTACCGCGATGCCACTTTACAGCCCTTTCTCTGTAATCTGAGCTACTCGTCTGTATTTCCACCATCTGATACAAGAGCTATCTCTACTGATTTTCCGCAGGGAAGTAATGCCAGGAATGAAAACCTGTCTCCATAGATGAGGTTGGCATGTACCATATTTAATGGATATCTATCTGACTTATGATATCCGCTATCCCCTCAATAGAATATACTCTCCGCTCTACATATGCTGTCGTGGGTTGAAATCAAATACAACGTAATATTTACACTGCGTCCTCTTAACCCAATACCGTAGTTTAATCAATAGGGCGTCTTTATGGTAGATTTAAATATACAGAGATGTCCTCATTAGATATATTACTGACTTGTATCTAATATGAATATATAACCTCAGTCTAGGGAGATTCCTAAAGCCCATAATGGTGGCTAGCTGTCGGGAGGTCTTCAGTGGCTTCTTTTTTATTATAACTCCATTCACGTGGTAATTCAGACATGTTACGGAGATGAATATTCGCTATGCATATATTTCGCCAGTCAGTCTTTTGAAAAGTTAGCAGAGAACTTCACTCGCAGCTAATTAGAGCCCTATCAGAACAAAGACATGGGTATACAAGAGGTGATCATAATCGTTTCAAGATTATTAATGATATAATAGTCCGTATTCATAATGTCTCCACTCTTACTTCGAGTTATGTTTTAAATATCTTAATCCTGTTGCCTCTCTCACAAGGTAACGGCTTTTGATCTATTTTTGGCGGATTTGTGACAAGGCCATCTCCTGGAAGGATATATAATATGGAAGATCTGGACCACTGATCAATTGAATAGTTTTCGTATGTCAATGTCATGTTTTAGAAAGTGCTATAGAATAGTGTAGCACCTTCCAGCTTAATATCTCGAGACTATATAATCAAGCCGAGGTATATGCTCAGTATAGCCAGCAGCAAGCTGATTGTCCTAGGATTGTGTAAAACATTAAAGATTGTCTCGCATCAATTAATCTGCCTTTGGAGAGAAATTGTTGCCATTCACAAACCACTTGTGATCTCAAACAGAATAGCATGGCGACTCCTAAACTAAGATAGTCATAGTACTTTTATGCAGAACGATCATGACCCTTACTTTATAATTGGACGCGATTAATGACTTTCACGTACTTTAGAATTTCACGATACGCTGAGTGAGATTCTTCTTATTATAAAATTACTTCCCGTATTAGCAAGAAAACTAGCCAAATTAGGCGAATTGCAATTGGGTTGGGATGAAGTAACGCCAGCGCGTAATCATTAGTTAAACTATTATTACCTATATGGCTACTCCAACTTTAAGCCATTCCTTCATCGTTGATAATTCCTCTCAATGACCGACTTGTGTTTGTGCCTCAACATTTCAATCTAATTGGCCCAACTCCGCAGGAATATCTCGCCGAAACATTATCTCCTGTGAGAAACTACTTTCGTATAATGATTCCCTTCCCAAATAAGCTGGCTTTATTCCAAATGGTAATAACGTAGAAGTTACCTGAGAACAGGCCAGATTAAGCTACGCATTAAGATTGGAGGGATCTTGATTTGGAATATTTTATGGCACACGTGCGCGGCCGAGTATAAAAAATAGCGGAATGACTCAATACTATTTAACACGCTCTCGGGACAAAGAGAACAAAATTTTAGGGAGTGGAGCGGAATTCTCCCCTCAGTTCAAATAACGTTAACCAAACTCCTGAGAATGTTGACACTAGCCAATTGCCCGATATGATCGCGTAGCGATACTTCACCTCGCTTGCGGTCTTCTCTGGCTAAGTTTCGCTTGGATTATCTTAGCTGTAATCTTAGTCGTTGCAAAGATCTATCGGTACTAAATGAGATTACACATCCCTTTCCGTGTGATTACGTGACACTCTGTAACTCTTCATAGCGCCTAACAAGCAGTTTTCGTAAATTCGTATTCCTACAGTCCCAAAATGATCCGCTCATGCCAAATGTGAATTAACAAAGCATTATATTTCTAAAGCGTTCACTTAGACGAAAGACTCCACTAGATACTGGAGCTATTGCGCATGAACTGACGTAAGATTTTTCAAAGATATATCTGGTCTGCGTTCTTCCACCCGGTCGGAGCAGGTAGTGACCGAAATTTATTAGAAAGGAAGTCTCTAGCACACACCTTCTTGAGCCTGATAGTCTCGGAGAGCCTACACTGTCTCGATGATAAAATATCGAGTCCTGCGTTCTCATAAGGAGAAAAGTTCTGGTACCTGTTCAAATTTATCCTTGTCAGTATTGAATTGTGGGATTTTTCGAGAAGACAGCGCTCGACCTAGACTCCTCATTTTCGGACCTTGCTCCATTACAGGAGAAATAGCGCGCCATGTACTCCTATTAATTGTAATAAATCACTATGCGTGTTCTTCCGACTCGCATAGCATGCCAGAAAATTGGGGTTTGATGCTGATTAAGGTCAGATATGATTTAAGTCCTTGTTTCTATATGATATTATGTAATTTTTCTACCATATTCAAGGACTGAAGGGAGACAAGCCAAATGCTCGATATTACCGTATGACTTTGTGGAGTTATCCTGAGATTCCGCCGCGTGCGCATGATAATCGCGTCGAAAGAATTTATCCACGGCCAAGTTTGAGACGAATTGAATACTGGCCATGCATGCTGATAGTGTGCGCTGAAAGCGACAATGCATTGACGGACGCCAAGCACAAGATCGCCAAAGGAATCACTTGTAAAAAATAAGTTTTTATGGTCCCAAATCTTAATATTGTCGTTCGTCAATAACTCAAGACAACGTTATGAATTGGGAACAAGACTTTCTTTAAAAAATTAACTTCTAGTTTAGCGCCAATCGCTCTGGCTATAATGTCACGCAGATCGTTCTGATTTTATTTCTGATAAAGAAAAGCTCGTATTAGCGAGTTATATAAGGAGCTTATGAGGAACACGTACTACGCAAATGGAATGTTTGGGTACTTGCCTATACAGTTGTAGAAAAGGGTGACCACTTAGTGCCATGTTGTCCTAGGCCTGCGTTAGAGTAGGACATGCAACCGCTCCTATGGGGCTTATTCGTTATCTAGATGACGGTCGAGGTACGTTATATTTTGTATACCGATGACTTGGCTTTTAGACTTCGTTACTCCGTCGCAATGGATAGGGTACGGACAAAAGATTACGCGAATGCATATCAGGGCTTTTGCAAACCATAAACAAGCACAGAGACATCGTAGCGATTCATTGCGTTCTCGGGCAACTTTCTTAGAGGCTGAGAATTCGCGGGGTTGGGTGTGGTGATGTGGGATTGATAGCGCGATCGGCCAAGTTTGGTTGCTCCACTGACCGTAATTGAATCACATACGCACTTCGGTACTAATGCTTTCACAAATGGTCAATTACTACAACTGAGATACTCATACCTTTCATGATACTTTCTGATCATGGCTATAGGTATCTCTTATTTCGCTTAGCTTAATATTGAGACTAAGCAATGGGGTGTAGATTTGTACTCCGTGATCGCCCGAAAAACGGAATCTTATTTATCTCATCAGCGCATTCTTTGTTAGTGCCAAGATCGCCAGGATCGCCGCTTAGCCATACTAACTGACCATGGATTTGATTTCAATGGCCTATTCTCCAGATCCACGCCTATCTCGCAAATGAAATACTTATTCCGAGATTGACAGGCTTTTAATAAGCGCGGGCATGGAGTCTTTGGTGTATCTGTTCCTGCTCATTCATCGATAGTATTTTATCTCTGTAATGTGTGTGGAATTTTTCGAGTCTACTCCGCTTGCTAATTCTTAGAGAGAGCTCAGCTCGTGTGACTCGCCGTAAACTGCTTTAGTTGCTCGCATATGTTGCAAACCACAGCCAGCAGTCCGTGAACTCTTTTTGCCCTACTTTATTGCGGCACGCTGCCTCTAGTTGGTTCTATGAGTCTCATTGGATATACCTGAGATACAAAGCCATTGACATTCGAGTCCGGCAGCATTGCTACAGGGAGCCCCCCATGTCTCTATTCTAACCACACACCTCGGTAAATTGTGTCACTGATCATTTATTCGTGTTGCGTGTTCTACCTACCCATTGAGATGTTATTTGGTCGATTCCTGCTCTGTAGTAAACGGCTAATTTGGCTATAATTTGAACGAAGAAAATAATAATGGTTCTCGAAATAGATTGCAATGAAAATATTCTCAATATTGATTCGCGTATCTATTGTTCAATCATTTATACTTATAATTTGAATTATCTTACGATTTTTATGAAGGCACCAACAGACACTCCATGCTTCCGAACTATCGGATCAGTTATTCTTCTATCTCAGTGATCCCTTACAAAACCGTCTAATGAAAAATTGGATTCCAGCTGTATGAATTACCACATTCATATCGGAGTGCTGTCAGGAGATTGGCAATTACTCGATCAATACGAGGAGCAGTTCATTAGAAGCAACATTCCAAATATTGATTCAGAAATGCTTTCAACAAGCAGTCAACTCAAATGGATTGCACGCTCAGGGCGCCGGCATGGAAAACATTGGATTTCAGCAGCTGCCAACATCTCTAAATATTCAATAGTCTTTAATTCTCCGGAAGGAAACAAGAGGAACCGCAGTTGCAGAGACATTGTATTGGAATGTTGTTTTGAGTCTATTCAACCACCTATTCACAAGAGGAGATCAGGAGTTGCGACAGGATGGTAGTGTTTGAGGGAGAAAAAACCGTGGAATGAGCTCAAAGGAAACAAACAGTTGGGTTGAGATTGGTTTCGGTTTTATGGGGGCAAGGCATTCGCTCAGACTTGCAAGGTTGGTCTTCGAGAAACGTCACATCTACACTCGCTTCAACGACAAATAATTACTGGCGCAAACACAGTTTTGGTTGGAGTGGGATAAGTGTAGCTAAAAACGAAACTGGGTCCAAGAACCGTGACCTTTAATACTTGAACATCAGAGAAAACAATGATCGGCATATGATCAAATTCTCTAGCTATATCAAACTTTTAAGGCTCATATAAACACCGATATAGGCGAAACACACTCACTATATTGGGGCAGACATTGAGCATTATAATTTCTCATTCTCGTCCCACACATTGAATCACGCCAACCCTTTATTCAAATTGTACCTCATCATACTGGTCAAAGAGGTATAATTGCTTGGAATCCGACTAAACACTTCGACGCATGGCGTTTTTCTAAAGGATATTACATGATCGCTTACTTGCTTTCTCTTAGAAAAAAGGGTGTGTAGGGAGGCTGGTGGGGGTAGATGTAATTCCCCCCACTGACGATTGTGATAGATAGACGTTTGATCCTCTTGAAACCTCATTACAAAAGCCCAGATGTATCCCGGTATTCTTACTGTGCCTTCATAACACTTCTC
>Ga0163217_1094327_pt1 | contig 11385 bp, 15 predicted proteins | sample SynspAceP_FD_185933 | JGI IMG/M metagenome (GOLD analysis project Ga0163217, IMG submission 185933) | Saline lake microbial communities from Ace Lake in Antarctica - Synechococcus sp. Ace-P (PacBio error correction) | ecosystem: Environmental > Aquatic > Non-marine Saline and Alkaline > Saline ... | reverse complement strand
AGCGCCAAGACTCCCAGACCCCTGCCAGCGGGAGCGCGGGCTATCGGCGAGACCGCTGGGTTCCTCTTGCCTCTAATGCCTCGATGAAAAGCTGTTCACAATCTGCCGGTCGGCCTGGCACCGGCCTGGAGTGGCCCATTGGCCTGCAGCAATTGCATCCAACGGTTTGACATGCGCATCGGGCGCCTGGATGGTAAAGCGTCAGGTTGAAGATCGCAATTTCAAAGACCTGGAATGTGCCAAAAGGTCGCTGGCGAGTTTAGGGTGGATTGCGGTTTCATAGACCTCTTGCTAGCTTCACCAAAACTGGGCAGAGCCCTCGACGGATCAGTTCAAGTTTTTTTACGTTACATGACCAATTTACATAGGCAACCTTTCGTTCGACGCCGAACAAGAGGATCTCCGTGACCTTTTCAGTCAGTACGGAGAGGCTTCGCCAAGTGCAAGCCTGCCCCTCGACCGGGAAACCGGCCGTAAGCCGTGTTTTTCGCTTTGTCGAGCTGGCCAATAATGCCGAAGAGCAAGAACAGAAGGCCATCCGACGATCTGCAGAACGTCGAAATGGATGAAACAGGATGATCCGGTGGTTGAACAAGGCTTGAGCCCCGTGGTGGCGGCGGCGGCGCGGCAAGGCCGTGGCGGCGGTTGGCGGGCTAACGGCGGTGGCGGTGGCGCGTTACGGCGGCGGCGGCGGTTGCCGCAGCCCTTACTGAATGCGTCCTAAAGGAACATTTCCCCCGGTCGGCCAATTGGAACCGAGTCTGAATTCAGGCTTGTCTTACCCTCGATAGATTGCCTGAAATCAGGTTCTGTTTCTTGTTCGTAATCCGCTCACAACCCCGCTTTGGCGGGGGTTTTTTTATGGCTCGCAGATTGGCCTGCCTAACGCTTTCAGGGTCGGATCGCCAGGCAAGCAGGTAGGGCGGCCCTTGCCGCCCGAATCACCAGCGCAGGCAGGGGGGCTTCCTGCCAGCGGGCATAGGGAGTGAGGCCGCTGAGTACGTCGAGCTTGAAACGGGCGGTCTGCCGCCTGTCCGGCAGGAGCCGGCGCCCGCACCTTCCCCTGACTGTCGATCACCTGGCTGAGACCGGTTGTTGCGTGAGCTCACCAGCCAGCGGCCTGTTTCTATCGCCCGCCAACTTTGAAGCCAGCGCCGCTCTCGCCTGAGCAGGAACCGGATTAGGAGATCCGCAGGTTGGCGGCAGACACACAGACCAGCCGGCACCGCTTCCGGCTTCGCTGCTGCCAAAGGGCATCTGACCATCGCGAGAGGCTCCGTAGCAAGATGGGCCACCCCAATTGCGCCCTCGGGGCCGCATTCTTACACAGGGCCGTGAGCCGTGCGCCTGGCTCCACTCCAACCGACGGCCGATAGGCCGCTCCAGCGCCAGAGACCGCGCAAGCCGGTACCCACTCACCGAGCGGAACCAGTCGGTGCTTGTCGATCCAGCTGCTGGCCACCAGGTTCGATCGGGACCAAAAACGCAGCACGGCTTGTCGCCCGCCCAGTTCCTCGCCCTCCTGGCGAAAACCGCCGCTGAGCACCTTTCAAACCGGCTCCTGGCTGGGGCAAGTTCTGCCAAGCACCAGCGACCCTTCCGGCAGCAGCAAGGGCCCCAGGGACCCTCCTGGGCAGCCTGCTGGCGGCAGCAGCAGTGCTCAAGCAGCGTTCGTTTTGGCCGGCCCGGTTCGAACTTCTCCCGGGTGCACGCCGGCTGACAGAGCACTCCATTGAAAGAACCTCGACCGGAACAAAAAAAGCCCGCCGCTCGGCTCGAGCGGGGCAGCTGACTTCCTACCCCAGCAGAGATGCAAACGCCGCCGGAGTCAGGGTGGCTTCAATACATACAACACACACAGAACAATTACCGACATTTGGCTCAGCATATACAACGCTTCGCGCGAGACTCTCTTCTCTCGCGAGCGCGTGCGCGCGTGCGAAGCACAACCCGAGCAGCAGCACCGACGATGCGAAGCGAGCCTCGGGCCGCACGCACACCATAGCCAAGGCGAAGCGTGACGCTATGCAGATCCCCCACGCGAACTATACAAAATTGTGCGCAGAGCGTGGCAGGCAACACTCTCACCTCCTCCTCTCTTTTACTCTACATACATACATGCTTGAAGCTGTAAACACCTATAGAGCGGACAACAAACGTCACCCCAACTATACCGAGTGGTCGAGATCGGGGCACGCACTCTTCGACCGCCTGGGGCCTCGCGTAGTGAGGTCGCCGCTTGGTGGCTGCCGCGCCCCAGCTCTTGATCGCCTGGCTGCTCTGGGCCGGGCCCTTGAGGCTGACGTGCGCGGCTGGCGCGCAAAGCGATGCGTCCGCGAAGGAGCGGTCCATGAGCAGAACATGTCAAACAGAAGAACAGAGAAACAAAGAAACACATAGAAAGAAGATTCTCCCCGCGACCATCCTATTCACCTACGCACTGAGCGCAGTCTGCATCTGCACTCGTAGGTGTGCGTACGTCCCTGGCATCGATCTCTCTTCGTATCTGCAAGCCGACGGCGCGGGAATGGCCTTCGGTCGAGGATCTTCGTAGTGCTGCAGCCGGCGGCGTGCCGACCCCAGAGAAGTCTCGTATAACCGGGCCGACCGCAACGTCTACATGCGAGCGCGCACTTGGCGCCAGACACCGACTGCTGCCTCTGCTAGTCTCGCCCAGCATTGGATCTGTCCCAGGGAGCGAGTTCTGGGGGCCTTGCTGCTGCCGAGAAGGCGTTCGCTGGTGCTGGACCGAACTTGCCCAGCCAGGCAGCCGGTTAGGTGCCTCAGACGGCGGTTTTCGCAGGAGGGCAGAAGGAAACTGCGCCAGCAGCGTTGCTTGCGTTTTGGTCCCGATCAACTGGTGGCCAGCAGCTGGATCGACAAGCACGACTGGTTCCGCTTCGGTGAGTGGGTACCGCTTTGCGCGGCTGGCGCTGGAGCGGGCCTATCGGCCGTCGGTGGAGTGAAAGAAGGGTGACGCCAGGCGCACGCTCACGCCCTGGTTGCCGCGGGCCGAGGCGCAATTGGGGTGGCGCCATCTTGCACGAGCTCTCCGGATAGGTTCAGGCTTGGCAGCAGCTGCAGCCCGGAACGGCTGCCGGCTGCCTGCTAGGCCTCCGCCAACCTCGTCCCTATCGCTCCTTTGCTCCAGGGCTCAGTTCTCGGCGCTGGCCTCAGTTGCGGGCGATAGGAAACAGGCCGCTGGCGTTGAGCTCCGCCAACAACCGGTCCCAGCAGGTGATCGACAGTCAGGGAAGGTGCGGCCGGCTGCCTGCCGCGGCACAGGCGGCAAACCGCCCGTTTCAAGCTCGACGTAACTTCAGCGGCCTCACTCCCTATGCCCCGCTGCGCAGAAGCCCCCCTGCTGGCCGCTGGTGATCGTGGCGCGGCAGGGCCGCCTACCTGCTGCCTGCGATCGGACCCTGAGCGTTAGGCAGGCCATCTGCGGCCATTAAAAAAAACCCGCCAAAGCGGGGTTTGGAGCGTGGATTACGAACAGAAAACAGAACCTGATTCAGGGCCAATCTTATCGAGGTTAAGACCAAGCTCTTGAATTCAGAACTCGCGGTTCCAATTGGCACCGGGGAATGTCCTTGGACGGAATTCGATCGTAACAGAGCGCAGCGCCACCCGCCGCCGCCGCCGGCTAAACCGCCACCCGCCATCCGCCGTAGCCGCCACCGCGCGCCACCGAGCATGCACCGCCGCACGCCACTGCCGACCACCACAGGGGCTCAGCCTGTTCACCCGGAATCATCCTGTTATCCATCCATTCGACGTTGCTGCAGATCGTCGATTTGGCCTTCTGTTCTTCAGCATTCATTGGGCCAGCTCGACAAAAGGCGAAACCCACGCTTACTGCCCGCGTTTCCCGGTCGAGGGGCAGCTGCAACTGCGCAACCTCCCGTACTGCACTTGAAACAGGTCCACGGCTGAGCATTACCTCTTGTTCCCGGCGATTCCGCAACGAAAGCGGTATACCTATGTAACATTGTCATTGTTAAACGAAAAATAAACTTTGAACTCGATCTACCTCGAGGGCGCTCAACTATGACTCGACGTTGTTCTGCACGCTCAGCCAGAGTCTAATGAGAACCGACAATCACCCACAACTCGCCAGCGAACCCTTTCATGGCAACTATATCCAGGTCTTTTGAACTTGCGCATCTGCACCTGACTTACCATGCGCAGGCCCGATGCTGGTCAATGTCAACACCGGTTGATCAAATGCTGACAGGCCATGGCCACTCCAGCGCCGGTGCACCGACCCGGCCAAACATGGAACAGCTCATCGAGGCATTAGGAGCAAAGAGGAACCAGCGGATCCCGATAGGCCGCGCCTCCGCTGGCAGGGGTCTGGGAGCTGCGCTAGAGCAGCAGCAGCCTCCCCTTAACTCAATTTGGTGGCGCCCGGCTTGGAAAAATCTGCACGGTTGCTGCCCTTTCACATATATGGCGCTATTATCTTTCGTCTCCCCGCTCCTCACTCGGACACCGCTCTCTGACACTGATTCTCGGGTCGAAGCAACAAGCGGCTCTAGACCCGGTGTGATTAGAAGCGCCCAATCTCTAGCGCGAGGCCCCATACCGAGCATTTCGTTGTTCCTGCTACACGCATGTCAAGGGGGGCTGGCTTTTGCGTTCCACGCCTCTTGTGTATCAGCGCCTGCAAAAACTGTTCCGCGAGTGCCAGCCCAGGAGCACTCCCGCCTGCTCGACATGACAGTGCTGGATCAGGAGCTGCGGCGTTTGCCGGGGCAAACGCCGGCACCCTGTTCGCCTGCAAGCGCGCCCCGATCCCGCAGGCGAAGGACTTTCTGCCTGATCTATTAAGCGACCCGACAGGCTCAGCCTTGGTGCTTGGTCGCTTCTGGCTTGTGCCGTGGCACCCTGTGCGATGAGCCGGTTCCAGACTTGCCTCCGGAGGTGGTTTTGATGGAACCGCTGCGTTTCGAAGACGTCCTCGATGCCGTTCATGCGGTGCGTGAGCCGCAAAACGCGTGCTGCTCAATCTCCGGTTCAATGTCTTGCCGAGGAGGCCCAGCGCTTTCGCGCGACTTCGTGGCCGGTGGCGTCTTACGCCTTGAATGCGCCATCAAGAACGGACTGAGCGAATCTGCAGTTTTCCTGTTCGCTCCGTTCGGAGTGACTTATCAAACCGCCATGACAGTGAATTATCCTGATCCTTGAGCCGTGCTTTAAAGCCTTGGGCCTTATTATTCTTGGCCTAAAATAAAGCCTGGACCGGACTCATATCGGGGGCCACCATGCCGAAGTGACGCAGACCTTCGAATGATTTCCTGCCCGCACCATGCGTCTTGAGCCAGGTAGAATGTTTCTTTTGAGTTCGGGCATGGAGGGCGCGAGTTTGGGCCTCGGCATTTCCACCCATGACCCCCTTGAGGACCGGGTTTCGAACATCGAGAGATCGTTGAGTGTTGTCACCGGCTGTGACCACACGCTCGGGGGGAAGGTCCAGCAAGCTGGAGCAAGCGGCATCAAGGTGGAGCCCTTTGTTCACTCCAGCCGGAAAGAGAAGTCGAGAAAATTGATTATCGGAGAGCAGGCAATCCACCCCCAAAAGGCTCTCCAGGCTTGGCGGAGAATGGAGGGATCAAACGTTTCGCGGTTCATAGTTCTGAAGGCGTAACGGCGCTCGGCGGGGGCTCGGGCCTGGGCTTGAGCCCGGCGGAACCCCGCCAGGCCAAACCATCGACCAAGGGGCCACAACCTTCCACTGGCGCCTCGATTCGGATACGACGCGCCATCGGCCCACGGTTTCCAGGCTGAAGGACCCACAGGCCAACCGTGCAGCCCACATCCCGATCACCAGATGGGGGCGCTGGCGGCGGGCGGCATGAACTCCACCATCCAGCATTGGCGCGGCACGGCCGGACGGTTTCCCGCACCCGTGCTACAGAAAATATGCAACACCTCCTTGGCGTTGATCGCCAAACCCCATAGAGCTGGCGGCGGCTTTCAGGTGAACCGCCCAACAGGGTTTCATCGAAGATCGGTGACGAGGCCACCAAGGCTGGGTCGCGCGGCAGCACGCTTGGTAAATCTTCGAGACCTTACCAAATTTTGCTGACGGCTAGCGGTTTTTGGAAGATAGGTATGGAATTAATCGCCCGCAAGATAATTATTTTAATCATTTAATCATAAATTTTCTGTTCAAAAAACTTCCAGGATGTAGCTTCATGGTCAGGCCTAAGTTCACGACACAAGATTTAGCAAAAAACCTGTGATTACCAGCCCAAAGCCTAGTTTAAATCAATACCTCGATACCTATTAGTTGCTTTTACTGAGCTCACAAAAGGCCTCTGCTGACACATTCTTCGCAGAGGGGTGTTCCATAACCTCTAGTTCCATGTGCTGCCATCCATCATCCAATTGGCCGGCCGGCAATTCAAATCCATCCTGATCGAGAGGTTCTAGCAGGGCCAGTTCCGGTCGGTTTGCCAGCCCATCGTGGCAGGATTTGAAGCAGACTTATCGTCTTAGCAGGGCTCCGCCCATGTCCCGCGAATCACTCGCAGATACACATTTCTTCGTATGTGCGACACCGCTCGATGCTGGGAGGGTGGCTCCTCTTGGCGGGCTTTGCCAGCGTCGATCCTCAACGCCAACGGCGGTTGCCTTCGGTGGTGGTGAGTTCATCTCCGAGTCCACCGTCGCGGGCGGTGAATCACCTATGCGACTACCCAGCCCTTGCTCACCCGCCCTGCGCACCCGAGGCCCTGCGGCAAGCCAGGTGAGATCGACCGCGCCACCCCAGTTGAAACTGATTCCTCAGCAACCAGCCTGGAAACAGCCAAAACCGCGCGTTGGCCGTCGGAGCGCTGCTTTCCGTAGTGCTGTGGTTTTCCCCTCGTTGGCCTTTCCCCCTTTCGCTTTGCTTGGGGGCCGTGGGGGCCGAGGCAAGGCCTCGCTCGCATCTCTTCCACGCCTTCTTGGGGATGCGGCTCGATGAGGGACCAGAAACATGCAGGTCACCGTGGCGGCCCACGAGGCGGGGATCAAGCCTGGGCAGCTCTTCGGCGCAGGCAGCGGACGGGCTCGGCAGGGCGCGAAGAGCAGCTGAATCAGCCTCAAACTCTGCTCTGCCGTCTGGCTCTAGCTTGAGTCTGGGGCTTTGACTGGCCTCGCCATTAGGCGTTCTGCCACGGGCCCCAGTTCCCCGCCACGACCCGCCATTTCATGCAAGATCCAGCTCACGCAGCCAGAGGCCGATGGAGCCGGGTCGCCGCGCACGGGATCGCTTCGGCTTTCTGCCAAAATCATGGGCTTGGAACAGGAGATGCCACCGGCACCGCTGCCATTTCCTGCCGAGTGACTCGCGCCAGTAGCCCGTACTTCGGGTGCATGGCCCAGCCGCTCAAGCCTCCCTGACCCAGGTTGAGATGGTCGGGGAGGAAAACGATCGAAGCGCGGCGCGCGTCGACCACGCCTTCTTCGAGCTTCACGAACCAGGGCATGGCATCCGCGTCGCCTTTCCGGCCATCTTTGAACTGGCGCAGCAGGCGGCTACGGCATCGGGGAAGCCAGCCCCGCCCAACCACACCCGGCCGCCGGTTCAATCGCCATGGTTGAAGGGCCGGATCACAGGTCAACAGGAATTTCACCTGCAGCCCCCGGTCGCGGCCTCTTGGCAGCATGTGCTGGACGGCCGGCCGTGGCGCTCGGATCGGGAATAGGCGAAAAAGCGTCGTCAAAACACCAGGGGCAGGCTGCCGTCGATAGCGCCTCCGCCACAACCTCGGCCATGGCCACCCGACAGGGCGGCAGCCGAAGCTGCTCCACGGGCACCCGGTTGCTGAGCAGCTCGAAGGCAAAGGCCGCCTCGTTTGCCCACGGCGCCACCGAAAGGCTGCCGAAACAGCCGCCGCGGGCGGTCGTAGGCCAGGCTCGCGCCGGAGCCTCCGGGAAGACATGGCGCCAGGTAGGCGCCAATTTTGCGCTGGTCAGAGCCGCGGCTAACTGGCTGGCCATGGCCCGTTTCTTTCTTTCCCTCCAAGCAATAACGCCGCAAGCAGCGAGAGAATGTCGGCCTCCTTCTGGATGCGCTCGACTCGGAAAGCGCGACTCCAGATCGGCTTGCTTTTGCTCCATCTTTCAGCCTCTACTCACCTGCCATCGCCCTGCCAGCTTCCCCTCGGGCGCGGATGCGGGCCCCGCTCGCCCTCCCGTTCCTGCTGCTGCAGCGCAGCGGATGGTTCGATCCAGAGCCTGGGCCTTGGCGCTGGCAGCGTCCTCCGGAGCCAGAGCGGATAAATCCGGCCTCAAGCTCACTGAGCTGGGCCGCTCCACGCTGGCGGCCGTTCATTCCAGGCCAAGCGATTTCAGCGCCCAGGCCTTCGCTAGCAGCCCGGCGCTGCAACACGGCAATTCGATTCGGGTCCTGGCCTCAAAGCAGCTAGTTCCGGACTCTTCGTTGAGGGCCAAGTCGGCGGACTTGAGCGCGTTTCAGAAGCGAATCGAGCGCGCTTCTCGGCCTCCTGGACAAAAATGCAGCTGCCCGCTGCCTCGGCAATCGCAGGGCCTGCGTCCTGGCGATCCAGCGGCGACCCGCAGGTCCGCGACTCCAGCCGGCCATCAGAGTCTCAGGCGTCCTGATCGAGGCCTGAGTCGGAATCGGAGTTGGAGTCTGCGTTGGCGTTGTAGTTGGATTGGCGTTGGCGTTGGTAGGGGCGAAGTTCAGCGGCTTGCGCATCCATTCTGTCCCGCAACTCATCCAGTTGTTGACGAATGGAGGCCGGATTCCTCTGCACCCGAACGCTGCCCTCCAGCATCCGTTCCCGCATCACCCAGCAAGGTCGCGCCGACGCCCGCTCCGCTGTGGCCTGCGCATCCACGGATCGAGCTCCAGCGCGCCAGCTTCCTGCTTGAGGGCGGGCCTCACTCGCCTCCAGCTGCTGTGGGCCTCCGTCGCGCTCGTTCCCTGCTCCTCCCGGGGACCCAAGCTGCACGCTCGACGATTTCCTGTCGCACACCCCACCAAACAACCGGCACAGTGACTAACGGTCAGACGCAGCGCTTCCTGTGTGTGCTCCCGCCAATCCTCGCCAACCCAGGTCTCCCAACTTGATCCGCTACCGTTGGCCGGCGCGGATGTTAACCCACCTCGATGCCGGCGGCCATCGCCTCAGCCCTGGCACGCTAAGCCGATGCAGCGCCTGCCTGCCGCTGGCGCAGACGAGTCCACCGCCTGAGCGTCTGCATCGAATTCCCCGGCAGCAATATTCGAGATCCTCTCCAGCGGGAGAGCGCGCAGATTCTGCCTGAAGCTTGCCCGTCGTGGCGCGAGCCCGCAGACGCTGGCAAGTTGCTGTCCGGCGCTTGAGCTCCCCCTATCGATCCTAGGTTCTCTCTCGCGATCGCGTGCGTCATCATCTTCACCCAAGGCGGGACCCAACTCTATCTCGGATCCCCTCTGCCCAAGGCCGTTGCGTCTCTTCACTCTGGCCTTGCCGCCAGGCTTTCGAGGCCCAGGTCCGGCGGGGCCAACTGACCGCTGGACTCTGCTTCAACCGCTTCCCGCGTGCGGGCTGTGAGATCACAACCTCGCTGCCGCTGGTCTTCCAAGGCAAGCCAGAGCAAGGCTTCGAGCGCCTGCCGGAGCCTCGCCTCTCGGTGGTCCACAGAGCATCTTCCGCGTCCGCGCGATAGCCTCCGCCATTCGTTCAAAATACTCTTTGCGCAGACCCGTTAGCACACGGGCGCTCCTGGTTCACACGGGGAGGTCAATCTAGTTCCCGGCTGCGACCCAGGACGACGGCCTATCAACGGAGCCTGGCGCTCTTCGCTGCAGGTCGGGGCAGCTACAACGAAATCCATTGGTGGCGGATGAGTATCTCTGCAACTGCTCAGACAGCCCCTTGCATTCAAACGCCTGCCTGGAAACCCCTGCTGCTGCTGCAGGCCTGTCCTCCGATGTTCCTTGAGGATCATTTGCGGGCTGCAGGTGCAGCGGCGGCGGGGCGTTGATTTCTGCGAACAGCCGGGGCACCGAGCCTGTATGACAGGCAGCGTCTTCCAGGTGGCTCTCGCAGGGGCGGCCACGTCTCGAGAGCCCTGCGGCAGGCCACGCTGCTCAGAGCGCACCCCGCGCTTCGCGCTTGCCGCTAGAGGCGGGAGTCGAGCAGTTTACTGCTTGGGTGGTGTGCTGCGCCTCCCGCTCCGTGGAATCCGAAGCCCTCGAGCGCCAGCGCCTCTGGAGTGCACGGCTACACTTGCCAGCCGCAGCGACGGTGCTCGCGACGGACGTCAAGGCTGGCGAGCGAGCATTCTTGTGCGACAGCAACCTCCTAGGCGGTGGTCCGTCGGCGCCATGGCCGGCGAGCATAGGCAGGGATCTCGCATCTGCTTCCCCCCGTGCGAGTACGACTGAGCAGACCAAGGCGGTTGGATCGTCCTTGCGCCAGCCGGCAGCAGGCGCTTGCAGGCATGCCGGGTTTCAGGGCGCGAGGCGTGGCCGCCGCGCATCGAGGTTGATCCGCGGCCGGCCAACGTCGACGTGCGGATCTCAATGGCGACCCTGTTGGCGAGTGGGCGCACCATGACGCTCTCTGCCACACTCGCCGGCTCTTGAGGTGGCCGACAGAGCGCTCGAGCTGCGCCTGGACAACTGGGCTCTATTCTCTGAGGAGGGGTCGCTCTGTGTCGCTGGAGAGGAGTGAGTCACACTGACAGCAGCCGCCGAAACGAGAATGCCCCACCACGTTCACTTTGAGGCGGCTGCGTAAGGCTGGAGCTTCAAGGGCCAAACGCGCCCTCAGCAACAACAGAGCAAGGCTGGTGCGCGGGCCCACCAGGCTTGCGCTGGGGCAGCTCGGAAGCTCCGCTTGAGCCAATTTCAGCTGGATTTGGCCCGCCACGGCCCCACAGCGGAGCGTTGCCTCGCTTGCGCACGCGATCCTTCGCCTTCTGTGGCAGGCGTCTCGGGTGCGCCTGCGACGACGACATTCGCCTGCAGCGAAGAGCGTGCCACTGGCGGCGGCTGCGTAGGAGTGTTCCGCCGGTGCATCACAAATAGCTTCGTGTCAACAACTGGATGAGTTGCTTTTGCCGCGGTAAGCAGATGGGAGTAGCGCGCACCAGCGTCCGTGCACTGCACCTTGCGCGCACACTACCAACGCCAAACGCGCCAACATTTCCACACATACAGTGCAACGCCACAATCCGCACGGGATACAGTCCAACTTCCGGATTCCGACTTCAGGGGATCCCGTCTCTTCATTCGCGCATCAGCGGACCACTTCATGAGCCGAACCTGTGGCGCCCGGCTTGACCGAGGTCCTCCGATCCTTGACCCGGACTCGTGCCCGGATCAGCAGCAGCGACGCAAGGGCCCTCGCGAGCGCCGAAGCAGCGCGGCGGCAGCTG
>Ga0163217_1058936_pt1 | contig 11385 bp, 12 predicted proteins | sample SynspAceP_FD_185933 | JGI IMG/M metagenome (GOLD analysis project Ga0163217, IMG submission 185933) | Saline lake microbial communities from Ace Lake in Antarctica - Synechococcus sp. Ace-P (PacBio error correction) | ecosystem: Environmental > Aquatic > Non-marine Saline and Alkaline > Saline ... | reverse complement strand
GCGAAACTGTTCAAAGGGGCCGGTGTCCTACTCACGCGGCGCGCGGCCGGAGCTTTCAGGGTCGCGCAGGATTATCGTCGGCGCGGTTTTGCACTGGCCCACGAACGCTGGCGCGTAAGGCCGGGTGAAATTGATCTGATCCCTGCTCGACGGCGACGGCTCATCTTGTCGAGGCTCAGACAAACAGTAAAAAGCCACGAAGCGCCTGCAGCGTTTGAACCGGAAACAGGATGCGCCCGTATCTATCGCTCTGCCGAAGAATTTCATCGGCGATGCGAACCCAAAGGGCGCGCTGACGGCGTACGTTCGACGTGGCTTTGGTCGATCAAAACCGGTGGACCTGCGAATCCTTGAAAACGCCTTCGGCACGACTGACCCATTGCACCCACGCCTGCTTGCGCCATCTAAGAGGAACAACAGGGAGACCCTTTATTGAAAATCGCCTTTCAGATGGACCCGATCGGGGACGTTGAACATTAACGCGGACGGCAGCTTTCGTCTCGCAGAGGGGAGCGCAGGCCCGCGGGCACTCGGCTTTTCTACTACACCCCGACATCTCGCCTATCAAGAGGGGCGCATCACGGCGCGGGGCCATGGACCTGACCGTCAGCGTGTTGCCAGGTGGAACCATGCCACGCTGGGTCCGAGCGGAGTCGATCTGGAGATTTCGACGTGGTCTGGCTGGCGCAAGACCGGCCCTTCGACATGACTTACCATTCACCCTCTACGGCATTTGGCTGGGACCGTCTCAAAAAGACACAACGCTGGTGGTGAATGACCCGTTCTGGGTGCGCAACTATCCCGAAAACTAATGGTGCTGGAATTTCCCGCAAGCTCACCCCGCCCACGACCATTGCCCGCGATCTGGACCGATCAAAGGCGTTCAAAAGCAAGCACAAAGGACGTCCATCCTCAAGCCGCTGGTATATGGCAATGGCGGTTGCGGGTAGTCTTCCGTGTTGGATGGCGAATGACCGAAATCTTGAGCTCACTGCATGAACGATTTCAGCGGTTTCTTCGCGCGAGCCGTGATTGTTGCAGAAATTCCTGCCCGCCGTTGTCCAAGGGCGAGAAACGTGTGATCCTCGTCATAGATGAACCCGTCGTGCGATACAACCGTGTCCCGGCAGAGGGTGAAACACGTCGAACATGCATCTTTGGGGGCCGTTCCTGAAAAGGTGGGCTGACAGAGCGCGACTGGAAATCTGTGCCGCAATCGGGCCCGTTGCTGCGTGAAAAGGGTCATGATTTTTTGTCGGCCATTCAGATGGTGATCGGTGATATCTGACCAGAGAGTCAAACTGACTCCCCCACCGTTATCCCAAGAGCTTGAACGGTTTCCGACGGACCAACATCGCGGTAAAATCTGGGAAGCAATCGAGGCGCAACGCGCATGAGCCTGCTTGCGCCCTCTGCTGAACACGCTATTATTGCGATTTGGTAGAGAGCGCAGCTGGCACGGGACGCGCGACTTCACAAAGATCCGGCGTGAATTTCGCCAGAACGCCGCGCGGCTGTATGTTTCGGGCGCCGCGCGGCACGCAGATCACGCGCAGCCGGTTTGGACCCGGCGCGGGCGAGTTGTTCTGCGGTATCCCCCGGCACAGAACGCGATCAGATCTGGCTCTTTAATCCACGGCGGTGGTTTGTCTTCGGAGCCCCGATACCCACAGTGCCATTTGCTGGGCGCATTGGCGGCAGCGACTTGGCGCGCGGGCGGTTTGCTGCCTATTATCGTCTTGCCCCCGAAGGCAGCATTCCCCGCCGCGATCGAAGATGTCGGCCGCGGCCTTATCGGCGGTGCTGGACAGCGGCTCGTGGCTGCGCACAACATCATCCTCGGTGCGAACAGCGCGGGGGGGCGCGCTGGCCGTTCAAAATCTTGTGAAGCCGTTTGTTGCGCTGACGCAGGTTCCATTGCCGGCGTGCGCTGTTTGCTTTTTTCACCATTGACGATTTCCTGCACTGAGGGGGCCAGCTTTCGCGAGAACGTCGGCGCGAGAGGCCGTTTTGCGGCGGCGCAGGCCCGGTCTTATGGCAGAGATGTATTCTGGCGGGGGCAACCCGAGCGACCCTGCCGTCCAGGCCCGCTGCGCGCTTGATATCGCGGCGTGCGGCCGCCAGTCGGATCACAGTCGCTCGACCGGAAATCCTGCGTGATGACGCGCGACGCATGTCGATCGTATCTACAGGATCAATCGGTTCACGTGCGTTTGGGTTGAAGAACATTGGATCTTTCCCATCGTCTGGCGATTTTCACAACGCTCTGCCAAGAGGCGCGGCACGCTGGATGGTACGCTGGCACAGTGGATCAAGAAGTTTTTGCCATCGACGGGCCAGACGAAAGCTGAGCGCTTCGGCCAAGATGCGGTTTGCGCACATCGGGTAGCACCTTTCCAGGTCCGCGATGGCTGCGGCGACGGCGCAAGACCTGTGATTTTTACCCTCGGGCGGAGAGTGAACACCGCCTGCCGCGCTCGACAGCAGGGCGCGGGCCTCTGTGTCAGTTGTGGCAATCGTTCGAGCAGACCCCTTCGGCATCGGCGTTTAATGTTCGCGTTGGGATGTTCACCTCTGGGCAAACCCGGTTCGTGGCTGGCGGGACAACGCGCGGGCAAGTACACGCTGGGCCACGTCGGCCGATCCTTCGGCGCGGGGGGGCAGTTCCAGATCCGTATACCCCACGGGTGGTTACATCAATGCGCAGATTCGAACCGGTCGCGTAGGGGGCGGACACCCGGCTCAATATAATCCTCGCCACAGGCAGGTGCTTTGCTGCAGGCGGCGGGCCGGATCGCTTGAGGTAGCCGCATTTGCAGGGGTGGCTGCAGGCCACGAGCATGAATTTGCCCGGGTTATTTCACATGCCATTGGCGCGGGCGATCATCACCTCGCCGTCCTCAACCGGTTTGGCGCAGGGTTTTCAAGTACGTGCGGGGGGCAATTCAGGATTCGTCCATAAACAACACGCCATTATGCGCCAGACTGACCTCTCCGGTCTGGCGAGACGGCACCGCCGATGATCGCCGCATAGACCGCTGTGTGATGCGGTTCGCGGAAACGGCCGCATACGCGCGAGGATGCCCCATCGTCCATCAGCCCGCCAGCGAATGGGATTCATTAGAGTTTGCTAAGCGCCTCTTGTGGGAGGTGAGCGGGGGCAGCGATCGAGGGCAACGTGCCGCCAGCATGGATTTTGCCCGAATCCGGGGGTGCCGACGAACATAGATGAGGTTCCGCCCCGGCCGCCGCGATTTCAAGCGCACGTTTTGGCGCGTTCCTGCCCTTTGACTCGCGGAGGTCGTGCGGCTGGGCCTTGTGTCACCTCGCCCGGCGTGGCCGCGGGGAGGGGGGGACTGTCGTAACCTCGCGCCACGGAACCGCGCCGAGGCTCGGAGCAGCGATCACCTGTGCTTTGCCCACCAAGCGGCTTCCGGCCCCGGAGCGGCCGGGGCAGAGCAGGCTTTGCGCCCGTTTTTTCTGCAGCTGCCATCGCAGCGGCTGCAGCGCGCCGATCACAGGGATCAGAGGCTGCCCGCATCCAGTGACAGTTCGCCCCCAAAGCCACGGTGCTTTGGATGACATCCTGCGGGAGGATTCGAATCGCCCCCAACAACTCCAACGCGCATGGGCGAGGTCAAATGGCTTGCCCTCTTTCTGGGGAGGTCGGCAGGTGAGGTTGATTGTGATCCGTTTGCTGGCAAGGTCAATCGCCATCGCGCCACAAGGGGCGGCGGCGCACCTTTTCGCGTTTGCTTCTGACACGCTTTGTCGGGCAGGGGCCACGATTCGGAAAATTGCAGGTTATTCGGCGCGACAGCGCGCATGCACCTCGACGATGCGCGCGTCGATTTGCCTTGGGAATGCGACCGTAGTATGCCGTTGCGACCATGGTTCCCTGCTGTCCTTTAATGCCTTCAGGGGTAGGGCGGGGGTTGTTTAAGAAAACGCTTAACGGATGCGGAAACCGGAGGAGTTGGAGTTTATTTGGCAAATGAAGCGGGCGCGGCGCGACCGTCCGAACTGATGGTTGATGGGTGCCAATGTCCAGCCGCGTGGCGTGAATGTGAATTATCAGTGACAGAGAGGTTCGATCTTTATGCGCCATTGCGGCATGGGCATCCCGAACGCAAAGCGCGCGTTTGGACTCTGGGTCCAATATTTCACGCCGAAATGGCGCCACGGCCGATGATGTGCGTTCGTTTGGGTGGGCTTGGGATCCGAGTTCAACGGCTGCGTTGATGCGGCTGGGGCCGCGTCGTTCCAGCTTTTCGCCTTCGGGGGCCCGCAATATCGCCGGGGGTGGTTCCAGTAGGCGCGGGCTGAGCTCCGGATGGCTTTGTGACACATCGCGGGGTGCATGCCCGTCCCACAGCCCGAAATCAAGCTCGCGTGGTCAGGGTACGTGCGGCAGGCGCTTCGGCTGTTCCGATAGGCGAGCCGTATCGGGCACGTGCAGAGGCGCGGATTCAGATCGAAGAGATCAAAAACGAGGACTGTGGCAGCATGTGCGTTCAGCCGTGCGAATCAGCGTACGATTCGGACAGATCGGCAGGGGACATCGCGGCCAGACGACAAAAGTTTTTTTCTCGTTGAGTCGGGCCGTGGCGCACCAATGCCAAATTGTAATGATCAAAGCGCCTTTTGACGAGGTGGTTTGCGGATTTATTTAGCGTTGCTAGCCAAAGTCAAAGCGGGCGGCGTGTGGAAAAAGCCAATTCTTTTCGAATCCGCGTGAACCAACTGGCGGGTTTTCGCGTTTACACTGAAAAGGCGCAGGAATGTGCCTAGTATGTAGGGATGGGACCATCTGGACGCTGGCGCAATCCACGTGACTTTCTTTGACCGCACCGCAATGAAGCAGAGGCTTTTGATGCGGAGACAGAACTTGAGGCTCGCATATGCTTTTGGCGCGACCAGCGCGACGAGCAAGCGCTGCAAACCGGCTCATCACGGGGCCTTACATCGCGCTTAAGCTATTTCGATGGCGGGTAAATTGCAGCGCTATGGCGCATCGAATGAATGATTCTTTTTCAAAGAGCCGGGATTGGCGGGTGCCTGGATGAAAGCCGCCGCCAAGTTTGTCCTGATCGCGGGGTTACGCTTTTCCCACCTATGCTGTTTGGGGTGATCAAGGCGCAGCATTCAAGACCACGTCCATGCCGCAAAATTGGTCGAATGGTCCGTTACCGGGTCGACGTCCTCGCAAAAAAAATCCCTGTTTTTCAAACATGCGGCGTGTCCAAGCCGAGAAGTTATGTGAGCGTGAAGCTTTTCAGGCCGGGCCGAGACATTGGATTCGCCACCAACTGCGGCAGATGATCTCTACCGAGATTGGTCCGTGCCGATTGCATTGAACGTCGAGATGATGAGGCCGCCTGTCGGGATCGGATTTTCTTGGAACGCGACGCCAACTGCCGTTGAGGACGAGGGTCGCGAATGATCGATGCGCTGGTCGATGACAGCGCCAAAGCGCCGAACGGGTTGCAGGATAGTCACGGCGACCTTTGACGCTGCGCAATGGTTGTTCTCGCCGATTGCAGGCGCTGAACGAGCGCGAGCAGTTTATCGTGCCGCGAACCAATTGTAGGGATTCGATCTCTCGGCGTGACCAGCCCCGCAATTGGAAGCCTGGCGCAGAAGCTGAGCCTGTCAAAGACGCGTCGTGCGCCCAGCTCGAGGCCGCTGCTTTTGGGCAAGATGCGCAAGACGCTTTGAGACGCAGTCGTCCGAGGTGCGCCTTTCCTGATGTGATCCGGCGGTTCTTGTACGGGTTGCACTGGCCTGTTTTGTGCGCCGCATTGCGGCAGGAACGGGCTGGCCGACAAAATGACCCGCCCCCTATTTCTGGTCCAAACCCGACGATGGGGGCGAATTCATGCTGGCTGGAAAACATATTCTAGCTTGGATAATCGGGGGCGGTATTGCTGCCTTTAAATCCCTTGATCTGCATTCCGCCGTCTGCGTGACGCGGTGCTGTTGTCACACTGTGTGACCACGCGCGGGTCAGCGAACGAGTTCGTGAGCCTTTTGTCGGGTCTCTGCGCTGCGGGGCAAAAGCTGTATCGTGACCTGTTTGATTTTGGGTGGGACGAGGCAGAGATTGGGGCATATCAACTGAGCGCGTCGCTATTCTGGTTGTTGTCCGCCCCTGCCACTGCTTGATCTTGATGGACCAAGATGGCGCGGGTGCAGGCGACATGATCTGGCTCTACCTTTTACTGATTGGCGACGGAGTACGCCGGTTGTTGATCGCGCCGGCGATTGAATGTGCGCACCTGTGGGATCACCCTGCAACGCAGCGCAACTCGCAGCTATTTGCGCGGTGACCGGCATCAGCGTAGTCGGACCCAACGACGGTGATATGGCCTGCGCGGGGAAATTCGGCCCGGGTCGAATGTCGAACGCTCGAGATCGGTTGCCGCGCAATAGAGGGCGAAGCTGGCGCACGGCCGCTTGAAGGGCCGGCGTATTCTGAGTGACCTGCTGGCGACGAACATGACCGATTGATCCTGTGCGCTATATCGCGAACCGGTTCGTCGGGGCGCGGGCACGGAGCGATTGCCCGCGCCGCTGGGCTGCTTTGGGGGCACATGTGATTCTTTGTCACGGTTCCCGCGACTGTGCCCCCCCCCGGGACGGGTAAGAAGGTGATCCGGGTGCAAACGGGCCCAGCAGATTGCAAGAGGGCGGTAGAGGCGCGGCATTGCCCGTGGACGCCGGCGTGTTTGCGGCAGCTGTGGCCGATTGGCGTATGCGCCAATGGCAGCGACCGACCACGCTCCCCGACACGGCTCTCGCACGCGCGCTTGCGGTGCGAGCTTCTGCGGGAAAACCCCGACTTCTGAAGGCTGTCAGCGCAGAAGGCGCACGGCGTCTCGCAACTGGTCGTCGGGCTTTGCCGCGAGACCAATGATTGTTGGTGGAAAATGCCACCGCAAAAACGTTGCGCAAGGCTGTGACGCGATTTGTTGCAATGACTGTGTCGCCAGCGACTCGGGCGGATTATGGCGGGGCGCAGAAACGGCCGTGACCCTGATTTCGGACGCGGGCGCCGAAGCTGGCCAGCGCCATGGGCAAGGATTCAGGTGCGCCAGCAGTTGAGCCGCAGGATCGCGCAGCCTTGGGCTAGGGGTTTCTTGCCTTCGGCCGAGGATTTTTGAACCATTTGGAAAACGCCGAGCGGGCGTAGCGGAGCGAGTGCATGGCCGAGATAAGTTGCAAACCGTGTTCACGCGGCACATGAATGGACCTGCCGCTTCCGGCTTTATTGGCCACGGCGGGGGCGGCGGGGATGGACCTTGCGTGCATTTCCTGCCCGATGGCCCATTAACTTTTGTCAAATGGCCAGACAGGTTCTGATTTCGAATTCGGGTTCCGGTGGAGCTGGCCCCGCGGGACCGAGATTGCAGGATTCAGGCCGCCGGTTCCGGTTCTTGCATTGCAAGCACGGGTTTTTAGCACCCAACGCGCCAGGGACGTGGGACGAGGGACTATCGCGGCGTGGTGATGGTCGGGCTGTACTATGTGGGGGATGCGCCTTTTCAGTCATGCGACACGGGCGACCGGCATGTTGCCCAGGCTGTTACTTTGCGCAAGTCCAGCAATACGACTGTGTCGAGGTGGACGGGCCTTGTTCGGATTTACGAAAACGAGGCGGTGGCGGATTCGGCTTCTTACGGCTGAAATAGGGTCTGATATCGTCAACAGGGTTGCGCTCTGTTCGCGAAACTATTAAACATAGCTGAATGAACGTGAACTTTATTGCCAAGTCGTAAGGTTTTCCGAAAAAGGGGAACCAATGCTTCAGCTTCAAGCCGTTACGAAAAATTGCGCGAATACAGCCGTTCACGCAGCGAGCTTTTTTCCGTCGACCGCCGATGATGATCGGGATCATCGGCAGTTCCGTGCGACTGGGTTAAACGACGCTGCTGCGGATGATGAACTGTCTGACCCCCGCCAGCTCCGGGCGAGATACTGGGAAACGGGCGTTGATATCACCAAGCTGCGCGATCAGGAGAGCCCGTGACTGCAAATCCCACTGCGCCAATGATCTTTCAGCAGTTCAAATCTCGGGTTGCGCGCTGGATGTGGTGTCGAAACGTGCTGCACGGCACGTTGAAACCGGCCGGTTCTACACTGTCGAACGATGTTCAACATCTTTCCCAAGACCGACATTGGTTTTCGCGCCATTTGCCTTCCTTGATCGGTCTGGGGCAATCGCTGAACACGCCGCCCAAACCGTTGGCCGAGGCCCTATCGGCGCGGGCAGCACGCAACGTGTCCGCCATTGCGCGCGCGCTTATGCGGACCGACGATTATCCTCGCGGATGAACCCATCGCTCGCTTTTGCATCGATGGAATGCGCAGCTGGTTATGCAGGCGCTGCGCGACATCCACGAAACAAGACGGGGCGCCATGGTCATCGCGACCACCCTGCACACGGGCTGGATACAGCCCGCGCATTGCGACCGCGTCACATCCGGCAATGCGGCAGGGACGGGATTCGTGTTTTGGCCGGCACGCCTGCGCAGCCTTGGACCACCGGTCCGTGGCACGCGACATTTTTACGGTGCGATGCAGTTTTTCGAGGCAACGACATCGACCCAGATCGGAAAACGCTTGAGCCGGCCCCAAGGTCAGTGGCGGCGCTATAGGCCCCCCCCGCTTTTTCTATCCCTGCCTCCGATCTTGGGGCCTATCTACAAAAGAAGAGAGGACGACCGTCGAAACAAATTACTTGCTGCTTCGCCTGGCGAGCGAAACCTTGCCGGGTGCGGCTGCGCCAGGCGAAGCCATCTCCGAGTTCCGCATCGGTATTCTGGGCGGCGAGAACGCTCAGGACGGATGGATTCTAACGAATGTATTGCGCGTCATACCGAAGATGCCTTTGGGTGTGCGACAAGATTTTCTTCGCCCCTTGCGACTTTATAACCGGGCGTTATTCAGGGTCTTGCTGGGCGGCACGGCTGGACATGCGTGGCTGGGTGCCTTCGGGCTATGCGGCGGTTTATCTGCAAGACCCGAAGCGGTCGAGCTGTACTGGTTAAAATTGAACGTGACGGGTCTTATTGGCTACCACTCCATTGGTTTTCCCGCGCGACAGCAGGCATCACCAAGCTCCGAAGGCGTCAAGGGCAAAGTTTTGGTTTGGCGGATCGTAACTCGACCTCAAGGCTCATCTGATCCCTTCGATCGAGATCCCGCAGATGGGCGAAGTAATCACCATGGAGTCCGCGTGACTTTACTTTGGTGAGGTCAAATTTTTCACCCGGCGGCACGAGCAGACAATCGTTGCGGTCAACAATTGGCGACATCGACGCAGGTGGTGACCCTGTGCGACGTTCAGGGCAACTGGGAAGACGGCTATAACTCGGGGGCGCTGCGCAAAGCGGTTGGATTCGGGGCTGGTTGATATGAACGATCTGTGGAAATCTTGGCGCTCCCAAGCCGATTTCCCTGGAAGCCCGTCGTTCTTTGCCCGCAGTGATCTGCCGCAGACGTTCAAGACAAAGATGCCCAACAGTGGTTGGGACACCCTGTATGAAATCGAGACCCGGGACTGTACCTATTGGCGTTGCCGCAGGGGACAGCCTGGTTTTTCGATCCTGATCAACCCATGCGCTAGTTGTCGATCATCGAGGCACGCAAGGCAAAATCGAAATTGATTTTAAAGTAATTAAGCACTGTCGCTAGGGCTTCCGATCCTCATCTGGTGTCAGCTTTTTTACGTAAGGCTTCCCATGACTGCGACATCGCATACCAAACCCCGACCGAGCAGGGATTCAACAGCTATCTGGCGCTGGGCCAGATCGAAAGCGCTGGATGAATCTTGGTGCTGTTGATCCTTTTTTGTGGCGCTGGCTGGTGGGCGGCTTTAATACCGCGGGCCGACCGCCAAGCAGGCGGGTTCTGGGACGGTGCTGCCGAAGTTCTCGAATTTTCCCCGCTGACGTGATCGCGGAGCGATTGAACGCGGGCACCTTTTGCCCGGATCATATGGCGGAAATACCTGCTTCGTTTGATCGGAGACGGTGGGAATATTTTGCCGCGGCGTACGACCCTGCTGGCGCAATGGATCGGTCTGTTTCTGGTGCGCTGATTGTCACGCGCGAGGCTCTTGCCCTTGGTGCAGTGGCTGGTTCGGTCCCTTGCGCCGCGTGCCTGGACCTGGTTGCGCGCCGTCCCCGAGAGTCGTCATCAGGCTGGTGTTGATCTTTAATGCTGGGCGGCGGGCCGGTGCCCGCGATGATTGCCATTGCGCTTGTCATACCATCGGTTGCGTGGGGTAAACTCTTTTCCGAAGCTGTGAATGAAAACGCCCTCTTTCTTTCAAACGGTAGAAGGTCTTTGCCTCTGTCGGCGCCAGCTGGAGGCCAGCGCATGTGGTGGGGTGATCCCGCAGTTTGGCCCCGAACTACGTCAGCTATGCCCTGCTGCCGCTTTGAGATCACATTCCCGGCGCCTCTGCGATTCCTTGGGCTTCGTCGGGGGCCGTAGGCATTTCGGCTATTGAACTTTGGCAAACACCAATGAGCTGGGGGGCAGGGCAAATTCGACGAGGCTGCGCCATCTTCCTTTTGCTGTTTCCTGACGATTGTGATCGTCGAATCAGCTTTCTTCGTTTTTTCGTGAAACGTCTGACCACGGGGACTGCCGAGTGCAAAGGTGACCCTATGGACCGCGACCGGCCTTCGACGCCCAGACGATGTGCACTTTCTCTCGCCGCAAGCGGATGACCGCTTTGGCGCTGGGCCCCTGATCGCGCTGGCCTATTTCGTCTATATTCTTCTTTGCTTTTGATATGGCGGGGGTGGGGGACCGGATCAAACGTCGACAACGCACGCACGCTGGTGTCTTGATAACCTTATAGCTTACAAAAACCCCATGTCACGCAGGACAACCGCGGACGGCGCATTCTTCCACGCAATCGAAGGCGAGCGGAAAGGCGCATTATTGAAAACCGGTACGGCCCCGATGGGTCACGCTGGGGGATCGCCCGTGTTGCTGATCTGGGGGGGCGGGGAGCATATCGTGGAACCTTCCGGCCCGCAGGTTTGACCTTATGATTTATCCGGGCTACGGCACCCGTGGGCCGAACCGGGGACAAGCCGCGTTCAGGCGACATTTCCCGCCCGGCGATATTCCCCCGACTATAAATCAGCGGCACATCAAGAAAACCGTGTGATGATTTAAACCACGGGATTTTGGCAGGGCGCCTTGGGGACGCTCACACGGCAATCGGGGGGGCAGAGGTGTTCAAAAGTTTTTTACAACTACGGGGCCTTGGGAAAGCTTGTTGTTTTCTTTTCCACGCCTCCCGGACAGCCCTTAATTCACGGGGGTTTGGGGCCCTGTTTTTTTGCACTATTCTTTCCTCTTGGG
>Ga0163217_1096195_pt1 | contig 11386 bp, 6 predicted proteins | sample SynspAceP_FD_185933 | JGI IMG/M metagenome (GOLD analysis project Ga0163217, IMG submission 185933) | Saline lake microbial communities from Ace Lake in Antarctica - Synechococcus sp. Ace-P (PacBio error correction) | ecosystem: Environmental > Aquatic > Non-marine Saline and Alkaline > Saline ... | reverse complement strand
TTATTGTTTTTGAGGCACTATCTCAAATGAAACGAAAATTGTGACTATCATCATTCATTCCTCTCTTTTTCTCATGAATTCCTAATGCAAATGAGAAAATGTAGTCAAGGACAAACAACTTGATCGCATTCCTCAAAAAGTCTCTTTAATACGCGTAATAGACTTCAATATGCGAATTGTTCGTCAAAACTGTGAACAGGATGCATCTAATAAAACGCATGACCTGCATTTTGTTTTGTTCTTAGGCGTTAAAAATCATCTTAGCCCAAAATAGCCGATAGAGCTAAGGCTCGTTTTTTCAGACGTCACTGAAACTTTTGTAATGTTATAGAATCATTTATCTCTACTGTTTTTAAATTTCACCTTTAAAGAATAATATATAGTTGATGTCCTCGGTTGTCTGTTCTACTTTCAAGTGTAAAATTTTCGCTACCAAACTGTCTTAAAAGTGATAATCATGATCGAAGTATAGAACCTTAATCAAGGTATTGCGTTTGATTTGGAAGATAATGCCTGCTGTTGCTGACAAGTATCCGTGAGTCATTCAAACTGTGAATTTTTGTTTCTCTATGATATGAAACGCAAGCATTATTTGCTTTCAATCTCTGCCAATACTGCTCTTTTCTTAATCTTCAATTTCAGATTTGAAATTCAGCAATATTCTCAGTTCTTATTCTGGGATAAGTTATGATAGGGCTCTTAAAAGAAATTGTTATATCACACCCCTAATACTGTCATATTGGATTTCGGAAATCGCAGATATATTGTTTGACTATTTGGCGTGACTTTCTAATAAGCTAGAAAAATCACTTGATTTGAACTATTTCGTTGAGGCTTTCTTCTTTTGTTATTGAATGCTTGATTACTGTTGAGAAAATTGGATTTGATAAATCTATTAAGACCTTGTTCATTTGTTGACTCTAAACAACTCATTTAATCGATGTTACTAATCGCGTGATATTCATCTTGAATTTACATTAATTTTGAGCATATTGAACAGTAGAGCCTGTTTTTACAGTGATCCGATTCATTGAATTGAGTTCATATGCTCTCCACTGTCTTTCTTAAGCTTTCAATACTTTCTGATATATATCGGTAATATATTCGCGGCTATGCTTCATTAAAATAGGAGTGCGTAGCAGTGTAAGTAAATCAGTTGAGTTCTGTAAAGATTGACCACAAGAAATGAGCAATTTTCAGAATCATTTTTTCGAGGTCTAACCCTCTTATCCATTGTCTCGGCGCTTTTTCAGTTTATCAATAATTATTTTCCAATTATGCTTCTTGAAGTTTAGTCAATTGCAGCAGAACTTAATCTCATGATCCCGCTTCTAATAACATCGGTTGTTTGGGTTTACACTCCTGTAACATTTGTCGATAGTAAATATTCGAACTGGGAAATGTGTGTGTGTGTGAGTATTCCCTTGGTCTTTACTTAGTCTTTTTGTTGTTCTTGCCTATCTTTGTTCATAAATCAGCTAATTTGCTGTTTTTTACATTCAGATTGATTGAAGCTGGGTCAGTAGATTAAAAAAAGTCGTCCATAGCGCAATAGCTCTGCTTCTGGCTTATCTCTTAAATATGGCTCGGTTATAAGTTATAATTAGGAACCGCACTTCTTTTCTGTCTTAGGAGTTTTTGTCGTCAGCCGACTTGTGTTGCCAATACTGACACGCCTTTGTTGACCTAAGAATGATTTATCTAAAGTTTCCTTGTTTTGACGTTTCAATTGATAAAGACCTGTAAATAAAATTTTCTATGTAATAAAATCAGAACCAAAAATGTACAGTTCATCATTGTGAGTTCAACTAGTCCTCAAGAGATTTATTTGAAAAAAGTACAAGGAAGCTTGGTTTGGAAGCATTATGGATGGGTCTTATCTGATTATTTGACACTCTGATAGTTGAATACTAAAGCGGCAGGATAGGACTTTGCGAGATGTGATTAAGGTTGGTTCATTTTCTTTAGTAGAAAGAAGAGTATATCGTCTAAACCGTTGTTCTGCTTCCTTTGTAATTTAGTCCTGGTTAATAAAAGCAGGTTTCTCTCAAATTTGAAGTTTGAACCTCCATATCGGAAAATCTGCCCGAAATGCTCCTAACCATTATGATATCTGTGTAATTTGCTGTTATCATATTCTTAATTTTTTCCACTGTCGCAATTTCGAAGAAGCATATCTTTCAAGTTTTGAATGAATCGATAGCAAACTGTTTTCTGTATTGGTGCAATTTGCTACCAATTTACTGTTTCCACATATCTTTGATACCTTTTTTAACAGCATTAAGTCTATTTTGGAAAGTGCTATTTGTATTTCCGAAATTTTTCTTTTGTGTTTAGAACTTCCTGTACAGAATCACCAACTGAACCCAAAAACATATTCCCTGCCGTAGTAGATGGTTAAGAAACAATAAACTTACCTTCTGAACCTAATTAAAACCAATGTTTGGGTAATTATAATAACATATAAGGCATTTGCTTCAAAAGTTTTTCATCAAGATATTACAGGCATTCCATTTGAAACCATGCCTAGCTACAAGTAAATTCAACCATTATTAATTTGCGACTTGTTCTTCTGATGAAACTTTTCTTGACACATATTTCAAATCATCGAATGAAAGTCATTTTTCAGAAGATATGTTGTTCGCTGAACGATGGTCAACTCTTGTTCCTCTCACAACTAATCTTTCAAACCACATGAACCTACAAAGCGACACGAAATTTGACGTGTGATTAATTTCTTCTCAAGTTTCTTATTCTCCACCCCTTCGGTATCTCTTGTTTGGCAACTTTCTTCTTCAAACCATTTTCCTCCTCTTCCATCTGCTTTTTATAAGGCGCCTTTCTTTCATCACGGAAATTCAAATACTCACAATCCACTCCCTTAAAATGCCTGTGCGGTTTCTGAGTTTTTTGTTGATGTTCTCGTTGAGTTTGATGCGAGGTTTTTGTGATAGTGTTGTATTTTCGGCTATTATTTCATACGCTCTTTCCGATAGACTGGATTGGGATTTTGTGTCGCACATTTCCTTCCATCCAAAATTTCTCTGGGCCCGACAACCATGAGACTTAAAAACGAGCATTACCTGTCAAATTCTCAGATCGTTCTAAACCACATCATTAAATATTCAGGGAATAACTCTAGATTGTTCAATTACTTCAAATACGACATAGGGCTTGTGGAAACCATGCTTCTTTCATGATCTTCGGGAGCAGCGGCAACTGATATTGTATCGCCATTTTCTAGAAGTTTACAGGGCCAATAAGCAAATTGGTTCTTTTGATGATTTTGTAATTCTCATGTCTGTGTCCTACTATGTTGCAATAGAAGCAATCAAAAACTTTTCGAATACTTACGCCCAAGAAGTGTTTCGACTTTTTAACTTCAGTATTCCGAATGTTTATGGCTGGATTATTATTTTCTCGAGGGCTTTATGTTTGATCTCATACCTAGCTCTTTAATAAAACATTCAATAAATCCACTTTGGACTTTTCTTTCTTGGGTTTAGCAAGTCCGGAGAAACTCACCTGAAGTACTTTCCATCTTTTCTTTACAAAATTGATGCCTCTTCATCTCTGTTTTATTAAAACTCAAGTGTATTTACTAGCACTAATGAGAAATCTTTGGCTGTTAATTTCATCTAGTGGTAGCAGATATAGTGAGTATCAGCTTTTCGTTTTTCAAAATCGCCATCAAAACTTTTGCCAATTGTGGTATGTCTTTGGCAATATCTGAATATGGGTCTGTAGAAAACTGAGTGGAATCTTTTTTCAAACGTTTCGCCAATTTGGCGCAAATCCAATAAAAATAGAACTTCGCCTTCTTTCGCGATTTATTGTTCGTTTCTTCTGGCAGAGTACTTCGTGCAGCTGATTTGTTATTGAGTTTAATTCCAAAGTGTATTCACACTTTTATCAGCTGCGTATAGAACATAAACTTCGTCGGTAGATAACAATCTCGTCCTCTACCATCCCGTTTCTACAAGGCTATTTTCTGGATCTTTATATTCTTCGCACCACCCGAGAGGGGCGCCATTGGCTCAATAATAAAATCAGCCACACCATTTTCTGGAAAGTTGCTCGCGCATGTTAAAATCCACCGTAATGCATTTGCTTGTGGGCCGGGAACTCTCGAGCCTCTCCACCTTGAATCATCTCAATCAATTTCCTATTTTGCAGCACGCCATGTCTTTTGGTTAAATGGAGGGTTCAGGCCATTATAAGGTCGCCTTCAATCAGGATTCTGATTCTTATTAATAAGTACTGAGTACGATCCCCAAGTTGGCAGCAATCCCACGGATGGCAAGATTCAATCCTTTGCCAGTTTATAAGTTGTGGCAGTGTACTCTTGTTCCATAAATAGAAAACCTTCTTTTTTATTACGTGTGATTTCTATGAACTTGATAGACTTGAACGGAATTTGCCACCAGCGCCACAGCTAGGATTCATAAGATTACACCGTTGTAGTTCCATATCATTCTCGCAATCAGGTTGGACAATTGCTTTTGGCGTGTAAAATTCTTCCGTTTACCCTTCCTTCTGCCAAGGCGGAACTTGCTTAAGAAGTACTCTATAGGGACACGACCTACAATATCTTTGATCGTGTGTGTGAGCGTATCGATGTGTTTGAATTGTGTCGAGTAGTGCAGCGAGGTTTACTCACATCCCATATAGATCGCGAGATAGTATATTAGTCATGCAATGCGTCTCTTTTCAAGGAAGGATTTTATTTTTTCTCTACCGTATGAATGAGCTGTCTCGATTAATAAATGGCAATGTCATTTGGCTTTGCATTATCCTTAATAAGTACTCCAGGCGGCTATTTAGGATGCCAAAAAGAAGACGTTTTTCATATTGTAATAGATACCTCCTTCATTTCATAGTATCTTTTCTTTTCCCCTTCTCCGGCGGATCAGTTCCGTTTTGCGCCCTTTGAACTTTATCTTCGAAGCAAACTCAGAAATTCCAGCCGAGTACGAGTGTTTGTATTCCGACTTTTCTACTGTCTCTAATTTATTGGCCGCAATCCCAGAGGGTTCTTCCATGGACTTTTGCTCTATGTGGGCTTTGTCAGCCATTTTTATTGGATTTATTGATGTTGATTATGGTTTCTGATCTGAATTTCAACGAGCCAAAACAAAAACTAAGTCTTATACCATTTTAACAAATAATTTCAGAATGATGAACGATTAAAGAATAAAACTTGTGTTCTACTTGAAAATACCGTTCACAAAAATAAATGGGATTATCTATAATGATAAATTTTGTCGCCGCGATGGGCATTTCTAGCAAGTGCTGCCCATGGTGAAGTGTCTTTCCACTCACTATCCTTTTAAGCAGTTTTCTTTTCAGTTCAGTGGAGACACTAACTGATGCAATTTACTAAGCGTAGTCTCCACTATCGGCTTTCATAATCAATGGGAATTTCATTCTTATTAAAGAATACAATTCACTCATGTTTTGGCGAAATCCCATATTCTTCCGATTGCATCAATCCCGCCAAATAACTTACATCCTGTTTGATATTCTTGATTTCTACAAGAATATTCGCACCGTTGGTTGCTGGGATATTGATCGGTTGAGGTGATTGTCCTAATTCATAACACGCTATGTTTTCTAGGAAGGATATGTGGTTAAAAAAAAATCTTTGCGACCTTTACCGCGCTGTGGACTTTGCGTGAAAAAAAACCATCCACCCGTTTTGGCGAATCCTCATTTTCCGATTGCATCAATCCGCCAAAACAAAAACCTTTAATTTGATACCATTTAACTCGGGTTAAACCGGAGGGCTTCAACATTATTCGCACCTGCTGGCGCTTTCTTTTTACTGTTAGGATCACTACTGCTCCTCTATGTGATGCGTCTTCACTCACTCCGTTATATGGTTTTTCAGTTAGTGGAGACACTAATGATTGCAACTTTACTAAGCCGTTTTAAGGTTTTTTTTTTTTTTTTTTTTTTTGCAACTACGGCTTTTTTCATATCAAGGGAATTTGCAATTTCCACCATAGACTCTCTCGATCACTGATATAAATAATATCAAATCCTTGTTTTGGCGAATCTCGCTCATTTCTTCGCGATTGACATTCAATCCTTGCCAAAACAAAACTAATGATACCATTTACCTCGGGTTAATAAACCTCGAGTGTCCAAATGTATTCGCACCGCGGCGCTTTTTTTCCCCTCGATATATGTTAGTGTTACTACTGCTATTGTGAGGTGTCTTCACTCACTTCCTAAAGAGTTTTCAGTAGTTGGAGATACCATTAACTGACTGCCAACCTTTTTACTTCAATGCGTATAGTCTCCAACTTCGTTCTTCATATCGTAGGGAATATTTTGCAATTTCACCATAGACTCTCCACCACTGAATAATAATTACCAGTTCCACCCGTTTTTGCGAATTACCAATCCCAATTGAACATCAATTCCCGCCAAAAACAAGACCTAACGATACCATTTAACTCCTCGGGTTAAAACTCGAGGCTACCAAACATATCGGCATTCCTACGGCGCTTTCTTTTTTAGAGTAGGATCACTGCTGCCCATTTGTGATGTGTCTTCACTCTAATCCTATAAGGCAGTTTTCAGTTAGTGGAGACACTAACTGATTCACTTTACCAAGCTTAGTCGTCTAACTTAGCTTTCTATCGAGGCAAATTTTCCTTATTTGAAAAAATTAACTATTCACTTCGTTTTGCGAATCCCCTCATTTCCCGATTGACATCAATTCGTCCATAACATACATCCTTTGAATCTTGATTTCTACAAAGATTAGGTGTTCGCACGATGTTGGCTGGGATATTGATTCGGTGGGTGATTTGCCTAATCAAAAACGCGTATGTTTTCTAGGTAATTACTATGTGGTTAGGAAATTATCTTTGCGTAACCTTTACGCGCTTTGCGTTCTTTCGGAAAAAAACATTTCATATCGAAAAGAGATCCAATCAGCTATTCGGACTTTGGCTAGATGCATGGATTACTCAATCACTCCTTTTTGCTCCTGCCTAAAAAAAACGATCTTGTAAGGTCTTCTCGAAGACCCAAAACTGTTACAATTTCTGGTGATTCTCTAGGACGGGTAAACGCGGGTTTGGATAGAAATATTAAAGTGAATTCCTTTCGGGATCGGCCCTATAAAAGTCCCCGTTAAAACCAGAGTGCCCTCAAATTTTAGGGTGCCCCAAAGGGAAGATACGCTTCCTGCCAAGGGAGCTCGGCATTGTTCAAGAGTTGGTTTGTTTCGAAACAGCCCGCGAGGTTTCGTTTTCGCCGGAAATTGGCACCTCTGCAATCTTTACGGGTTCCGGGTCTCGAAATAAGCTTTTTTCGGTCACATTGCCATAATTTTGATTAAAAGAGCATCCAATTTAGCCAAGTTCATCTGCGTTGCGATCAATAACCTGCTATTACCGGAAACACCTCTTTAAGCTGCGCGTTTTCGTCGTGTACAAGCCTTTTACCAAGGTTTCGAAAGAGGGGATCCACTTCGGTAGGGGGCAATGTCGTTTACATAATTTTTCCTCTCATGTAAATATTCCAAGTATGGTGAGACCTAGCGGTTTGAATAGATAATTTTTCTCTTTGCAAATAGTTGATAGTCTGGTTCTTGGTGAGTTGCTCGGATCCTTAGGGAAATCAAAAGTGAGTCCCGTATACAGGTAATTCTCTTTTCATCGAGACTTTTAGATCGGTTAAGATTACGTGTTCATTGTTCCGCTCAAAACGGATGTTGGATAGTAGCCCGTCGTTATATTGTCTTGAAATCGATTTTATTAGGTGATGTATTTGAACAAAATTTCTTTTTATTTTGTGCCATTTTCCCGAAACCACTTTTTTCTAGAAATATCAATGGGTACCCTAAACCTTGTGCCTTGATGCGCTCAAATCTTCGGGTCAGGGGTTAGTTCCCTTTTAGTGTTTTCGATCTCCAAGGTTTCCGACAATAGATTGCTTGAATGGCTTGTCCATGATCAAGTTTCTTCGTTGTCCACAAACTCTCCATTAAAGCGGTAAGCCCGCAGATTTTTGTCAACAGAAGGCTCAAATCCGTATTAATCATTCAATGCGACATCGGCTGTGAGTGTCTTTCGTTAGGTACTTGGTACCCGTAGGCTTGATGAAAATAATCGTTATCGTTTCTTTGCTACCAACAGTTTGTGCTTCGGAAAAATGCAACTGTCTGACGCCATTTGCATAAGAATCCACTTTGTGGTTGATGAATTCTTCATCAAATCCATAGAATAGCCGGTTTGAATGGAATCCAGTTTCGTTGTGCAAATCCAAGTTTGGATTCACTGAAGTAATATAGAAGAAAAGGTCTAATTTTTTCCTATTTCTTGGTTGATGGTTTTATTCTAAATATGCAAAAATCCTCGCTATAAATAACTGTGGTATTAGTATGCAGCGGTCTGCTCGAGTCCAAAGGGGATATATTTGAAGTTGAATATCATTTCAGATTTGGTTACGATTATGAAAAGAAAGCCATTTTCTCGTGTATTTACGCCTACCGAGCAGTAACCATTAAATTGAGAAATGTATGGCGACGGCTTAAGCAAAAAGCTCTTTCTGGATATTCTTAGGCATAAGCAGTTTAAGAATTAGCTGAAATCGCTGCAATGGAAAAAGTGATGACTCAATACATATAGTCTCGCTGCGTGACACTAAGCCTGAAACTGATTTGAGAGCTTCCATTCGTTGGAGTTTAGTGAAGTTTAGTGAATCTTCAAGACTCTCACATGAATAAGGATTCAGTTTAATCACATCAAAATCAAGGATTACGAGATGAAGTTCTTCTTACTAACGAAGCCTTCAATGTTGAGACGATCTGTTAATTTTCTTCCTTTTCCGTATTTTAGTTAGATTATTCCCATCACGATTTTAAATATATTGCTGTGGATAGAAGTGTTAGGGAATGCCAAAACCCGGGCAAGGGCCATTCTGCATCTCAATTATCCCTAAAAAATCGGGAAACTCCCAGAATAGTATAATATGGGGCATTAGACCAACGATCAGCATGATGATCCCGAATTGCTTTGAGGTGGGTGGACTACTCTAAATGTGTGTTCTTCATAAATACAGGTTTCCCTTCTGACCTATTAAACTGATTTTATTTAATCCTTATTTATTATTATTTTCCTCACACATTTATCACCCACCTTCATCGGGAATCTTCCATGCGGATCAGGCGTTGTTTTCTTGAGGGTTTTTCGTCCCCAAAGTCATTACGCCTCGTAAGTGCGGTTCCGCTAACCAATAACCGATACTGGCCCAAGGTCACTTCGGCTGTCGTAGCATCAACCATTTTTAAAGTCGTTGAGAAGCGATTTGATCGTCAGGACCTTCTGGACTCCTCACGAATTCCAACTCTGGTGAGCACCCGGTGAAGGGCATCTTCCCCTGCTTGTTTTAACGGTACTTTTGGTATATTCCATTTGAGATTGTACATCAGCGATAGATCCATTGACGATTCGGTGTGTGAATAGCCAGTTAATATCCAAAACGCATTCAAGGTTTATCCCAACTCTCTGATTCATAAAAACATATATTCCCAGGCGATGGATGGTTGAAGCCCAGGCTCTGGTATATTTTTTTCTATGGCAGCAATCATCGCTTTCAATCGGCCTGATATTCCTTCCCAGCTATAGACGCATTTAAAGGCGCTTTTGATAGGTTTGAATATCGTTAAGCCCGTCGGGCATCATTTTGCACTCCACATCATTCGGAGGCTTCATTCTTCGCTTCTGAGATTCGTTCCATAGCTTTGACCACATCAAAGAATGTAGTCTTTGTCGTTGGCTTTGATCAGATTAATATTCATTGTATTGATTTAAAACCCTATCCATCAGCCATAAGCGGGTTTCGTTAGTCCCCAGCAGCATTCGGTCCACCTACTGATGGGCAGGTCTCGATTGGGTCCGTTGCTCCCTGTAATTGAATTATCACCATCGGATACTCGCATGCCAGCACTATGGGCCATCTGGAGCGTTCAGTTGGGAAAAAGGTATCATGTGTGCCAAAGTTTCAGAATAGAACTCCAGTGCAATGTTTGTGTTCTTCAGCATTTCGAAGAAAGCGGCGTCGTCTTGGAATGTAAACTCATTTATATTGGAAACAGGAACCTTTCCTGGAATCATACTCGGAGTGGCTTTCCACACAAATCGATCAGAAGTCGCCAAGCAAAATCTATCGGACTTTGTCCATGCAAAACCGCCAAGTTCAGTTGTCTCACCAGGCAACGTTAGATTTGCCCGCTCCTTTTTCTGGCTGCACTTACGATCGTCCACTCTGAATTCAAATCCAAATGGTGGCAAGATCGCTTGATAGCAGTCGGCCGTAAGGACTTCGGCTGGTGTTTTTGCAATACGCTGTTCACTATCAATCCAAACCTGCCGGTACGTAATGGTAGAGTCGATAGCTTCCGATATTATGAAAACTCGGGTGGGACCTTAGGTATAGATAGTTTTCCCATTCTCGAAGTATCATTCGTTATATTTGCAAGGTATTGGGAACCATTGGTTTAGTTGAGAAAGTGTTACTATCAAATCGCTGGGTCTGCGAATGACTCGGCCATTATTCTCCCCCGGGAAGCTTGTGTTTCCATTCGATTTCTAATCAGCGGTACTTCCAGCTGCTTGATCGGTTCTAAAAGTTAAATTGTAGCATGGTTAATGGTCAAGCCAGTTGCTTTTAAAGCCGTGAGGATCATTTCTTGTCTTCTTGGATGCAGCAGGTCCAATCAACGTTTTACCATCCCTTGTGGGTGTACGATTCATTCCAGCCGTATTCTCAGCCTCTTGGGCTTGAAGTCCTCTCGGCACATCACCGCGGAATACATTGTTGATCCAATCGAAGCACAATTTGACCATTCATCTGGATTGCTTTGTGAACTAGGATTTTTTCTGAGCCTAGTAATAGTCTGTTTGGAGGATCCCAAACTTGCCTTGATTCGTAAAGTCTGTTTCCAACTGGCCAATAATTTTGGACCTGGGGGTTCCCGAAAATCTTCTGGTCCCGTCTGATTGAAATGCCTTTGAATCGCATTTGTCATCGGGCACATTTGACGGTATTCACTCTGATTTGGAGTTTCAATACTGGTTCGCTTTGGTTTGAGAGGATGGTGATTGCTGGGCGCATTTACCTGAAAATTGAATTAAACAAGAATGGCAAAATACAGGTTCTCATAGAGGGGTTTAATTTAATATCTTGAACAAAACGTTAATGAATATTGATTAATCTGGATCCTTATAAATCATGAACAATCGGCAAATAAATAGTAAAATTTCTCCAAACCAATCTCTGAAATCAATTTTCCAACAGGTGAGTAAATCTACTTGGTTGGGTCACAGTATTTAGTCAATATAATTTGATGTCGAAGATTACCAAGGGT
>Ga0163217_1055191_pt1 | contig 11386 bp, 7 predicted proteins | sample SynspAceP_FD_185933 | JGI IMG/M metagenome (GOLD analysis project Ga0163217, IMG submission 185933) | Saline lake microbial communities from Ace Lake in Antarctica - Synechococcus sp. Ace-P (PacBio error correction) | ecosystem: Environmental > Aquatic > Non-marine Saline and Alkaline > Saline ... | reverse complement strand
TGGTACCGTATCCTGAATATTTTTACGTTTACTTGGAGTGTTTGCTTGTGGTTACTAAAAACATCCCTAGATGTAATTGCAACTCCGCATTTAAAATCCTGCCTCTAAACCTGTCTTTCCCCCTCCCGAAAATTACGGACCCTCCCAAACATAGATTCGAAAAATCTGAGAAATCGCGTTCTCCATAATTTTGTTGAAGAGCTTTCTCTGGGCCTCTGACACCGGCGGAACCCGTGAAAGCCTTGCCTTTTTCAAATCTTCAGATGTTGCAATCCTTTCCGTACTTGTCATATTTTTTACGCTTTTCCGGGCGCTAAGTACTCGTTGGCTTTCATTATTTCCTTAATTTCTTTTCGGCCTCTTTGTCGTTGGGCTTTACATTCTGGATGGTGTGTGTTCGATCAAATTTCGATATTGCCTTCTGTTTTAATGTTCGCTTTGGCTTGGCACTTCTGTCCAACCAATATTTTGTAGTAGTCTAATGAAAAATTCACCTGTCCTTGTTTATACTTACACTTTATTTGCCTGTTTCAATCAAGAATATCAAAAAGCATTGCAAATTGCAAATACTTTCTTTTACATTTTTGAATAAAAATAATGAGCAATCTGCATGTCGATAAATTATTTGAAATCGATCTAGAAAGAGCTGATTAAAATCATTATTCGCTTCATATTTTTGCTTAAAGTAATAGAAACTTAATAATAATCGCTAATTGAAAATTAGTTTATCAGTTAAACAATAATTGTATTCCATTGTAGATTTTTAGGAGTATGACATTTAGGTTAGAACCTTTGGGCCAATTGGATTTTGATTAATTCTTAAATATATTTCGAATGAAAAATATTTAATCCCACAAGATTTTTCGGATAATGCATACAGAGGCAATTTCCTATGCCGTGCGTATGCTTAAGAATGAGGATTGTAGTTTTATTTGTTGCACACCTATATCACCGGCCATTTATCAGTCGGAGTATTTGTTGCATAGTCCAGGCAATTAGGCCTTGGAGATATATACAGTGCCGATTCAGAAAACTAGTTGGAAGAAATTAAAATCAAAAAATAATTTCAATTCTATACAATCCAGAACTCAATTTATTACACAAGTGGCTTTTAGCGAATCTAATTGGAGGCCATAGATGAAATGTGGAGCGTAGAAAATATACCTGTATAATATGGCGGGACCCAGGGAGCCTACGGGAGCAAGGAAATATTTATTGGCAGTAGTACCAGTTGCATTTACATTAAAAAGAGGCTAAATGTCCAGTATGGCCATTCCCTTTCTGCTTATGAATATTGCAGACTCCAAAAAGCATTTTATTTCCAAAACAGACTACGAAATTGATTACAGTTTAGCCTTACTGAGAGAAGTATTGCTTATTTCGGAAATTCAATAAACAAACTATAGATATAATGCCAGTCTGTACAGTTATGAACTTACCGATAACAGGAAAGGAACAAGAAAAAATTGAACGCATTGCTTTTTCAAAAACGGAACACCTGGTCTCATGAACTACCAGATCAAGGAGTTATTGAAGCGATCAATAAGTATTCAATCTGAGGCAGGCATCCAACTTCTGGTTCATGGTTAAGAATTAAGCTGTTTCTAGAAATCTATTTTTAAAAAACCGGTCATAAATCAAATTTGGGTTTCATACAAGCTATACCGTTCTTAGTCTTGCCATTTCATTTGATTGGGATAGCTGGTTAAATGACAGATTTTAGAAAATCATTATTTGTTATAAATGATTTGGCCTGCCTTATAAACCGAGAACACAGTATGGGTAAGGGAGTAAGTAGTCTTGATAGAATCAGGAGTGAAAAAGTTTATTATTTTGAGCAAAGATTCGCAGAATTGAAAACCTTAGATTTATTTTTGGGGGGGGGGGGGGGAAAATTTTGGTTTTTTTTTTTTTGTTTTTTCTTTCAGTGAATCAATTTCAGAAGTTTCCAATTATCACAACAAAATACATAGGTTGTGTTATAGCTTTAACTAAACCATAGGTTAAGCCACTACTTTTATATAAACTTTGGGGTATATAACTCTTTGCTGTAAGTTTTTTATTGAAAATCGGACTTTTGCTTTCTAATTAAGTAAGAAGACATTGATTTGGCAGAAAAAGATAGAACGTTTAAAAACGTTTGATTATTGGTTCGGACCAGCAGGATATTACTGCGCAATACTGCGTATCTAGAGCAAGATTTAAACCGGTAATTGACACAGGAATGGAAACCTGGGGGGCAATTGACTACTACCTACAGAGGTTGATAACTTTCCTGGTTATCCAGGACGGGCTGTCGACGGCCCAACGATGATGATACAATTACAGAGCAGCTGAAAGATTTGGTACTGAGTACCATTGGTATGGCCACTTGCTGTGGATTTTAGTGATGAAGTAGGTGCATACTAAGTTACCCATAGATTGACAAACAAAATTATTGACGCAAAAACCGTAATTTATCTCCACTTGGGGCTACAGCAAAATATTTGGGTATCCTAGGCGAGCAAAAGCTACGTGGCGGCGGGAGTTATCGGCATGGTGCCGTATGTGATGGTTTCTTTTACAAAGGACAGGATGTAGCCATTGTTGGGGCAGGTATTACTGCGCGGGAGGCGTCTTATTTGGCCATATTTGTAAAAGGTTACCTGTTGAGTAAGAAAGGATGAAATGCGCGCTTCAAAAGCTTATGCAAACATAGGTTAAAAGCTTGACAAATTGAAATCCGTTATAATACTGAAGTGGATACGCTTTTGGGTGATCAGTGTAGGAGGCTTAAGAATGAGTTCAACATATGTCACTGGAGAAAAAGAGGATATTTGCTATTACCCGGTTTGTTTATTCTGCCATTGGTCATAAACCAAAACCGGATATTTTTAAGGGACATTGGAAATGGACGGAAACAGCGGTATTTAATTACCAAGGATAAATCTACAAAAACAAGTAAACCCGGAGTTTTTGCCATGGAGATGTTTTTCAGGAGGAAGAGTACCGAACAGGCTGGGTAACGGCTGCTGGAACAGGGTTGTATGGCGGCCTTGGATGCTGAAAATACTTGGCTACGTAGAGACCATCAAGCGGTTAGTCCAAAATTTGATGCTTGGAATTATTGAATACCCCCCCGGGCCCCTCCACTTTAATTGGGGGAAACAAAAACAACGTATTTGGAATTATTATCCACCTACAGATTGTTTTTTTATTTGGTACCATGATTGTCCGACAATATCTAAGATCCTCTATTGAATAGTTTTAAGGTGCATATTATTTAAACGCTGATATAATTTTCGGAATTAATACGATTTCCATTCTGCATCAATAAAAGATTTGGCTGTAATTATCACCTTCAATTGAGTTTCATGTGCATTCCTATTTTCCATTGGCAACTTTCATAGAGGATTGACATGTATTCCAAATTCTTTCTGTCAATGTACGTTCCGTAGCGACATAGGAACATAGCCAAAACCATTTTCCAATGGAATCCCGTTGGAACATAGCGTGTCCACATAACTTTTCCTTTATAATACATTTAATTGACGGTAACCTTCCGTAGGGAATGGTCTTTATTACATCGTGCCATCTTTAATTGTTAAAACTTACTAGTTCCAGGGTACCTTCAAGGTATTTGGGCTTTGAATTGTTTAGAGCAATTTTTTGGTGGCGGACACCAAAAATAGCATCCAAGAAAACTATTCAAGTATTTTTCATGGACTATTTTATTTATGAGTTTAGATATAATAAGTTACGACTTTTTAGGATTACTTACATATTAACTAACACAAACTATGTTAAAAAAAATCCTTAAGAATTGGAAAAATTAGTTAGGAGCCTTATTGGGCTGAAATATTTTTTTAAATTCAAAACCAGGAAAAAAGACTTTGCAAATTGTCCTAGGAATTTGCGACCAAAATCTTTAATGTACTGTAAATTGGGCAAAAGGGGAGGTGCTAAGTTAATTTGTAGAAAAAGGGTGTATGGGTTGTTGGCCCGCTTTATTTTTAAGAAATATGAATTATAAGAATTACAGAGCCAAAGGATATTCCTCTTTTTTGTGATGGGGGGGCCCACTGATTACAATTCTTGCTCATAAGTTTAGCATCTTACATTCTGGGGTAACGAAAACTGGTCACCACTATCATTTGTGCCTTTAAGATATTTGGTAAACTCTTCATCGTTAAAACTGAAGGGCAGGATGTTCTTTCATAAAATTTAAATCTATCCGCGCTTAATTGTATGCGAACCTGAATAATTCAATATTATCTCTTGAGCATAGCCCTTTTTTCATTGAAGTTCACTTCCGTTTCATAAGGCTGGCCAAGCGGCAGGTGATTGCTGGACTGGCGCCACCAAAAAGGGCGTAGTCACAATTCCTCCATTCCGAATTTTAGATCCCAAATGTACCTGCCTGATACCGAAACTGTTACCAATGAGCAGGCAAAACAATCGTTCTTTAGGTTTTAAACTCGTCGCAGCATACTATAAATCCACCACCCCCATTTTTGGCCAACTATTCCTGGATTCCGTGTGAATCATTCTACCACTATAATGATTTTTTTATCCAATTGGCAGCATTTTTAATCCGTCGAAATCGGATTAGTGGGATCCAGAAAAATCGATGGCGTCTAAAAGAACTACTGTATGTACTCTTGATCGACTTTCAAATGATCTGATGGCTAAATTTAAGGCAGTGAAATTTGGGTATGGTTTAAAGTTGTTCATCAGATAGGCCTAGGGGAAATAAAGGGCAGTATGGGTGTTGGGACATAGAATAGGCTTATTTGTCTTGGTATCCAGGTTTGTTCTCACGAGTTGGTCCGGCCAAATAACCCGGACGATAAACTGATTGCCACGCCTTCGGCTTCCCACTAAATGGGAGAAATGCCGTTCCACCCTCCTCATAAATGAAATTCGAAATATGTGGATTTTCTAGGACGGCTTCGTAGTTTTGTGCCGTATTTCTAATGTTGGATATGAAAATATCCTGGAAAAGCTTCATCTGTCTGAAGCCCAAGAAGACGTGCTCCAAATACAAGTATTTCTTCTGGTCCAACTCTATTTCCCTTGCCAGGGAAGCCATCGATATTAAAAGTTCATTATCAGTAAGGCTTATTCCACTACCCCACCTAAGGTAGGAAAGATTACTTTTTCCATCCTCCTTATAATAACCCCATCAGGCAATGTCTTCTTTAGCAAACCATAGGCGCCAGTTCCATATTCTACATAATCCAATTAGTGGAATTAGTGGGCTATGGCCGAATACCTACTGAGGATTCCGTCATTGCAACCGACCATTAACTTTATAACCTAATCCTTGGCCCGTTCTAATCATTCGGGGTCTTGCAGGCGGTAAGGCCACCGCATTTCGTAAGTTTAATGTGGGTGTGATGCCATTATAATGAAAACGCGCATTTATTCCACACGGATATCTACTATTACAGGCTTTTCACGGCCTTAGGGTAGTCCAACTTTGGTGCCATCACTACTTCCATACCTTTCCAATCATCCGCCTTTTAGGGGTTGTCAATAATTCCACTCCAATTCCTTAAATAAGGGGCATTTAGTGATGGTTTTCATCGGCGTCCAGCACAATCTGGCAATCAACCCTAAAAGATGGCCATCAGGTATGCTTGCGCAGTTCCCTTCCAATTAGCTACGCCTTATCAGTATCCAGTTTTATTTTATATATGGGCCATGGCATCTCTTCATCTTATCTACCATGTTATTTATGGAATCCAACCCTATGGTATAATTGGTGTCGATTAAGTACTTGTTAGTCCGTTATCCATAAAATTCATATAGAAGGTTTGCCCGTATTTTTCCATACGATCATTGGCAGCAAGGTCTAAATGCGCAAATGCAAAATTACTTAGGTTCTTCGAAACCAAAAAATGCATGGAGGCCATCAGGGGTCTTTATATTAATAAATTGCTCAATATCTTTTCTGCAGCATGTTCAATCTCGCCTGCATAGTTTCAAAAAGCTTACTGGTAATAAGGGTTGGATGTAGCCTCGCCATAACCCGTTTATATGCCTTTGTCAGAGAAACGACCATGGAATCTTGAAAATCATGGGATTCCTAGAAATACTGAAAAGTGTGCTTGAAGGAGTACAAATTTTTTGAATCTTTAACTTAATAACAATAATTATAGACGAATATAAAGAAAGATGATGTATGGAAAATCAAAACCCATTCGAAATCTCAATGGGTTTTTTAACATTTGAATGCCAAGGCGTGGTGTTGTACTATGGCAGGCTGAGTATTTATAATTTTGCTATACGCTGCATGAAACTGGATTTTTTTGTGATTCAACTTTCGCATGCTCCGGTATAGCGAATATCTCCCACCGCTTACTAGGCTTCTGCCTATAAGGATTTCTGATACGTTACAGTAATTCCGCCCCACTTAATGGCGCTGGCAGGCACTTTTTGATGTTGATTAAATTTCAGCCGTTATTCCTTGACCCATCTGCTGGCATTGCTGTATAGGGTTTCATTTCACCAACGACTTTTATGTCGGCCACCACTACTGGAGTCCGCAATTACTTTTTTCGGCCTTTAGATCCATCGATTGAAGTCTGGAACCACTACTAGGCTTAGTTCAATATTTTTGTGCCTAATGGCATTCGGGTAATAGGGCAGCCACCACTGGACGTCTCCAAGCGGTTATTACAGGTAGGGTACGTATAACCTTTTGGTAGCCCTACCAATATTTTCAATGCATGAAATCGCAAAGTTCCATTTTTGACGTCTGTTCCTATAAGGTCTATTACTTTTGGCAGCTTCAACTACAATCTGAAATCATTGCCTTGGGTAACATAAACATCCAAACCCTCCGAGCTGAAAATTAACTGTCAAAATCCAGAGGTTTATGAAACGGTGGTCTTCTTCAAACCAATTTCCATTTTCCCTTCTTTCCGTTTCCAAAATAATATCGAAACCGCAGGAGAAAACAAAATTGCATAGGATAAGGGTGAGGGTAATTTCATTGCCTAATGTTATGTCATGATTGTGTATTTTGTCTGAAACAAATTCCGTGGGGGGATAGGTAGTTCCAGATTGATTAATGATTGTTATTAATGATTATCTCAAAATTATTAATTTAGGCTACTTTTAATCATACTACAATTTACTGAATTAGTTATTGGGCTTTACTGAACTGTTTAATTCCCTTTTTTTTAGTTCTGTATTTTTTACTGTCCTTGTTTGAACTGTACACCAATTTTCATCGATTTTGAGTTTAAAAAATTATCCTTGCCCCTTTTAAATCGTAATCCACACCGTCTTCATTTGAATAATAATTTTGCCGATTATTATCATCAATTTCATTTCATGCTCTTCCTCATCCTTGGACAGTCCAAACATTTGCAATTTCCCCACTGTCATCCATATTGCCACATTGGTATTTGGTAATCTCACACAACAAATACCATATCCTATTATCGTTATGGCTCTTAATATCCACAGGCTTTGGGGCCGATTGTCAATTGCAGCTGCGTACCAATGGGCAGGTATAGATAGATCTTACCTCATGGTCCTGTAGTTATTCCTTTGGCCGTAGTCAAAAATCGTCGAATATAAAGTGTTGTTTGAATGGAATAATGTGTCTGATTTACCGCGGTCCTGGGGCATTTTTAAAACGAGTTACCATTCGCATTTTTACGTATTCGATTCGGGATAGAGTCTTTTGGACATTTTTTAAGCTTTAAACGCACATCTCCGATACCAGAACCTCTTCACCATTGTCGTGTAAATCCAGCACAACCCCATTTATACCTATATTATTGCTGTTATTATCATAGGGAGATGACTTTAAAACTGAATTTTTATGGGGTTGGGTTGGGCGCCGCTGTAGTGAAAGTCCTTTCTCAACGAGACATTACCTGGGAGTAGGCATTGGGCCAGCGGCTCTGTGCGTATGCCAAAACACAGTCAATAGATAACAGCAATCAACACTCAATTCCTAAAGTGTGAATTGGCAATATTACGAAATCGATTTCAAGTTGTTGACCAAAAATCTTAAGCCAAGATACATGAGAAAGAAAAATGGAATCCAATGCAAAAAAGCCTAAAAGGGACACTAACCAATACCGGGCGTATTTGATGGGAATTCAACCATTAATCAGTAAAAATCGATTCCTGGTAAGTTGAAATTAATATCCAAAATGCCCACCGTAAAAAGTCCCACGATCAAGGCAAACAATTCCTGCGGCACCTATTCGATCACGGATAATTCCAATGAATTTGCCAATGATCTTAAAAAAAAAAACATAATAAGTCCGCAATAGCATAAAGGAACTGCGACTACTATCCTTTACCTTGTGCCCATTTTATTCATTAGTCACATTTTTTTACTTTTTAGCATACCGTCATCAAAGCCTTCCTTTACTTTTTTTCATATTGCTGATATTACTTCTTCCCACGGCATATCCATTTTGGGCCGTGGTTAGGGCTTCTGGATAGGATCCATAAAAGGACCGTAAATAAAATAAAGCCTCCCAAGTATAATATGTCCAACAAGATCCTAATAAACAGTCGTACCCAAAAGGGCGGTCTATCCCAAAAATAGTGCCTAACCAGCAGAAACACCAACGAATATATTTTATGTCAATGTCCCTGTATAATTTTCTACCCTTCCCGTATTTGGTTAGCTGCCTTGGGGTGATCTTTCAAAAATAGCTTCGCCGACCCATATTAAATCTTCAGGTTGCCCCCATGATGCCATAAACCTCGTCAACCTCCTATTCGAGTTATTACTGTCTTTCGTTTTCCATTTTTTCATGGAACAGTCGGCAATTCTGCCCAAATATTCGCTATAATCTCCTCGTTACCATTTGTATTGGGCAAAAGAACGTTTTTATGGCCTCATAAATAGCGTTGAGCCTTACTATAGGGTCTTCATCTATATGAAGAATAAATTGGCCAAGATTTATATTAATTGTCTTGTTCATTTTAGTGTTTTTTGTTTGGTTACGAGTCGTCGCTTTCTTAATTTCATCCCAGGTGTATCCAAATTCTTTTAAGAAAAGTTTACCTGTTCTGTCACATTTTGTAGTCATTTCTAGGTGGACCTGAGCGATAGATCTTCCCCAAACGATAATTGAGTAGCCCCCGCATTTTTTAGTTGTTAGCAAAGGATAAATTGTACCCTCTACTACTTTAGCATTAGCGTCTATTTAGTGTGTCCGGAATTTCCGAGATATATTCTATCCTCCCCGTCAGAACTGAAGTAATGCACAACTCCCAAGGATCCCTTGCGCATCTGTGCTTTTGGTTTTCAATATTTCATAGTTGCAATGATTATTATTAATTTAACTGTCGTTTTTTTCGATGATTGCATCTTTAGCATATTTCTCTTTTGATTGATTTGATGAATAAAACTCTGAATTAGTGTGATGAGAACTATTTTAATTTATACTGTATTATTTTATAAAGGTTATGCTATATGGATACTTAAAAATCCTTGCCCTCACTGGTTACGAATGGTGGCTAAAGATGGTATAGACTATATTTACTAAAAAATTAAACGAAACTGTGAACACCTGCTATTCTAATAGGCCAGAGTAGTCGTTGCCAATTTAAGAGGGTTAAATCTAATTCAAATCCATGAAGTTGTTGAATCTGGTTAAACCCTAAATATTCCCTGATGAAAATTTCCGGTATAGCTCCCAATTAAGAAAAGGAAACAGTGAAATTCCTAGTACAATGGGAATAGAGTAGAAAGGCTAAATCTGGCAAATTAAGGGCACGTTTGCCTTTTGGTCTACGAAACCATAATCCTTCTTGTTGCTGTCAAATTATAATGGCAGGAGAAAAATCCCAAACGGAATAAAGTATTTAGAAAAGTGGAGGCTGTAAATTGGCCGAATAAATTTTTTTTCGTTGTTTTTGCTTAGTGTTTCGGTCATGCTTATAATGTGTTTCTAAAGTTTCTCCTATTGTTGTCAATTTCTAAATGGCAAACAAGGCACATATTCTATTTAACTTGCACGGATCCGATTTAGGTCCAGAGCTATTTGATTTTTAGAGTTACATCTTACAACGCATAAATAACTTTCCTATGCACAATATATATCTAAAAGAACGCGCTACTATCGCAAACACCAACAGTACTAAAAATATGAAACAATATAATTAACATTGTAAGCTCGTGTATTTTATATTTACGTTTGAATAAATAACATAACACTTATGGCATCCGATAGCGAGTAAACATTAATGTCTTCAGCCTTCTTTTTAAGTACCCGCGGTGATGTTTGTGGACCGGGAGGTCCTTCATAAGGTATATTGATGACCAAAAAGGCTATTGACAGTTAGACATAGGTGGAATCAATCCAATCCATTTAAATCTTTTGTTTGGCCGTTCAGGGAATGGCGGCTGAATTAACTACAGAAGCTATGGTAATGAGCCAAATCAAGAAAAGTGGCAGAACATGTTTGCGATGCTCTGTGGCGAACAAACAATGCCAATTTTTCCAGAAAGTACTGGTAGAATTTACTTTATACATGTGAGGACATGGCCCATCTTAAGCCGATTGCCATACAAAATACCATTGCAACAGGAAAGAGGGGCAGGGGGACCGTTGGATGAAATCCGGTGTGGTTTAATGAAGAAGGAAATAGTAGTTTATCTACCTTTAATTTTGAATGGACCCTTAGAAGTTAAGTGTTAATGTAATAATGTCCCATTTACTAATAATTCAACGACCAAAGAATCAAACGTACCAACGTACCATGAATCTGGGGAAAGGTAGTGCACCAATGTAACAAAAACAGTATTTTTGGTTACCAATTAGGCATATAACAATTATAAAAAAACTATTAAACTTGAAATAATGATGACACGAAAAATAGACTTGAGATTTATGGTAGGAGGAAATGCAATATGTTAGAAAATTGAATTGGATTCCACAGGAAGCGGTCCGGGGGCGGGAAGCAGGTAGGCTTTATGATGATGGGATTCCGACCATTAAGATGGACACTATTTCTTGGAGATGGTTCCAAATCAGGGGCAAAACAGTGTTTTAGGGGAAATTTGTTCTCTGAGGTAAACGATTTGCTTTGGGGACTGGGGAAAAGGCCTTTATTTATTGACGGCATTTTTTAATGATTGGGTCTTCAAGGCGGAAAAAAAAAAACAAGTAAGTTTTGCCCTTCCCGTATTTCCAGTAAAAATTATTCCGATAGGGAACCTTTTACTTGGGAATTTCAAGGGGAAAAAGTTTTATTTGGTCAAGAAAAGATGCCTTTTTTTCATGTGGCAGCCAAAAAGGGGTTTTCGGTTTGGTAATTGGAATTTCAAAAAATTGGGTTTTTCGTTGGGGGGACTTTTTGGAAGGAGAAAAGGGGGATTTAATTCCCTTTCTTTTTTCTCCCTTTTTGTGAGGCTGTGCGG
>Ga0163217_1037071_pt1 | contig 11386 bp, 16 predicted proteins | sample SynspAceP_FD_185933 | JGI IMG/M metagenome (GOLD analysis project Ga0163217, IMG submission 185933) | Saline lake microbial communities from Ace Lake in Antarctica - Synechococcus sp. Ace-P (PacBio error correction) | ecosystem: Environmental > Aquatic > Non-marine Saline and Alkaline > Saline ... | reverse complement strand
GCCTATAAACCGTCAGATTCTTAGACGCCCCCCGCGAGCCCGCGCGTGGGTTCGTGCCCCGGTTGCGCGCCACACCCTCTGCGGCCTCCGGCAGAGTGACGCTGGCTGAATTAACAATTCTGTTAGGGTCCCTTGATCGCCCCCGAGGTGCCGTAAGTAGAGGCTTAGCGACCCTGCTCAAAAAGAACCGACCATGATCAGATTACCGGCCCTCGGGGCCTTTATTCGCGCGCTTGCCCACCACAGTGGCGCTGGGCGCCAGACAACGAAGAACGTCACACATTCACGCTGAACAAACGATGGAGGTCGTGGTCGTCGAAGACCACCGTGCCCCGTCCGTGCAGCAGGATGGCTGTGTGTACGCGCCGGTTCCGCGGGATGAACCCAAGGGCTCTTCCGGCGTGGCGCACTTCCTCGAAACACCGTTGTTCAAGGCCACCGACAAGATGGAAGCCGGTTGAATTCCTGCCACGGTTGCCAAGAACGGCGGGCGCGACAATGCCTTTACAAGTTCATGATGTATACCGCTATCCAACGGGTTCCGCGGATCGTCATCGAATTGATATGCAAATGCGACATCGGACGATTGAGAAACATTCTTCTGACGCCGGAAAACATCGCAGCTGAACGCGACGTGATTATCGAAGAAACGCAACCAGCGGCACCGAGATTGACCGAGCGCCGCATTCCGCGAACAGTTCTTGAACGCGCCAGTAACCCTAACCACCGCTACGGCACCGCCGTCATCGGCGGATGCATGAAATGCGCGAGCTGACCTGCAGGATGCGTTGGATTTCTATAAGCACTACTATTCCCCAACAATGCTTATTCTCGTTCGTCTTCTGGCGAGTGGAACCTGACAATGTGCGGACAGTTGGCTGAGCAATATTTACGTAAAATCCCCGCCAATCCCGAGTGCTGAACGTTTGCGCACCCAAAACCGCCCCAAACCGCTGAACGCCTCTGACTTTCCGCGTATGACCGCGTCGCGCAGAATACGTGAGCCGATCGTATCTCCCAGAACGTTGACCCGTGATCAACCAAACCGCAGCGCGCTCGACATATGGCGGAGCTTTGGGCGGCGGCACGACGTCCTATTTCTCCGAAAAGCTGCAGTCGATACGGCAATAGAACCTATTCTCTGCATTTACAGTGCCAATCGCTGATGATACGACCTTTTAACATTGTTCGTGGATCCCGCAGCCCGGCGTCTCCCTACAGGACGCCGAAGATGCAATGACTCGCCGTTGCCGTTTCATGGAAAGCGATGTGGATGCCCCCGAACAGCTTGAACGCATCAAGCAACAGGTCCGCCCGAACAAATCTATTTGCCGCGCGACAATTGCCGATACGTCGCCAAATCCGCTATGCAGCGCATTGGCAATCGGGGCTGAGCGTTGCAAGACGGCAAGACGGGCCGATGTGCTCGAGGCCGTGACAGCCGATGAATTCATGCAGGCGCCAAGGATGTGTTTAATAACGCGAGGCTGCTGCACAGGGTGGGCTGATGCGCGAAGATGACAGAATGAGGACTGTTTTTACGCTGCTATTCTGAGGTTTTAGCCCGCTCATGCCCCGCGCCGATGTGGATATCCCAAGGATGTTCACAAATCCCGTGGCATCCACCGATTGCTGCTAGAGGGAACATTCCATCCCCTTTCGTGGCGCTTACCTGCGGATTCCGGGGCGCGTCGCTGGAGCGCCCGAAAGACCGCGTGCTACCAACCTGATGACCGGCTTACTCGAAGAAGGAGCGGTGACATGTATGCCCGCGGAATTTTGCGCGCGCCGCCGAAGGGTCTCGCCCAGCAGTTTCCGTTCAGTGTGGATGATGAACGCACTGCAATTTCAACGCGCTTTCTGACCGAAAATCAGCACGCCTCTATCGCGCTGCTGAAACAGCGGCTGCATCCCTCGTTTTAATCTCGACGCGATTAACGTGTGCCGGGTCAGGTTCCTCTGGCATTCCGTTCAGTCAAGTACCCCAACGATATCGCGCGCAAGAAGATGGATGAATGCTCTATGGCGATCACCCCTACGCTCGCCCTCAGCGGGACGAAGACACCGGTGTGACCGCCCTGACCCGCCGTGACGACCTGATCCGCGGCGCATTAAGGCGGTCGGGCCGCGACCGCGATCTTCATTGGCGCGGTCGATATTACGCCCGAAGACGCTTGGCCTGATGCTGACGGAACCTTGCTGGGAAGATCTTACCTAAGACCGCGCGCCGTGCCCCCTCTCCGAGTGACCATCCCCTTCGGGCACGACGGTCGTGGATTTCCCGACGCCGCAATCGGTCGCGCTCTTTGCGCAGAACGGTTATCTCGCAGAAAAGAGACGTGGATTCTGCGCAACTGTACTGAACCATGTTTTGGGCGGCGGTCTTTTGAAAGCAAAAGCCGTCTCATGACCGAACGTCCGCGAGAAGCGCGGCTTTACGCTTGACCTATGGCGTGTATTCCTCCTTCGGTTCCTAACTGCAGAGAAGGACTGATCCAAGCTCCGTCAGCTGGCCATACGATCGGATCGGCAGGCTGGACCGTGATTCAAGGAGAATGGACCAAGGCCGCAGCGACTGCGGGTGACCCAGCAAAGCTGGAGTTTTTGATGCCAAGACCTATATCATCAGTTCCACCCGCTGCGCTTGATGGCAACCAGACCATTCCCAGTAATCCTTGGTGGATGAAGGATTCGACCTGCCCATCGACGTATATCGCCACCCGCAATGGACAAGGTCGAAGCCGTGTGACGCTGGATGATGTGAAACGCGTTGCAGACGAGTTGCGTGACCCGAAGGATGCCTTTGTCTTCGTCGGGCAACCCAAAAGGGTCGACGCCACCGCACGGACGTCAGTACGGACTGACGGCTCCTTGAGCAAACCACACATACAAAAAAACGGGCGCGTCCACAGCGCCCGTTTTTCGTTAGCAGACAGAAGACGTTATTCGCCGTAGGGACCAGATATTCTTGACCGAGGTCGCGGCCTGTGCAGGAACGCTTTGCCTTCGCCCTCGCGCCTTCCCCATCGCGCGCCATGCCGTTGTTCACCCATGGCGTTCATTCTGCCCGCCCGTTCCACGGTTTCGCTTTGCGCCTTTGTCGCCAAAGCTTCCAGACCGCATTTTACATCCATATGCCGCGCCAGCGTTCTGTCCGTGTCCTTCTGCGCCCGTTCACGATTATTCACCACGCCCGCCGGCACTCAGAGGTTTCTAGAACTGAACAAAGCCGCGCAGCAAGCGGAAGGGGCGCTGGCCGCAAGAATGGACCACGGTTGCCCATGCAATCGCCGGGCCATGCAGGAGAGCAACCCAAAATGCGGGCCTCTTGCGGCAAACGCGCGAAACGCCAACGGGTTCGTTTCATCGCAAGCGCGGACCCCGCGCGATCGGACGCCATGCACCTGACCGTATATTTCGGGCCAGCGGCAATAGGTGAAACAAGCCGTATTGACCGCCAGATCGACCTCGGCTTTGCGGTCTTGCCACCCTGGCATCGCATTCCAGCCTTGCGGCGAAACTAATCCCGCGTTTGCGGCCAGATTTCAGGCGATTGTAATACAGGATTTGCGCGCGCAATGGCCGGTTTCTGCCAGCCCTTGCAGCATGAGCGGCCTCCACTCGGCGTTGCGCACATCCTTGCGCAGCGCCAGCGAGACATGCCCCACGTCGCCCGGACCTACCCACACAGGCGAATAGCGCTGTCGGACGGCTTTGCTTGCCCCGAAACAGCTGGCCGGTTCGGTCATCGGGTCCGCTGGCGTGCCACTCCGGTAAGCGGCCATCTCTTTCACGCTTTTGCGTGGTTTTCAACGGTTAGGCTGTCAGGCTCTTCCCGCCGCCTTACACGGCCAAAGCCGCTTTCGCGCACCCCGCCAAAGCCTGCGGCGGCATCCATCATGTTGGTCCCGTTCACCCTATACGATGCCCGCGAACAGCTTGGGCCATATCCAGCGCCAGATTTGATTTCTCGGACCAGACCGTCGCGGCCAGAACTCGTAGCGGGTGTTAATTGGCCAGTTCGACGCTCGGCGGGGGTGCGGAATGTGGTGGATACCAGCACGGGCCAAAGATTCGTTCTGCATCAAGGGATCGCAGGTTCATGCCTGATGTATCACGTGGGGGGATAATAGCAGCGGTCGCAGGATCTCGCCTCGGTAAACACTTCGCCACTGGTGTTGTGCGGCGACCATATCCGTCACGCGCTGCACCTGAACGGATCGACCAGCGCGCCACTCAAACGGATTATCCAGCGGATTACCGAACCGCACTTCCGCCATGCGCACGCGCAGCTTGCATAGAAAACTGATCCGCCACAGTTCACACCAAACAGGCCCAGCCTGCACAGCAGACCTGACCCTGATTGAACCAGATTCGCGTCGACCAGCCCCTCGACGCTGAATCCAGATCCGCGATCGCAAACACGAATAGGCGACTTGCCCCCCAGCGCGAAGCTGCAGCGCCTTGCCCGCTCCCGGCTGTCACATCGCGGATATGCCGGCCCACGGGCGTTGATCCAGTTAAAGTGCATCTTGTCGACATGCCGATGCACAATCATTCTCGCCCACGGCACCAGTCGCTGTCACGATATTCACAACCCCCGGCAAGCCAAGCCTGCACACAGATATCGGCAAACAGCAGCGCCGTCAGCGACGTTATACTCGGCAGGTGTCAATACCACCTGTTCCCCATCGCCAAAGCAGGTGCGGATTTCCACGCCAGTCAATCAACAGCGGGGAAATTCCACGGGATATCTGGCCCACACACGCCCAAGCGCCTCTGCGTCGGCAAGCTCGGGACTCCATCAGTTGGGCATCACTGCGTGATAGTTAAAAATCGCCGCCTGCGCCCATGGCACATCCACATCGCGCCGCTCCGCGGAATGGGTTTGCCGTTATCCAGCGTTTCCAGCCGGCAAAAAAGCCGGCTGTGTTTTTGCAACACCGCGGCCAAGCATACAGAGAAACGCGCACGCCCGTGTCCGCCATAGCTTGACCCCCACTGTTGGGCTGCGCCTTGCGTGCAAGCAGCGACGGCGTGTCACCTCGCCTGGGGGGGGGGGGGGGCGGGGGGAAACTTTTGCTTGCGTCAGCGATCGCCAGCAATTCCCTTGCAGGTTCGGGCTTCGAATATCATCGCTTGCGTCGGTAACGCGCCGTCCATTGAAATGCACTCGAAACGGCTGCTTGATCGACCAGGCCACGCCAGCGCTGGTCAGCGGCATTTCCGGGCCGTCCCATAGTCCAGGTTTTCATAGATTTCGTGACACGCTCAGGTTCACCCTTTTCAAAATACTCCACAAACCGACATTGGTTCACGCGCTCAGCTAATGGTCTGACGATGGCCTTGCGGAATACTGAGCCTAACACATGTGTGGTCGAGGCTGGGGCGTTTCGATGCGCCCAACAGCGACCGACGCCCCGAAACGGAACAGGTCAGGCTGCAACCAGCGTCGCCCAATCCCTTTCATCATGCAAGAATAGACCCAGCGCGTCCTTGGCTCTTCGAGATCCCGCCCGCAGGTTTATAGCCGACGCGGAAGCCAGGTGCGGTCGAAATAGTCGCGGATCGCGCGTATCATTACGAGCGGTCACGGCAGGGGTCGCATTGACGCTTTCCTTGCCGTCGAGGTCTTGATAAATCGCCCCCCCGACCATCATTGCAGATCAGCGACGCAACGCGCGACGTGCCGCAGGCTGCCCAACTCTCGTTGCAAGGATCGCTTTGACGGCGTAACCGCATGCGGCGCGGAAGAACGCATTTCATCATTAAAACGCCTGCCAGATCGCCCGATAGGACATTGCGGCGGTTGAAATAACGATGTCGATCTCGCGGCTCCATGCGCGACGCTCCAGCCTCGATCTCGCGCATGCGCAGTCAGAAAGGACAGCCCGGCGCGAAAAAACCGGTGGACACGGCAGCAAATCGGGATGCGGGGCCTTCAAGTGCTGCTTTGGCGGGGGCGATCATCTCGTGGTAGACACAGGACCGCGCCCACGGTATCGCGACATGCCAAAGCGCGTCCAGCCAAAGCGGGTGCAATCGGCTGACGGCCTTGCGCACAGCCGTTCACGCGGCGGGCAGTGTCATCGCCCGATAGCGTCGTTAGATTCGCATGCAGCTGACGGCGCGCAGCACCACGCGCTTGATGTCTTTTTTCACGGACCGGGCGTGCGGTGCAGGCCAGCCCGCACGATCGCTCTACCGCCAAGGTTTACCTGCACCGGCCGCACCCATCCATATCCAGCGGCATCCCCGGATTGCGGGTCAGTCACCTGCAGGCAGGTGGCTGTTGCCAGTTCGGTCGGTGTTGTTTACAGCGTGGACATGGGCGCTTCCTGTCTGATCAGACAGTCAATGTGCCACGGGGCAATCCGCGCAATCAAGCATCGCGCCCCTCACGTTCACAATCTGTCAGCGGCTTCAGCTGCCGCATAGTGGAATACCCGAAAGGCGATAGCAAAAGGCACTGTTAATGCGCGCCGTGCTCCGAAATGCCAATAAAACGCCAGCGGTATTTGGTCAAGGAACCGCGGTGACTCGGCTCTGCCCCGGATCGCTTCAATAGCCTCCGGCGTCGAACACAGCCGTACGTGCCCCCGGCTGCAAAAAACTGGCCTGTGCCCAGGACGGACGGTCGGTGCGTCGGTCGGCATTGTGACTCATTTGAACCAGCTTCATGCGGTTTGGTCCCTTCGATCCGGTACAGCAGTATCTCCCATCCCCCCTGCGGGCGTCCAGTGGTGTCCAGAACAGGCGTCGTTCAAGTAGCCGTTTGCCATGAGTAGCGTCTTCCTGATTCCGTTGGACCCTTACGATAGGCAGGTTTCAGGCAGTCAATGCGGATCAGCGGAAGGCGAGGTCCGGCAGGAAAGCCGGCGATCGGGTTCGGTGGCGAAAAAAAATATGCAATACCGATTCTTTTGCTTGAGCGCGAATCATCCTGAGCCTATATGGTAGAACAACATTACCAATCGAAGGTGTCGCCCTGCCAGCAATTCCATACAATCGAATTATGTATTTCTTGGGGACAGAATTTCTTATGACTTTTAGTGTTCTGTTTAAGGCAACGCCGCATCTGGCGGCGATCATGGGCAGTGGGCCGGCAGGACCGTGTTGCATAGCGCAGCCAAGAGCGGCCCCTGTCACTCACCTTCCCGCCCGATTGTTATCCGCTTGTCTTTTCAGTTTCAGGCCTGCCAGCGCCTTAGAACTTCGGTATAAGAGAGCAGGCCACTCGAGCCGGATCTGCAGCCAGCCAACCTTCTGTTAATGGGTGGCTGGCTTTACATTGCGAAAAATCAGGCCCAGAAAAACTTGTAGTTGAACAAAAAACAATCGGCCCACAGTGCGAGGTTCCCCTTTGCAGCGGCGCGCTGACCAAGAGACAATCTCATGACACGTTACCCTCTTGATTTTCACGCGCTACGCCCCGACACCGCCTGACGCTCAATGGCCGGGAGGGAGCGCGGATCGCTTGTACAATTTGTGCTGAATACGAAGAGGGCGGCGAAAACTGTTCTGCTCCACGGGGACGCCGCATCAGAGGCATTCTTGTCCGAGGACGTCGGCCGCCCCTTGGCCGGGAGGTCACGCGAATATGGATAATCTCATCTACGACTACGGCGCGCGAAGCGGGGTTCTCGGCTTGACGCCTGTTCACCGTGCCAATATCCCGTCACCTTCTATGGTGTCGCCACCGCCTTGGCGCGGTCCCCCGCAGGTAGAGCAATGACCCAAGCGAGCTGGGAGATCGCAAGCCACGCTGCTGAAAATTGGATCGCACAGGATCACACCGCCGAGGATCGTAAAAGCGCTAACATGGACGAGGCCATCCGTCTCCACCGCTGAAGCGCGGTCACCTCCCGCGGCTGTACACAGACGCACTCTTGAACACGGTGCGCTGGCAAAGCCGGAGACAGGCGAATTCGATTAATCTCTTGACCACATACGCGATGATCTGCCCTACTGACACAGGTGGCGGCCGCGTTCAAACTATATACCCTATACGCTTGACGCAACGACATGCGGTTTGCCACGCCGCAGGGCTTTTAACTCGGGCGAACAGTTCTACACCTACCTGTTCGGATACTTTTCGATGCGCTTTATGCCGAAGGCAGCGCAGTCAGGCAAATGAGTCCGTCGGTTGCTCTGTCGCTGATCGGCGCCGGCGGCGGATACAGCGGGAAAGCTTTTAATCGACATATGTAGCAAAGGGTCGAGGGCGCTGGACGCCCGCCGGCATCATATAAGCAGACCATTGGCGCGCGCGACCCATCCGCCGCAGCCGCGCCTGCGTTCTGGATCAATGGACCGCGCACAGCCTTTTTTCGCCAAACATTTCGGTGGCGTTGTCGAACATTCGCCGTGGACGCGGAACGCCCTTCGAGCTTGAACTCGCGGCCTGCGCATAACTCGTGTCGCGGGACTTCACAATGCACTGGCGCGGCATGTCCGGTCGCGACGCGGCGGAACGCTGGGCGTCTGCTGACGCGCACCCCGATCTGGCGGGCAAGCTGGCGCGGCCAAAACGGCTGACGCGAAAGCACGCAGGAGCAAGCCATGCGCGGCTGGACGCACTGCCGAACGCGAGCGTACCGTGTTCGAGACGTTTGAAACAGCCAATACTTCGCCAAACACGTGTTTTCCGTTATCATCGCGTCAAAGGATCACACAAGGACGCATTTCTACGCCAGTTCGAAACCCGTATCGCCAATGCAACCGAAGATGAATTTACCACTGCCATGCGCGCAGTCGAACGGATGTCGCACCGTCCTGCGGCTAGAGGAGATATTGCTATGACCATTGCCTTCCCCCCGGCGGTCTGCCGGATCATCCGCTTGTCGCCCGAAAGCACCAGCTTCACCTGTTTTCACCGTATGCCTAGCGGTATCCCCGCCTCGGTGCAGCGCGATATCGTGGCCAGCCTGTTGCCGGGGGTGTGGAAGATACACGCCGGTTGGGTGTTGGCGCGGCCGCCCTGACGAATTTGCCGAAACCTTTCGCAATGACGCGATAGAACTTGCCCCTCAATCGTGGCAGCGACACAGCATTACGCACAGGCCGCAGGCTGGTCTTTGTTTGGCGAGGGGACGGCGCGCTGACGTGGATGGCGACGCTCACCAATCTTGGTGGCGGTTCCTAGCGATATTCCCCCCTGCTACCCCGGGACGCTGCTGGAACACCGGCATACGCCGTTGGGTCTCATTGGTGTCTAAAAACGTGTATTGTGCCCTGGCCAAGGGATCGATGCGCCGGATGCGTTCGTACACCCATTGACAGATGTCGCGCTATTGCCAGCCCGATTTACCGTATGGGGCTTGGGCCACCCAGGCGTTTTGCCGACCCGTACCTGCCCACGACATGCACTCAATATCGTGACCTTCCAGCCGGCCGGTCGCATTCGTTTGCGGAAACCCATTGTGATGAACACGGGGCTCTATGTCATCAAGCACGGGCGGATATTGTCTGCAACCGCGATGGGTTCCGGTAGAAGCGCGGCGATTTCATGGTTACCGCGCTTTTTGTCCAGACAGGCCTTATCGCGACGGCGATGAGCCGTCCGCTATCTGCGTATAAGGGATGAACCGCCACTATCCGTGGCGCTATGACCGACGCTGCCATGCGCGAGATCGCCGTTCAGCCGCTGACCTGCTAGCCGCCTTGCCCCCCTTCGGGAGGTGCTGACCCTCTTGTTCACCGGACCGTATTCATCAACGCAGGCTGGCGGACGGCGATTCATGATTCTGGCAGCGCTTGATTCGGGCCGGAGCGGGCGCGCGGGCTCAGCATTTCTTTAACGCGCAGGCACGTAGGTTGCCTTACCGGTTGGACCTGCTGAAACTTCACCCGAACGATCGCACGGCGTTCCTCCCGCTGTCTGGGTCACCGTTTCTTTCATTGTCACGGACAAAGCGATGCCCCGGCACGCCCGCTGCCTTTGTTACCGCGCCTCATCAGGCGTGATACTTTCACGCCGCCGAATGGCACGGCGTGCTTACGCTTTGCAGAGCCTCAAGGCTATTCGCGGTTGTGGACCGCATCGGCACAAGCGCGTATAATCCCTTCTACGAATACACCGCACAGCGTCTATGTGCATCAAGGGGTAAACCCCGCGCCTCTAAAAGAACCGCACAAACTTGACGGCCAGCGACAACAAGGACATTGATTATGGGACACGCCACGCCATCGGCACGCCGAACAACTCGCGACCCCAATTACCATGCCGCCGCTTTCATCGCCCATTCCCTTGGGGTTCAGCAGTAGCTGGCATGTTGTGTCAAAGGTCACCCCCGCCATCATCATTTCGCGGTGCGGCGGCTTGGCTTCGGTCGGACTCGCCTGACTTTCCCGAACTCTGTTTACCTGATCCAGATGCTCGATGCTGTTGCCGGTTCGCGACGCTGTTGCAAACGCTGACGCTCTGGCCGGTCGGGGCAGGTTGCGATATGTGCCAAGGCACATCTTTGCGTCATTCCCCATCATATCCCGCTGGTGGCGCAAGGTGTCGACGACTGGCCTGCCGTGTTGGCGGCGTTGGTGATCGGGGATGTTCCCACCGCGTTTCTGGGCTGTTTAGGCAAGATTCGCTTTGCATTGCGCGCCGCTTGTCACCGAGGCTGGGTGGTCACGATGATCGGTTCTGGTTTTAGTCAAGGTCGCTTCCAAATATACGCGCAAAAGGTGGGTGCCGGCAATTGCACGCCGGACCTATGGCAGCCTGCTGAACTGGTCAGCCGCGCTAGGTGAGTGATCTTAGTTCGCTGCGGGTCAAGTTTATCACCGCGAGATGCATGTCAATTCCGCGAGATTAGACTGATCGAATGAGATCGAATAGCATCAGTCTATGGCCAACTGGCCGTCGGAAATCTTCAGCTTTGGAGATATCAGCGGGTCATGGTTCACGTCCGCCGCCTTATGCACTGGCCCAAACCCCGCTGAAATACGGGTTCGAATTTATCGGACCGCATCGTATCGTACGGCCTTTATTAGCTTTGGAATGGCGTTCATTTCGGCGATGAAAAACCGTGGGGCGACGTCGCAGGGATCACAAAAGGCGGCGCGGCGGGCCGGCGAAGGCGGGACGGGATAGGCGAAATCAGGCGCGGGACCTATTTGCCACCGGGGATCGGGTCAGCTGATTGGCGGGCATTCATTTGGGGTGGCCGCCCAAAACCAACATACGGTTTTCAAGGGCCAGGAAAAAAAACGTCGGGCCCTGATTTCCGCGATGAACCGGCGTTCCAATGAAAGCCGCCATTTGGTTCGGTTTTCAACCCCCATTCGCGGCGTTTTTTTTTTTTTGGTTTCCTTGGACATTACGTTTTCTTGGGTGGGTAAATCCTTTATTTTTCACTTTTTTTTCTTTATTTTTGGTTGATGTGTG
>Ga0163217_1013577_pt1 | contig 11386 bp, 6 predicted proteins | sample SynspAceP_FD_185933 | JGI IMG/M metagenome (GOLD analysis project Ga0163217, IMG submission 185933) | Saline lake microbial communities from Ace Lake in Antarctica - Synechococcus sp. Ace-P (PacBio error correction) | ecosystem: Environmental > Aquatic > Non-marine Saline and Alkaline > Saline ... | reverse complement strand
TTTTCGTCTGACGTGGAACGATTTGGCTTTGATAGTGGAGAGGGGGTAAATAACTATCAGATAGATTCAATTTCGCAAAATCAATCGAGTGGTCTTCAGAGTTTAAAATTACCGTGGGCGGGGTAGAAAGCAGCCTCCTAATAAGTGGAAATCAATACAAAATCAATTTGTATTTCTATTCTTTAACCTTCACGCACTCGAACTCCGGAATCCCTGTCATGTTGAGGGGAATGTTTTTGAGAGGACGAATACCGTTACTCTTACGCTTTTAACGGTTCGGATCCATCAGCTTGCTTTTGTCACAAACCCTATTCAAACAGGAAAGATTTACCCGGCTATGACGACAAATTAGCCAGAATCAATCCCAGTTTCAAGTTGGTTTCTAATTTGATCTATAATTCTTACGCTCATTTACCCAAATTCAGTAAGCGAAACAGAAGGTTATCTGCGTTCAGTCCTTCAGCGCTCTTAGCTTATTGATCCAACTTTGGAAATACAGTAATCCAACGCAACCGTGACAAATCACGCGATCTTTGAGTTGACGAGCGTCTATTGATTGATACTAATGAAAAAGAGTTATTTGACCCCGGTGAAAGAAATGTACTGCCAAGGGCTTTCGTCTGGATCCCCGCTCTTGCCAACATGCCTTTGGGATCTGAGGATTGCTGCGATCACCCAGCTTCAGAAGTTATTTGGAAATAATCGATTAGATATCGATATCGCAGAGCGTCGGTTCTTGCCGCTACTCTTGCTTCTATAATTACCTTCCAGGGAAATATGCTTCTCGTTGTCCTATCGCCGAGATTCAGACCTTATTGATGGATGAGGCGATCACTACTTACTCACTTGTGTATATCAGACTGTGGTTATTTTTGTATGGAGGTTTTCGATCTCTATCTTTACGAACGGAGATGTTTGCGAATTACCACACCAGAGTACAGGGATAGGATTTTGCTCGAGATGAGATTTTTTTCTGCTCTGTACAGAAGATTACGAGTTAAATCTAAACGTACAGTGGTAATGTAATTCTGAACCTTTTTCTGTGATGAAAAGCATGTATGCGTATATCATTGAGCACCTCTCGATCTGCGTGTGGCATATTATTTATCCTTGAAGTAGCACCACTCATTGGACTTGGATAGTGTTATTGCTCTAGGAATTTCGTTAATCAGGCAGTTATGAATTTCGATATACGATAAAGCTTGCTGAGGGGCCACTTATTTCAGATGAGATGTAACTCTCTCACTTCTATAAGAGCATACTTCAGTATCGGTGAAGATTAAAATTAATTCTTCGGACTAACTCTCGTCCGAGTTCATCTTCCAACGTTTAGAAAGTGAGTTACGCTTCTACTCTCCCTTTCTATATCATATATCTCCGACGATTCCATGTATCGAGTTCTCTATTCCGCATGGAGGCTAATAGCTAATTGAGTGCGCTGCTGTTCGTCGATTCATCAAGAGCTAGTTGATCTCCGTGATCTATGAGATTCTGTGGCCTAGTCAGATTCGCACCACGGTCTAATTACACAAAACGGGAATGCAGATTCAGTACCTGGACTGCGACACTGTCAAGATCTTTTACGAGTCGCGAGAGATCTCAATCGTGTGCATTCATATTAAATCGCTCTATCACGTTACTTGCGCTTTCCTATGGTTTTAATGTTAGAGCTTTCATAAGAATAATCCGAATGTCATAAGGTTTATATTTCCATCTCGTGACCTTTTGTGATTCAAGCGGCAAATTTATCTCTAAAGCTTACGATACTTAATCGATGAAAGACACATTAATCCTGTTATATTTATGTACTGTTTTCAGGGGCTTAGCTAAGATATAGTGGATCACCGATGCATATACCTGTGATTTTTTACGAACCAGCGGTGATGAACGTTTGCGTTCCGATTCTTGTATGAGTGGGTCCTTATGGGGACGGGCGAATAGGTAAAGACTCAGGATTGAGGTATTATCTACTCATTGTTTCGGGTCAGCGTTCAAACACGGGCATTTAGCTACTAGGATTCGACCATTGTACGTGGATTCTCTTCCCACTGCGTAGTTATTTGGCTGATACAGCTTAATGGTGATTCAAACTTGTATGGTACTTGGACAGTTAGAACTTCCGGAGAACAATTATCTTCGCTAGATCACAAGATGTCAGAAGTAATACTACAAGTCATTATTCAGTTAATATTCGTATGTGTAGGAGCTTGGTTGGTGAGTGTCCTCTTTGGAAATGCCAGGACTATCTATTAAAATGACTGGTTATTGAAAGAATTCAAGATTATCTTATCATTCCCTCTTCCCAGTGTATTTCTGGTTTGAGGGTTGGCTTTTATTCTTTAGAGGTAGCTGCGCCAAAGTGGCTTTTGGACCAAGGGAAGAAAGAGGGTTTTTTACCAGGCTTACAGAGTAGAGCTACCAATTCGATTAGACGGTTCCAAAGATTATGGTCACACGTTAGTGGGAGACAATATCTTATATAGCGATACGACAATGTCTTAATTTTAACTGCATACATACATGGTTTTTTACTCAGATTCATTGACGCAAGTACATACTGTGTGACTTTGCTGCCTGTGAAGTCTGATCGATAATAAGTACAATTCCATTGCAGTACATGAACAGTCTTTCCCTGCAGAGGGAAGATCTTTTTGGCAAATTTGTGGTGGTGGATAAGGCTTTTGGACACAGAAATAGTAAGTGGATTGGAGAGATTTGACGTTATTTTGATAAATTAAAGCATGCGATCTTAAAGAATCGATCTTAAGCTGTGCCCCTCGTACAATTCGCTTTTCTGCTCCAATGAATTACCATCTCTGGAAAGGCGCCCAAACAACTTTGCGAAAAAGCAACACGATCAATGATTTTTGAGCGATAATCTCCCTCGGGTGATGCGAGTTTAACGTTTGGTCCACAATTGCTTTATCTTTTTGGCCTTACAAAAGCTTCCTTTCTAGGGACTTTCTTTCGCTGAATATATGATTTGGTACCGAGTACGATGATCCCAATCAGTGTCAATATGCGCTGGGCGCAGAATCGGGTACATTATTGCAGTAAGGTTTGGGTAATGCCGTTGAGCTCTCGCGACTGTAGGCGATGTAGGGTAGCGACCGACTTGTACGTGGGGACGGCACCGAGTTACCGTTTTAGGTTTTGGGCGCAAGATGTACCAATATATAAGAGGTTACTTGAGTTAAATTATCGAAATTTTAATGACTTGATTTTTGGCCGGAAAATATCTTTATTCATTGGAGTGGTTCCAGTATGGAGGGTATAACGAACGGAAATAACGATTGCTGTAACAAATCATGTGGGAAGCAACTCAGATCGCCTTTCCGCTTCAAAAATATTCAAAACGAGGGTATATCTACCGCCAGGAGAATTTCTCTGAAGGTTTTTATTTGGTGAAAACACGGAAGTGTCTTAAAACTTCAGAAAACACTTCCAATTGGTTCGCCTTCTATCTCAATCAATCAGCCAGTGAGAAATTTTCGTGGGGAGGAGATCAATCATCCTTCCTAAAAAAATAATTCATTCTGTACCGCTTTGAAAAACCTAATCAAAATCACGTGGAAAGATTTTCAGGATGCCACTAGTTAGCTAAACCTACCATGATAAACTACTCTATTATAGTTTAGACTTCTTGCGTTAGACGATTGAATTGGATGGATGCAGAAGGACGAATAAATTTACTTTGAATGAGCTTCGCGCAAGCACGGAAAACGGCTTCGGGGAGGATCGAAACGTTTATTGAAGTTAAATTACCCATGAGGAGCTAGCCTGCTTACCGATTTCGAGTCCCGGAAACCGTAACATAAACATTAACTTTGAAAAAAACGGTAGGATTTCTTGGAAATCGAAATCTTTTTAGAAATCTTTCACCTTTAACTTTGATATGACAATGAAAAATTCTATTTAATAACTTGCCTTTTCGCTTCTTTTCTCTTAGCAGGATTGGCGATAGCGCATCGATGACCGATGACGACAAAATGAAAACCCGTCGACCGAAGTTGCTGTCATGGCCCTTCCCGGTTGTGAAAAACAAAAGGGCGGGGGGGGGGGGGGGATTTTTTTTTACGCTCAAGCAGTACTATACGTGGGAATGTTCCAATTGTCACAATGCAGAGGCAAATTACTTTGTTTCGATTAACTGAAAATTTATTCATACCAATCAGACAGAACTGTGACCGATATTACCTTCGCCTCTGACAAGACTTCAGCTGTATACCAGCGGGAACATTTCAGTTAGTTTTCGATTCGTAGGAAAAGCAGGCGAAAATTCTTCCACTTCGGGCAGCGCCTGATGCCCAAATTCACCATGGCATTAATTCTGGTGTGGAGCAGCTGCCATTTCCTTTGGTTTTGCACGAAACAAAAAAAAAAAAAAAACAAACTGAATTAGTTTAGCTATAATTGATTCTTTTCAAAGAGATTGATTTGTTTGAATACTATTTGCCCCAGAGTCAGCTATTTGGGGGATTTTTATTGTTGGACATAATAATATGCAAAGAAAATATCATTTGGGATCCTTGATAAACAGATAAGCACCGTATTATTTTCGACTTGATAAGACATTTTTCGGGAAATTGGCTGCATATTTGCAGCAGTTGATTCTTTTGGGAATTACTCCAAATTTCCGGTAAGATTTTTTCATTACTAAATTGGGTGTAAAACTATTAAAAACTCCAAAAAATCCATTTTTGGTAGCAGTATCACTAGTTGCAAAAAAAATAATATTCCTCAAGTCGGTTTGAGGATTTCTTGCTTAGCATATCCCTCCTCCAGGTGTGAAATTCTTTCATCTCATAATAAATTTATAATTGGAAAGAGTTGTCCTCTTGGATCAGCCTGAATGAAATTCCAATCTACCAAAACAAATTATTGTTGAGTGTTGCGAATTTGCTGGCACATCTTGTATTAAGAAAAACAAAACAGGAAACTAATGAATGGATATATTTCATCGTAGGATTCAGTTAAAAAATTTAATTGATAGTTAGTAAACATAAAACTATTTCTTATTTAACCAAACTCCATCCACAGTCAAAATCGAAACTACAACTCGCGGTATAGCTCTGGGAATTTGAATTGAATCTTGATTTCGTTCATGGATTCTAGAATGTGCTTGACACAATGGCAAGTCCCAAACCCGAACCCTGTACCCCTGTAATCCTTGTCGAATCAATATGAATTTAACCGATCAAACCAGGGATTTAAACTCTGCCTGGGGATTACACTTCCAGATTACGGGATTTTTTATATTCACCCGTCCTGGATCAGTTCACAAGCATCAATTGATTTGACCTTGCGCGGAGTATATTTCACTGCTTAGCCAGCCGATTTGTGGAGTCACTCGATCGATAAGTGATAGATCAGCCTTTACGATAGGTAGGATTTGGCAGATTTGAGGACTTATTGAATTTCTTGCCTGTTGCAGGCGTTTCATAATTTCAAGGCGAATTCAATGAGAAGTTCCTGGAATTTTCAACCGTTCTACTTCACATTCATCTGACCTGATTCGAGTTTGGAGAGGTCAATTAAGTCAGGAAACAGTTTGGTCAATGCGAATCGGGTAGAGTCGCTAATGATTTTGAGATATTTATCCTTTTCTCCTTGGAAAGATTATCACCTTTGATTTGAAGTGTTTTCGATGTAGCCTTAAGTTATGGCAAGTGGGTTTCCAAATCATGGGAACATTAGCTTAAGTTCTCTGCGGAGGTTGACTATCCTTTTTTCAATTCTCGATAATTGGTTAGATTATTTTTGCATATGATTAAAAGGTATTTCCAAAGGACTGCCAACTTCGGAATTCGGATTAGACTGGGTGTTCTCATTTGCATGCAGGGATTCTCCATTCTTTAATTTGCCTACCGTTTTTGATTATTTTCTCAAATGTCTTGGTGAGCCAGCCAATTCAGAAGACCATCAATTAAAAAAGAGCAACTCAGCGTGATTAAGAATCGAATTAAAAAGTCAATTTCATCCAAAAGCTTCCTAAAAGGCTGTTTTGGAAATCGTTTCAAACTTTTCAATGGCTTACACGTTGATGTAAATAAGCTAGTTGCTTTGAATTTAATAGACAGGCCGTTGGCAGAAGGAAAAGACGATTGCTTCTGGGGTTCTTAGGATCGGTCTCCCAAGATAAATTTTTCGCCACTTTCTGAAATAAATGTCTGGAACTGTCCAAAGGCTCAACGCGCTTAATTTGACTTTTTGGTGCCCCAATACCCACTGAAAGGAAATAATTCTTCGCTCAGGGTTCAAGGAGATAAACCTCGATTCAGGATTTTACTTGCATCATGGAATGCATAATCACTATTGCTTCCTCTTGACTTTCCGTCCTGAAAGGATGATTCTTTGATCAGGTAATCTGCAAAAACATCGCATTGAGCCGCTGGGTAGTTTCTTGAAGTAAACGTTGGCAGTTATAGCGTAATAACATAAGAACACCCTACGATCAAAAGAATGGATAAAGTGAGGGGGAAATTCTCCAATTACAAGACTTTTTCATATTTGAAGTTAAGTTTTCATCGTTTGATCGATACGGACACCCAAGTGTAGTTATAAATGTGGGATTATTAGGGTCTTGTAGTGTCGACTTTTGCGCGAAGGCGGTTGATATGTGCATTTTGACTGTGTGCTGTAGCCCGCTGAATCATTGCCCAGATAATGTTTCGAGCAATTCACTATCGAGAATAACTCCTTCCAGGAATTCCGAGCCATTAGCAGTCAATAAGATGCCAAGATTTCTTTTGGAGTGAGATCGATTCGTTTTTTGTCTAAAACTACTTTCGCTTTTTTTCATCTTAGCTCTAAACGTGTTTAAGAGGATTTGCTCTTCAAATCTTTCTCTGCTAATGTGCGAATTGATCCCTGTCTCGAATGTGCTTTTGACCCGCGCAATCAAATTCAGGGATTTTAAAAGGTCTTTGGTGATTTAATCATCCGCGCCTGATTCACCAACCGATAATTTTATCGATTTCTTCTGATTTTAGCGTGATCATCAAAATTGGCGTATTAATTATCCGAGTTGCTCGGAGACGCTGGAGATTGCTATTCTAATCCATTTCAGGAAAGCATTAATATCAAGGTGATCGGTCGAACGTATTGGAATTGGCTTCTTCAAACCCATTCTTCCATTGTGCGAACCTGGAATTTGGTAGTCGAGGTTTCAGGTGATTTAGAATTAGCTTCACTAATATTCGGTATCATCTTTCTACTACACACTTTTTTCATGGGCTACAAAATTCAATTGGGAAAGTTTATTCTACTTTCACGAAAACTATCACGATTCACATTCTAGGAAAAAATCAACAGAAATTTATTCTGGGCATCAACGCACTAGATTTAAGGATTTCATAAAAAAATGATCATTTTTAAATTGAATTATAAATCTAGAGTTTTGGTGGTGAATTTTTCTAAGTAATCGTTCGATTTGTTGGTTTTTCATCTCGTTGGTGGCTTGTGATAATTATATCTTTGCGGAGTTAAAATTACTTTAGGACATAAATTAATTGTATGGAAACAAGTTTCTGGATTTATGGAGTCCAATGTTGAATCCTTGGTTTGGATCGTCATGGCGATCAGTTGCTTGGGTTCATAAGCAGCTACTGGCGATGAAAGGAAAATGAATTGATTGGCTGGCTACTTCGCAGATGGCGGCCATGGCATCTTTAAAGCAGAGGTGGAGGTACTTTCCTATTGTTGCAGTCATTGCAGTAATTCTTTTGGTTTGGTAGGAATGTTGTGGAGACGGAGAGTCTGCCTGTTATTGCCATCTCGTTTTTTTGATTGGAGCAGTATTTTTCAGGTTTTGTGGGGGTTTTAACCCCTTAGGGTGAATGCACAAAGGCGATGTCCAGAACTACCCAGGCTTGCCGAACAAGCTTGAAACCGGCTTAAATAGTTATCTTTACAGTGGGATCGTTAATGGGCTTGGTGTAGCTGGATTGCTGTGTTTAGGTATTGGGGTCTTTGTTTATATTTTTTACAAACGTCTATGACAAAGCGTAGGTGCCGGTGTTGAATGGTGTATGAAATGGAAAAGCGCTGGAAGTATTAGCAGGTTTTTCCTAGGAGCTGGAATCATCGCACTTGTTTGCTCGGTAGTTGGTGGTTATTTTATACCAAAGTTGTGACGTCGGAGCTGTCTTGGTAGGTAAGTAGAAGCAGGATCCTGAGGATGATGTTGAGGAAACCCTGCTACAATGCTGATAACGTAGGTGATAAGCGTAGGAGACGTAGCGGTCATTGGCGCTGAGCTTGTTTCGGTTCTTATGTAGCGGCATTTTGTGCGGACATGGTTTTTGGGACAGAGAGATCGTTTCTTTAGATAAAGCTTCCGGAAGGCGATTGCACTATATCCTACTTCCAATGGTATTGCAGGTTTAGGAATTCGTATTCTCGATCATGGAAGGTTCTTCGTGCTTAAAAGATTGATAAAAGGACGTGTACAGAAAGCTTTTTGGAATATGGGTGAATGGTCTTCGATGTATTCACCGGGTATGATCATTTCTTTATTGTGAAGTATATGCTTCTGAGACACTTTCGATCAGAGGCTTATGTATTTACCCAGAAGGTGTTTTCTATTCGATCTCCTTAGTTTGTGTAGGAATCATTGGATGTCCATTATCACTGATATTCTACTGTATGGCCAAACGATCCAGTGTGTTATCTTAAGCAGTAGCACAGGTCATGCAAACCATATTATCGGTGGTTTGCTGTAGATGGAATTTACCAGTATTATAGTGGTATTGGAGGTGGTATTTATGGAGCTTATGAGGTGTGCCGGTTTTACGGTGTCGCTATCCGCCACCCCAGCAGCAGGAATGATGGCGACCTACAGCTGCAGTTAGCATATTGATTGCATTCGGTCTATTGAGATATGCAGGCGGAAGTCGCTGAAAATGAGCAGTTTATCAGAAGAAGTAGAGGTAGGAACAGATATCTTGGATGCTGTAGGGAAATACTAGCTGCAGCCTTCTGGAAAAGGATTTGCGATCGCTTCAGCAGGCATTGACTTCACTCGCAATATTTTGCCGCTTTTGTGGTTTATGCAGGGGAATTGATTCGATTGATATTTATAAAGAGATGTGCTTGCCGGGCTTTCGTCGGGAGGTTATGATTCATTTATTTTCTCATCTCTTTGCATCGCGGGCGTTGGTGCGTGCAGCAAATGGTATGGTGAATGGGGTAAGGACGTCAGGTTCAGGAGATTCCTGAATCTGGAATACAAGGCTAAGCCTGAGTACGATAAGTGTGTGTGATGACTTCTCTACTGCCTAAGCTTCGCTGCGATTAAATTGCGTGTTTGCGGGGGATCCGAGCGTATTGCTTTATCACACTATAATTTTAGGATTTTCTTTTGGACGCTGAGTCCTCGGAGATTATTGGGCGGGTGTGATGCGTCTCTGGAGTTTGGATGGGAATGTTTACAGTCAAATGCGGTGGTGCTATGTGTGGAATAATGCTAAGAATAGTGTTTCGAATAAAGTTATTTTGTAGAATGATGGGGAAGGTTTTATATATCAGAAGCCACATTAAGCTTCCCTTGTAACTGTGTGATACTCTGGTAGGTTCCTTTCAAAGATATTTCTGGACCATTCGAATTGTAATATCCGCTATCAAATTGATGTCTGATTTGTAGCGTGTTGATTAATTGCTTTCTTCATAATGTGTGTCTTGTAGGATTAGACTAGTCATGGCGATTCTCAATGATGAAGAGGTAGGATCAAAAAAGATTATCTCGTTTTTCTTTTGAGGGGATGGTGGAGAAAGAATATACTTCGTGAGACCGATTACAAACCAGTTGTAATAGACACTGTTTGTTTCTATTTTCAAGATGCATAATGCCGCATGGGTTGTAGCTCTTTTTTTGTGAGGTTTTTTTAGGCCTAAGACAGGTAAAGAGGCACGTCGCAAGAAATAAGATTTTTGTCCATATTTCATTTAAAAATTGAAAGTCACTTTAGGAAGCTGACTTATAGTGTCTGCCTTGTTATTCTAGGTTACTATTCCCTCATATTTGCAAGCATGGCTACGGTGGAAGTTACTAACAAGGGAGCGGGGAACCGCCAAAGTTAAAATTGGGTTGGAAGACTGGTTCATTCTCCAGTTACGTGGGAATGGTGGTGTCTTAGTTTTTCGATTTAATTTTTCCTTATGTCTCTCTTATTTGTTACATAATTTTTTTTATCCTCCTTTTTGGTCCTCACTATTTCTGAGGTATGGTTTTTTTAGATTGATGGGTTTGCATTTTCTGTTTTACTGCATTTTTATAGAGATAAGAGTAGATGGTGCAAAAAGAGGCTAAAAGATATTAATGATGTTTTATTGGCTCTATTGAAGATTTCAGCCTTTCCATCTCAAAGATAGTCTGTTTATGAGGATAAGTAATAAAACAATATATCTTTTGTGTGTTTATTTAATTTGTAAGCATGTCAAGACGATTAATGAGTTTATTGCGAATATGGTCCGAATTGTTAGGGAGAATTTTTTTGTACATATGAATATAAGTGAAGGTCTAAAATGCTTCTGTTTTGTAGAAGATGAAAAAGGGAATTGAGTGTGTGGCCATTTTTTATATCATATTTCGGATTATTAACTGTTCAGGGATCATATAGTCCCGGGGTTTTGGTAAAGTGAAAGATGTTGTGCTATAATGGTCTAATCGCCGAAAGTATAAGGACCAAATTCAATATTGTGAAGAAGAACTCTCAAGAAAAAAATGAAGAAAAGCTAGTCTTGTGTATGCATTTGTCGGCTTTCTTTTGGTTTGTATGTTTTCAGTGTGTGCTAATTTACGCACAGCAGTAACTTATATAAGGGTAAGTAAAGCGGATGGGTGTGATGTATCCTTCCCGGCTGCGTTGTTAGTTTCAAAGGCTGCTTAACTAATGAGTTGTCTGTGGTGCAGATTTTAGTGGAGACATTTATTCTTTATCACGTTCCGCGGATGGTCCCTCAATCCGTATTGGTCTTATTTCTTTATCGTGATCTCCATCTTTTTTAACAATAACTGGTAAGGGTAATATTCCGCATTGAGTGTGAGTCGTTTAATTCTTTGCTTTAGCTGCACCTCAGAGCTTGGACTGAGTTTGCATCGTGTACTTGCGTTGGTTTATCCTCTAAGTGTGGTGTAGTACATTTATTTTGGGATGATTGTTTGGCTGCAGGAAGCATCGATTTCTGTGTATAGGCGATACTTAGTTCAGACATGAACGTTCGTCGATGCCATTGCAGGACAAGTGAGGTTCGTACAAGTGACTAATCAGGTGGAGCCCCAGGACAGTCGGCTAGAATTATTATTGCGAGGGAATCAAATCATGGATCGTCAGACAGATAATCGCCCCTATTTGTAGTCGATGGTTTTACCGGTAAGATAAAGATC
>Ga0163217_1006794_pt1 | contig 11386 bp, 8 predicted proteins | sample SynspAceP_FD_185933 | JGI IMG/M metagenome (GOLD analysis project Ga0163217, IMG submission 185933) | Saline lake microbial communities from Ace Lake in Antarctica - Synechococcus sp. Ace-P (PacBio error correction) | ecosystem: Environmental > Aquatic > Non-marine Saline and Alkaline > Saline ... | reverse complement strand
CTTGATCGCAAAGTTAGATGGTGGGGCTGACATCCTTGCTGGCTACATCAATATTTTACCGTGTCCGCCGATCTCGGCCGCAGGCCCACAGCAGACGGCTATCCGTTGCTGAACTCCCACGTTGCCGTGGCGTTGGTCACAAAGGTATTGGGCTACCACGTATTTGTGCTGGTTATCGATCCAGGCAACATGTTCCGCTGGTTTCACTGCGTATTTGACCGCCCATTGCCGTCCGGACTGACCCCATAACCCTCCGCTCGACTACCCAACTTATCAATCTTGCCCACACTTCGCTGTTTCAACGTCGACCACAGTGACCAGGCGTCATCCTCATGGAGATATTTACCAGCCAGCGATCATTAGGGTGCAGCGCGAATTGTCCGGGTCGGCGCCTGCAAGGCAGCTCCTGATAATCTTGCGGGTAGGCCCAGATCTGATTGATTCTGTACCTCGGTCTGAATTCACTGGACGCAATAAGTACAGCAGCTTGTTATCGCTGGAGAGCAAATCCCGCGCCGACGCAGCCCATCATCTATGGTTTCTACTACCTGCATCTGTCCAGATCAATCACTGAAACGGTATGTCCTTTTCGTTGCTCACGTAGCGGTTTCGGCCAGGGCATGAGGGGCTTAAGGCGGCGGACAACAGCGCGGCCTGCAGAGCAGTGACAAAGCTAGCCGTTGTTGGTAGGCGATGGGCGCAGGGTGAGTGGTGGCTTGTCTTGTACATGATACTCCGATCTTGTTTGACTATTCGTTGACCCGGCCGGTATCAAATAGCCGGCATTCGCCTCGCTTCCAGGTTTTGTCAAACCCAGAGTGTCGAGATCGTTCTGGATGCAGAAAAGCCTCCTGTGGTGAGTGCTGTACCAGTGCGGCCCGGGTTGCACCAGCGGCAATGGAGGCCTGGCGCAGTTGCGCGTTCCAGTTGCGATAGCCTCAGTTTCCGCCTTTAAAAACCGTCCAGATGCAGCTTGTCGGACAGGCTGAGTGCTCTGAATCGCTGCCGCGCGTTGCTGGCCCAGTGTGGTCACCGCCGCGCCGAAGGTGCGGATACCCAGCCATGCGGCGAAGTCCAACTATTCTCCAGCGCGCCGGCCTCTGCTCAAAAGCGCTTCTGCAGTGGCAGCGCCGTTAGGTTCTACCACCTTTGCCAGCCCACGTGAGCCCTGAGTTGCCGGGCTACCGCCTGTGGTACAGGTGTAAGGAGCATTCGGCCAAAATCACCCACGCTCGATCAGCCACGACTACGGACGTCATACTCGGCTGTTTGCTTGAAACAAAGCACCTCCGCTTGTGCGCTTGCGGCGCAGATCGTATCGAAGCTCCAACCTTCTCGGCCCACCGATTTTGTGGGCCGAATCGTTGGGCGAGCGCTTTCAGCGCGCGGCGCGTATAGGCCATGTCGGCATCGTGGGGCCGCGGATCATAATCCAGCGCGCATTTTGCGACTTCAGAAATTGCGCAAACGCATCATCAGCATGGCCCGGCTGCAGGTATGCAGCACGTATCCGCAAGCATTGCGTCAGTGCCGCAGCTTGTCGTCGTAGCTGCCAGCGTTTGATCAGCAGGCTATCAGCCGCAACTCCACGGCCAGTTCGCCAGAGCCTGGCTGGGCAAGTTGGTGTGACGAACAGCCGTACACCTTGAGCGTCAGTGCTCTGGCCGCGTTTCAGAGGGGCCCTTGCAACTGCGCTTCAGAGCGATAAGCAATGATATTCGTGCGTCTAGGAAAAGCGCCCGCGCGTACTTTGTGTCTGCCACTGCCAGTTCGCACCCTGCAAGCCCGAATCGGACGAGGCTCGGGTAATGACCATGGACATGATCGGACCTGGGTCAGAGCCAACTGACATAAGCCATTGACCATCAGCGTCGCTTGCTGTTGCTGGCCACCACGCTGGCCTGAGGACGGCTAGAAAATTTACAGCAGAAATGCAGAATCATCGAGCGCATGGGGACTCCTGTTTGTGCTGGACCCACAGGGAGCTGGCAGGAGCTGTTTAAATATGAAGAAAGTAACCAATCAAACCCGTTACAAAGGTAGTATTCCCGGCGCTTTTATCAAGCCTTAGGATGTTTCTTCTGCTTTACCCATATAGAATACGTGCCCCATGCGCCCATTTCCGACTGCAACGCGACTGACATCTGGCTGCACGGCCTTTAGCCTGGTATGCTGTCATCATGGGCTTATTGCTTCAAAGCAGCGGAAAAAGGACGTTGTGCGGGTACTGCAAGGGGCGTGCAATGCCCTGAGCCCTGTTTGGAAAGCATGGCTCAAACACAAGCTTTCGCCGTCTGTGGCGCTGGATGACTTGCGTCATGTGCGCATCGCGCGCTCCGACGACCTGCCACCCCAGGCATCGACCCGCCCACCACAAGCGCGTGCCGCATGCTCTGCGCTGGATCAACCAACGATAGACGAACACCGTTTGCGCCCGTCTATCTGGACTTTGCCGATGCCAGCGATGGCGGATCAGCGCCGACCCGGCGGATGAGTTGGAGATCTGGATCATTGTTGCTGCTGCTGGGCATTTGGCGCCGCCTTGGTATTGTCGTTACTGGCTATCCACCTGTCCTTTACCGCCGAGGGCTAAAAAGGCCTATCGACACTCTTGAAGCATTGCAGCTGATTTGTAGGCAAATTGCAGCCGGACTGGGCGCCAAGCAGTTCAGACCGAGCTCAAATCAGTTGGGCCAATCGCTTCAAAACCTTATGCAGGGCAATTGCAGCGAGCAGAGCGAGCAATCAAGCAGCTAACCCGGGCGCTGTAGACGCGCAGGAGAAAGAGCGCATTTGAAGCTTGCTCATGCCCGGCATTGATGATCTGGGCGCAATTATCTCACCGGTAATCCGCCCCAAGCCTACTGCTTGGCGAGTCAGCGCCGGCCCATCTGGTTCGGCAGCATCGCGCAGCGCCTCTTGGAGGCATGTGTGGTTTACAGCCGGCTTCCGGCACTGGTGAAAATCTGCATCCGTGTGCTAGACCGGTCGGCTTGGCAGCCGCGTTCAAACTGCTGTGGCAATGCTAGCGCAACAAGGTTCCAGTGTTTGCTTGAAGCTGGATGATGCTTACCGGGCCCCTCCAAACCGAGCAAACTCACGCATTTGTATCGGCTGTTGCAGAAGCCTTGACAACGTCGCCCGCATTGCCGAAGCCCGCTCCGTATGGTGGCGCTGGTGCTCCAGACGAAGTGCGCAATTCAGCGTGCAGGATGATGCACGGTTAAAGACCCCAGGACAATCTTGTGGCGTGGTATGCGATTCAATGCAGGAGCGCGCGCGCTGCCTAAAAAAGCACACTGCCAATGACCTCCAGCCCTGCTCGTGTGTGTGGTGCTCTCACCATTCCGCTAAGGAGCTCGCAGCAATGAATATTCTGTTGGTGCATGATCACCCATTGTTCGCCAAGCTATACCAGCCGCTGGCCGAGTACCTTTAAGCCAGCACAGTAGATCCCAGGCCACCAGCGAGGAAGAGGCGATCAGCGCGCCGCAGCAACGAGTGCTGACCTGGTGTGCTGATATCGGGCTACCGGGCATCAGCGGTATTGAAAAACCGCTTAGGCGCCTGCTTGCTGCCTGGCGTTCTCTGCGCATTCTGTTTCAGCATGCATGGATGAACTGCCGTTGTCGCCAGCATGCTGCTGCGCACTCGGGGCTATATCACCCAAAGGCGCAAGCCCGGATGGTTACTCGAAGCATACGGCGCTGCCGGAGGCAGCTTATATCGTAGCAGGAATTGGCCACCCAGCTGGCCTGTTGCCGGTACCGAGCACGCGATCCACGGCTCAAATGCATGACTCAGCGCTGAGTTCGAAATCTTCTTCATGCTCGCCAAGCAACCCTCCAAGCGCATGCCAGCCAGCTGTGCATTAAGCAGCAAGACGCTGTCGGATTAATCTACGCGTGCTCAAGCAAAGAAACTGAATGTTCAGCTCCCTGACCCCGAAACTGTCCACCTGCTATCGATAACCGGTGTCTCGTGTACAGGTGGCTTGAGCGCGTCACATGTGTCACTTTTCCCAATCACAGGGCAGGGCAGTGCAGTTGCTCAGTTGCATGTGAGAAAGGTGCCGTAGTGCAGTCGGCACCACTCATATCGGCAGATTCAGGTGGCGCGGGTTCATCTTTGATTCCTGCAGATTGGCATTCGCGCAGATCGGCGCCCTTTAGATCCGCCTTGGTAAATCCAGGCCATCTCCAAGGTGGCGGCCCCGCAGCGTGGCGTCGTGCATGCTGGCACCACTGAAACGGGCAAATTCAAGGTTGGCTCCGGTAAAATCCAGACTCTTGAACTGACCCCCTGGGCTGTCAGGTTCCAGCCTTGAGCGCCAACAAAGCTGGCACCCACGGCGCTACACCCCGCATGCGTGTTGCAGGACTCGCCCGATTGAGATTGGCCCCCACTCCCAGCTTGGCATTGCCATCTTCGCCTATCTAGCCGTGCGCATTGTGCGCAGGTTCAGCGCCGTCCGCAAGTCCGCACCCACAAAGTCTGCCTTGCGCAGGTCCTTATGCCGCAGGTCAACATTTGCGCAGTCCAAATGCCAGACAGGCGAGTGCCGGCTTCAAAGCACAGCCGTTCACGGGTGACCACATCTGTCCTCCGCCGAGGTCGGCAATCTTGAGCGCAAGAGGTTGGGCAGCGATGATCCCCAAAACAGAAAGCTTGTGGCAAAATAGCGATTTCATTGTTTCAGCTCCATGGCAACGCCCGGTCCGTGCCGGGCGTTGCGCTCAGTTTAATGGAGTTACGGGTCCAACGCTTGGCCGCTGCTGGTTATCCCAGCTAAGGTAGTAATTACCAGAACGAAACCGCCTGTTGCAACGGGCTGTCAGCTCGCCATTCGCCCCCCAGAGAGGCACTGCACCGCCGTATCGTGGAAACACCGATATATTGGCTCGCCATCCATTTTCCCAGGTGATTAGGCGTGAGATGATTCTTGCGTGCCGGTCTGAAACTCCAGACTTCCTTGCCGGGTGTTGGCGTCGAAGGCCTTTGAAGTAACCATCCACCCGTTCCGGTTAAAGACCAGGTTGCCCGCCGTCGCCAAGACGCCCGCCCAGAGTGCAGTGGTCCTTTGTGTTCCCACTCGGACCCTTGCCGGTAGTGCTGATTCATCGCACGCCAAATACCAACATGGTCTCAACATACGCTGATCCGGAAACCATACCCATGTAGTGCCAGAAGCCTTTGTTGTATCTGACTTCTTCGTCCAGTAGTCCTCTTTCCAGGGTTTGGCGGGGCACATAGAAACCAGCCCGTATCCTGCGAGCATTGGGTTCCAGTTCTTGCCGCCAGGAAAGGTGATACCTCTACCGCTCGCTGCGTCCTGGCCGGGCTCTAGCACCGAGCGCGGCGCTGGCCTTCGTTTTCTACCGGGGCGGCCAGTCTTCAGTCGATTTGGCTTGCCCAGGTATGTATCGACGAAGGGAAGGCATGCCAGCTTGCCGTTGTTTCCGATTCCACTACATTAGAAAAAAGCCGTTACATCAGCGTGAGCAGTGGCTTTCAGGTTTTGCCCAGCCTTTCCTGTAATTCAAACAGCACCAGTTCGTGTTGCCAGAAGGAAATCCAGCGTCTTGGGCGTTGCTGATAGAACCACGTTGACCTCACCGTGTGGGTCAACGCCGACCTGTCCGGAGGTTGTTAGAGGCTGGCGAATCAGAAGGTTTGCCGGCTTTGGAGTACGGCGCCCAGCCATTCCAGCGCGGATGCCGGCGCCGATAATGATGGTATTGGCTCTGCACGAAAAACTCCGCTCTGCCAGGTGCGCCGCCACCCTGCTCCAGGCCTCAACCTGCCAGTGGCGATGTCGGATCATTCCGGCCAGGAGGGGCTTTACTCACCCGTGGCGTTACTGTCCTTGCCGTTCAGGCGGCCCCATATGGGCCGTTCAACGAAGGCGCATCCAGGATTTCCTGCCGGTTCGGGTCACGGGCGAATGAGGCTTGCCACTACCCAAAAATTCGTCGCCCCGGGAGGAGCCATGATCAGCATACTTGCCGTTTCTATCTTTGACGATGGTAGGGCCACCGTCATGTTGTAGACGCCTGGTGTCACCGAATTTTTTTCACGCCACACCACCTGCCGTATCCCTTTTCAGCGCTACCACACAGGCATCCAGCGTGCCCGAAGAAACACATTGTCGCCATAGATCGCAGCCCGCGATGACCACGTCACAGAGGGACGGAATGTCATTCAGGCAGACGATGAGCGAGCTCCCACGAGACGTGCGCCGGTCTGGCATCCGAGGCGAAGATGCGCGAGTAAGAGCCTGTACGTAAAACACCCCTCATGAGCATTGCCTGGATTCCTGGCCGCGCTGTTTCATCGCCGAAGGAGTAGGACCAGGCTTGGGTCAGGTGTAGAATGTGTCGCTATTGACCTGGTTTAGCGGCTTTTCCAGCGCTGGGCGTTGGTTCCCAATGCCGTATGCAGCACGTTATGGTCGAGGGTGACGTGCCTATTATCGTCCCACGTGACAGGCTGGACATCGCATGGGCGCAGCCAGGGCAATTACGGCGCCATCGCCAGACACTTGACGACCTGGCGAGTGGGCTTGGAAGCAGGAAGCGTTTTTGTTCTCAGCAGGGTTTCCTTGTTGTGGAGAGGCAGCAATGCTTGTCCACGTCACCAATCTTGAGTCAGTCGTCTTTTGCTGCTGATACGGAAAATGGACCCGTCTTTTTGCGGGAAAAAACACCCGGTTAAGCAGCGCTTGGATGCCCTCAATCGAGCGCTACTTTGGGGGAAAAATCAATGCTCGCTATTTGGCTTTGAAAAGCTGCAAGCGTCCCCCGGCCAAGTAGGGCCGCGCCTCCTGACGCTGACGAGCTAATACCAACGAACTAATTTGCAACCACCAAACAGCATTGGTTAGGTTCGGTGCGTTCCTACCAGGCCTTCTCGAAACTCAAATAATGATCCGTGCTGACACGGGCGAGAGTGAGCCACATGATTGCATTCAAAACACACGCCCTGAAGATAAAGCGTCACTGGGATTGTATTGGGGGGCTTCTGCCAGAACGCTGGCCCGGGAACGTCACGCCCCAGTCGTGGATTGACCAAGAATCCTGGAAATCAGTATGAACTGGGTGATGAAATGGCTCGGACACCAATCCGTAGCGCGATCACCCCAAGCCACGAACCCTGGCAGTGAAAATAGGGCTTCCGCTACAAACCAACTGCGCTGCGTGTCATGGCTGGAGGCGATTCGCGTATGACCCCAGACTTGCGTGAGCTGAGTCAGTGATTACGGTGAATGAGTGGTATAAGGAACGGGTAGTCAACGGCGCAAGTCCGCCGACGCCGGGTCTGTATATGCCACCGTATTGGGCGAGTTGCTCAGTCAGGAGGGCGCTATGGCCACCGTACCTGTTGGAAACTGTTGCAGTTTAGACAGTAAAGCATGCGCTGCCTGGGCATTGTCGCTTGTGTCTGTTTGTGCTGGCAATGCCGGCGCAGGCATTCAACTCACCACCATATCTGACCATGATGAAATTATCGAGTCTGGCTACCTCAAGGTGGCCGTCTACGAAGACTATCCCCCCTACAGTTTCATTAGAGGTATGGCCAGCCCAGGCGTCACGTCAGCTGGCCAAGGTACTGGCCTCCGAGCTGGGCGTGGAGTTGCGCTGCAATGGAGACCCGACGAAACCTTCGACGGTGATCTGCGCAACCATCATGGAAAGTTCACTACCTGCGTCCGGGGGGGGGTCAGATCCCGACTCATGTGCGTGCCCAACACAAGCGTACAGCACCATGCTTGACGATTTGGGCCTGCCAGGCGTCACGAGCTGGTGCACATGTTTGGCCCCTATCAGCAGGAGCGCGTGGGCAACGGCCTACGACCCACGAAGATTAGACGCAGTACCCAGCATTGCCATCTTCAATACCATCCGGTAGGCGTTGGGAGGATTCCCATCCCTCGGTTCTATCTGGCCAGTGTCATGAATGGTCAAGAGAAGCAAGATGGACCATTCATACCGTCGCTTGCCCAGGCCTTTGAGGCGATGGTGGGCGGGAAGTTGCATGCGGTCATGGCACCAGGCAGAGATTCGACTGGCTGCTCGCAAAGCACCCCGATGCGGGCATGCGATTGACCGAGAAAATGCCTATCCGAAATTATGGGCAAACAGGTCTGGATCTGGCATGCCACTCCACGACTCCAACGAACTAGCCTATGCCCTGGGGATACCCTGAAGCCATGGTGCTGACGGGCGCATGGCCGCCTCTATGCCTGAGACGGTTTGCGCTACCATGTTGCCGAGCTATACACCGATATCTTGAAACCCTTCAGGCTTGCGGCTGCGCATTGAGTTTTTACTGCGCGCCGCTTTTTATTTCTGAGAACAGGTATTGCTACCAAGTGATGGCTAAATCACCCCTGGGTGCATTGTTGAGCAAGCCTTGCGGCGAAACAATCAGGTCAGAGGCGGGAAAATTTCCGGTTTCCTTCGCTGACTCGACCAATCACAACAATACATCTCTGAGGGTGCAGCAATGACATCACCGCTCATCCTTCGCCTTGACCGCCCTGGTACCGCCATGAATTTCCCGGTAGGCTGTCGCAGGCGTCCACTTAGACGATATCAACAACGATGCGACCCACCACCTATTCATTGTCTCCTACGGCATATGAGAGCACGCTCGTGGCCAACGCTATAGCCGCTGTACCAGAGTTAACGACAGCACGTCAATCAGTTGCAGCCGCCTGGGCATTTCTCGCTCGGCGCGCGAAAAAACAGCGCGGCCAGCAAGCACAACCGATGATCAAGGATGGGGTGATGTATATCACCGGCTTCCTACTCGCGCCGTGTTCGCCGTTCCGATGCACGCACCGGCAAGAAGCGGCTGCAATACGATGCGCGCCTTGCCCGACGCGATATGCCTTGCTTGACGTATCAAACGCGGTGGCTTGATTGATGATCTGTGATTTCTTCGGTACCCTGGGACGCAAAAGCGTGGCCCTGCACAAAGAACCGGCAAGTGGTTTCTGGCGCAAGACCGTACCGACTACAAGGCCGGCTATGCCATTACCGCGCGCCGCTGATCCAGTGAATGCGGTTGAATTACCGGCCGTATCAGTGGCGATTGCGTTGGCGCAAGATTGGAAAGCCTACGACCCCACCAACGGCAGCTGCTCTGGACCCGCCCGACCATCGAAGGGCACATGGGGTATACCTACAAGGACGGCAAAGCCATGAAGCGGTATTTCCGGCGGCGAAAGCCAATAAAAACCTGGCCGGCGACCTGTGGAAGGCCGGTGCGGGAGCGCCTTGGCTAGGGCGTTTTCTCTTATGAACCCGGAAACCCATCTGTTCTCTTCGCAGGTAATCCGCCGCCCTGAACTCACACATGCGGCGAAGGGCACAATCTCTATAGCTCATCACGCCTGGCTCTGAAACCCGAACGACGGCACTTTAAAAATTGCATTTTCCAGACCACGCCCAATGATGGCGTGGGACTACGACGGCTGTGAACGAGTGGTGTCCTTCAAACTTACAAAGAAGGCAACAGAAATTCGAAGCTGCGGCCAACCGCTGACCGCAACGGTTTCTTCTATGTACGGACCGACCCAATTGCAAGTTTATCGCGGCTCTTTCGTCACACCATCACCTGGGCCAATGGGGCTAGCAAGAACGCCGGCCGATTCTACATCGAAGACACCGCCCAGGCGGCCAACAGAACGCGTAACCAGGGGAAAACCGTTTACGCTGCGCCCGCCTCCTCGGCGGCAAGAATGGCAACCCATGGCCTACAGTCAGGACCCACCGGCCTGTTCTACGTGCCATCCAACGAATGCGGGAATGGACATCGTGGAACGAAAGCACCGCTTACAGAAGGACGCAGGCCATCTGGGAGCCGGCTTCACCATCAAAGCCAATCCATAACGAACGTACATGGATACTCCGGCCATGGACCCGCAGAACCGGCAAGGTAAGTCTGGCGCCGTGAAAAAACCGGCGGCCACTCTGCGGGCGCTTGTATGAGCACCAAAGGCAAACCTGGTCTACCGGCAACCCGGAATGTTACCTGATGGCCTTCAATGCCAAGAATGCGAGAAGCTGTGGGAGTTTCAACACTGGTTCAGGCGTGGATTGGTAATCCGTACCATGGGATATGGATGCGAACAGGTATGTATCTGTGCGTCTGGCTGGGCGGGCGGTACCCTATATAAGACGGCCAAGTTGCCGAGATCGTACAAGACTTCAAAAACCAGGGCGGGATGCTCTGGACATTTAAAAATACCGAAACCCACTCAGGTAAGCCAATCGTGATTCTGATGGATTGACCAGCATGAAAGGAAGGGCCTGCTTGCAGGCCCCTTTCATTCCATATAAACAATGGAACCGTTCTAATGGAATCTTCTCTGAGTAGAATTCGCGTTAACAGGTCGGGTCGGACTAAGCTGATCAAAAACCTGCATCCAAACGTGGCTCGATAGTGATTATATCATACGGGTCACGCGCCCCCGATGCCACCGTAGTTTGCAAAAATCTAAAGAGATCTCTTGTGGGGTTTGGTTTGGAGACTTACCTGTTAATAGTGATGGCCATCGCCGCCGCCAAACCCCATGAGTTGCGTCCGCAGGCCTTTGCGATTCATAAAAGCGCCGCATCGGCTTGAGCAATTAAGGACTCACGGCAAACATCTTGCTGGCCTGGCAAAACAACCAACCCAGACGCGCACTGAAGCTTTGCGCTATCGCTGTTCGCCAAAAACAGGGTGTGATTGCTGCGAATGCCTCACGCCATGCTTCGACTGCGGGTTCATGGCCCCTCTACTGCTGGAGCCTGCATAGCAAGCAGGAACTCTTCACCACCGTTAACGTCCCAGGCTGGCAGCGAGCCGAAGCCGCTGTTTCATCGGCGCGCCAACGCGAGTACCGCAGAACCTCATCGCCGGGCAAAGATGCCGTGCTATCGTTTATGTCTTGAAATGACGGAGCAATGATTGGGCGATGGGCCAAACGCCGTGTTCGCGCGCCTGGCCGATCCGAATTTCCTGGGTTCCAAGCTCTTCAAGGAATGGCTCATTGCGGTTGGGGAATCTGTCAGACGGTCCGCGCATGGGCCAGGGGGGTTTTTTTTTTAAAAAGAAAAAAATTTTTCAGGCTACCCTCAGGGCCCCGGTCCTTGGGGACATTCAATACCAGCCTTAGCGAGAGGCATTTCATTTTGACTGTCACAGTTGCCTTGGCTTGATGGAAAATCATTGCCCTCAAAATTGCTTGACGTTCTTCATAAACCGGCATTTCGGTGCAATTTTTGCCGCGAACGGGAATGGGAATAACCCCAAACCCGAATAAAAGGAAAAAATGCCTTATTAAGGGGCTTGGATGGGGGAAAATTCTCTTCTTTTTTCTGTTGGTGGTCTTACG
>Ga0163217_1059458_pt1 | contig 11390 bp, 11 predicted proteins | sample SynspAceP_FD_185933 | JGI IMG/M metagenome (GOLD analysis project Ga0163217, IMG submission 185933) | Saline lake microbial communities from Ace Lake in Antarctica - Synechococcus sp. Ace-P (PacBio error correction) | ecosystem: Environmental > Aquatic > Non-marine Saline and Alkaline > Saline ... | reverse complement strand
TCCAGACGCTGTGCTGGAACCGTTAAATGAGCATCTTGACGATTTATCGCCAGTTGGATGATGCAATATTTACGGAGGGTGGTAGTTCAGGCTGCTACGTGGACCAAGGGCTATATGATTTAGCGGACGGGACCCAAATGATGGTAACGAGTTCGATGGGTACAAAACTACCGAGATTCCTCATGCGGACTCATTTTAGACTTGAGGCGTGCAGATGGCAGAATTGGGAGGCTGTGGCTGTGGACCGCTGCGGGTATGAAAAGGTGGTGCTAGCTTTTCAATCAACTTTCCAAAAGGAATTTGAAGAAATAACATTGCATTATATTATCAGGATGAAGGATGAAGCTGTGATTCGTCAGGAAATTCAATTCCTAAAAGTTTCGATTATCCACTATTCAGGCGACAGTTTCAGTAGATTCTGCATGGATTGACTTGGCTCGTCATCTCATGAGAAATTGGAGATGAAACCGCTGGAAGACGCTAAGTAGGATCAAAAAACCCCCCCCCGGGGTTTTCCCTTTATTTTTTTGCCACGAAATGAGGTGTCTTTAAAGGCGATTTGTTGAGCGATTTCGGGAAATACTACTGCACTTTGGATCGAAAAGGACTTTAGGGCAAAGAATCTGCACAGCCAACTTCTACAACTGGTTTGCGAGTTGGCCAACGAAAACTCATCCCAAAACTTGGCTTGCTGGAGCTGAGAATCGGTTGATCTCTGGTGAATTCTTATTTCGAAGACACAAACCAACTAGCAGACCAAGATTGAGGACCGTGGATTCGTTTACAAGGGTCATTTGGATTTAATTGATTTGGGAGATTGGATGAATCGAGGTATTGGTCACAGATCAGAGAATGCTGAGACAAGCAGCTGGATAGGCTCTACTTCCTGTCATTGGGATGTTACTGTATCGAATCTACTAAACAAAATCTTGAAAAATGAGGGAGTAGATGTATAATTGAGCGTATTGATGAAGAGGACGATGTTCTGAAGTCAGATTTACGAATTTTCGGGCGGTTGTTCTGCTGAATGGCTGTAACCTCAGCGTTTTGTGATTGTACCTGGTAGCAGGTAGGTTTGAGAATTCCTAGTAGGGAAATCGAAGAGCCTAGCAACAAGTAGATTTGTGTACTGCTTCTGGAGGAAGACAGATACTAAATTTTTTGACTTTTTAATTCTTATTATCTTTTTCACTTGCTTTAAAATTCAATTATTATCACCCAATTCAAGATGGAAGAATTGACTTTTCTACTCCTTGCAGTGCTCTGTTTCGATGCTTTTGGCGCACAATCAGGCAACATCGAGAACTCACCGAAAAAGGCTGGCAGGCCTGGGCTTTTCATGTTGACAAGCTGGTGGTATTGGCCAAATGATGCTTTGTATCGCAGAGGTTGGGTCAATATTTGCTTGGTGTGAAAATTCAATGTTGGATCAGCTGGATATTCTACCGAGCGATAAACGCCGGTATTCCATCGCGCTGTGGAAAAAAGCAGCCTGGAGTACTAAACTGCACTTTTCTATTTTCATGTGATGGGCAGGCGGTTGATGCGTAGGCACATGGTTTAGCGGACCTTATAATTCCGAGTTCTTAAGACTCAAATAAACCAAGGAGATTGGAGATTTTCATTGAAAAAGTTGCAAAACAGCAATACCAATCGGATTGGCGAGAAGTCTATGCTCGATGCCAGTTCAGATGAACAAAGGACCCATCCGCGGTGTTTTAACAGTTTGGGTGCGTATGGCGAGTGGAGTTGGCTCAATTAACGAGTGAATTCTCGATTGCGAGAGAGGCAGGTCCCGCTTTTGCGAGGCGGTAATTGACTATAAAGAAACTTGCAGCTGATCTAATGCTGGGATTATGGTGGCCACGACACCGACAATGACCATACTCTCAGCTACGGGAGCTCGGGGATCTCCGAAAATGACACTTACTTACTTATGGACCGAACTTTTCCCAGCATAGGGGCATAGCGGCAAACTATGACCAGAATCGGATTCCTTTGGCAACTTTAGCGTCCTGAGACGGCGAAGGCGGTATTATACCTGTTTATGATGGAATTCGAATTCCGCCTCTGAAAGGCAATTTCGCAGCTGTTCCAGATGTGAAGCTGCAATTAATAAGGCGACTTGGATTGGGCGAACAGATTCAAGTTGGGCGACCTATTCGAGAGTAGTTCATACCCTCTTTAATTTCAGAGGATGGTTCGGGCGTGGGTAGACTGAGTCGGAGACGTTGGTCCGTGATATCGCTTGCGAATTAGACATTCGCTTTAGTTCCGAGTGTGTCAATCGCTGTTGCTTGATCGAAAAACTATTCGAAGGTCAAGGATTCACCGTGTAAGTTCATGATCCAGCGATGAGGAAAACGTGCTAAATATCCAAAATCGTGAGATGCTAAACGTATTCCTACCAAGCTTTCCGGTTTTGGATGCAGAGGCTGGTGCTGAGCTACGCACGCGATGAGATCGCGCTTACGGGAAAGATCCAGTTTCACATCCGTATTTCAGGTGGTCTTCGTATCTCTCCTTGTGGATGCAATGGAATCCAGCGTCACTGTGCAACGTTCATTCAAGATCATTATCCAAATAGCCCAAATGAAAACCTTAAGATTGGGAATTACCAAGGGGGGCATCTATGCGTATGTCAATTTTGACAAACCGCTAAAACTATTTAAGAAGCTTTCTTCCCTCTTTTTAAACTGTATAAAGAGGCTTGTGAGAACCACGGAATATAACTTCTCGTGTCGTCCAAAATTCCTAGCGAGCATTTCGTTGGAAATTGCTCGGTTTTGATTTCACCCAAAATTGGGCTCAGTAGGACTGTGCTGTGTCTTTCATGGTAAAAAATTCTGGCAGTAAATTTTAAAAACTCGAAGAGTTTTTGTTTCCCAAGAGGAAAGGGGGTTTTGAAATTTTTTAGAACGGGGCGGGGGAAGATGTTCGGGCTTTTCTCCACAATCTGATTGTGTCTTGCATTATGACGGTAGGGAGCAATTTACCACGATAGAATCGATTTAAGGCGTCAGGTTTGGGCTTACCGTCTCATATCGATCAAGGCAATAGCCGACTTATGAATAATCGACAAAAAAAACCCAATGATCTTTCGGACATTCCCTGGCTTCAAATTCGCTCATAACCTTGATTGGACCTTGGACGGCGCCAACGTATGACACTGCTCCAAAGTAAATGTGATCAATTCGGCCGCTCTGAGTCCGTCGTTTCACGCATTATCCGAAATCCTCGTCTTTTCGGGATAAGCCACCGGAGGTGGCAAAAGTGCCCGTATTATGGTATCCAATCAGCATTCTTTATTTTCTCCCGAAAACCAAAAAGTACAGTCATAGGAAGATTGGGATGTAGTCTCTGTAGAAAAATTATAGCGGCTACAAAAAAGCAGTTTGAACCTAGTTTTTAAGGAGAGAGTTAGTATTGTTTCACAAAGAACATTTGTTGCCGATAAATGAAATCCAGTGAATCTCTTATCCTTCTTTATTTGACAAGCCTTTATTTTTATTCCCTTACAAGCGCAGCTTGAATGGGCATTGAAGTGAAATCGACCAAAAATGCACTATTGCTGGATTACGACGACACTAAACCAATATCAAAAGTTACTTGGGTGTTCACTTTGCAAAGCGGTAGATGAATTCGATGGAAAGCGCTCAGACCAATGGAAAATTGAGGGTGTAAAGAGACAAAGAAATTTCGACCGGGCCGTTCAAGCACCGATTTTTGGAGATATGGGATTTCAAGTCAGTGGAATGAGTGAGGATGTTTATAACCTCAATGTCTGGACTCGCTTCACGAAATGATAACTTCCTGTTGTTGGTCTATTTCTATGGCGGTGGATTCTTTCGGCGGTGATGTCAGAGCGAGGTATAATGGGAGGCAATGGCACGCAAGGTATCGTGTGTCACAGTAAAACTATAGACTCAACTATTGGCTTTTCTAGCATCCTGTCTCAGGTGCAGAAAAGCTCACAAAGATCCGGAAATTATGATTTGAGGACCCAATCGCCTCGCTCAATGGGCTAAAGGGAATATCGGATTTGGAGGAGTCTAATAAAGTACGATTGCAGGTGATCAGTGGTTCGATTTCGGTAGCTATCAAATGGCTTCTCCCCGTTTCGCAAAGGTTATTAGCAGGAGCTATTTGGAGAATTCCGGGAGGAATTCATCCACTTGGCACGAGGAAATGGCAGATGCAGAGGAAGATAGGCTCAGATTTTAGTCGCAAGCAGTTATAAATTCATTTGGGAATGCGAATTGGCACTGCAGAGTTTATGAAATTCTTTTTGGAGGTCACTTTTCGGTTTTCCGTCACAATAGATGGTTATTTCTTACCAAACCTCCCCGAAATGTTTTTGAAGCGAAGAGCAAGCTATGGTTCACTCCTTGTGGATGGAATTCTGCTGAGTACCAGCGAATGGTTTATGCAAGGACAGCCTGGTATACTCTGAGTATTTATCTCAAAGTAAAGGCAGGACTACCCAGGGGATTCTGATGAGTTTAAGCACTTACGCATTACTCAGGAGTGGAGCGATCAGCTTATGGATTTGGCAGCCGTCGATTATTAGCTTGTTACTGGAAGTTGGCTTGACCTCATGCCAAAAATTCCTGCAAACCCGTTCTATCGCCTATTTTATACAGCAAGTTGCCGCCATTGAGGATTGCAATGCTTACAGGATTGGCGGCGGACAGTGGACGGGTGGACCAATTGCTGAGCTATCGGAGCTCCACTTGCCTGTGAGATCGAACTATGCCATGGGAAATCTTTCACTAGTCACGTTTTTGTTTGACGCGGAAGATTATAAGAGTTTCTGTTAGACTTTATGGTTTCTTTGCCGAAACTCATCAAAATGGAATGCAAATGGGTGAAATCTTCAGAATGGCGCATATGAAGGGAAATGACGAAATTCCTCGTCATGGATATCTACTGAGCAAATGTTTAGGCGCGGATCTCTCGCTACCATGTTCTGATCGCTTCTACGGAAACGATAAAGATAGTGCCTGATTAACTTACCTAGTAAAAAAGAAGTGAAAGTGTTCTTTTTTTTTTTGATGTCCTCAGGGACAAAGAGACCCCACGGAATCACCAAGCTGCTAGAATAGCTGGTAGCCAACTGCGGCAAGTTCAGAAGACCCACCAGCTGAATGATTCATATTAATTTACGTTCTCACCGAAATCCTTGGGTGACCTTTGTGTTTCATTTTATTTTTATAAAAGGTTCTGCTTTCTTTTTGATGCGAAAGCCCGTATTTTTTAGGTTTAACTTTTTGTGCACCCGAACTATGAGCCCCCTGCTAATCATTCCAACCTCTCGGATCTGTTTGTATTTGCTTCGCCTTTTTCTTGCGGAAAGGAAGTAGGCCCGAGACAATTTTCTTTTTGTTGTAGATGACCGCATTTCAGGCCATTTCAGCCTATGATAGCGATTGAGACCTTGCTCCACCCGATATCGACGAATTGCTGTAAAATGGAAGCGCTTTAACGAGCCTATGTCACATTTCATCTGCGCTCCTCGCGAGCCTCAGTATTGACGGTTTACATTCAAGTGCTAATGGTCACTTAACGAATAACGACACTTCGACGTAGCAACACTTTCTAGCTTGCTTCAGGCAATGGATACACAACGCTTGATTGGCAAATGGCGTTTGATTGGCGTACTGTCGACATTGTTGGTTTTGACTTACTGGGACTCCTCTGGGGGCAATGGCTTATTATCGGATTTATAATGAGATTGGACACTATTGGAAGGCGTTTCGCTTGTCCTGTTAATCTTTCCAGCAATCAATGGATTTGGTCTGTGATGTTTCAGTGACAAGCCTTTCAATAGTGTGGTCAGATTCAGTTATGAGATCCGGTATAGTAATGTCTGCCAGGAGATGTTCCGTAGTCAAAACGGGTCGGAGAGATTAAATGCCATTTTGCCACTCTGCGGGTGTTGTATCATTGGCCTGAGGAGCTTGGGAAAGTGTTTTGGCTTACGTCAGGTGTCGTTATTCGTTAAGTGGACCCTTAGCCTGTGAATGTCAGCTGTCATTTTGAGGTCGGGAAGGAGCGCAGTAGGATTGGTGAATTAGGCTCGTTAGCGCTTTCATTTTTAGCCATTGGTCGATGTCGGAGGTGGGAGTAGGTTCTTTAATCGGCTTCTCGCTGGAATGCCTGAGTGCCGTGTAGGTCATCTACGATACAAAAGAAATTCGGTTCTTCTTCGGGGTTCTACTTCTTTTTTTCGCGGAGCAGCGAAGCAATAATAAGGTTCCGGAGAGGTTGTTGATTGTATGCTGGGGCATTAGTTCGGGTTGCTACAATATGCTTAACCTAAAATCTGGGGCTTTTGTCTCAAAAGAAGCGGAACCTTTTGATTTAAAGGAATGGAAACACAAGGTCAAAAGGTTCCGGTGCTTCGGTGAGGACGTGAATATATGTGATGCATTCATCTGGGTTGTCTTTTGGACTTGCCGCGTCAGTTGGGTTGACAGCTTTCTAGCATTTTTGCTTTTGTGTATTCCGTGGGGTCTGCTTTGTCGCTCTGAGGTGATCAAAAAAGGAGCCTTTCGCTTCTTTTTTTTCTACGGTGTTAGTTTATCAGGCACTATCTTTTATCGTTCACGTAGAGCGTCATGAAATTTGGTAGCGGGAGAGAATCCGGTCGCTTCTAAACATTTTGTTTCAGTTGATATCCATTATCGGGAGGGATTTTGTCATTTCCCTTAGTATGCTCCGATTTCTGGAAGATTTTCCACCATTTGGATTTCCAGTTTGTTAGTTGAAGACTATAAGTCTTGAAAACTTTATATTTCCCGGCGTCAGCAAAGTCGGCTAGTGAAGATTGCCCTGGCATATTCGATCTCCAGGCATGTGGAGCTCGTGCTCAGGCATTTTTTGGTCCACTTCACTGTTCGGCCGGCCATCCTTGTATAGTCAATTGCTCCTTCAATGGCGGGCGGCTTGCTGTATTTTGCGTGCCGGGTTGCGAGGAATTTTTGGCTGGAGGTCGCCATTCAGTACTATAGGCTTTCGATCGGCTGGCAATCGTAGTGATCGCTCCATTCTTGGGAGTAGAATTGCGGGATGAAGTGCTAAAACTTATCGATGCGCTGGGTGGTTGCTTTCTTGGATATGCTCAGGGTATAGGTGTCTTGGCATAAAAGCTTCCTGGTTATTCGCAGTTCCAATCGAAGGAGTGGACATAGGCTTGCTCTTTTGTTTCCCATTTCGGGGGGGTTTTGGTAAGAATACCTTTATTGTGACTGGAAACCCAAAAGTTTGGATCCCCCCCAAGATTTCATAACTGTTGCAGTGCTCAATTTTCGGCATGTTCCCCCGAATTGATTTACTGTTTGCTGATTAAATCTACGAGCCTTCTTCTCTGCAATTGCCTTTTATCCGTGCCTGTGGGATTGATTCCTGCTCCCCGGATTCTAATGCTCCTGTATACCTTTGGAAGGGGAGCATTTGTAGCTTACCGAATCGAACCAGCTGTTACTGCACGATTTACTTTTGGATGCTCTCAAATGCTTCCCATTGTTTCTTTTACCATTGGAGCGAGGCGTATTGGTCCATCATTCATTAATTTCGGATTCCTTTGTGAGTGTTTCTTGCACTGAGTCAGGGTGGGCTAGAGCCAATGTTGGTCTATGTTTATGTTGATACCGTACCCTAGTGTGCCTTGCCTCCCATTATACCTGCTCTGGCATCACGGCGGAATCCCGCATGATGACCAACGTAGTTTTTATCATTTCGTGAGCTGGGCGTCGGACTTGAGGATACGTCCTCACTTCATGTCATCTTGACTTGATCCATTCTCAATCCCCGGTTGCTTGACGGCCCAGGGGTTCCGATTTCTTTTGTCTTTTAACCTTCCATTTTCCTTGGTGGAGGGCGCTTTCCACGTAATCTCTACCGGGGCTTTTGCAAGGACCCAGTCTTTTTTGATTTGGTTTTTTAGTTCGTGGTATCCAAAGCAATGTGCATTTTGGTTTTCGCTTTTCACTTCCAATTGCATTCATTGCTTGCGTTTGTAGGGATAAATTTAAAGGCTGTATGAAGGATAGATGGATTTCAGCTGGTTTTTATTTATCGGCACATTGTTTCTGTGAACAATAATAACTCTTCTCTTAAAACCTAGGTTTTCAATGCTTTTTTATGCTTGCGTCTATGATTTTTCTATTCAGTTGTACATCCCAAATTTGCCTATTGTTCTGTTTTTTGGTTTTTCGGGAAAAGCTAAGAGTTGGATTTTGGAGTCCTTCTACGGGGCTTTTGCACTTCTGGTGGCTTTCCGAAGACGGAGGTTTGGTATGCTGTGCACGAGGACTTCGGCGGACGGATGATCAATTTATGGGGTAGCAGTTTCTACGTTTGGGCGTCATAGGTCTCCGAGGTTATGAGCGAATGTTTTGAGCCGGGTTGCTGAAAGTCATTGGGTTTTTTTTGGTGTTTTTCAGTTCGGTATGTTGCCTGATCGTTTGAGACGGTAGGCCACCTGACGGCCTTATTTGATCTTATCGGTTGGTACATTTCGGTCCTACGGTGTTGCAGTCCACAATCAGATTGTGGAGACGCTGACATTCCGTAATACCTTGATCAAAACTTTGGTTTTAAATTTCGCCAGAATTTTTCCTGGAAAGTTACGGCGTCTATGAGCAATTTGGGTGAATTCACGAGCCCCAATTTCTAAGGAAATGCTCGGCTTTAGGATTTTGAGCGGCCGGAGTCTGTATTTCCGGTGGTCTACCCAAGGTCCTTTTTTTTTTATCGTTTTAACGAGGGGGAGCTTTTATTGTTTAGCGGTTGGTCAATTGGAACATTTACCGCTAGGTGCCTTTTGTATCCCCCATCTTAGTTTTCCATTTGGGGCTATGTTGTTTTATCTGATTGACGTTGGTAGTGACTGTGGGTTCGTGCATCAAGGGAGGAGATAGAATAGATCCCCTGAATCGGAATTTGATGGTCTTTCCGTAGCGGATTCATGGCTGTGCGTGCGGCCCAGGCTCTGATCCATAGAAGTCCGGAAGTTGGTGAATAGATTTAGTCTCTTCACGATTTTTGGGGTATTTTAGCACGTTTTATCGCTTGGATCATGAGCTGCACGGTGTCTTGCCTTGATATGTTTTTCATTCGAGCACCCCGTCCGTTGGATCGCTCTGGATAATCGGATTGTCTATTCGCCCCCCCAAGTTATTCGGGACTATTCGTTCTCGCTCGGTCTCCCATGCCCCGACGCTTCTTGATAATTTAAGGAGGGGTATGAATCTCTCTTGATTGGTCTGCCACTGATCTGTTTCTGCCATCCCCAGTCGCTTATTGCGCTTCTATCTTGGCGTGCGATATTGCCGTTTTCAGAGCTGTGAATTCGATTCCATATTATAGCCAGGTATAATTTACCGCCTTCGCGTCCTTCTGGACGCTACGGTTGTCAAGGAATCCTGGGTTTGGTGCTAGTTGCCGTAGTGCTATGCGTGAAGTTTCTCGCGGTCCATTAGTAGTCGTGTCTTTCGGAGATTCCCCGAGTCGTAGGTGGGTTGGATCATTGCGGTATGTGTTGGGTCCATATCAGTTAGATCAGCTTCTGCAGTTTTGGCTTTATAGTCAATTACCGCCTTCGGGCAAAAGAGGGGATCCTGCTCTTTTCGAAATCGGGATGATTTTCCTTTGTATTTGGGCATCACTTTGTGCCTTAGCATCCAAGCGGGTTAAAACATCGCGAATGGGTCTTTGTCATCTTGAACTGGATCGGCTAGATTCGCCAATCTGGTTGTATTCTGTTTTCATTTTCTTGGATAATCTCCATCTCCTTTGGTATTTTGAGTTTTAAACTGGGATTAAGGGTCCGCTGAACCATTTGGCTACGATCAACCCGCCTGCCCATCACCATGGAAATAGAGTGCAGTTTTGTAGTCCAAGTGCTTTTTTTTCCACGGGAGGGTGGTCCCCCGGCTGTTTTTATCGCCCGTGCTTCCACGTGATCATTGATTTTACCAAAGCTATTGCCCTCATCTGTTTGGGTAGCTTCATTTGGCTTCATGTATGTCAAATTTGGAGCCCTGTGCCAGTTTTTTTCGGTGAGTTTCTTCGTTTTTTGCTCTGATTAGGGTTGCTGCGCAAGCATCGAACGGCTGCAGGAGTAAGAAAGTCATTTCTTCATTGTTGTTTTGGGTTGTAATAAGGTTTGTTTTAGCGTGAAGTACAGATTAAAGAGTCAAATTTGTCGAGGTTATCTTGTTTTTCCGAGCAGTACTTCTTTATTTTTTGGCAGCTTTCGATTTTCCTACTAGGGATTTTCTTCAACTTCTGCTATCCGGTAATCACGCTTGAGGTTAGCCCGTTTTCAGCGAATCGACGCCTCAAATCGGTAATCTTGCTTTCGTTCTCGGTCCTTTTTCATCAATAGTTCAATTTATACATCTAACTTCATTTTTTTCGATTTTGTTAGTGGATTCGATCAGTATCATTACAGGGAAGTTTGAGCCTTCAGTGTTGTCTCAGCATTTTGATCGTGACCAATATATCGATTTCATTCCTGCTTCCAATCCAATTAAATCCAAAAATGTGGATCTTTTGTAGAGGAGATGGTCCTCACTTTTGGTTGCTAGTTTGGGTTTGTGTTCTTCGAATAAGATTTACGGATCAGACGGATTTCTCAATCCAGCGCGTTTTTGGGAGTGTGTTTTTTCGGGTTGCCATCGCAGCCATTGTAGGATTGCTGTTGAGATTTTTGGGCCTAGTGCCTTTTTCGATCGAGTGTTCAGTAGTATTTTTCCGAATTCGCTCAACAATCGTTTTTAAAGGGGACCTATTCGTGCAAAGATGGTTTGGATTCCTTTAGGCGTTTTCCAGGGTTTTCATCTTCAATTTTCAATTGATGGCGAAGCCAAAGTCAATCCTATTTGGGCAGGATTTTCTACGAAGTCGGCTGATAGTTTGCGATTAATGGGATACGTTTTAGGGAGATGAATTTTCCTGGGCGAATCACAGCTTAATCTTTCCCAAACTCCTGCATATTAATTGGGCATGTTATTTCTTTCGTTACCTTTTTGGAAGTTGGATTGAAAGCATCACCATTTCCTTTTCATTTCCCGCAGGGTCCCCACTTGCATCCAGCATTTTCCATTTTTGCCATTGCACGCTCAGTCTATGATGTCCGGCATTGGGGATATTCGGTAGTTTTTTCTGTTTACCCATCGTTTAACCCTTCGGTTTACCTCCATTTTGGGTTCCCGGTCGTATCATATGCCTGGGTCCACGGGTTGCCAAAGCTGAATACCAGGCTTCCCCCGTTATTTGGGCATCCATTTCCAACTGGCGGTATCGTTTCAAAAGATTGCTCAAATTTTTTTAACGGTTTTCAGCACCAGGGCCGCTTGGGGAATTCTTTTCCTTTTTTGGCG
>Ga0163217_1008612_pt1 | contig 11390 bp, 11 predicted proteins | sample SynspAceP_FD_185933 | JGI IMG/M metagenome (GOLD analysis project Ga0163217, IMG submission 185933) | Saline lake microbial communities from Ace Lake in Antarctica - Synechococcus sp. Ace-P (PacBio error correction) | ecosystem: Environmental > Aquatic > Non-marine Saline and Alkaline > Saline ... | reverse complement strand
TCAGTTCGGATTGGGTCCTGCAACTCGGACCATGAAGTCGGACACGCTAGTTAATCGCGTAACAGCATGACGCGGTGAATACGTTACGGGCCTTGTACACAGCCGCCGTCACACCCATGGGAGTTGGTTCTTTACCGACGGACGCTGCGCTAACCCTTCGGGGCAGGCAGGCGGCCACGGTGGATAAGCGACTTGGTGAAGTCGTACAAAGGTTAGCCCGAGGGGAACTTGCGGTGGATCACCTCCTTTCTAGGATGTCTGGCCAGTAATTGCTTGCTAATTCATGGAACACTTAGCAGTACAGCAAACAAAGCTGTCCAATTCGGTTTTACATTTTTAGGATGGTTAACTCGGACGGAGCCGTCCTCATATCTCTTCAGCAAGCGTATCTACGCATAGATTCTTGCGCGTTCGCCGCAGGGTTACCCGCGCGCGGTGTCCCGAAGAAGGGGTAGGGTTGCTAAAGCGCCCAAGTAATACGCCTGAGAACGCTGGCCTTCTTCGCATCTTTTGCGAAGTCAAAAGAGCCTGCCAGGGTCGACGCGCAGTTCGCAGGCGAAAACTACGCTGGGTCGGTAGCTCAGGTGGTTAAGAGCGCACGCCTGATAAGCAGTGAGGTGGAGGCTTCAAGTCCTCTGACCACCAGTATCGAAAGGGTTTGATGGGGCCTTAGGCTTCAGCTGGGAGAGGGCCTGATTTGCATATTCAGGAAGGTCAGGAGTTCGATCTCTAGGCTCCACCATACACGCACTTATGCAGAACAATCTTCCAAGCATTGTGAATGTTTGAACCGTCTGTTCTACAGACGCGCTGTGCATTTCGGGTTCAAAGACATGACATCGTAAGAGAGTACAGTACTTTTTAGAGCAAATCTTAAAGTAACAAACAAACACGATCTGATCGCACCCCGAGTAAGGTGTTGGATCTCGGTTCGATGCTTCTTAGGAAGCGGCATTTTTAGGACTGGTTTCCCGTCTTTTAGATGTATTCGCGACTGAAAGAGGGGACGTGTTGTCAAGTCAAGTACACTACCAGAGTAGTGACGCCTACTTCCTGCAGGAGAGGTAGGCTAGATTTGCACTGCTCGCTGTCCATCTTATAGTGATTGGCGGTGTTTTAAAAAGTTATGATTTTATCTGGAAATAAGGAAGACAGTTTCTTTACCAGCTTCTGTCTTCCACGTTGGATGACGTTCCCTGCAATTACCGGCCTTTGAGGGTGTAAATTATTCCTCAAGAGTTAGCCGAATAGGGGGATAGGACATTAAATAGTCTTTTTTTTTTCTGGATTCAATCAAGCGGCAAAAGGGCGTTTGGTTGAATGCCTTGGCAGTAAGAGGCGATGAAAGACGTGATACTCTGCGATAAGCCATGGGGAGCTGAGAATTAAGCTTTGATCCATGGATTCTGAATGGGCCAACCCACTGATACTTTGTTATTATTGTCGCAACGAGCATGTAATACTTGGTAAACAGGCTTTTATAGGACTTGAATACATAGGTTTTATAAGCCAAACCCGGGGAACTGAACATCTAAGTACCCGGAGAAAGGAATCAAATTGATACTCCCCTAGTAGCGGCGAGCGAAACGTGGGACGCAGCGGAGCTCCAATTGTTTGGTTAGAATGCGTTGGAAATGCGCAACACCAAAGTGGGGATAGTACCGTATACAGAAGCTATGAGGGACGTATTAAGTAGGGCGAACACGTGAAATTCTGATCTGAAAGATCGGAGGGACCACCTATCGAAGTCTAACGTACTCCTTCTGGACCGATAAGTGAACAGTACCGTGAGGAAGTGAAAAGCACCCCGACGAGGGGAGTGAACAGTACCTGAACGAACGCTACAATCAGTTTGGAGGGACTTTACGTCCCTGACAGCGTACCTTATGAGATGGTCATCGATTGGTCTCACAAGCAAGGCTTTAAGCGTTAGGTGGTAGGCGCAGCGAAAAGCGAGTCTTGAATTAGGGCGTTGAGTTTGTGGGATCAGCCCGAAACCGAGTGATTAGCATGGCAGGGTTGAAGGATAAGGGTAACACTTATTGGAGGACACCGAACCCAATCCGTGGAAAAGCGATCGGATGAAAGTTGCCTAGGGTGAAAAGGCCAATCAAACCTCGGAGATAGCTGTTCTCTGCGAAATTATTTAGGTGAAGCGTCCATCGAATTACCTCGGGGGGTAAGCAACTGATGGGTAATGGGGCCCCACAGGGACTTACTGTCCTAACCAATCGAATTTACCGCAGGAGTACTATGTGGCGGCACACAGCGGATAGCTACGTCGTTTTGTTGAAGAGGGAAACAACCCTGACCTAAGCTCAAGGCCCCTAATTCATGGTCATAAGGTGGGAAAGCAGGTGAGCCGACCAAAACAACAGGAGGTTGGCTTAGAATCAGCCATCCTTAAGATGAGCGTAAGAACAGCTCACTGGTCTAAATGTCAAGTTGTCTTTGCGGGCGAATGATTGTAAGGGCTCAAGCCATGGCGAAGCTTAGGATGCATTCTTTTGCATGGTGCAGAGCGTAGATGTGACATAGTTCATGTGGTCCTATCTCCTTCGGGTGAATTGGACCAAGGGCTTTCTGTGAAGGGGCCTGTGGGGTCCCGTGGAGGAGATCACTAGTGAGAATGATGACATGAGTGCGACCATAAGAGTGTGAGTAGACCACTCTCGCCGAAATAATCCAAGGGTTCCTTGCTTAAAGCTAATGCTGAGCAGGGTAAGCCGCCCCTAAGGCGAGGGCCGAAGGCGTTGGTCGATGGGAAAACCAGGTTAATATTCCTGGGCCAGGATGGAGTGACGGATCTCGAAGGTAGTCATCCTTATCGGATTGAATGGGCTGGCTTAGAGGGTTCTGAATAGCTCCATGCGTTAGATCGTTACCACTACCGGACACAGTGTGGATTTAGGTAAGAATGACCAAGGCGCTTGAGAGAACTTGTTGAAGGATCCGGCAAAATACCTCAGTGAAAGTTGGAGAAGGAGGGCCCGGTCCTGTACGCAAGTACGGGCTGGGGGCACAAGACCAGTGGGGGATGGCGATCTGTTTATTAGAAAACACAGGCTCTGCCGAGTTTCGTTTTAAGACGGACGTATAGGCGTTCTGAGCGCTCTGAGCCCGGTGCGCTGAAGGTTAAAAGGAAGGGGTCGAGAGCTCTGAATTGAAGCCCAGGTAAACGGCAGGCGCGTAACTATAACGGTCCTAAGGTAGCGAATTCCCTTGCGGGTAAGTTTCCGACCTGCACGAATGGCGTAACGATCTTCCCTGCTGTCTCCAACATAGACTCAGCTGAAATTGGAATTACCGGTCAAGCATGCCGGTTACCCGCGGTTTAGGACGAAAGGACCCCGTGCACCTTTACTACAGAACTTCACACTGGCTTAGGGCCGAACATGTGCAGGATAAGGTGGTTGGGCTTGAGCGTGAAACGCCAGTTTTGCGTGGAGCCTCCTTGGATTACCACCCTTGTTCTGCTGGATGCTAACCGCGGTCCGTTATTCCGGGATCCGGAGGACCCCTGTGTGGTGGGTAGTTTGAGCTTGGGGCGGTGCCTCGCTTAAATTCGTAGGAGGCTGCGCGAAGGTTGGCTCAGAGCAGGTCGGAAATCGCTCGTTGAGGTGCAATGCAGAAGCCAGCCTGACTGCGAGGACTGAAAGTCGAAGCAGAGTCGAAAGACGGCCATAGTGATCGGTGGGTTCCCAGTGGAGTCGGCATTCGCTCAAACGGGATAAAAGGTTAGCCGGGCGATAACAGGCTGATTATGCCAAGAGTCCATATCGACGGCAAGTGATTTGGACCTCGATAGTCGGCTCCATTCATCACGGGCTGGAGCAGGTCCAAGGTACGGCTGTTCGCCGGTTTTAAGAGGTACGTGAGGCTGGGTTTAGAACGTGTGAGACAGTTCAGGTCCCTTTCTTCGTATGAGGTGTAGGATACTTGAGAGGAGTTGCCCCTAGTACGAGGACCGGGCAGTGGAACGATTCACTGGTTGTAGACCAGTTGTTATGCCCATAAGCAGTGCTGGGTAGCTATGATCGGACAGGCGATAACCGTGAAGGCAATCTAGCGGGAAGCCCCTCAAAAACAAGGTATTCCCTGAGAGCCGAGGTTAGACACCTCGTCGATAGGCCAGAGAAATTGTAAGCCGTAGTAATACGTTCAGGTTGACTGGTACTAATTGCTCGATAGGCTTGATTTGATCCAGTAGAAGAAGACTTTAATTACTGAGACAAAAGGCATACACATACAATCAGTTGTACTGACTTGGACATTTAGAGGTTTTACTCGGTTTGGTGCGGTCATAGCCGTAAGCAAAAACCGATCCCATCCCGAATCGGGCAGTTAAGTTAAGTGGCTTTACTGCGCCAATAGGTTACTGGTCTTAAGACCGTTGGGAGGAGTACGGTCACCGCCAACTAGCAAAAACCTTTAAAATAACGTATCTCTCTGCGATGTGACATTAATAAGCAATACATACTCTTTTGGCCCGGGCGGGTGGAGCAGCGTTAGCTCGTCAGGCTCATAACCTGAACGGTGTAGGTTCAAATCTACTCCCGCAACCAACTTTTAGACGAACTTCGCATTCCACAAGGCCCGCATCACCTGCGGGCCTGTTGCGTTTAGCAATCTTCAATAGCTTTGCCACGCAGCTCAAGGCGCATGATGCTTGGCTTCTGGTCCCAGGTTGACACCACTGTATCAAACCAATGATGTAGCTCGTCGCTTCGCCACGACCGAGACAGCATCAGCTGACAAAGAGGACGCAAGGTTCGTCAATTTTATGGGCACTGGTAAAAGACAGGAAAGGTCTCCGGAAAAAGTGACCGGAGGTAGTGGAGTCCTGCCCCGAAACTCCCTCAGTATTTAATGTTAGAGTTTTGCTCAACCTTTTGGGAAGGAGCAAACAAATGCGACAGAAGCGATTTACCCGGAGCCCAAATTATCGGGATGATCAAAAGAAAGGAAGCTGGGATGCCGACGGGCAGAGGGTGTGTGTAAGGCATGGCCCTGAGCCCGGCGTCGTTTTAAAGCTTCGAAGCCAAGTATGGCGGTCATGCAGTACTTGCACGGCAGTAGGTATAGGTCGCTAGGCAGGTGTCCGAGACCGTTTGAAGTATCGTGTCAGACCACACTGGTGCTCTATTAATTCTTCGCGATGGAGATGGCAGACAATCGCGAAGCTGTCAGAACACTCCAGCGTCATCTCGTCTGCCGATCGCTGCTCGATAACGTTGGTCTGAAGGATTTTGGCTGTGAAAAAGCGGCCGATCGACGACACGAGGCAATGTGTTGCGAACCGTGTGCCGTTCGTGTCGGCACGCAGAGGCAGAGCTACGCGGCTGGTTGCCAAAGTGTGATCGGAAGAAATCATCCGGATCCATCTCTACGCGAACTCAGTAGCGTTGCAGGCTTGGTTCTTGCCGTCTCTCACGCCATCAGCATGTGTGGTGTGTCCCCAAGCGGCAGACCGGGGTATTCAGCTGTACTCCTCGGGATCCCAAGACCGTTCGGCGCGACAAGCCGCCGGGATAATCCTGGAAGTTCGGCGAAGAGAATGAAGGGCGATGCCAGCAAACGGTCGTCGGTACGGCTATCGCCGGATTGGGCGTCGCTGTTGGAACGCAAAGGCTGATTATGAACACAAGAAGCTGTATCGTCTCTACACTGAGGAAAAAAGCTGGGTGTTCAGGGGCGCGAGGCGTAAACGGTGCGCCGTGGATCATCCGGACACCCTATGGCTGTGCGCTTTGGCGCCAGAGCGAGCGTTGGGTTCGTTGGATTTTGTGTTGCTTACAGTTCGGCGCATCCGCTGCTCGGCATGGTTTTGTTTTACAAACCATTGAGAGGGGCGCAAGTTCCGCATTGCTGGCAGTGAAAATGACGACTGCTGCCGTGAGACTGTTGCTGATGGCCGGGATAACCAGCAATCTCGGTGCGAGCGGCAAAAGAAACCAGGAAAATATCTCCGGGATACGGCGATCAGTCACACTCCAATTCCTCATCTGTCGGAACTTGGTAGAGATGGTGTCATCAAGAAGTACCTCCGGGGCAAAGGCAGTGCCGCTCAGCCGAGCTCAGCCGCGTGCTATTTGCAATGGCGTGATGGTGAGAACCCTGGAAGAGGCGTCGGATCTCCACCTTCATTCCGACAATACGGCTCTTCCAAGCGAGCTTCGACAATGGCGTATGGCCTACGGGAAGTTTTCCAATCTCGCGTGACAGTTTCGACCCACTATCTCATCAGCTGCCGACGCAATGTGATCACATTGTAGCACGGTTACTGGCTTTGGCGAGATGGGTTCCTTCCATTCGCACCCCTCGTGATTCGCTCCAGCTGTGGTTAACGCGTCAAGTATCAGCGGCGGGCGTGAGGCTAATTATAATAAAGGTTCCCATCTCGCAGAGCTCTCCGTCGACTCGATCTGGAGTCCATTCAGGACATAAGCTGCGCAGCCGCCACCCACTGTTGATCCATGTCAGAATACTTTACTCGCGATGCCGCTCGCGCTATGGACATGATTTTGGCTGTTAGCCTCATGGCGGTGGCCACAGTGGGCCATCGACTGCGAGTGCGACCAGGCGCTGTGTTTCTGAGCGAACGTGCGGCGTCACGGCAATGCGGCGCATCTGCGGCGACCAAAGCCCCTGGTGTCGTAGTTACTTGTCGGCACCAAGGTTTTCTGGTTGGCACGGGGATGTCAGCGCATCGCCTTTGGCGCATCCCTTCTCCAGTGCCCGTGGCGTTGGGTGACGCGGACAGTCCACGATAGGGCATCGGGCGGTTGGTGCCATTGAAGCACGTTGCCCCTGTAGCTTCTGTTGGCGGGTGGGCGTTGGACTTGCGGGCCAGCAAGGCGTTCTGGATCGACGCTGGAAGGCGATGGTCTTGTGATGAGCTTGGACTGCGCGGAAACCCCCTTGCCGCTGTCTTGTCCGGGCTTTGGGGGTTGCCAAAGCCCTGCCAAGGACCTGATGCGGTGGCGTTGGGTCTCCTGCCGTCGATCCGGCTCCAGCGCAGGCATGGGATGCACAGGCGCAGCAGGAGGTAGCCAATCCATGAAAGTGCTCGCGCTGAGCAGCGAAGCTTTGACCTTCTGGAGCGTCCGCATCAGCTTCCCAGGAAGAGGCCCCAGAGTCGTCATGAAGAAGCCCGCTCGCGGTTTCTGGTTAAAGGGGTGGTGGGCAGGATCGGAATCATCGGGCTCAGGCCTAAGCATCCAAGCGAATAGCGAGATGATTAGCAGGTTTAGGTGAGTTGGCTCCTCAAAGCAGGCCGCTCCGATGAATCGCGTAGAGCGCACTGCAGCAACGAGGCCAGCATTCAGGTTGCTGCGGGCGGCACCGAGGGCCGCTCGCGCGCATAAACAGTCACTGATAGTGGATTAGGCCGACGAGGAGCTGATCGCAAGCTTCCCGGATTCTCGCAGCGGATTGTATGTGGCGGATCTCCGTTCCATCTGATCGACACGTAGCGAAAGGGAGCCACTGCGCGCTGCTAGGTAGACCTCGCATCTGGGCCTGGGGCAGCTCTGATCCATTTTCGCGCAGCTGGTTTTTCAGCAAATCTAGCAGCAGCAGGCAAGAAAAGGACGATTGTCAACAAAAGCTTCGACTAGAGTAACATCAATAATGACAATTCGGAGTGTGTCGCCTTAATCATGGGATGCAAATAAAAACTCGATATTATTCATTGTTAGATATATTTATACAAATCAGATTGATTATGATCTAACACGGCTTCCAACATCAGCTTTTCTGAATGCAATTTACTCGCTGCCTGCTGGCAAACAGGTCAATTGCTTCCTCGCTCTTCTCAAGAATCGCCTAGACGCGCAATTCCAGCCCGTGCATCTCAGAACTTTGGTGCAATTCCATACCGGACATTTCAGCGAGAGTTCGAGGTGATATATGGACTCGGCATTGACTGACGTGATGGAACTCATGTCAAGAAGCAGGATCGTCCTCGCGGAATTCAGTTAATACATATGGACTGTGCCGGCGCTTTAAGAACTATGACAATCCCGCGTTTTTGCTAGCTAACCCTAGGAACTTAGCTCAAAATTGGTCGGACGCATAACCAAGGACAGTCGAATTCAGCAAACTTTTGGCCAGCGCGAAGAAGATGTCTATTAGGCTCGGGTTGCGTCCTGCGGCGGAACGACAGCAGATTACCTTTGGTTGCCGATTTGACCAAGGTTTGGTTCCCGACAAGCGAAGGCAGTTTAATCCTAACGTTAGCCTCCAGAACGCAATAAGACAAAAAATCGAACGACTTCGGTGGCTGCTCTGGATGTATGGCGTGTTAGTGGTCAGGCGCCTTTCACGCCGCGCATGGTGCGCCACGAAGAAGGCCCTTCCACGCTCAGATCCCTCTTCAATATCCGGCAGTGGATTCAAGCCAGCCCAGCAATCTCCCAATTCTCGCGCCCCGAGGGGTGCATGTAAAAGCGCGGATACCTACGACCAGGAGGTGCAGAGATAGAGCGGCCCGTCTGCTGAGAGTCAACAATCAGGCTTGTCCTCTGTGCAGGCAAATCTGTGACGCGATTCGCCAGGGTTAGCCATGAAAACTCCTCCACGCGCTCTCGAGCAGATAGACTCTGGTTACATTCCTTCTGGACGCGGGCCATTCAATTCCGATAGCTCTTTGGCTCCTTGAGAGCCAAGGCTTGAGGGAAAGTGCCTGGGTGAGCAAAACTATTTCATGAAGCCTGATACTCGGGTCGCAACTCGCCATGAAGTATGAGGAGGTTCGATTTTGGCTGCGTGACTGTAGACGTAGTAACGATCGGGCCGGCTTCTGAGAATTGTCGCATCGTGGATCGCCTATCTCACTCTATAAGGCATAGCCAGCCGGGTTCCTCGTAAGGGCTAACGCCGCAGCATCACTGCAGACGGAAGCTCATGAGATAATCAGGGCTCCTAGGAGGCTGACGGTGGATTGGTATTAGAGGTGTCACCATTCAGGCCTCTTCGGAGGTCCTGACCAATGCATCCATCACTCAACCATTTGCATCTTTAAGTCGCCGCCTTTCTAAGATCGATAGATTTCAGCAGTACAACTTTTAACGATGCGTTAACAAACGCTCTCCCGCCTAGCACGCTTCGCAAAGCTTCACTTCCAAAAGAGAATAGCGAGTCTATCCGCGAGGCTTTGTAGCTAATCTGGACAAAAAGATGACAGTCTGCCATTTCCACGTCTGCGATCTCGAGCAAACGCAGGCGGTCTCTCGATTGGATGGACAGTCTCTGAATCTAGAGGTGTACATGGAATTTAAAACACTCTACGTCTGGCTTAATATGGCACAGGTGAGCCATGACAGCTTCCTCTTCGAGTCAGCCAGTCTGCAACGAGACCTTCGCTTTAAGGAAACTCCGCTTGATGCAGAGTCAGGGGCTTTTAAGTGCGCGTAAACGCGTAAGAAACAAACACTCGCCCCACATGTGCAGACGAACACGGGCGTGCTTATCTTATGCGTCCATCTGTTTCAAAATTTTCAAACATGTCTCTCTCATCAGATCGCTTGGCGCTTCACTGGTATTTGTGCCTGAGTTTCTTTCAGCATAGCCCCTTGAATGTTGTCGTGATGCGGACAAGTGGCTTGACAACGCAGACGTTATTCATTGCATGGCCACACTACATCTCTTCCAACCTGCCCTGAGTTGGCGCAGCAGAATTTTTAATGCTATCAAAGAGCGGCACTCTCGTTGGGACCGGCCTTATACGACGTCAGGCGCGGGTGGATGTCTCCGAAGGTGAACTGGATCGCAATTAGCCCACAGAGATATACTGATCTCGAGGATCCTAATACCCCGCCAGGAGCGCGTTCAACTCACTCGTTGACTTCTCAACTGACTCGGCGCTCACTTACTCAGTCCAGAGCCGCGCCCTCCCTGACGTTTTCAGGATGCTGTCGCAAAGCGGCTGCGCTGAGGTGCAAGGGCCTTGTAGAGACTGTCCTGGAAAGACCGAAATATCTCGTGAACACTGGGTCATCCTGAGCACGTGCGATGTCGCCCAAGCAGCCTTTGCAATTGTAAGGCAGCTACGCATCTCACACACATACTCGTACTCGCAGTGTTCTCAGATTAAGGCGCCGCCAATATCCTCGGAGCATGTTTAGGAGCAGCTCTGGGCAAACGTCTGGAACGTCACAGGCTGTAGGTATTCTCATCAGTCGCTCGTAGGTTGTCTCGCCACCAGGACAGGCTCATCTGTATGTTCCTTGGCTTGTGAGCTCTTGTCTCCGGCCGCCAAAAGGATGATCAAGGTGTTCCCTCTTCAGGTAGTAGACCTGTATCCAGGGCCATAGTTATCCGCGCAAACTTCGACACGGCCGGCGGACCCGACGGGCTTGACGTCACCAGTGATTGCCGGCGATGAGGCGCTCGATCCTGGCCAGAACTTTTCGCCCGTTCTTAAGAACGGAGACCACAAGGCAAAGCGACGAACCGCTCTGTCTGGCGGATTCAACATCCGTCAACTGTAGCTTTCTGGCTACGCAATGAACCTTCTTTGCGAGCACGGTAATTCAAGGTTCGACACATCATATGAGCTCGCTGTCTCCTCGTGCACGTGGCTAGCGCAGTTATTTGCTAAAAATCTGGTTGCAGGATGTCTTGTATGGAGGCCTGCGACTCGAGAGCTTGTTTCGAAGTGTCATATTTACGCGCAATAGTTAATACGCAAAATGATGCTGAGCAACTCAGCGGAGTAGTTTTCAAGAGATAAATGACCAGCTCTAGGACGGGATTTTAAATCCTGGAAGTTGGATTCGACTACGGCAATCGTCTGATAAACTTTATTACCTCTGCTACTTTGAGCTTGTTATACCAGCCGTTCTCTTAAGTATTACTCAAGCAGTCAAGACGCGGGCGGTGAATGGGATCCTGATACACTACCAAAAAACGTTTGGTACGGCGATTGACAGACAGGTCGATTCAGTCGAGGGCGGAGACTACTGAAAGTACAAAGCTCCAGAATATATTCGGGACTAAGTACCTAGGCACAGCCGGGGACCGTTGATCGCGCGCGCATTGGAGTCTTTCTTGGGTTTTCACGTTTCAAGAGTCAACGCATTTCTTTACGCGACGCGGAAAAGGCGAGCTTCGCTGTGAATGGGAAAATGGCAGTTGTTGCTGGTATCAGGCGAGCACATTGAACTTGGATTTGCAGTAACGGGCAACAGAACCAGCATATCGGATTATCCAGTGTGAACCAGACAGAAAGCGTATGCGCGATTCTGTCGAGGAATGAGGCATTACAAATGCGCGCATGAGATTCGTACTCTTTACTTAAAAATTGTGATGCTTGCATTTGAGTAAGAATGATATCCGCTTTTGGACTACGTCTGGCAAGCTGAGTGATAATAGGAAGAAGACCTGGA